>Ga0075423_10004021_pt1 | contig 13567 bp, 14 predicted proteins | sample SoiMethybrSBSTD2_FD_80114 | JGI IMG/M metagenome (GOLD analysis project Ga0075423, IMG submission 80114) | Bulk soil microbial communities from a Populus tree surrounding site in Tennessee, USA - Soil MetaG P. TD hybrid SBSTD2 | ecosystem: Environmental > Terrestrial > Soil > Tree plantation...
CGCATGCCGCCGCCCAGCATCTTGCGGACCCGCCGGGCCTTGTCGATGAGCCCGCTGGAGCCGCAGATCACCGAGCCGACGGGCGCCGCGAGGCCCTTGGAGACACAGAACGTGACCGAGTCGACGTTACGCACGAAATCGCGCGCGGGCCGCTTCAGCGCGACGGCCGCGTTGAAGAGGCGCGCCCCGTCCATGTGCACCGGGACCGACGCGGCGTGGGCGACGGCGGCCACGGCATCGATCTCCTCCGGCGTGCAGCAGGTGCCGCCGTGGCGATTGTGCGTGTTCTCGACACACACCAGACCGGTCGTCGGTATGTGGATGTTGGCGGGGCGCAGCGCTTCGCGCACCTGGTCGGGCGTGAGAAAGCCGCGTTCGGTCTGGACCGGGCGCATCTGGAGGTTGCCGATCACCGCGGCCCCGGCAACCTCGTTGTTGAAGATGTGTGAATGCCCATCGAGCACGACCTCCTGGCCGGCCTGCGCCTGGCTGACGACCGCGATGAGATTCCCCATGGTGCCGGAGCTGACGAAGAGCCCGGCGGCCTTGCCGAGCCGCTCGGCCGCAAGCGCCTCGAGCCGCTTCACGGTCGGATCTTCTTCCCAGACGTCGTCGCCGACCTCGGCGCGGGCCATGGCCTCGCGCATCTCAGGAGTGGGGAGCGTGAGCGTGTCGGAGCGGAGGTCGACGATGTCGTGCACGGGCTATCTCTTGTTTCCGGCGAGTCCGGAGCTGTTGAGTCGTTGCTTTCCTCGTCGGCCCCACTCGGTGAAGTCGTAGTCGACCGACAGTCGCCGGAGCAGCTCGATGGCCTCGGCGTTCTTGCCCTCGTAGAAGTTCACCTCGGCCAGCAGGAAGAGCGTCTCCGGGATGACCGCAGTCCGCGGATAATCTTTCAGCACGAGCTCGAGGCGCTGGCGCGCCGCGCTCGGATTGCCCTGGGTGAAGTAGTAGTTCGCGACCCACACTTCCTTCTGCGCGATGCGCTCGCGGCACTTGTCGATCTTCGCCAGGCCGTCGGTCGCGTAGCGGCTCTGCGGGTACTCCTTCACCAGCTTCTTGAACTGGTCGAGCGCCTTCTGCGTCAGCGCCTGGTCCTGCTCGACCGGCTTCATCTGATCGTAGTAGCTCATCGCCAGGCGGTACTGCACGAGGTCGGCGATCTCGTGGCGGGGGAAGAACGACAGGAAGCCCTCGAACTCCTTCACGGCCTTGTCGAACTCGGCCTCGCGATAGTACGCCTCGCCGACATAGAAGCGCGCCTTCGGCGCGTGCGACGAGTTCGGATGACGCTCGACGATCTTCCGGAAATTGAGCCGCGCTTCCTCGTAGCGGCGATTGTTGAGCTCGGTCTCACCGGCCTTGTAGAGCTCCTCCGGAGGCAGGATCGGCGTCGGCGCAGGCGTCATCCATGCGCAGCCGCTCACGAGGAGCAGCAGGCCTATCACGAGGACGCGTACCAGCAAGGCGGGATACCCTAACATCGAAATTGGCAGATACATATAGCACACTCCCAACGGAAAAACCCGCTACCACGGACGCCCGTCGATCGGGCCCCCCCGGCCTACCACTGGACCCGCCACACGGGTTAAGATGTGGGGCCCAATGAAGCGCAAGCTGCTTCTCACGCTCGGCTGCGTGGTCGGCCTGGCGACACTCTCATACGGCGCTTACGCCTGGTACAACGCGATCACGTACGTCAGCACCGACGACGCGTACGTCGAGGGCACGATCTCACCCATCAGCGCGAAGGTCGCCGGCCACGTGGTCGAGCTCTTCGTCCAGGACAACCAGGTCGTCAAGAAGGGCGATCTGCTCATGCGGATCGACCCCCGCGATTTCCAGGCCAAGCGTGAGCAGGCGCGCGCGGCGGTCGCCACCGCGGAGGCCAATCTCAGAGCGGCGCGCTCCGAGGTGCCGCTGACGCGTGAAGGCACGCGTGCCCAGATCGACCAGGCGCGCGCCGCGGTGCAGGTGGCGATGGTCGGGGTGAAGTCGGCCGAATCGGCCGTCGAAGAAGCGCGCGCGCGGCTCGAGGCGCGTCGCTCCGCCACCGACGCGATGCGCGCCGACGTCGTCGGCGCCCAGAGCACGTATCGGCAGGCCGGCCGCGAGCTTGAACGGGTTCGAAGCCTGCTCAAGACCGAGCTCGTGGCCCGCCGCGAGTACGACGTGGCCGAGTCGGCCTACGAGACCGCCGGGGCCACGGTCGAGGCCCTGCAGCGTCGGATGGCGCAGTCCGAGCGGGAAATCCAGCAGGCGGAAGCCGAGATCGGCAGCCGCGTCCACGCCGTGGACCAGGCGCGGCAGCGCGTCGCGGAGTCGCGCGCGGCGCTGGCGCTGGCCGAGAGCCAGATCCATCAAGTCTCGATCAAGGACGCCGAGGCCAGCCGCGCCGAGGCGCGCTTGCGCGAGATGCAGGCGGACCTCGCGTTCGCCGACCTGCAGATCGAGCACACCGAAGTGCGCGCCCCGCTCGACGGCACCGTCTCCAAGCGGAGCGTCGAGCTCGGACAGGTCGTCCAGATGGGTCAGCCGCTGCTGGCCATCGTCCCGCTCCAGGACGTCTGGGTGGTCGCCAATTTCAAGGAGACGCAGCTCGCCCGGCTTCGGGCCGGCATGAAGGCGGCGGTTGAGGTCGACGGCTATCCCGACAAGTCCTACACCGGCACGATCGACTCGATGAGCGCGGGCACCGGCGCCCGCTTCTCGCTCCTGCCCCCCGAGAACGCCACCGGCAACTGGGTGAAGGTCGTCCAGCGGGTCCCGGTACGGATCCATCTGGACGGGAAGGGAATCGGCAACCCGCACACGCTGCGCGCGGGCATGTCGGTCGTCGTCACGATCCGCGTCCGGTGACGGACGAGCCGCTCTCGCCCGGCCAGAGCTCAGACCGACAAGAGCTTCTCCATGATGATCGTGTCGACCCACGTGCCGTCGAGCTGACCCTGCTCGTGGTAGATCCCGACCGCGCGGAAGCCTGAGCGCGCGTAGAGCGCCATGCCGCCCGCATTGCCCGGGAACGCCGACAGCACGAGCTTGTGGAACCCGTGATGGCGGCCGAGCTCGGTCAACCGGTCGAGCAGTGCCCGGCCCACGCCCTTGCCGCGCCAGCCGCGCTCGACGTAGACCGAGATATCAGCGACGAAGCGATAGCACTCCCGAGTGTTGAACACGTTGAGACTCGCCCAGGCGATCGCGCCCACAGGGTTGTCCGCGGAGCCTCCAGGGTTGTCCGCCGATGCGGAGCCAGGTCGCGCCTGTCTCAGGCCACCCTCGGTCAAAGCCGGCCTCACGGTCCCCGCTACAATAAATCCCGCGCATTCAGCCACGATGACGGGATGGCGCGGGCTCCTGCTCGCAAGCCACTGCCGGCGCTCGTCGAGCGTGCGCAGCTCGGTCTCGAGCGTGGCGATGCGGTCTTCGATGCCCTGGTTGTAGATGCGACAGATCGCCTCGGCGTCCGCGGCGGTCGCGAGGCGAATCCGGTAGCCCGTCACGTGAGCTCGCGGCTGTCGAGCCGTCCGTCCTTCCGGAGCCGATCGAACTCGTCGAGCGTCTTCGCGACACCCTCGGCCAGCGGGGTTGGAGGCGCGGGACCGAGGTCCCGCTGATACCGCGCGTCTCCGAGCTCGGATGGGAACGGAAGCGCCTGCTCGACGTGGGTGATCGAGCCCTTCGCGGCCGGCCGCGCCGCTTCGATCGTGCGCACCACGTCGGCCACCGACGCCGAGGCGCCGTGCAGGTTGTAGACGCGCGCGCCATCGAGACGCGAGCCGGCCGCGGCGAGGAGCGCGCGGGCGACGTCCTCGGTATAGATGAGGTCGGTCGACCCGCCCCAGCGGATCTGGAACGGCCGGCCGAGGACGACCGCCTTCATCGCCAGGGTCGGATCCGCCGTGAGGCCGAAATCGCGTCCCGGTCCGTAGACCGTCAACGGGCGGAAGCCGGACGACGGGATCCGGTGCTCCTCCCAGTACACCCGCGCCGTCTCCTCGTTGGCGACCTTGTAGACGCCGTAGTGCGTGGCCGGGTGCGCGGGCGCGTCGTCCGCGAGCGGCCCGGGCGGGTAAAGGCCCGGCGCGCCGAACACGGCCGCCGACGAGACGTAGACCACCCGCTCGATCTGGCCGCTGCAGGCGCGAGCGACGTCGAAGACGTTCGCAGTGCCGACGACGTTGATCGCGGCGCCGCGCGGCGGGTCTTGCCGGCAGAGCGGAACCTGCCACGCGGCCAGGTGGATCACACGGCGCACGTCGTGCTTGCGCACGACACGGGCGAGGCCCTCGCGATCGGTGATGTCGCCGCGCACGATCGCGATGCGGCTCGGCGCGTCGGCGCCCGCGATCATGCGCACGCGCCACGGATCGTCGCCGAGGTCGAACAGGATGGGCCGCTCGCCCGCCGCGAGCAGCGCGCGCACGACCCACGCGCCGATGCAGCCGAACGCGCCGGTGACCAGCGTCGTCATGGACGGGAATATAATCTCCCTCGTGTTCCAGAGCGAGCGCTTCTTCCGCGAAGCGTGGCCGCAGATCTCGCAGTCCGTCGCGACGGGCGCCGACGCCGCGAGCGACGTGCGGTGGATCGCCGGCGCCACCGGTCTCGAGCCGGGCGCGCGCGTGCTCGATGCGCCGTGCGGGTTCGGCCGCCACTCGGTGGAGTTCGCGCGGCGCGATTGCGAGACGACCGGCGTCGACTTCAGCGAGACCGAGCTCGGCCGCGGCGCGTTCGTCGTCGACACCAGGAACCGCGACCAGTGCGCGCGCTCGCTTCCGCCGGAGGAAAGGATGCGTCGGGGCAGCGGGAGCATCCGCGTCGAGAACGAGTTCGATCCGACTACGAGCCGCTGGCGCGCGCGCTGGTGGCGGCTCAAGCGCGCCTCCGCCCAATCGGAAGAGGCGGCACCGGAGCTGATCGGCGAGAGCGAGATCCGGCTCTACTCGGCTCACGAGCTCCTGCCCATGCTGCGACCGGAGCGCTGGCGCAAGGTCGAGCTCTTCGGTGGTCTCGACGGCACGCCGTTCTCGCTGGACTCCCGCCGCCTCGTCGTCGTCGCCCAGAAGTAGTAGAATCCGAAACCTGCCCGAAAGGAGATCCCCTCGATGGCCACTGAGCGTCCGCTGATCGTGCTCGCCGGCGCCATTCACCCCGACGGCAAGGCGCTACTCGAGAAGGAAGCGAAGGTCGTCGTGTGCGAGGACGAGACGGAGGCCGGCCTGGTCAAGATGGCCGCCGAGGCGCAGGGCATCCTGTTTCGCGTTCGGCCGCGATGCACCGAGAGTCTGATGGCCGCCTGCCGCGCGCTCAAGGTGGTCGGCCGTCACGGCGTCGGGCTCGACACCGTGGACATCCCGGCCGCGACGCGGCTGGGCGTCGCGGTCGTGCACGCGCCCGGCTCCAACTCGCAGGCCGTCGCCGAGCACGCGCTCATGCTGATGCTGACCTGCGTCAAGCGCACGTTCGCCGTGGACAAGGCGACGCGTGCGGGCGACTGGGGCACGCCGCGCGCCGGCAACACCGAGCTCGGCGGCAAGACGCTCGGCATCGTCGGCGTCGGCAACGTCGGGCGGCGCGTGGCGAAGTTCGCCGGCGCGCTCGGCATGCGCGTGCTCGGCCACGACAAGTACGTGGCCGACGACGAGCTGCGCCGTCGCGGCGCCGAGCCGGTGGCGAGCCTCGAGGCGCTCTTGCCGCAGGTGGACGTCGTCACCTGCCACACGCCGCTCACGCCCGAGACGCGCCACATGATCAACGAGAAGACCATCGGGCTCATGAAGCCGGGCGCGATCTACATCAACACCTCGCGGGGCCCGGTGCAGGACGAGCGCGCGCTCTTCGAGGCGCTGACGCGCGGCAAGCTCGGCGCCGCCGGCCTCGACGTCTGGGAAGAGGAGCCGACGTCCGCGGACAACCCGATCCTGAACCTCCAGAACGTCGTGTGCTCCTCGCACGTGGCCGGGGTCACGCGCGAGGCGACCCGCCAGGCGGCGACGCAGGTGTCGGGCGAGATGCTGCGTGTGCTGCGGGGTGAGCGGCCCGACGTGCTGGTGAATCCGGACGTGTGGCCGCGCCTGGGACAGAGGTAGAATCCCTCTATGCCGATCGACGCGCGTCATCCGCGGGAAATCCGGCAGGATATCCGGCGCGGCAAGCTCGCCGGGATCACCGCGGGGCTCGGCCAGAACTACGTCCAGGCCAACCTGGCGGTGCTGCCGAGGGAGCAGGCGTACGACTTCCTACTGTTCTGTCAGCGCAACTCGAAGCCGTGCCCGCTGATCGAGGTGACCGACGTCGGCTCGCCCGAGCCGGTCGGCGTGGCGCCGGGCGCCGATCTCAGGACCGACATCCCGCGCTATCGGATCTACAAGGACGGCGTGCTCGCGGACGAAGTGACGGACGCGACGCCGTACTGGCGCGACGACCTGGTCGCGTTCTTGCTCGGCTGCTCGTTCACGTTCGAGTGGGCGCTGTTGGAGGCCGGCATCAAGCTCTGGCACGTCGAGCATGGCAAGAACGTCGCGATGTGGCGTACGTCGACCCAGTGCCGGCCTGCCGGCGTCTTCCACGGGCCCATGGTCGTCTCGATGCGGCCGATCCCGTCGGTGCAGCTCGCGAAGGCGGTGACGGCGAGCGCCCGGTTCCCCGGCGCCCACGGCGCGCCCGTGCACGTGGGCGACCCGGCCGCCATCGGGATCGCGGACATCGCCCGGCCCGACTGGGGCGACGCGCAGGAGTTCGGACGCGGCGACGTACCGGTGTTCTGGGCGTGCGGCGTGACGCCCCAGGCGGTCGCGCTCGCCTCGAAGCCGCCGTTCATGATCACGCACAGCCCGGGGCACATGTTCATCACCGACCTGCCGAACTCCGCGCTGGCGGCGATCTAGCGCGTTGCGGTTTCTGCCCGCGGGCGATCTCGCCGTTTGCGTCGAGCTCGGCGAGGAGATCAGCGTCGAGGTCAACACGCGAGTCCGCGCGCTCGAGTACCTGATCCAGCAGAAGGGCTTGACCGGCGTCGTCGAGACGGTCCCGGCCTACTCGTCGCTGCTCGTCTATTACGATCCGCGCGCGGTGGGCTACGAGCCCCTGTGCGCGGCGATCGCCGAGCTGGTGCCCCAGGCGACGACCGCGGTCTTGCCGCCGGCGCGGCTCGTCGAGCTCCCGTGCTGCTACGGCGACGCGGAGCTCGGCTTCGACCTCGACGCCGCGGCGCGGCGGCTCGAGCTTGCACCCGACGAGCTCGTGCGGCTTCACGCCGGCGCCGAGTATCTCGTCTACTTCATCGGCTTCACGCCGGGGCTCCCGTACATGACCGGCATGCCCGAGCGCATCAACATCCCGCGCCTGGACACGCCGCGCACGAAGACGCCGCCGGGCAGCGTCGGCATCGGCGGCATCCAGTGCTGCATCTACTCGGTCGAGAGCCCGGGCGGCTTCTGGATCCTCGGGCGCACGCCGGTGCCGCTCTACGATCCGAGCGCGGCCGAGCCCACGCTCTTGCGCCCGGGCGATCGCGTGCGTTTTCGCCGGATCGAGCGTGCGGAGTTCGACGCGATCGGTGCGGCGGTGACCGCGCGCACCTATCGGCCGGTGATCACATGATCCGCGTCCTCGATCCCGGGCCGCAGACGACGGTGCAGGACCTCGGCCGCACCGGCCAGATGCGCTACGGTATCCCGCCCTCGGGTCCGGTGGACCGCTTCGCGTTCGTCCTCGCCAATCGCCTCGTCGGCAACCCCGACACCGCCGCCGCGCTCGAATGCACCTTGATGGGGCCGCGCTTCGAGACGACCGACGCGGGCGCCATCGCGGTGACCGGCGCGGAGATGCCGGTGACCGTGAACGGGCAGAGCGCGGCCGGCTGGGCGACGATCCCGCTGAAGGCCGGCGACGTCGTCAAGCTCGGGCCGGCGCGCACAGGCGTCCGATCGTACGTCGCCTTCGCCGGCGGCCTCGACGTCCCCCTCGTGCTCGGGTCGCGCTCGACGTACCTGCGCGGCCGCGTGGGCGGCGTGGACGGACGGGCGCTCCGAAAGGCCGACGAGCTTCGCGTGTTCGCGCCCGGCCCGGTGAGGCGGCGTCGCGTGGAGCCGCAGACGATCCCGGACTACACAGGCGAGCCGACGGTCCGGGCGGTCCTCGGGCCACAGGCGGATCGCTTCACCGCCGAAGGGCTCGACGCGCTGTTCGGCGGCCGCTACGAGGTGCAGCCGCAGTCGGATCGCATGGGCTCGCGCCTGCGCGGGCCGCGGATCGCGCACGCACGGGGCCACGACATCGTCTCCGACGGGATCGCGCTCGGCTCGATCCAGGTGCCCGGCGACGGTCAGCCGATCGTGCTCCTGGTCGATCGACAGTCCACCGGCGGCTACACCAAGGTGGCCACAATCTGTTCCTGCGACATCTGGCGCGTCGGCCAGGCGAGGCCCGGCCAGTCGCTTCGTTTTCGTCGGATCGACGTGGACGAGGCGCACCGGCTCCTCCGCGAGGCCGACCGCGCGCTAGAAGCAGCCGTGAGAGAGGAGAGCGCATGAGTTTGGACAAGGAGCTGAACGAGTACACCGCAAAGTCCGGCCGCTCGCGCGTCCTGCACGAGGAGGCACTGGCGGTCATGCCCGGCGGCAACAGCCGCACGACGACGTTCTTCGACCCATATCCGTTCGCGATCACCCGCGGCCAGGGCGCCCACGTCTGGGACGCCGACGGAACCGATCGGCTCGACTTCAACGGCAACTACACGAGCCTGATCCTCGGCCACGCGCCGCCCGATGTCGTGAAGGCGGTGCAGCAGGCCGTCGAGCTCGGCCTGTCCTTCCCGGGCCCGACCGAGCACGAGGTGCGCCTGGCCGAGCTCCTGACGCGCCGGGTGCCTTCGGTCCAGGCTATCCGCTTCACGAACTCGGGCACGGAAGCGACGATGAACGCCGTGCGGCTGGCGCGCGCCTTCACCGGCCGCGCAAAGATCGCCAAGTTCGAGGGCGCCTATCACGGCACGCACGACTGGGTGATGGTCAGCGTGAGCGGCGACGCGAAAGCCGGCGGCAGCCGCCGCCGGCCCAAGCCGATTCCGTGGTCGGCGGGGATTCCGCCGGCGGTGCTCAAGCACACGGTGGTGCTGCCGTGGAACGACGCGGATGCCTGCGCCGAGATCCTGGAAGCGGAGGCGGCCCAGTTGGCCTGTTTGATCGTGGATCCGATGATGTGCAACGCGGGGCTGATCCCGCCGGCCGAGGGGTTCCTGCCGCGGCTGCGCGAGATCACCGAGCGGCACGGCATCGTGCTGATCTTCGACGAGGTGATCTCGTTCCGCACCGCGTGGGGCGGCGCCCAGGAGCGGTTCAACATCCGTCCCGACCTCACGACGTTCGGCAAGATCATCGGCGGCGGCCTGCCCGTAGGCGCCTTCGGCGGCCGGCGCGACATCATGGACTTCTACGACCCGCGCAAGGGCGGCGCCCGCATCAGTCACGGCGGCACGTTCAACGCCAACCCGGTGACGATGGCCGCGGGTCTGGCGACCATGAACGCGCTGACACCCGACGCGTACGCGCGGCTGGAGGCGCTCGGCGAGCGGTTGCGCGGCGGGATCGCCCGCCTGCTGGCGGCGACGCGGCGGCGCGGCCAGGTGACCGGGCTCGGGTCGCTGTTCTGGTTACACTGGACGTCAGAGGCGCTGACCGACTATCGTTCGGCCCGGCCCAAGGACGGGGAGACGCCGCAGCGCCTGTTCCTGGGGCTCTTGAACGAGGGGATTCTCTTGACTCAGCGGGGACTCGGCGCGTGCTCCCTCGCGATGACCGACGAGGACGTGGACCGCTTCATCAACGCGCTCGCGCGCGTGCTGGCGCGAGGATAAGGCATAGGAAAGGAGCTGACGATGGCCAAGTTCATCGATCTCAACGCCGACATGGGCGAGAGCTGGGGCCGCTGGACGCTCGGCGCGGACGAGGAGATCATGCCGTACCTCACCTCGGCCAACGTCGCCTGCGGCTTCCACGCCGGCGATCCGCACGTCATGCGCCAGAGCGTCGCGCTGGCCTTACGTCACGGCGTCGCGATCGGCTCGCACCCATCGCTGCCGGATCTGATGGGTTTCGGCCGGCGCGTGATGGACGTCTCGCCGCAGGAGCTGAAGGACTATCTCTGCTACCAGACCGGCGCGCTCCGCGAGTTCGTGCGCGCCGCGGGCGGCGGCGAGCTGCAGCACACCAAGCCCCACGGCATCCTCTACTCGATGATCGAGAAGGACGAGGCGCTCGCGACCGCGGTCGCCGAGTCGGCGCGCGAGTCGGGCAAGGAGCTCATCCTGATGGCGCTCGCCTCCGGCAAGTACGACCGCCTCGCGCGCAAGATGGGCGTGCGCGTGGCGTCGGAAGGCTTCGCCGATCGGGCGTACAACGTAGACCTGACCTTGGTCTCGCGCAAGCTGCCTGGCTCGCTCATCACCGATCCCGAGCGCGCCGCCGCACAGGCGGTGAAGATGGCGATGGAAGGCAAGGTGCGCACGATCGACGGGGTCGACATCGACATCTCGGTGCAGACCATCTGCTGCCACGGCGACACGCCGGGCGCGCCGAAGATCGTCCGCGCGGTTCGCGAGGCGCTCAACCGGGCGGGCTGCCAGGTCAAGCCGCTACGCGACTTCTTGCCGAAGGCGTGAGCGCGACACCGCTCAAGCGCACGCCGCTCTACGCAGAGCACGTCGCGGCCGGCGCGCGCATGGTCCCGTTCGGTGGCTGGGAGATGCCGGTGCAATACACCGGCATCGTCGAGGAGCACCGGACGACCCGCACCAGCGTCGGGCTCTTCGACGTCAGCCACATGGGCGAGTTCGAGGTCGAGGGCGCCGGTGCCGTTGCTGCGCTCCAGTATCTGACCACGAACGACGTGGCCGCGCTGCAGGTCGGCCAGATCCAGTACTCGGTGCTCTGCTACGACAACGGCACGATCGTCGACGACCTCACCGTCTATCGCATCGCCGACGACCGGTACATGATCACGGTCAACGCCGGCAACATCGACAAGGACTGGGCCCACGTCACGAAGTCGACCGCGCACATGAAGGACGCGCGCTGGCGCAACGCGTCCGAGGGCACCGGGCTCGTCGCGGTGCAGGGGCCGAAGGCCGAGGCGCTCGTCGGCCGCCTGGCGGACCGCGACGTGACGGCCATCGGCTACTACCGGTTCGAGCGCGGCAACGTCGGCGACGTGCCCACCTTGATCTCGCGGACCGGCTACACGGGCGAGGATGGCTTCGAGCTCTACGCGCCCGCCGACGGCACCGCGCAGCTGTGGAAAGCGCTCCTGAGGGCCGGCCGTGCCGAGGGCGCGGCGCCCGTCGGGCTCGGCGCGCGCGATACCTTGCGGCTCGAGATGAAGTACGCGCTCTACGGCAATGACATCGACGAAACGACGAACGCGCTCGAGGCCGGGCTCGGCTGGGTCGTGAAGCCGGCCAAGGGCGATTTCATCGGCCGCGAGGCGCTCGAGAAAGTCCGGACCGCGGGCGTGCGCCGGCGCCTGGTCGGCATCGAGATGGTCGACAAGGCGGTTGCGCGACACGGCTATCTCGTGAAGAAGGATGGGCACGACACCGGGATCGTCACCTCGGGCTCCTACGGCCCGTCGGTCGACAAGTACATCGGGATCGCGTACGTGGAGACGAGGCTCGCGGCGGTCGGCACCGCGCTCGAGGTGGAGATCCGCGGCCAGGGCAAGGCGGCCCAGGTCGTGCGTACGCCGTTCTATCCGTCCAAGGTGAAGAAGGCGAGCTGACCAAGGGGAGACCATGGCCAACGTTCCCAAGGACCTGAAATACACGCGCGAGCACGAGTGGGCCAAGCAAGAGGGCGATCGCGTGCGCGTCGGCATCACCGCCTACGCGCAGGAGCAGCTGGGCGACGTGGTCTTCGTCGAGCTGCCGAAGGTGGGCGCGAAGGTCACGGCGAGCAAGAACTTCGGCGTGGTGGAGTCGGTCAAGGCGGTGTCGGATCTCTTCGCGCCGATCTCGGGCGAGGTCGTCGAGGTCAACGGCGAGCTCGCGCAGAAGCCCGAGACCGTGAACCAGGATCCGTACGGTAAGGGCTGGATGCTCGTCGTCAAGCCCTCGAGCAAGGGCGAGTGGGACCAGCTCCTGACCGCGCAGCAGTACGAAGAGCTGATCGCCCAGGGCGGCCACTGATGGCCTCGCGCTACATCGCCAACACGCCGGACGAGCAGAAGACGATGCTCGGCGTGATCGGCGCGGGCTCGCTCGAGGATTTGCTGGTCAAGATCCCGCCCAAGGCCCGGCTGGCGCGCCCGCTCGGGCTCGTGCCGGCGCTCGCCGAGACCGACCTGATCCGGCACATGACCGCGCTGGCCGCGCGCAACGCCCAGGCCGAGACGCACGTATCGTTCCTCGGCGCGGGCTCCTACGACCATTACATCCCGAGCCCGATCAACCACATGGTCCTGCGCGGTGAGTTCTTCACGGCCTATACGCCCTACCAGCCCGAGGCGAGTCAAGGCACGCTCCGCACGATCTACGAGTACCAGACGATGATCGCGGAGCTGACAGGCATGGACGTGGCCAACGCCTCGATTTACGACGGCGCCTCGTCGCTCGCCGAGGCCGCGCTGATGGCCCACTCGGTCACCGACCGCAAGGAGATCGTCCTCTCGCGCGCCGTGCACCCGCTCTACAAGCGCGTCACGGCCACCTACTGCGAGGGCCCGGCCGTGCGGCTGCGCGATCTGCCGGCGCCCGACGGGGTCACCGACCTCGCGGCCGCGAAGCACATCGTCGGACCGAAGACCGCCGCACTGGTCGTGCAGACGCCGAACTTCTACGGCTGCCTCGAGGACGTGGCCGCGGCGGCCGAGATCGCCCACGCGGCCGGCGCGCTCCTGGTCGTGGTCGCCGACCCGGTGAACCTCGGCGTGCTCGAGGGGCCGGGCAAGCTCGGCGCCGACATCGTCGTGGGCGAGGGGCAGGGGCTCGGCGTGCCGATGGGCTTCGGCGGGCCGAACCTGGGCGTGTTCGCGGCAACGAACGAGCTGGTGCGCCGGATGCCCGGACGGCTGGTCGGGGCCACCGTCGACCGCGACGGCAAGCGCGGCTTCGTGCTCACGCTCCAGACGCGCGAGCAGCACATCCGCCGGGCGAAGGCGACCTCGAACATCTGCACCAACGTGGCGCTCTGCGCGCTGATGGCGACGATCTACCTGGCCACGCTCGGCCGCCGCGGGCTCGTCAAGGTCGGCGAGCTCTCCACCGCGAAGGCGCACTACGCGGCCGAACGTCTCGCGAAGGTGCCGGGCGTCTCGCTGCGCTTTGGCGCGCCGTTCTTCAAGGAGTTCGCGCTGAAGCTGCCGAAGGCACCCGATCGCGTGATCCCGCGGCTCGCCAAGCAGGGCTTTCTCGCCGGCGTCCCGCTCAAGACCTTCGATCGCGCGCTCGCCGACTGCCTGCTGGTGGCGGTGACCGAGAAGCGCACGAAGGCCGAGATCGACGCCTTCGCGGCGGCGCTCGAGAAGGCGGTGGCGTGATGGCCGACGCCTACGACAAGCTGATCTTCGAGCTCTC
>Ga0075423_10004023_pt1 | contig 13565 bp, 9 predicted proteins | sample SoiMethybrSBSTD2_FD_80114 | JGI IMG/M metagenome (GOLD analysis project Ga0075423, IMG submission 80114) | Bulk soil microbial communities from a Populus tree surrounding site in Tennessee, USA - Soil MetaG P. TD hybrid SBSTD2 | ecosystem: Environmental > Terrestrial > Soil > Tree plantation...
CGTGCTTTTGAAATCGGCACCCTTCTCCTTCGCCATCAGGCTCGGGTTCGTCGTAATGCCGCTCAAAATACCCCAGCTCGCCGCCTCGCGGATCTCGTTAATATTCGCCGTATCAAGATAGATTTGCATAGCGCACCTTCCTACGTGATCAACTATTCCCGCAAGCCACATCCACACCGCAGTCCAGCAGAGCGCGTGCCATCGTCGCGCGCACATCGGTCGCCTATTTCGCTCATGACAAAACCCAGCGTAGAACGATTATAGCACGGCAAACGCAAAAAGATACCACTTGAAGCAGGTTGCGCCCATGCTATACTACCAGCGCGAATCGCGATCATTGATAGGCAGGTGATTATGGATCGCAAGACAGAACGCTACGCGATCATCGGCGTGCTGCTGGCGGCGCTGGGCTGCGCCGGCAGCTGGCTCGCGCTGCCGCAGATGCGTCAACTGACCGACTCGCTGTTCGCGAATCCGCTCTTCTGGCCGCTCGTCGCGATCATCGTGGTGCTGGCGGTGCTGCTTCCCTATATCGATCTGCGTGCGCTGGGTGCCCGGTTGCGCTCCTTCTTGCCGGGTCACAAGCCCGAGCGCGCGTACCTCACAGCGATCTACGAGACGTTGAACCGGACGCCGGCACTGCTCGTGCTCGGCGGGCGCGATGAAGCCTACCGCGAGCTGGAGATCCTGAAGACATTCAGCGCGCTCACGCTACGGCCCGAGGATTCGGCGGCGGAAAGCTCGGCGGATGCCCTTGACGAGCAGCTCATCGAAGCGCTGCCGACCGCAACACCCCGCGAGCTGTTCCAGCGGTCGGGACGGATGGCGCGTGCCGCTCGCACGCCGGCCGAACGGCTCAACTATGCCATATTCTGGTCGCTGGCGCAGCTTGCGTTGCTGGCGCTTGCCATAGCGTTCTGCGTCTGGCTGCTGTGGTCACTGCCGGTTGGCCCGAAGCTTATCGTCGGCGCGCTGGTGATCGCTATCGGCTGGTGGCTGCTGGCATCCGGGCTCCACGAATTGCTCCTGCCCGCCGCCCGGCAGAGCTGGGCGCTCCGGCGGTCGTGTATCGCTGAACCAGGCACGCCCGGCGCGCAGATTTGGCGGCACCAACGGCTGCTGATCCGTGGCGACCCCGGCAGCGGCAAGACGACCCTGCTGCGCCATATCGCCGTCGTCTGCGCCGGCGAGCACCTCGGGCTGCCGCGCGGCCAGCAGCGTGTGCGCGTGCGCGATGCCTATGGTTGGCCGCGCTGCCCATACCCAATCTATATTCCGCTGCGCGCGCTGCGTATCGCGGCGGCGCGCGGCGGGCCAACGCTGCTGGGGAGCTACGCCGAGACGTTGCAGGGGCCATCATTTCTGGGCGCTCCGCTAGCTGATTGCGACGCGGCGTTCTTCGCACGGCGCGCGGCGCGCGGCGGCTGCCTGTTCCTGATCGACGCCTTCGACGAGCTGCGCAACGCCGAGGAGCGCCAGCGCCTCGGCCGGCTGATCGCCGCGCTGCTGCCCGGCCCGCCGCGCAACCCCAACCGGATCGTCGTGACCTCGCGGATCGCCGGCTACGAAGGCCAGCTCCGCGACAAGCAGTTCGCGCACGATCGGCTCAACGACCTGGACGACGATCAATCCGCCGCCTTCGTGCGCGCGCGTTACACCGCGCTCGGGCCGAGGGATGCCACGCAGCGGGCCGCGCGGCTGATCGAGCGCCTGCCGACCAACCCCGGCCTGCGCCGCCTGAGCCGCAACCCCCTGCTGCTCTCGCTGGCCGTCTCGCTGCACTACCGCCAGGGCGGGCGCGAGCTGCCCCAGGAGCGCCACCTGCTCTATGAAAAGGCCGTCGAGATGTTGGCCTACGAGTGGGAGCGCTCCAAGGATAGCGACGCCGGCCTGGACCTGACCGACGAGCGCGACGATCTCTCGGCCAAGGAGAAGCTCGACCTGCTGGCCGAGCTGGCCTGGGCGATGTTCGAGGATAGTCTGGGCAACGCGGGCGAGACGGCGCGCACGGTCGTCCTTGGTGATCGCGCGCGGGATGTGCTGGCCGCGACGCTCGTGGGCATCCCGGCGGTCGCGGCCGATACGGCCGGGGCCGAGCGCGCGCGCCGCTGCCGGTCGGAGGCCCAGCGCTGGCTGCACGATCTGAACGAGCGCGGCGGGCTGCTACAAGAGGTGGGCAACGTCCCCGGCAGCAGCGAGGTCGAGATCCAGTTCGCCCATCTGTCGTTCCAGGAATACCTGGCGGCGCGCGCGGTCGGCGATGCCACCGACGGGCCGCGCTTTCGCCGGCTGACCGAGCGCTGGGACGACCCCAACTGGCGCGAGGTGCTGTTGCTGCACGCGGCAAGCCGTAGCGACGCGACGCCGGTCGTGCGGCACCTGCTGGCGCGCGACCGGGCTGATGCGCTGATGCTGGCCGGCTACGTGCTGGTCGAGCGCCCGCGCAAGCTGGAGCAGGAGCTGCTGGCGCGAACGCAGGCGGAATTACGCCAGATCGCGCTGGAGGCGGCCGATGTCGGCGAGGAACCGGCGCGCGAGGCGTTGCAGATACTGGAAGATGCCGTCGTCGTTCCCGAGCGGCCGGCGCTGCTCCAGGCGGCCCTCGACGCGCCCTACCCGGCCGTGCGCGCGCGGGTGATCGAGCTGCTGGCGGGCATGGTGCCGAACCGGCCCGCGTCGGCACCGCCATCCGACGATCTGCGCGAGCTGGCGTTGCGTGTGCTGGCGCAGGAACAGGACCACCGTCCGCGTCTGGCGGCCGGCTTCGCGCTGGCCCGCCGCGACCCGCGCTACGACGGCGATGGCTGGATTCCTGAATTGGTCAAGGTGCCAGCAGGACCATTCCAAATGGGTAGCCGCGACGAGGATATTCGTGATATCAAAGATTTCCCACCATTCCTACTCGAACAAGAAAAACCCCAGCACACTGTCGATATTCCCTATACCTATTTCATCGGTAAGACCCCGGTGACCAATGCGCAGTGGCGGCGCTTCATCGAGCGTGGCGGCTACACGACCAGGCGCTATTGGACCACCGCAGGCTGGAATTGGTTACAATCAGGACTCGAATATGCGGATACTTTTTCATTTCTCGACAGGCTGCTGGAACGATTCGACGGAGCGCTTGGCCGACTGCTTGGGTGCCTGTATCGCAAAATGCCTTTCGCGCAGCCCCGACAGCGAACCTGGGACGACCAGAACCTGAACGCCGATAACCAGCCGGTGGTCGGTGTCTCGTGGTATGAGTCGGTGGCCTACTGCCGCTGGCTTAGTGAAGCGACCGGGCAGACATTCTCCCTACCGAGCGAGGCCGAGTGGGAGAAGGCCGCGCGCGGCTCGAACGGGCTGATCTATCCGTGGGGCGACGAATGGCAGCCAGGATGCTGCAATAGTGACGAAGCAGGGATCGGTCGCCCATCGCCGGTCGGCAGCTTCCTCGACAGTGCCAGCCCGTATGGCGCGCTCGACATGGCCGGCAATGTTTGGGAGTGGTGCGCGACGACGTATGGGAAAAGCTACCCCTACGAATTGGAGGACGAATGGGGTGCGACATATCTGGCAAGTACGGGATTTGGAATAATCCGAGGTGGCTGCCATGGCAATAGTAGAACAGTCGTGCGCGGGGCGTCCCGCAGCACCTACTTCCGGCGCCGCCGCATCGCCAACTTCGGGTTGCGAGTGGCCAGTCGTTCTCCCGGTCCTAATGCTGAATCCTGAATCCTGAACCCTGTCTTCTGACAAGCGTGTGTGGGGAACAAGTGAACACGTCTATGCGTACGCCGCACGATACATCCGTGGTTTGCCCGATCTTGCTGGGCCGCTCGGCGCATATGGTCGCGTTGACCGCCTTGATAACGCAGGCATGTGCTGGTCATGGTCGGGTCGTGCTCCTGAGTGGCGAGGCAGGTATTGGCAAATCGCGCCTGGTTGCCGAGGTGAAGGCACAGGCGCTCGATTGCGGCTTTGATCTGCTTGAGGGGCGCTGCTTTGAGTCCGACCGTGCGACACCCTACGCGCCGCTGCTTGACCTGCTCCGCACCTTTCTCGCAACCCGGCCCCCCGCGATAGCTGCCAATCTGCTCAGGCCGCTCGCTTCCGATCTGCTTCCGTTGCTGCCAGAACTGCACACTGTCCTGGCGGATCGCCCTCCTCCGGCTGAGCGCCCACCCGCGCACGATCCGCGCCAGCTGATCCAGGCGCTCACGCAGTTTGTCATTGGGCTGGCGGCGACCAGGCCCGTATTGGCGGTCGTTGAAGATCTGCACTGGAGTGACGATGCCAGCCTGGATGCCATGCTCTCCCTGATACGGCGCAGCATCCATCAGCCGATATTGCTGCTCCTGACATACCGCAGTGATGAGGTGCCAGTTGGTCTGACGCGGCTGCTGGCTGAGCTGGATCGCGAGCGCGCTGCAACCGAGATCACGCTGCTGCCGCTCGTGCGCGACGAGATCGACGGCATGCTGCGCGCCATCTTCGATCTTGCCGGGCCAGTCCGTGCTGAATTCCTCGACGCGATCACTGCGCTGACCGAGGGTAACCCCTTCTTCATCGAAGAGGTACTGAAGTCGCTCATCGCGACCGGAGATATTGTCTATGCCGGCGGCGCCTGGGATCGTAAACCGCTGGAAGTGCTCCAGATCCCGCGCAGTGTGCAGGCAGCCGTGCAGCGGCGGCTCGATCAACTTAGTCCAGCGGCACGCGAGCTGATCGCACTCGCCGCCATTGCTGGGCGGCGCTTCGAGTTCGCACTGCTCCAGCGCCTCTCGTATCACGGCGAAGCCGACCTGGTGCGGCTGATCAAAGAGCTGATGCGCGCCCAGCTCGTGGTCGAAGAATCGCCGGAGACCTTTGCCTTTCGCCATGCGCTCACACGCCAGGCGGTCGAGGCCGATCTGCTGGCACGCGAGCGGCGCGCGCTGCATCAGCAGATCGTTGTAACTCTGGAGCAGCTTGTCGCAGAAAAGAGCGATCAGCGTGTTGCAGAGCTGGCCTACCATGCCTATGCCGCTGAGGACTGGCAGCGCGTGCTCGCCTATGCTCGCCGCGCCGGGCAGCAGGCCATGCAGCTCTATGCACCACATGCAGCGGTTGACCATTGCTCGCACGCGCTGGAAGCGGCGCGGCATCTGCATGTGCCCGTGCCAGCCGAGCTGTATCGTACCCGTGGACAGGCATATGCGCTCGTCAGCACCTTCGATGCAGCAAAGGCCGACTACGAGCAGGCGGTTACACGGGCGCGTGAGGACGCTGAGCAGGGCATGGAATGGCAGAGCATGCTCGATCTGGGCTTTCTCTGGATGGCGCGCGATTTCGTCCGCGCCGGTGACTACTTTGCGCAGGCGCTCGCCGTCGCCCGTGCCAGTGCTGATTCGGTGCGACTCGCGCATAGTCTGAATCGCCTCGGAAACTGGCATGTCAACGCCGATCACCCATTGCGCGGGATGCCATACCACGAGGAGGCGCTCGCACTGTTCGAGCGCGCGAGCGATCCGCGTGGTCGGGCCGAGACACTCGACCTGCTTGCTGGAGCCACATATCTTGCCGGCGATCTGCGCGGCGGGATGGAGCTCTACACCCAGGCTGCTACACAATTTCGAGCACTGGATGATCGGGTCGGTCTGGTGTCCAGCCTGACGTGGCTAGCGCTGCGCGGCCCGAATGTGCTCAACACGATGACCGTCGCTGCGCCGCTATCTGCATGTATCCAGACCGTCGAGGAGGCACTCCAGCTTGCGCGGATGATCGGCGGGCGCTCGGGTGAGGCATTCGCTCTGGTCGTCCTCGGGCTTTGCCTCAGCGCCCACGGCGACTATGCCCATGCGTTGCTCAGCCTACAAGATGGGCTGGCAATCGCGCAGGAATTGCACCATCTCCCATGGCTCGCTGCGGCCTGTCTTGGCATGGGCGCGCTGCACCTCGACCTGCTGATGCCGGATGTGGCGACTGAACAGCTTGAACATGCGCTGGACTTCGCGCGCCAGAGCAATGCGCCCTTCTCGATCCGGCTCCAGGGCGCGGTGCTCGCGCTTGCCTTGGTGCAGCGTGGCGATCTGGAGCACGCGGAGGCGTTGCTCAACGAGATCTTTGGCGAAGAATCTGATGCTGAAACTCCTCCAACCCTGGCACAGCGGCTTGGCTGGTGCGCGCGCGCAGAGCTGGCATTTCGGCGCGATCAGCCTGCGGCGGCACTGGTAATTGCCGATCGACTGATTGCAACGGCAGGTTCCACAACAGTCAATGATCAGCCAGTTGTGCCGCGCCTGCTGCTACTGCGCGGGCGCGCGCTTGCTGCGCTGCGACACAACGACGAAGCCGAAGCAATGCTGCTGGCGGCACATGCGGCTGCCGAGGCATGTGGCGCGCAACCACTCACCTGGCAGATCCATGTCGCGTTGGGTCGGCTGTATCACACCTGTCTGCGTCGCCGCGACGCGGCCCAGTCCTACGCGACGGCACGCCAGATCGTTGAGGAACTGGCGGCGACCATTCCGGATGCTGCGCTCGCAGAGGCATTTCTGCACCAGGCAAGCGCCCGCATGCCACGGGCTGTGTCGCCATCGCCGCGCCGGGCTGCCCAGCAGGCGTTTGCGGGCCTGACCCAGCGCGAGCGCGAGGTCGCGATCCTGGTCGCGCAGGGCAAATCCAACCGCGAGATCGCCGCAACGCTCGTGCTGACCGAGCGCACAACCAAGGCGCATGTTGGGAACATTCTGGGCAAGCTCGGCTTTAGCTCACGTACCCAAATTGTGGCCTGGGCGATCGAAAAAGGGCTGCTGATCGCCTCCTCTGATTAAATGTTGGCCGTCCCGCGCCAAAAAGATGTCCTTTGGTACAATGCGGCGCCAGCCATCTTCCGCTAGAGTGATGACATCTCGTTTTTCTGTTTCGTATTGATAGGGAGGTCAACGTGATGTCACCGGATGAGCATAAGGCGATTGTTCGCCGCCTGGTTGAAGAGGCGCAGAGTCGTGGGCAACTCCATGTTATTGATGAATTGATGAGCCCGGATTTCGTCGACCATTGCCCCATGCCGGGCATCCCCGCCAACCGCGAAGGTGTCAAGCAGATCTTTGGGATGTTCCAGACAGCCATGCCCGATCTGCATGTGACCATTCACGATCAGATCGCCGAGGCGGACCGGGTTGTGACGCGCAAGACGCTGAGCGGCACGCACCAGGGCGATCTTTTCGGTATCCCGCCGACGGGCAAGGCGCTACAGATTGCCGTGATCGATATTCTGCGTCTGAAGGATGGCCGGATCACGGATCACTGGAATCTCGTTGATCAGCAGGGTTTGTTGCAGCAGTTGGGCCTAGTGCCCGTAGCGGCCCAGGCCTGAACGGAGGAAATGGAGGAAATGATGGAAACGATTCAAGGCGAGACCGAACAGATCATCAATGTGCCGAGCGCAGCCCTGTATAGCTATCTGCTGGACTTCACGCGCCATCCTGAGTGGGCGTCCAACCTCTCCAAGGTAAGCCAGGTCACACCTGGCCCGATCGGCGTGGGCACGATCTTTCGCACCCAGGAAGGGCCACCGCCCGTACCGCTGCTGAACAAGCTGCGCATGATGCGCCACTTCGTTGCCGGGCTGCTGAGCGGCGCGAAGCCCTACAGCCAGGCAGAAATCACCGCCCTGGAGCCAGGTCAGCGCATCGCGTGGCGCGCCGGTGTTCCGCGCGGGACTGGCTATTTTAATCTGGCTGAGTGGGAGTTCCTGCTTCAGCCCCAAGCTGAAGCAACGTTACTGATCCAGCGCTTCTGCTACAAGCCCCAGGCATCCGCTGCGGCGCGCATGGTCGGTGCGGCTGGACCGGGAGGTATCGCCCGCGCATGTGCCCTCAACATGGCACATCTGAAGCGTATCGCCGAGCAACAGCTCGCCCAGCCCGCGTCTGCCAATAGCCTGGCTGATAGCGCAGCCTGAGGCACGCCATGGGAACTGCGGTCGTCACGGTTGTCGCGCAACATGCAGAGACGATAGTCTTCGACCGGGATGCGCTGCTCGAGCGCGCCTGCGAGCTTATTGTCGATGCGGGCCAGGCCGGGGCGGGCTGGATCATCTTTCCCGAACTGTACCTGCCAGGTGCCCCGGCCTGGCTCTGGTCCGGCCCCGACGACGGGCTCGCGAACGAGCTCCAGGCGCTGGCACTCACATATGCTGTCGTCATTCCAAGCGATGTCAGCGACCGGCTATGTCGGGTCGAGCAGCGCAGCCGGGTTGGTGTTGCGATGGGACTGGTTGAGCGCGACAACGGCACCTGCTACAACAGCCTGCTCATCATCAATGCAGAAGGTCGAATCTGCGGCCATTACCGGGTGCCGCTGGAGGCTGGCAGCCAGCAGCGGCCTTGGACACCAGTCAACAGCAGCATATTGCTACCTAGTGAGCGCCTCCACTCAACGAAAGATTGGACGAATGTTGGTGGTATTTGAGCATTGAGCGCGGAAGCTGACCACAAAGGCACAAAGGACACAAAGATCAGCTGGACCTTTGTGCGCTTTGTGCCTTTGTGGTGCAAACAAGATCATTGAAGTCACGTTGACCCCCTGGTGGCACAAATGTCCCAGCGCTGGGCGGCCCTTTCCGCCAAAATTGCCCTTGAAGAAGGCGTCGTTTTGTGCTATAGTGTACTTTGCATAATGCGAGACTTCTCTTGATAGAAAGCCGGTAGGCAGTGAAAGACGCCCTCGAACTGCTGATGTCCACGGCCCGCGCCCAGCGGTACCTCACGTTAGAGCAAGTCCTTGAACATATCCCCAACCCAGAACAGTCGCCCGAACTCCTAGAACGTCTCTACTCTCGCTGCCACGCCGAATCGATCACGCTCTACATGGAGATCGAATCGCCCCAGCCCGAGCGTAGCGGCGACCTTGATAGCGACGACCTTGAGGTCGATCTCAGCCGTGAAGAGATCGATATTGACGATCCCGTGCGCATCTACCTGCGCGAGATCGGCTCCGTGAACCTGCTCACCGCCCACGAAGAGCAACTGCTAGCCCAGCGCATCGAGCGCGGCGATCGTTCGGCCGAGCGGCTGCGGCGCGGCGACTACAACCTCGACGACCGCGCACAACTGATCCAATGGACCATCGAGGGCGAAGCTGCCCGCGAGCACCTGATCCGCGCAAACCTGCGCCTCGTCGTCTCGATCGCCAAAAAGTATCTTGGGCGCGGCATGTCCTTCCTCGACCTGATCCAAGAAGGCAACCTCGGCCTGATGCGCGCCACCGAGAAGTTCGACTATCACAAGGGCTACAAGTTCTCGACCTACGCAACCTGGTGGATTCGCCAGGCGATCACCCGCTCGATCTCCGACCAGAGCCGCACCATCCGGCTGCCGGTCCACATCGGCGAAACGATCAACCGCATCAAGCGCACCAGCAACAAGCTGCAACAATGCATGGAGCGCGACCCAACCCCCGACGAGATCGCCAGCGCGCTGGGCCTCCCAACCGAAAAGGTTCGCCGCGTGCTCGATGTCGCCCGCCACGCGGTCTCGCTGGAGACGCCCGTCGGCGCAGAGGGCGACTCGGTGTTGGCCGATTTCATCGAAGACAATCACAACGCTGCGCCGATCGAGAACGCGGCCCAGCGGCTGCTGCGCGAGCAGATCAACGTCGCGCTCCAGAAACTCCCCGAGCGCGAGCGCAAGATCATTCAGCTCCGCTATGGCCTGCAAGATGGCCGGTATCGAACGCTCGAAGAGGTCGGCCGCGAGTTTGGGATCACGCGCGAGCGCATTCGCCAGATCGAGGCGAAGGTGCTCCGCAAGCTGCGCCACCCACACTACGGGCGCCATCTGCGCGGGTATCTCGATTAGTATCAATATCTCTCACCTAACTTCGTAGGGGCACGATATATCGTGCCCCTACATTGGTGCATGCGGCGGGTTTGACCACCAAGACACCAAGACACCAAGCCTTGGTGTCTTGGTGTCTTGGTGGTGAAAACGATCGACCTATTTCAGCCGGGCAGCTACCTCAAGGCCACCACCGCACCCAGCGCCGCAGCGATGCTCAAGACCATCAGCAGCCCAGCGGGCCGATCCAGCGGGTGCGACGAGAGCGGGTGACGCGTGACGACGACCAGCCCCAGCAACGTCGCCGGCAGCGCCAGCACGCCCATCAGCAACATCAGCGAGACCATCGCCGCGCCGGCGAGCAGGCTACGGAGGCGCGCGCCGCCGGCCAGCGCCGCGTGCTCGGCGGTTGGATCGAGCCAGATCATCACCGCGATCGGCGTGGCGCAGGCGGCAGCGATATACGCGGCGGCGACGAGCGCGCTGTACGCAAACGGCGATCCCGCCAGCGCCAAGACTGGTTGGCCCGGCAGCGCCAGACTCAACGCCGCGAAGAGCGTTGCAATGTGGATGACCTGATCGAGCAAGAAAGGGCCGATCGGCGGGCCGGGAATACGATCGCCATAGTGGACCTTCAACCAATCGGTGCCGATATGCACCAGGGTGCTCCCCAGCATCACCGGCCAAAGCGCCAGCGTCGACCGGTCGGCTAGCGGCAGCGCCAGCATACACGCCAGCACGACTCCGCCGTGGATCAGCAGGCCATCCCAGCGCCGCTTGCGGACAACCAGCCAATACGGCTGTAGGACAAAATCAGCCACCAGATGGGCGAGCAAGAATAGGTAGAACATAAATCACCTCTAATCGACGATCGATCACCACAGCTCCAGCGAGTGCTCAAGCTGCGGAAGATTCAGCAGACTCACGCGCGCCCGTGCAACCCGAATCAGCCCTTGATCGCGCAGACTCGACAACACCCGGTTAACCGTTTCGCGGGTCGTCCCCGTCATACTTGCCAGATCATCCTGCGTCAGCCGCAGATCGATCCGCGTCGCGCCCGCATCCGCGACGCCGTGCTGGAGCGCCAGATCGAGCAGTTGGCGCACAACCCGCTGCGGAGCCGTGCGGCTGGCGAGCTGCTCGGCATAGATATTTGTCTGGCGCAGCCGCAGCGCCATCGCTTCGAGCAGCGCCGCCGCGATCGGCGGGCAGGCGTTGATCGTGTGTAGAAACGCCGCCCGGTGCAACATCAGCGCCACCGTCGGCTCCAGCGCCTTGGCGCTCGCCGATCGCGGCTGTCCATCGAGCAGCGCCAGCTCGCCGAAGAAATCGCCAGTGCGGAAGATCGCTATCGTATGCTCCTGCCCGGCCTCGCTGAGCAGCAAGATGCGCACCTGCCCGCTCACAATGATGTACAACGCGCTGCCGATGCTGCCTTGCTGGAAGATCATTTCGTCGCGCGCGAAGCTCTGCGTGCCGACGCTGGCCGACAGCACAATAAGCTGATCCTCGGTCAGACGCGAGAAGGCCGGTACTCGGCGTAGTGTATCTAATTTATCTATTTTATCCATGGCCTTCCTCCCGTCATGCGACTATCGATTGTGTGCCATCATTATAGAGGATGCCGAGCACCAGGACTATGATCGCAATCACGAAACCCGGATTGTTTGGCAAACCAGCGACCGTCTGGTATGATACCACTATGCTCTGGACGATCTCCGATCTACACCTATCCGCTGTTCACCCCAAACCAATGGACATTTTCGGCGACCGCTGGAAGAACCATCCGCTACGGGTTGCGGCGGCATGGCGCGAACGCGTGCGCGCAGAAGACACGGTGCTGATCGCCGGCGACATCTCCTGGGCGCTGAAACTCGACGAAGCTCTGCCCGACCTCGCCTGGATCGCCGAACTCCCCGGCCATAAAGTGCTCTCCAAAGGCAACCACGACTACTGGTGGGAGCGCGCCGGGCCGCTGCGTCCACGCCTCCCGCCGACGATCGCGGTCGTCGAAGCCGACGCGCTTGAGCTGGACGAGGCGGTGATCTGCGGCACGCGCGGCTGGCTCACCCCCGAAATGACCGCCTTCAAAGACCCCGATGATCGGCGCGTCTATAATCGCGAGCTGGGCCGGCTTGATCGCGCGCTGGCTGCCGCCCAGAAGCTCGCGGACGGCGCAAAACCGATCGTCGTCATGATCCACTACCCGCCGTTCATCGACCGCAAGCCAACCGAATTCGCGCGTCGGATCGGCGCAGCCGGCGCGGCGGCCTGCATCTACGGCCATCTGCATCGCGCCAACGACTGGAACGAGGCGGTCCAGGGAGTCGTCGATGGCGTCTATTACCAGCTCACCTCGTGCGACTACCTGGGTTTCGGGCCAGTCGCTGTGCGCGGCCTCGCCCAAACGACACCCTCGCCCGGATAGCCACCCAGACACTTTTTAGCCGAGAAAATTTGTTCTAAAAAAGAGTGGACAAAAGCGCGATTTAGCTGTATAATAAGCCATAGAGAGCACTTACGAATAAGCACGAAACCTGCTCAGTAGGCGGCGCTATCGGCCGCCGCTGATCGCGTTGGGAGGTACATATGGAGATCGGAATCGTACGTCCGGTCAGCATCGTTGATGAGATGCGAACGGCCTATCTGGATTACGCGATGAGCGTCATCGTATCGCGCGCACTCCCCGACGCGCGCGATGGCCTCAAGCCAGTTCAGCTCCGCATCCTCTATGGCATGTGGGATATGGGCATTCGCCATAATCACCCCTATAAAAAGAGCGCGCGTATCGTCGGCGACGTGCTCGGCAAAATGCACCCGCATGGCGACGTCGCCGTCTACGACGCGCTCGCGCGGCTGGCGCAACCCTGGAACATGCGCTACCCACTGATCGACGGCCAAGGCAACTTCGGCAGCATCGATGGCGACCCACCCGCCGCGATGCGCTACACCGAGGCGCGCCTCTCACCCATCGCCGAAGAGCTGCTATTCGATATCGATAAGAACACCGTCGACTTTCGCGATAACTTCGACGGCTCATTCCGCGAACCAACCGTCATGCCGGCCCGGCTGCCCAACCTGCTCCTGAACGGCGCGACCGGCATCGCCGTCGGCATGGCCACCAACATCCCACCGCACAACCTGACCGAACTTTGCGATGCGATTATCTACTTGATCGAGAATCCCGACGCGACGGTTGAGGATCTGATCGCAATTATACCAGGCCCCGACTTCCCAACCTCCGGCATGATCCTTGGCACTGAAGGGATCATGAACGCCTATAGTACGGGCAAAGGGCATATTGTCCTGCGCGCCAAGGCGCATATAGAGGAAGCTTCGCGCGGTGCCTACCATATCATCGTCACCGAGCTGCCCTACCAGGTCAACAAAGCGCGCCTGCAAGAGCGCATCGCTGAGCTTTCCAAAGAGCGCAAGATCGAGGGCATCCGCGATGTGCGCGATGAGTCCGACCGCAGCGGTATGCGGCTGGTCGTCATCCTCAAGCAAGAGGCCCAGCCAAAGAAGGTGCTCAACGCGCTTTACAAGCATACGCAGATGCAGACGACCTTCGGCATCAACATGCTCGCGCTGGTCGAAGGCGGCATCCAGCCGCGTACGCTGACGCTCAAGCGCATGCTTCAGGAGTATATCGACCATCGCCGCAACGTCATCCGGCGGCGCACCGAATTCGAGCTGGCGAAGGCCCGCGCGCGCGCGCACATCCTCGAGGGCCTCAAGATCGCGCTCGACCATCTCGAC
>Ga0075423_10004024_pt1 | contig 13564 bp, 17 predicted proteins | sample SoiMethybrSBSTD2_FD_80114 | JGI IMG/M metagenome (GOLD analysis project Ga0075423, IMG submission 80114) | Bulk soil microbial communities from a Populus tree surrounding site in Tennessee, USA - Soil MetaG P. TD hybrid SBSTD2 | ecosystem: Environmental > Terrestrial > Soil > Tree plantation...
AAAAAACTCGGTGCTCGGCCCGGGACCATTTTTAGCCTATTAAGAGGATCAAATCCTACCAGGGATGATGGTTCACAAGAAGACCATTTCCAGAAACAATTGTTTGTCCTTCCAGAATTGTCGATGAATTTCCCCTTGATTTCCTCCCCCCCTTGCATCGATGGTAGCAACCTGTTTGAACAACGAGACTAGAACCTATCTCAAAATCGGTTGCCGATGAGGAAACAGCCTCATTCGATTGACATGGCCATGACCATGCTGCAGATTCCTTGGAAATATCGGCTCGATGGGAAGGCGTCTGTCTCTGCATGCTTCCCGCCTCACGGGCGTTGGTCGCAATTGATGCGAAGGGGATGACCTGCACACTGTTTCAAACCACGGGGTTGGGACAGCCGGTGGTGGCAGTCCCAAGCCACTGCGATCGGGCTGGTCTATGGGGAATCACGCTTGGCTTAGACAGTATTCATTGGATTTCGAGTGGGCTGGCCTCCTTTGCTCGCGGCGTGAACGACGCACCGAAGCTCGCAGCGATGGTCCTCCTCGGGAGTGCCCTCGCCGCATGGCCAAGTGCTCAATTTCAAGTCAGTACATTTGTCGCAGTCGCAGTGGCGATGGGTTTAGGCAACTATCTCATTGGTCTCCGTGTGACGGAAGTACTCGCCGAAAAGGTCACGATGATGGATCATGCGGAGGGCCTCTCGGCGAACCTCACGACCTCCTCATTGGTGCTAGTGTCAGCCACGTTGGGGCGCCCCGTGTCAACGACGCACGTCAGCGGTTCGGCGATTATCGGTATCGGCCTGTTAAAAGGTGTGCGGGCTGTTCGTTGGGAAACCGTCCGAGAGATGGTGCTTGCCTGGATTGTGACCCTTCCTGCTTCGGCCATGCTGACATGGCTGGCCTACTTCCTACTCGCGAGCTTGAACTAGCCATCTATGCCATCCGAATGCATTCCCTTCTCAATCTATGCGCGTTGTCCAGAAATTAAGCGGAGCACAGCAGTTCCTGGAACTGCTTAATTTCACTAAGGGAGTATTTCCTCCCCCTTGCTTTGTTCCACTGCGAGTCTTTGGGCCTCAACAAGCTGATCACGACCCATCTCGACCTAGGATCGATTCCAGAGACAGATTCGAGCCGTGAAACAAGCGAGTGGTTTGTTTATGACCGCACTTTCTGCGAGTGCCGCTGCACAAGCAGATATCGCCGCCCGCATGAACAAATGGCAACATGAGTCTTACCTTCGCGCCACGCTTGGAACTGGCTGATCTCAATAGGCATGCACTGCTGGTCCATGCCGGCCGCGATAATTACGCGGACCAATGGCCACCTCTGTGCGGTAGGAATCCACGAGGGGGCTGTGGTGTCATTTCCACATATACAACAGACGGGACGAGTGAGCTGGGCGAACGGGGTTTCAGCCGCCATACGCTACCTCCTATTTGTGAACGGTTTCACAGCAAGGGTCCACATTCGCAACTGGATATACTCCCGCACCGCCGTTTTAGACACTAGGATTTCCCCTAGTTCTTTTATCCTCGGTATTCGACGCCATACACGCTCTGTTGGAGGAGCGCGAAGTAGACAGTCATGTATGTCCTGGCGGCGGACTCGAGCATCACGTGATGGGGGACCTCGGAGGCCGTGACAATCCAAAAGGTGAAGGTGAGGAAGCGGCCAATAAAAACGGGATGGCGACGAGCCTGGGAAATCGGGTGAGGTCAACCGATAGGCGAGAAACAGAGAGTTCGAGGACAGCGGGCTGAACGCATAGGTATGGCTCCCCTAATTCTTCGGTAGCACCACGATCCTGAGCCAGAAATCCTCGATCGCTTTCACCACCGTAATGAACCGGTCCAGATCCAGCGGCTTGACGATGTAGCAATTTGCGTGGAGATTGTAGCTCTCCATCACGTCTTGTTCATCCTCGGAAGTCGTGAGCACGACCACGGGAATCCGTTTCAGATTGTCATCGGCCTTAATTTCAGCCAGCACCTTTCGACCATCTTTCTTGGGAAGGTTGAGATCGAGCAGGATGAGATCCGGGCGTGCAGCCTGGGTATGCTGTCCCTGCCGACGCAGCAACGCCAAGGCTTCTGTACCGTTTTTGACGACCGTGAGCTTGTTGGGCAGCGTGGCCTCTTTGAGGGCCTCGAGCGTCAGACCGACATCACCGGGATTATCTTCCACTAAAAGTATTTGCACTGGTCTAGCAGACTTAGGTCTTTGCATGCGATGTCTCCTTGCATGAACCTCACGCGTGACTCATGACTCTAGGATCGTTTCAAGTATTACGAATCATGCCCGGCTCTGGCCGACGATCGGCAGAGTGAAATGAAAGGTTGCCCCCTGACCTACTTGCGACACCACCCAGATTCGTCCCCCATGGCGTTCAACCACCTTTTTGCAAATCGCCAGGCCGATGCCGGTGCCGGGATATTCTTCTCGATCGTGCAGGCGCTGAAAAATGACAAAGATTCGTTCGGCATACTGGGGGTCCAGCCCGACGCCATTGTCGCGGACAGAAAATAGCCATTCATTGGGCTTGCGCTCTGCCGACACGTGTACCGCGGGAGGCTCCTCTCCGTGGAACGTGATGGCATTAGCGATCAGGTTTTGAAAGAGCTGCCCTAGCTGTCCCCCGTCGGCCATCACTGTGGGGAGAGGATCGTGGGTTACGACTGCCCGGCTCTCCCCGATCGATAGCTGTAGATTACTCAGTACCTCTTCCAGAACCTTCGTGCAATCCACCTCTTCAAGCACTTGATCCTGTGAAGTCACGCGTGAATAGGCCAAGAGGTCATTGATCAGCCATTGCATGCGGTTGGCCCCATCCACGGCATACCTGATGAATTCGTCGGCATCGGAATCGAGTTTGCCCTTATAACGCCTCGCCAAGAGCTGCGTGTAACTGGCGACCATTCGAAGCGGTTCCTTCAAGTCGTGCGAGGCCACATAGGCAAACTGCTGCAAATCGGCATTGGAACGAGCGAGCTCAGCGATCGATTCCTCCAAGGCTTTCCGCGAGAGAGCCAGATCGCGATTATCCCGAACCAGCCTCCATGACGCCCACACGCCGAAACCGGCCAATGGCGTGATGAGCAGGAGCCCCACGCCGGCGGCTGTCCACATGAGCCGGTTGATCGGAGCCTGAACATGTTCACGATCCAACCGAACCAGCACAGTCCAGTCGAATCCTGGAAAGTTGCTGTACCCTTGTGTCCTGGCGAAACCGGTCACCACAGGAATCTGCCGGCGCTGGTGCAGTTCCTCTACAAAGCCCGGCTTCTCACGATCCTCGGCGGCTCTTCTTGCGGAAAGCAGCTCCACCTTCGACAGACTGCTGTTCATACCGCTGGCTTGGGTCTTCTCGATGATCACCGCTCCCTGACGATCCAGCAGCAACCAGTCGTGAGTGTCTTCTCCATTTGGGAGTTTCCCCTCTTCCTCAAGAATGGCCCGTAGGTTCTCAATCGGAACCCGGGTCGTTACCACTCCGCGAAAATCTCCTTGTGGCCCGTAAATCGGAGCCGAGAACCCCACCGCCATAATGCCCTCTGACTCTTGTGAAACCCGGGCTCCCTCCAGATAGACCCGCCCTGTTTGTCTCACCATCGTAAACCAATCCGGCTGCTTGAGAGCCCGGCGACTCTCCGTCTCCGTCATCACACCCGCCTCAGGCCCGGCAACTAAGTTGGTCGCCACAACGATTCGCCCGGTCGTATCGGTCACTCCTACCCAGGAGTAGTACCGATACAGTTTCTTATATTGCAGTAACCTCTGGGTCTTCTCCTCCGGTTTGCCCTCGAACAATATTCTGTCATTCGCAAACACCTGGATATCACTGAACCGCTCAAACAACACGCGATCGAGTGTATTTGCGACCCTGGCCGCCGTCCTGCCGAGGTCCGCCCCTCTCTCTTCGACCAACACAGCCCTCAAAGACGATACTGTATAGACCCCCACCCCTATCGCAATCGCAAAAGACAGGAGCAATGCCAGGGGAAGCACGGTTCCCGACCACCAGGGTCTGTCGAGCACCAGTTGTGCGTTATGTGTCAAATGTTCTATTTCCTTTTTCTCTCATTCCTCTTTCTGTAATTCCAAAACATGTAGTCCATGTGCCTGCGACCGTCGGAGTGCAATCTGTTCGGGTACTAGTACGGGACCTATCGCAATAGGCACATGGCAGAGACGGGATAGGCGTCCCTATCTGAACGTGCTTCACGGAAGGGGGATGCAAAGAGAATGCGGGCAACATACAAAAACAGATGGATTGATGGGACGCATGCACTATCTGCAGGCCTGCTCTCCGCCAACAGCCAAAAGAAGGGTCATGGACCGGATTGAGCGGAGTTGATGCCAAGATAACAGGCTTCAAGATTCGAGACAATAGTCAGCCTTTTCAATGTAAGAGTGAGAAGCATCGCAGGGCGACAGGTCAGACATGAGAAATGTTGTTCACTCATGCAGAGCGACTTCTCTATATTGGAGCATTCAGCTTTCTGGTAGGATATCGAGAGATGAACGCAGCTCTGTAATTCGAGGTACCAGTGTAGGATGAGTTATGCCGATGGACCGGTTTGAAACAAACTATCGAGCCCTCTTGGCTGTGGCCCTTGTGCTCAATTCGCAACGGGACATGCACAGTCTGTGGGAAGCCCTGACAGCCGAGATCACGAAGGTCATTCCATGGGCGCGCGCATCTGTCACCCAGTACGATCGTGAAGTCGATGGGTTCAAGTTTTATGCCATGGCCACGACAATGCCGCAGGTGGTACTGAAACGCGATGCGGTGATTCCACGAGTCGGAAGCGTGATGGGTTGGGTCTATGAGCATAAAACTGTCCACATCCGTGCCGACCTGGCGCAGGAGCAGGTCTTCCTTGAAGACACGTGGTATCTGCAAGAAGGCCTCGGACGTATGATCAATCTGCCTCTTCTCGTGAAAGACACGTGTCTCGGTGTTCTCAATATCGGCAGTATCGAGTCCGGCGCTCCCGAGCCGGAGGATCTCGAGTTTTTGGCGCAGGTTGCAACGCAGATTGCCTATGCGATCGATCATGTCCAAGCGTACGAACAGATCGATCGACTCCGAGACCAATTGATCAAAGAAAACGTCTACCTTGCAGAAGCACTGAGACTCACAACGAACAGCAACGCCTTGGTAGGGAAGAGCCTAGCCTTTGAGCATGTGATGGGCCTTGCACGCGACGTGGCCCCCACTCCGTCAACCGTGTTCATTACGGGTGAAACGGGCACGGGCAAGGAGTTGTTCGCGCAAATGATCCACGATTGGAGCCCGCGGCACTCGAAACCCATGATTCGTGTCAATTGCGCCGCCTTTCCGGCGGGGCTGGTCGAAAGTGAATTGTTTGGCCATGAACGAGGCGCGTTCACCGGGGCCGAGCGTTCCCGCGAAGGCAGATTTGAACAGGCCCATGGGGGAACCATTTTCTTGGATGAAATTGGTGAGATGCCCCTGGAGACACAAGCCAAGCTGCTGCGAGTCTTACAAGACGGCATGGTGGACCGTCTGGGCGGGAACCAGCCCATTCGTGTTGATGTACGCGTGATCGCCGCCACCAATCGCGACCTACCTGCCGCCGTCAAACACGGCACCTTTCGCGCCGATCTCTTTTATCGTCTGAATGTGTTCCCTATCAGCTTGCCGCCCCTCAGGAATCGGCCCGACGATATTCCCATATTGGCTCGACATTTCCTGAAACAGTACGGCATAAAATTCGGCCGCTCATGCAAGGATATTGACCAAGAATCTCTCGAACGTTTGATTCGCTACACCTGGCCCGGCAACGTCCGCGAACTGGAAAATGTGATTGAACGAGCGATGATTCTCTCTCGTGACCCGGTGTTGCGGATCGACGAGCATCTGTTGGATATACAAGATACCTCCGTCGCTGCTCCGCCACCGGCCGACCTCAAAGAACTCGAACGTCGGCATATTCTACAGACCCTCATCATGACAAATTGGTCCATCGCAGGGCCCGATGGCGCGGCGGTACGCTTGGGAATCCCCCCCAGCACATTGCGCAGCCGGATGAAGCAGTTCGGGATAAAGCGACCGGCAACCAAGAATCTGCCCCAATAACGCCATTCTATCTATATCGCGTGCTAGACCCTTCCGAAAGGAGTCGTACGCGATCCGTCGCGCGCTGGCCTCGCGAGCCGGCGCGATCCATCGCGCTTTACCCCCCAGTTCTCTTCAGTTGCCCCGACCATTTATCGAATAACTTAACAATATTTCAATTTGTTATATGAGCTTTCGTTATAAAGATTCAGAGTGGCACGACCTATGCGTAAACTGGGTTCTGCTCGCACAATTCAATTCGTTACTTTGTACGGGTTTCCTGGAAGGAGGAACTTCATGAGAACGGCAATGTTGATCAATGGCGTGCTGTACGTCTCCTTGATTGGAGTGTTGGCCATGGCCTGGGGATGGTTGCACAGAAGTGATTCATAGTTGAGAGGCGAATACGGATTGTCACTGTTTCCTGAAAGGAAGAACATCATGATGGCTACTGCGTTGATTCAAGGCATGTTGTATTCGGGCATCGCAATCGCCGTGTTCGTCGGGGCGATGTTGATGGTGATGGGGACGGCCGCAGAGAAGTAATGACTAGTCCCGCATCGTCGAAGCTGCAAAAACTGAACGTCGTTTGTATGGACGCCACCTAAAACTCCTCGTGCCGTGCGCTTCCCCATAGAAGCGCACGGATGCACACCTCCAGTAGTCGTTCCAAGCCGGACCGCCTTCGTTTGTATCCGCGGCTCATTGGCGTAGCCCTTCTTCACTGTCGCCGCCAGGTACGCCCCTTGTGAATGGTCCGGCTTTTGGGTAGTCTCTTCTTCATCGCTGCTCCTACGCCTGCCGAATCAGGCTTTTCCGAGAAATACGAGCACGACGACAACGATCCACAATGGGTAGAAGGCGCTCTTCTCCCGATGTGTCGCCTTCTGCGATTCATACTGCAAAGCCATGGAACCTGTCCCTATGATGAGCTCGGTATCACCAGACTGGCGAGATTTTGCTCCGGCCACGTGGCTCCGCAATCCACATGTCATGACCCTGTTTCCACTCTGTTGGCCACGCCAAGGGCTGCTGGCCGGAATACCGACCGAGTCGCGGCTTTTCACCACCGAGTCTCATACCCAGCTACTCGGCTTCTGCCACTGGCAGCCCCACCGCACGGCATGCCGGACCGTGGTCCTCGTGCATGGCCTTGAAGGCTGCAGCGAGTCTCACTATATGCGTGGCATCGCCGCGAAAGCCTATCGTGCCGGATTCAATGTCGTCCGGATGAACCAACGGACGTGCGGCGGAACCGAACACCTCACGCCGACGCTCTACAATAGCGGCTTGAGTCAGGACTATCGAACCGTCGTTCATGAATTAGCACGTGTGGACAGGCTCGATCACATCTGGCTTGTCGGTTATTCGATGGGAGGGAACCTTGTCCTGAAAGCAGCGGGAGAAGCCGGCTCGTCAGAAGCCGCGTTGGCCGGGACGATCGCGGTCTGTCCGACGATCGACCCCCCGCGATGTGTCGAGGCCTTGGAACAGCCGCGCAACTGGATGTACCACAGACGGTTTCTCGTGAAATTGAAGGCACGACTGCGTCGAAAAGCCGCGCTCTTCCCGGGCAAGTGGGATCTCAAGGAACTCGATGGTATCACCCGGATGAGAGAGTTCGACGACCGCTATACCGCCCCGGACGGAGGATATGCCGGCGAAGCCGACTACTACAATCGTACAGGCGCACACCATGTTCTCGATTCCATCGCCGTCCCCGCCCTCATTATCACGGCACAGGATGATCCCTTCATCCCCTACTCCATGTTTACGGGACCACTGATTCAGCGCCACCCTCGAATTCGGATAATCGCGCCGCGCCACGGAGGACATTGCGGATTCTTTCACCGGGCACAGAGGGGAGAAGATCCCTACTGGGCAGAGAATCGGATTATGGACTTCTTGCGCGGACGAACGTGAGGCCTCCCAATGCCAATCAGCGAGTCCGTGGCTTTCCAGGAAGGTCCTGCTTAGGGCCGTTTGGATTCAGTTTCTCTCTGGCAGGAGGAGCCGTTTCCGGATCAATCGTCATCTTGGGATCGACATTGGGCGGTGTGACTGCTGAACGCGGGCAGGAATCGTCTGAGGACGGCGTTCAATACCAGGGTCCATTCGTGAAGGCGGAGATGTACCGGGTGCTTGAGAAGCGTCAGGGCGTGATTCCTCCGGGGGTGCTGGGGGTTGGTGTGATGTCGGCGGCCCAGACCGCAGAGGGCCAACTGGCTCCTATCAAGGATGTGAGGAAGAGCAAGATCGCCCTTGTGTCTTCGTGATTCTGTCCACCGATATTCAATGGCCCCCCTAGATCTTACCCGGAGATCTTCTCACGATCCCCGAAAAACAGCCGCTGCAGTCCAGCCTTCCCAAGCCAATGGGCGGTGCCGCTGGTTCGGCGTACCAAACCCCCTGCGCACGGCCACTCACATTATTGGTTGATTCATCCTCTTGTATGATGATCTCCTCCAAGCCTGTTTAGCGCTGTCCTGAAATATCCTCTGACGACCTGAGCTCCGATATATGCGCCGCACTCCGTGGCACGTTGTCGGGTGGTCCCTCCATGAGCAGTGGCCCTTCTGTTCCCTCGCCCTGAGCCTGCTGCTTGATGGGCACTCGTCCGGTGACGCTGGCGGTTCCTTCCAACAAGACATCGGCGATGAGCGCGTCTTTGGTCGAGGAAACCTGACCGGCTTCCTGGCGGCCCATCAACAGATCCATGGCCAACCCTCCGGACTTATGCCGGCCGCTCAGCGCGCTCTTCATGTTTCCGATCCGTCGCGCCAGTTCGATTGTGGCGGCGTGCCGCAAATGTGGTCTTAACTCATCATCCACCAGTTGCCAGTACCCGGCCTTCACGTCGTCCAACGCGATCTTTGTTTCATTGGCCATCTGGAGATCCGGAATTGTAATCACATTGCCCTCATGCTCCAGGCGCGGCGTGCCCCAATAGTAAAGGGTGCCGCTCACCGCTCCACTCGTCTCCACGGAAAGGAGAGAACGGCCGTTGACATCGGAGGCAACGACGCGTTCGATCGTCACTGTATTGTTGAACGTCGTGAGCAACTTCACGTCCTGATGAAACAGCCGATCTTGTAATTGTTGTGTGAGCACGGCGTAGGGTACCGGCACAGCGAGAAGGATTTTATATGGCTGTTCCTCAGGCACGGCAGCAGCCGTGTGGTCCATCTGTACCTTTAATGGCGGTGAGGTCACTGATTTTTGGCATGGCGTCTGGTACAGAGCGATCGGGGTTTCCCGAGCGAGTCCCGTGATTGTCGTCTGATGTACCGGCCCCTTGAACGGGCCCACGGTCAAGTCCTGCGCCTTGCCGTACAGACAGAGTTGGCTGTTCGCTTGCCCGACGATCATTGGTTCCTGTAACCGATCCCAGACGAGGTGAATTGGAATGGAGTAGCCGGCTCTCTCGAGGGCTTGGCCGATCTGTTGATTGATCACATCCTGTCTGAATAGCTCGGCCAACTGATCGTTCACCGCACTGTTAAACATGTTGCATTTGGTGTCGCTCTCCGGTTTCAAATTCATGGAGATCGTTGAATCGCTCATCATGACGAGTAGTCCCTGGTCCTGCTCCCGCAACATGAGCCGTCCTGTCCCCTCAAGCACGGGAAAGAGCGGGTCGAGCCGGCAGGCACGTGCGGCTCTTGATTCGATTTCCCCTCGATAAACCGCCTGATACTTCACGAGTCCGTCCTGAATGAAGACCTCCGGTTGGCCTTCCCGGACAAACTGCCATCGGTAGTCGTTCACTAGGGGGTTCGTGAGCGGTTGATCCACATCGTTAAACCGCTCTGGCACCGCCGCTTGAATAGCCCGTTGCACCGGAGTGAGATCGGTCGTGAGGGTCACGGGCAACATCGATTCCGGAGCCTGCGCTTGCTTTCCACTGGCATTCAGCGGTGCGATCATCGGTGATGCTTTGCCTATTTGAGGCGGCGGCTGCGGCACTCGATCGGACGCGGGAATGGTATGGCTGCAGCCGGCCAACATCACCAACGGCATTAACAGCGTGAATGATACAGGTCTGATGAACGACCTCATGTGCACCTCCTTGCGCTTCGGGGCAGGCATGATCGGCCTACATGACCCTGGACTGCAATCCTTTCGGATTCACGTCCTGGCGGGCCTCGAAGAAATTACCGGGCCTGCATGGCCATTTGAGCAAAGAATGCCCCCGCACGTTTCTTGATTTCCTCTGGGGTGAGGTTTTCTTTGCGGGTTGCCAGGTTCCACCTGTGGCCAAAGGGGTCCGTGAGCTGCCCACAGCGATCGCCCCAGAACATATCCGCCACCGGCTTGTCCACTTTCGCACCGGCTGACACGGCACGAGAGAAGGCCTGATCCGCATCTTCAACATAGAGATAGAGATTCACTGGCGTGCCTCCCAGGGTCTGCGGCCCCTGACAGCCCATCTCGGCGTGTTCCTCGCCCAGCATTATCATCGAATCCCCGATCTTGATTTCCGCGTGCATAATGCTCTTCTCGTCTGGCCCGAGAAAACGCATGCGCTCCTCCGCTCCGAACGCGCGTTTGTAAAACCCGATGGCTTTTTCAACATCCTTCGTAGTGAGCGCCGGGGTGACGGCGTGATAGCCGGCTGGAATTGATCCGCCTGAATGGGTCATCTGTATTCTCCTTTTGTTACATGTCCCTGGATTGGAATGTGCTCACGCAATCGGTACGGCCACGTTGCCGCCCCATGCACTTCACCCAGCCGCTGGTGTGCAAGGCCAATACCGTTGCCGGCTACCCTTGAGACCGAGACGTCGTACGATGGAAGAAGTGAGTGGAACCTCTGGAATCAAGTGAGAGATTGATTCGTCCGGCTGACTTCTCCCCCGTCGGATGCAGCAGTGACCTCACGAGGGAATCAGAGAACAGGCTGTCCGGCTTTAGCAACCCCGCATGAACACGAGGATTGAAAATGACTCGATGTTTCTATTACTTCGGATTGACCCTGCCTTCCGGGAATAATGTTTCCGCACTAGACAACCTGTCAGATTGGAAAATCTCATACAACAGTACGTAACCTTTTGTCGGTTCAATCGGCGTGACGCCGAGGGCCTCCCAGGCCTACCCAATACACAGCTGATCAATCCTGGAATATCGACCTTGCCTGCCAGAGTGTCTCGCTTGGAGAGTAGATACGGCAGCACGTTTCTTCGCTTGTCGCAGGATCCACGACAGAGCTGGTTGAGTTGATTCGACAAGAGAATCCTAGTTTGGTCGATAGGGCTTCGACCACGATTCAGCTATAACCTCGCACAGATGAGCAACGGACAGATCTCACGACCGTGATGGCACTCTTCTCAACACCTCCTCGAAACTACCAGGCTGTTCAATCAAGAGCACCCTTCATCCCCAAGGAGGAGGATCCAATGGCACAGACACATGTCCCCAGCGTTGACTCCGTCATTTGCCGCGAAGTGAATAGTCTCGTGTCCTGTACACTCGACGAGCTGGCTCAGCGGCTACCGGCTTATTCGTGGGCGCAAGTGTTCTCGGCGGTGGATCGTCTCAGCCGGCAAGGAACTCTGACGATCAGCCGCACACGCTGTTTTGGCTACGTCGTCTCCGTCGGGCCGCTTCCTCCAACTCCCCAGTCTTCGCAAGAACGAAAGTGTCAGGCACTATTCGGTCGGATCAGCTGATTCAACCCTTGCCGGGGGAATGACATTTCTGAGCGTAAGAAAAAGACATGGCGTGGTCTGTGAAGAAGCACATTGACCATACGGCGGCAGGAAGCTGAGACAAAAGTGAAAGGAGATTTCGCGATGGCGATCCGGCAAAACAGCGCGCGAAGATGTGTGATGATTGTGGAACAGGATGCACACTTTGGGATCAAGCTCGCAGACTGGCTCGCGATTCATGGCTACCAACCGGTGCTCGTTCGTTCCGTTGATACGGCAATCGAGGAACTCCGAGAGATCAGCCCGCAGGTGGTCTTTGTCGGAGGCGGCCATCCTGAGCCAGCGGCGCAGAACGGCATATCGGAACTACTCCTCCTGATCCAGACCCTGTGCCCCGGCGTGCCGGTCATCACCATCGCGGATCATACCAGCGAGGACCTGACCCACGATGTGTTTCGCCAAGGGATTCACCATGTTCTTGTCAAACCGATCGAATTCACACAGATCAGCCATGTGCTCCGGCCGGACCTCAACTCAGCGACGGTATAGTGGATTCGCACGGCTTAGAGGACTGGATGTGCATCGATGGACACCTGAGGGCAGGTCGCACGAAAGCACGGGCGCCAGTCTTGACGGGAGCCATGATTGGATGAGTTGTCATCGTTGCCACGGCTTCATGTACCCGGTGGATCTCCTCGATTGGGCGACCGGCGGCGGGCATGACAGGTCTCGTGCCTGGCGATGCGTCGCCTGCGGCGAGATTATTGACGAGACCATTCTGTGTAATCGTGAGGCACCCCGCCATACGCAACACCCAGCGTCACATCATGGTGCGAAAGGAGGAAGACGATATGCCACTGTATATCCTGCCTCTCTTGCAATCCGGCGTGATGAGGACTTGCGAACCATCATCACGACTCGTTAAGGCAAGCTGGCTCGGGCAATTTCTCCGGCGATGGCTCGGCTTGTCTCGGGCGGACAAAACCATTCTTCTGTCAGCCCGTCGCTGAAAAGCGTGTATGATGGAACAACGCACCTGAACACCAGCAGGCGGCGAATAATCTCCAAGTTCAGTTTCCGCCAGAAACCCAACTTTCCTTCGTCGGCCATCTCCAGCAGTCGTTCGCGCAGGCATGTCCCGCTAAGGATGGCTGTGATCTGATCGTAAATAGAAGGGCGCGGCTTCACACCATCGAATTCCCAGAGAGAGCCCCTTATCCTTTTCGATATAGCCCCCCGCCGCTCCCCTCTCTGTATTGTTCTCTTCAGTGCGATTCTCTCCCATCTTAAGATATGATATGAGCGTAGAAGTGTCGGGGACCCTAAGACAATCTGTCTCCAGGGGCCTCAGCGATTCTGTCCTCATTTGGGGACATTTTCCTGAGGGTTGATAGTGAGCCGGCCGGCTCATGGATGAGCCGGAGAGCTCGGTAGCGGGCCGCTGTCGCATCTATACCACAGCGGCTGTGACATCATCGCGATCTTCCCGCGATCATGGGCTGGAAGGCTGAACCAGGGACAAGGGTATGCACGCAGACCTACGACAAGCCTACGACAGAGAGATGCAGACGGCGATCGAATCATACCATGATGGCAATCTCGAGAAGGCATTCTCCCACTTCGAACGTGCACATATCCTCGGTCAATCATTCACCTTCCCCCATGCAAGAGCACACTGGTGGATGCTGAAGGTCGGCTGGGAACGCCGGTACCTCACAGAAATTACTGGCCAGGTTGTCAGGATTCTAGGGGCATTGACCTTCTCACGAATCTGGGTGCCGGTTGGAAATACCGGCGGGGCGCATGTAGCTCCCTTTACATCCATGCCCAT
>Ga0075423_10004025_pt1 | contig 13560 bp, 16 predicted proteins | sample SoiMethybrSBSTD2_FD_80114 | JGI IMG/M metagenome (GOLD analysis project Ga0075423, IMG submission 80114) | Bulk soil microbial communities from a Populus tree surrounding site in Tennessee, USA - Soil MetaG P. TD hybrid SBSTD2 | ecosystem: Environmental > Terrestrial > Soil > Tree plantation...
CAGCCACTGCCCGCACTGCTTCAACACGCTCAAGAACGAGTACCCGCAGTTCGGCGGAGATTTCGAGGTGGTCCATCACTCGGTCGTGATCCGCGACCTGCTTCGCGAGGGTCGCATCCAGCCGGTGAAGTCCCTCGACAAGGCGGTGGCCTTCCACGACTCCTGCTACCTCGGCCGCTACAACGGGATCTTCGACGCCCCCCGCGAGTCCGCCATCTACGTGCCCGGCCTGCGCCTGCTCGAGATGCCGCGCGCGCGCGAGCGGGGACTCTGCTGCGGCGGCGGGGGCGGCCAGATGTGGATGGAGACCCCGGCGAAGAAGCGAGTCAACGTCATCCGCGTCGAGGAAGCGCTGACGGTGAAGCCGGACGTGGTCGCCAGCGCCTGTCCCTTCTGCCTCGCCATGGTCGATCTCGGCCGCAAGGTCGTGGGCGCGGAAGAGAGGCTGCAGGCGAAGGACATCGCCGAGCTCGTCGCCGAGAGCCTGGAGTAGCGCGGGTGGCCGCGCTTCGCCTCCGCGACCTGGCGCTGTTCCTCCCGCGCCTCGGGCGCATGCTCGCCTCGCTGATGGCCGACCGGTCGGTGCCGAGGGCGGCGAAGATCGCGCTCGCCGCGGTGGCCGTCTACCTCGCGAGCCCGATCGACATCATCCCCGACTTCCTGCCCGTGATCGGCTATCTCGACGACGTGCTGCTGGTCGCGGTGGTCCTGGACGGTCTCCTGACCTACGTGGACCGGGCGCTCCTCCTCAAATACTGGCCCGGAGATTCCGCCTCGCTCGACGCCGTCGCCGCGGTGGCCCGGCGGGTGGCCCGCTGGGTGCCGTCGAAGCTCAAGGCGCGGATCTTCAGCGGGACGCGCTCGTCAGGATGACCCCGCCGTCCACCGGCAGCACCACGCCGGTCACGTAGCGGGCCTCGTCCGAGGCGAGGAAGAGCGCGGCGTTGGCGATGTCCCAGCCCGTGCCCTCGATGCCCAGCGGAGAGGCCCGACGCCGCTGATCGCGCAGGTCGGGGCTCATGCCCGCCGCGTAGACCATGGGCGTGTACACCGGGCCCGGGGCGATGCAGTTCACGCGAATGCCCTGGGCGGCGTGGTCGACGGCCATGGCGCGCGTGAGCGCGATCACCGCCCCCTTGGACACCGTGTAGGGCGTGAGCCCGCGCGGACGCAGGGCTGAGATCGAGGAGATATTGACGATGGCGCCGCCGCCGCCCTTCGTCATGGCGGGGATGGCGTGCTTCGACGCCAGCATCATGCTGGTCACGTTGACCCGCATCATGTGGTCCCAGTCGCCCTCCTCGACCTCGACGACGGTGGCACGACCGCCGATGCCGACATTGTTGTCGAGGATGTCGAGCCGGCCCCAGCGCCGCACCGCCTCCTCCACCATGGCGCGGCAGTCGCCGCTCCGCGTGACGTCGGCCCCGAACACCGCCGCCTCGCCCCCCTCGCCGGCGATCATGGCGCGCGTTGCCTCGGCGGCGTCCTTGCTCTGGTCCACGCACAGCACACGCGCGCCCTCGCGCGCGAACAGCACCGCGGTGGCACGGCCGTTCCCGATGCCCTCCGCGCGCGAGCCCGCGCCCGTGACGATCGCCACCTTGCCCGCCAGTCGTGGTCCGGCCATTGCTATCCTCCCTGGGGTGACATCCACGGGATCATAGCCGAAAACGGTGAGATGATGGCGCGGGGAGGGCAGGCGATGAACGAGCGCGTGCGGAGCGTCAGCCGAGTGATCACGCCGGAGCCGGTGGTCGAGGGCGCGGGCGTCCACTTGCGTCGCAGCATCGGGACGCGCGGGCTCGACCATCTCGATCCCTTCCTACTCCTCGACCACTTCGAGTCCACCGTGCCCGCCGACTACGAAGCCGGCTTCCCCGTGCACCCGCACCGCGGGATCGAGACGGTGACGATCGTCCGCACGGGCGAGGTCCGCCACGCCGACTCGCTGGGGCATCGCGGGAGCATCGGTGCCGGCGACATCCAGTGGATGACCTCGGGCAGCGGCATCCTCCACGAGGAGATGCCCCAGGTGCGGCCCGAGGGGATCGGCGGGCTCCAGCTCTGGCTGAACCTGCCCGCCGCCGAGAAGATGGGCCGGCCCAAGTACCGCGATCTCGTGTCGGACCGCCTCCGCGAGGTGGAGACCGGCGAGGGAGCGCGGATCCGCGCGATCGCGGGCGCGGTGGACGGCGGCCGCCTGATCGGGCCGGTGGAAGGGCTGGCCGTCGCGCCCAAGTTCGTGGACGTGACGCTGCCCTCGGGCGCGCGGTTCCGCGATGCGGTCCCGGCCGGCCACACCGCCTTCGCATACGTGGACGCGGGCGAGGTCCGCTTCGCCGGCGGCGAGCCCGTGCGTGCGCCGGCGCTGATGATCTTCGCGGACGGCGACGTCGTGGAGGCGTCCGCCGGCCCGGGAGGCGGCCGCTTTCTCCTCGCCTCCGCGCGCCCGCTCCACGAGCCGATCGCGCGCTGGGGCCCCTTCGTCATGAACACTCGCGCCGAGATCGAGCAGACGCTCCAGGAGCTGCGGAACGGGAGCTTCATCAAGACGGAGCCGCGCGACGCCTAGCGGCCCGCTCAAGTTCGACGTCGGCATTCTGGGTAGCCAGCCCGTCTCGACCATCGTCGAGCAGGTGAAGCTGGCCGAGTCGCTGGGCTTCGACACCGCCTGGATTACCGACACCCATCTCGTGTGCCGCGAGCTGTGGGTGACGCTCACCGCGTGCGCGCTGGCGACCTCGCGCATCCGCCTGGGCCCCGGCATCACGGTGCCGCACACGCGCCACATCTCGGTGACGGCGAGCGCGGCGGCCACCCTCGACGAGCTCATCCCGGGGCGCGTGGTGGTGGGCGTGGGCACGGGCGGCAGCGCGGCGCAGACCATGGGCCTCACCCTCGCCCAGACCGCGCGCATCGCCACGCTCGAGGCGATGGCCACGTCCATCCAGCGGCTCACGCGACGCGAAGCCATCCGCTTCGACAGCGGCACCGAGGGGCGCCTGGCCTGGCTCCGCGAGCCGAGGCGCATTCCGGTGTACGCGGCGGGGTCGGGCCCCCGCATGCTCGAGACCGCGGGGCGCGTCGGCGACGGCGTCATCATGTACGCCAGCGTGGATCCCGTCATCCTGCGCGCCGGCCTCGCCCACGTGGCGGCGGGCGCGCGCGCGTCGGGCCGGGCGCTCGAGGACCTCGACATCGGGCTGTGGGCGCCCGCCTCCGTGGCCCGCGACGGCGCGCTCGCCCGCGATCACGCGCGCGGCCGTGTGGCCTCCGCGCTGCGGCATCCGCTGCCGGTGCCGTTCAGCGACACGGACCGGCCACTGGTGGAGCGCCTGCGCCGCGAGTACGATGCCTTCCAGCACGCGACCGCCTCGGCCCGTCACCGCGAGTTCGTGCCGGACCGTCTCGTGGATCTGATGGCCTTGGCCGGCACGCCCGAGGAGGTGCGCGCCCAGGTACGCCGCGTGGCCACGGTGACGGAGATCCGGCGCATCATCCTGCTGCCGCAGGTGCCCGACGCCGGCTTCGTGGCGCGCGAGTCCGTCCTCACCCTGTTCGCCGAGGAGGTCATGGGGCGCCTGTGCTAGCATCCCCCCCGGGAGGGCGGCGCATGGGCACGTTCCGGCTCTACACTGGCAGCGACGGCCAGTCGCACATCGAGACCATCGACCTCGCGCGCCATCCCGAGTGGGTCAAGGGCCTCACCACCACGCAGATCGCCTTTCGCGAGAGCCCGGTCGGGCAATTCCTCGACTGGCATCCCGCGCCTCGCCGTCAGTTCGTGATCATCCTGTCCGGCCAGCTCGAGATCGGGCTGGGCGATGGCTCGACGCATCTGTTCGGCCCCGGCGACGCCCGCCTCGTGGAGGACACCACGGGGGATGGGCACACCACCCGCGTCCATGGAAGCCAGCCATGCCTGACCGCGACGATCCCGCTCGCCCAGCCGTGAAAATCCTCTTCGCCCCCAAGCAGCCGCCCGCGGTGCTCGACATCGCGCGGGGCCTGGTGCCTCCCGGCTACGAGCTGGTGGTGGCGGACGTGGGCACGCCGGAATTCATCGAGGCGGCGGCGGACGCCGAGTTCTACCTGGGCCTCGCGCGGCGCATGGGCGGCGAGTTCTTCCGCTCCGCGCCCAAGCTCCGTCTCGTCCAGCTCCTGAGCGCGGGCTACGACCACGTGGACGTGGAGGCGGCGCGCAAGGCCGGGGTGCCGGTGTCGAACAACGGCGGCGCCAATGCCATCGCGGTGGCCGAGCACACCCTCATGCTCATCCTCGCTGTGCTGAAGCGCCTCGTGCGCTTCCACAACGACGTGGTGGGCGGCCGCTGGCGCGTGGCCGATCCGGCGGACGCGCGGGTGGGGGAGCTGGCCGGCCGCACGGTGGGGCTGATCGGCCTCGGTAACATCGGCAAGAAGGTGGCGCGGCGCCTGGTGGCCTGCGACGCGCGCGTCCAGTACTTCGACATCCGCCGCCTCTCCGAGGACGCCGCGGACGCCCTCGGCGTGCGCTTCGCCCTGCTGGACGAGGTGCTCCGGACCTCCGACGTGGTGAGCCTGCACGTGCCGCTGGACGACAGCACCCGCGGCATGATCGGGGCCCGCGAGCTCGGCATCATGAGGCGGAGCGCGGTGCTCATCAACACGTGCCGCGGCCCCGTGGTGGACGAGATCGCCCTCCATGCCGCGCTCACGTCGGGGCAGATCGCGGGGGCTGGGCTCGACGTGATGACGGAGGAGCCGCCGAAGAAGGATCACCCGCTGTTCGCCCTGCCCAACGTCACGCTGACGCCGCACACCGCCGGCCCGACGTGGGAGAACTGGACCGCGCGCTTCCGGAACGGCTTCGACAACATCCAGCGGGTCGCCGCCGGGCAGCGGCCGCTCTGGGTGATCCCGGAGCTGGCCTGATGCGCTACGGCTTCTATCTGCCCACGCGGGGATTGACGGCGACGCCGGAGGCCCTGGAGGTCCTGCTCACGCGCGGCGAGGCCCTGGGCTTCAGCTCGGTGATGGTGTCCGACCACGTCGTGTTCCCGGTGACCATCGAGTCCAAGTACCCCTACACGGTGAACGGAGCCTTCCCGGGCGGCGGCGACGCGCTCGAGCAGCTCACCCTCATGGCCTTTGTCGCGGCGAAGACTCGGCTGCTGCGCATCGTCTCCAGCGTGATGATCCTGCCGCATCGCAACCCCGTGGTGACGGCCAAGATGCTCGCCACCATCGACGTGCTGTCGAACGGCCGGGTGACGGTGGGGGTGGGCGTGGGTTGGATGCGGGAGGAGTTCCGCGCGCTCGCCACGCCGGACTTCGACCGTCGCGGCGCGGTGAGCGACGAGTACCTGCGCATGTTCAAGACCTTGTGGACGCAGAGCCCTGCCTCATTCGCGGGGGAGTTCTACCGCTTCGACCAGATCCGCTGCCTGCCCCAGCCCGTGCAGAAGCCCCATCCGCCCATCTGGATCGGCGGGCACAGCAAGGTCGCCCTCCGGCGCGCCGCCCGTCATGGCGACGGCTGGCATCCCGTCGGCGCCAACCCCGCCGTGCCGCTCCGCATCCCCGAGCTGTCCGCATCGCTCGACGAGCTGCGCCGCCTCACCGACGCGGAGAAGCGCGACTTCTCGAAGCTCACGATCTCGTACAAGGCGCCGGTCTACGACTCGAGCCAGCCGCTGGACCCCTCGGGGGAGCGGCGGCCCTTCACCGGCGGCCTCGCCCAGATCGCGGACGACGTGGCCGAGTTCGCCCGTGTGGGCGTGAGCGAGATCATCATCGACTTTCGCAGCGAGGCGCTGTCGGAGAGCCTGGAGCGGATGGAGCGCTTCGGCCCCCTCATCGGCGCCACCGCCGCGGTCTAGGAGACAGCCCCGCATGCGCAAGCCCCTCATCTCCGCCGATTCTCACGTCACCGAGCCGCCCAACACGTACGTCGATCGGATCGACCGGCGGTTCCGCGACCGCGCTCCCCACATCGTGCGCGATGCGAAGCGTGGAGATGTGTTCGTGGTGGACGGCATGCAGAAGACGATTCCCATGGGGCTGGTGGCGGCGGCGGGCAAGGATGCCCGCGAGCTGACCATGTGGGGCGTGCGCTTCGAGGAGCTGCACCGGGGGGGCTGGGATCCCGAGGCGCGGATGGCCGATCAGGACCGCGACGGTGTCTCCGCCGAGGTCGTCTACCCGACGGTGGGGATGGTGATCTGCAATCACCCCGACTTCGACTACAAGCAGGCGTGCTTCGACGCCTACAATCTGTGGATCGCGGAGTTCTGCGGCGCGCACCCCGACCGGCTCATCGGGGTGGGGCAGACCGCCATGCGGACGGTGGAGGATGGGATCAAGGACCTCCGGCGCATCAAGGAGCTGGGGTTGCGCGGGGTCATGATGCCGGGCAACCCCGCCGTCGCCGACTACGACGATCCCATCTACGACCCCTTCTACGAGGCCGCGGTGGACCTCGGCATGCCGCTGTCGTTCCACATCCTCACCAGCCGTGAGGACGGGATCGACCGGTCGACGCGTGGCCCGAAGCTGAACGCCTTCCTCTCGATCATCCGCGGCTGCCAGGACATTCTCGGCACCTTCGTCCTTGGCGGCGTTTTCGAGCGCCATCCGCGGCTCAAGGTGGTGAGCGTGGAGGCCGACGCGGGCTGGGTGCCGCACTACATGTACCGCATGGACCACGCCTACGAGCGGCACCGCTACTGGCTGCCCGCCGGCTCGATCACCCGGATGCCGAGCGAGTACTTCCGCGACAACGTCTACACCACGTTCCAGGACGACTGGGTGGCCTTCAAGGTGAAGGACCTCTGCAACATCCGCCGTCTGCTCTGGGCGAATGACTTTCCCCATAGCGACTCGACCTGGCCGGCGTCGCAGGCGCTGCTCGCCAAGCACGCCGCGCACCTCACCGACGAGGAGCGGAACCTCTTCGTCCACGACAACGTCGCCGAGCTCTACGGGCTCTACTGAGGAGACCCGGCGCGGTCAAGAGGTGAGCGATGGACATCGAGGCGCGGTTGACGCGCATGGGCATGGCGGTGCCGGACCTGGTGGAGCTCTACAAGGTCAATCCCTCCGGCGCGCACTTCATCTCCCACTATCCGGTGCAGGGGCTGCTTTACTGCTGCGGTACCACGCCGGTGAAGGACGGGAAGCCCTATCTTCCCGGGGTGGTGGGGAGCACGCTCACGCTGGCCCAGGGCGCGGAGGCCGCGCGCTACGCCGCGCTCAGCACGCTGGCCGTGCTCAAGTACGCGCTGGGCGACCTCGACCGCATCCAGCAGTTCGTCCACGTGCTGGGGTTCGTGAACTCGGCGCCGGGGTTCAACGATCAACCCCGGGTGATCAACGGGGCGGCCGATTTCCTCGTGGAGCTCTACGGCCCGCGCGGCAAGCCCACCCGGGCGGCGATCGGCTGTCAGGGCCTGGGGGGTGGCGCCAGCGTGGAGATCATCGCGACCGTGCTGTTCACGGGCGCCGACGTCCGCCCACCGCTGGCCCGGGACGCCTTCGCCGGCTAGGCGTCCTCAGTCGAGGGGAATCTCCACCCGCATGTTGCTGAAGTACACCCCCACGTTGAGGCTCGGCGGCATCAGATCCGGCGGCAGCGAGCCGCTCCGGTAGACACCGGGCCGGTCGGCCTCGTCGAGCTGGGTCTCTCGGGTCTGGCCGTCGGCGCCCCGCCCGCGGAGAAAGATCTGGGCCCCCGAGATAGGCTGCCCGCCGGAGTCCGTCACCCGCACCACATAGACGACGCCGCCTCCCGACGCGCTCGCCTGCCGCGACATCTCGACGCGCGGCAGCGAGCCCGTGTAGGCGGGCAGGGCGCGGCTCTCGAGCGCGGCGACGTCGCGTGACGGGGTCGGCGCCGACCCCGCGGGCACCCGCGAGGCGTCCGCGGCGGGCGCGCGGGACGCCGGCGGCAGCGTCACCGAGGCGCGTGGCTCCGGCGCGGGCGGGGGCGTGCGCTCGAAGGGGCGCGCGGGCGCGGCCGGCGCCGCGGGCGTCGGCGCCTGGGCCACCGCGGCCGAGGGCGGCGAGCCGACGGAGCGCTCGGGCGCGGGGGCCGGGGTCGGTGTGGGACCCAGTCTCGCCGGGGCGTCGGCCTGACGCGCCTCGCGCGGCACGGTCCCGCCCCGGAACGAGAGCCACGCGTCCTCGAGCCGCGTCACGGTGCTGCCCGCGATCTCCGCGGCCGCGGTGGCGATGCGCCCGACCCCGCCCGCGCGGAGCACGGTGGCGACCACCAGGGCGAGCGCCAGCACGGTGATCGTCCCGCGAGCGAGCCCCGCGATCAGCGCGCTCCGCCGCGTCTTGAAGCGCAGGGCCAGCGGACCGCGGCGCTCCACGTCGGCCAGGAGGCCGATGGCGCGCTCGATGAAGGCCTCGTCGTTGCGGCTCGGCGCGCCGCCGCCCGGTCCGGTGAAGATCGCGTAGCCGCGGGTCCGGAGCGCCTCGTCGATCGCCGAGTGCTGGCGCCGATCGGTCACGCCGGCGATCGGGACGTTCGCCTGGCGCCGGTCGAGGACGATGTCGAGGGTGGGCGCGCCGGGAGGACGCTCCCGGAACGCGATCGTGAGATAGCCGTAGAGCGGAGAGCTCTCGCGGGCCACGATGCAGAGGTGGCGGGGCATGCGAGTTTCGATTCTATCGTGCGGAGGCGGGCGCGTCGAGGGAGAGTACCGCGGTGCCCTGGAGGCGATCGCCGCGCAGATCCGCGAGCACCCGGTTGGCGGCGTCGAGCGGGTGTCGGGTCACCCGGGGACGCAGGGGGATCGCCGCCGCCTCGGCGAGCAGGGCCTCGCCGTCGGCGCGCGTGTTGGCGGTCACGCTGCGGAGGGTCTTCTCCCAGAAGAGATGGGGCTCATAGGCCATTGCGGGCACCTCGCTCATGTGGATGCCGGCCAGCGCCACCGTGCCGCCCTTGTCGAGGTCACGCAGCGCGACCGGCACCAGCTCACCCGCGGGCGCGAAGATGATGGCGGCCGAGGCCGGCGCGGGCAGCCGCTCGCCGGGACCGCCCACCCAGGCGGCGCCCAGCTCGCGGGCGAGGGCGCGATGCCCGGCGTCGCGCGTCGAGACGAAGACCTCGCAGCTCCAGTGTCGCGCGATCTGCAGCGTCACGTGCGCGGAGGAGCCGAAGCCGTAGAGGGCCAGGGTGCCGCCGCGCGCCACCTCGCTCCGGCGCAGCGCGCGGTAGCCGATGATGCCGGCGCAGAGCAGCGGCGCCGCCTCCACGTCCGTCCACACCGCGGGGAGGGCGTAGGCGAAGGCCTCGGGCACGCAGCACGCCTCGGCGTAGCCGCCGTCATGCGTCCACCCCGTGTACGTCGCCGCCTCGCAGAGATTCTCGCGCCCCGCGGCGCAGAACCGGCAGGCGCCGCACGTCGAGCGGAGCCAGGCGAGGCCGACGCGGTCGCCGCGGCGGAAGCGAGTGGCGCCGTCGCCGAGCGCCTCCACCACGCCCACCCCCTGATGGCCAAGGACGAGCGGCCGCCGCGAAAGCGGCAGGTCTCCCTCGACCAGGTGTAGATCCGTGCGGCACACGGCGCAGGCGCGCACGGCGATCCGGACCTCGCCCGGGCCCGGCTCGGGCAAGGCGATCGTCGCGAGGCGGAGCGGCGAGGCCGTGATCGGCGCGGGGCCCTCGAGGAGCATGGCGCGCATGGCGAGATTGTCCCATGCCATCGCATCCCCGAATGGGCGTGTCGTTCGTTCCTACCCGGAACGTCCGTACCGACGACACGGTGGCCTCGAGGCGCGGAAGCTGCCGCAATCGCGGTGTATCCGCGGTGGCACATCGCTTGCTGCCGTTCTCGCGGGGGAGATCTGGATGCCGGCACGTCCGCTGGGCTCGGGAACGATCGCGCTGGGGCTGGTGTCGATACCCGTCCGCCTCTACCCGGCGGCCGTGAGTCGGCGTGTGTCCTTCCACATGCTCCACGCCAAGTGCGGGAGCCGTGTTCGCACCCAATGGTTCTGTCCCGTGTGTCACCGCGTGGTGGGCCGCGACGAGCTGGTGCGGGGCTACGAGGTCTCCAAGGGCCGCTTCGTGCGCATGGCCGAGGCGGAGATGGACGCCCTGATCGGCCCCCGCTCGCGTGAGATCGAGCTGACGGAGTTCGTCCCGCTCGAGACGGTCGATCCCGTTTTTCTCGACGAGGCCTACTACCTCGGCCCGGACAAGGGCGCGGCGCGTGCGTACCGGCTGCTCGAGTCCGTGCTCGCCGAGTCCCGGCAGGTCGGCATCGCCCACTTCATGCTGCGCGGCAAGGCGAGCCTCGTCCTCATTCGCGCCGCGCGAGGCACCCTCATGCTCCACACCATGTATTACGCCGACGAGATTCGCGAGGCGCCCGAGTTGTCGCGCGGCGAAGCCGGCGCGGTCAAGCCGGCCGAGCAGAAGCTCGCGCGGCGGCTCGTCGAGGAGCTGGCGCGGCCCCGCTACGAGGCGAGCCGGTACCACGACGAGTTCCGCGCGCGTGTGCTGCAGGCGATCCGGCGCAAGGCGGCGGGCAAGGTCGCCGTCGTCGCCGCGCCCCCGGCGCCACGTGGCAAGGTCATCGACCTCATGGATGCGCTCCAGCAGAGCCTGGAGCGAGGCGGGCGCGCGCGCGGGCCGCGGGCTCGGGCCGGCGCCGCCAGGGCACGGAAAGGGGTGAACCCATCATGGCGCAGCTCAAGTGCGGCAAGTGCGGGAAGAGCTTCGACACGGAGCGCGAGCTGAACGAGCACGAGCGGACGTGTAAGGGCGGACGGTAGACGCCCCGACGACGATCCTCAGAAAGAGGTACTCCATGACGAACTGGCCGAGGCAGGGCGTACGAGAGATGACACTGGCCGCCGTCCTCGGGACGGCGCTCATGGCGATCCTGGTCATGGCGCCGTCGGTCTGGGCCGCGCCCAGCGAGATGGCGGTGATCGAGACGCGCGCCGCCCTCGAGAACGACTCCGACGCCGGCATCGACGCCGCGCTGAAGAGGGCGCTCGAGCAGGCGATCCGCGGCGCTGCCGCCATGGGGCTGGGCACGGTCCAGATCAGCGGCGCCTATCGAGGGCCGGGGTACGTGGTGGTGCAGATCCTGGCGACCGTGGCGGGCGAGACCGAGGAGCCGGACGGGGTCACGGAACCGCGTCCGACGCCCGGCTCGAGCGGCAGCATGAGCCGGCCCGGCCGCTGGGATCCGTCCCGGGTGGGCGAGCCGCCGAAGCCGGACCAGCTCTGACCCGGCGGCATCGACGACAGCAGGCGCGCGCGGCGCGCGAGCGGAGACAGGGGCCATGGCTCGACGTTCGAGGGGTAGCTCGTCCAGCAAAGGTCGGGGCAAGATCAGCAAGGTGATGCGCGAGTACAAGGACGGAGCCCTGCGCTCGGGCTCCGGCGGCAAGGTGCGGAAGCGGAAGCAGGCGGTCGCGATCGCGCTGAGCGAGGCCCGCCGCTCCGGGGCGCGGATTCCCCGGAAGGGCCGATCGCGCCGCAGCTCCGGCCGCTCGAAGTAGCCCCGACGCGGGCGCCGGACTCGGCGCTCCCCGGCTCACGTCCATTGCGAAGACGTCCGCGCCGTCGTACTCTGCCCGGGCGGTCCACGTCACACTACAACCGGGAGGCGCACCATGGCGGAGCTGACACGGCGCTACATCGTGATGCCCATGAGCACCGAGGGGCCGTTCGACCCCAGGGATCCCGACGCGCCCTTCGTGCTCAAGCCCTGGAAGGACCCCGCGGCGCTGCGCGCGCTCGAGGCGTATCGCGACGTGTGCTACCCCGAGCTCGCCCAGGACCTCACGGTCTGGATCGCCGCGATTCGGTCGGGCTCCATGGTGCGCGGGTCGGTCGGCTCGCGGAACGAGAGCCACATGGCGTCCCGCCGCGCCCCCTCCGCCAGCCGATCGCGGCCTAAGGCTCGTCCTAAGGCTCGGTCACGCAAACCATCGAAAAAGAAGCCCAGACGTAAGCGCTAAGGAGCGTTCCTCCCATGCCCATCGCCATCGATTCCGCCGTCGATCATCTCCTCATGAGCCGTCTGGGGCATGGGCAGGTGGCGCCGCTCACCGAGAAGTACCCGGAGCTGGGGCTCGAGGAAGCCTACGCCGTGCAGCGCGCCCTCGAGCAGGCCCTCGTGCTCCGGGGCGAGCGGGTCATCGGCTGGAAAGCCGGCTTCACCAACGCGGGCGTTCAGGCGACGTACGGCGTCAGTGAGCCCGTCCTCGGTTTCATGCTCGGGTCCGGCGTCTTCTCCGGCGGCGACAGCGTGCCTATCAGCCGCTTCGCGGCGCTGGGGGTCGAGGTGGAGGTGGCCTTCCTGCTCAAGCGCGACCTCGCCGGGCCGGGCGTGACGCCGGTGTCCGCGCTGCTCGCGGTCGAAGGAGCCATGCCGTCGTTCGAGCTGATCGATTTCCGCTTCTCGGGCCGGCCGACCGGCGCGGACGTCGTCGCCGACGGCGTCTACACGAACGCGATCGTGCTGGGCCGACCTCTCACCCCGGTGGCGGCGCTGGACCTGGCGCTCGAAGGCGTGGTCTACGAGCAGAACGGCCAGACCGTCGCCACGGCCACCGCCGCCGAGGTGCTGGGCAACCCGCTCATCTCGCTGGCCTGGCTGGCCAACAGCCTCGGGCGCATGGGCCGCGGCCTCGCTGCCGGTGACGTGGTGCTCACCGGGTCCATCTCGAAGATCCTCCGGCCGCAGGCCGGGGAGTCGATTCGCGCCTCCTTCACACGCCTGGGCTCGGTCTCCTGCCGCTTCGTGTAGCATCGTCGCCGTGCGCCTGAAGGACACGGTGGCGGTCGTGACGGGCGGCGGGCGCGGCATCGGCCGCGCCATCGCGTTGGCCCTCGCCGCAGAGGGCGCGCGCCTCCTCGTCGCCTCGGACGTCCTCGCCGAGGTGCAGGCGGTGGCGCGCGAGGCGGCCGAGGTTGGCGCGCGCGCCGAGGCGCTGCGCGCGGACGTGACGCGCCTTGCCGACATGGAGGCGATGGCGGCGCGCGCGGTCGAGGCCTTTGGCGCGCTCGACGTCCTCGTGACCTGCGCGGGCGTGGCTGGGGGCGGGCTGCTCGCCGAGCAGCCCGAGGCGGACTGGACGCGCGTCATCGACGTGAACCTCAACGGCACCTACCGCGCCATTCGCGCCGTGCTGCCCCAGATGATGCAGCAGGGACGGGGGCGCATCATCACGGTCTCCTCCATCTTCGGACGCATGGGCGGCTACGGCTTCGTGAGCGCCTACGCGGCGAGCAAGCACGGCGTGATCGGGCTCACGCGCGCGCTCGCCACCGAGCTGGCCAGCCAAGGGCATCCCGGCATCACCGTGAACGCCATCTGCCCGGGCTATGTCCGGGCGGGGATGGGCGTGGCGCCGCAGAAGGTGCGGAGCCGCGAGGGCGGGGTGACCGACGTGCCGGGGGAAGAGATCTTCGAGCGTCACATCAAGCGCCGCGTGCCCCAGCGCCGCATGATCGAGGCGGAGGAGATCGCCCATGCCGCGGTCTTCCTCGCCCTGCCCGAGAGCCGCGGGATCACCGGGCAGGGCATCAACGTGGACGGCGGCTTC
>Ga0075423_10004026_pt1 | contig 13559 bp, 10 predicted proteins | sample SoiMethybrSBSTD2_FD_80114 | JGI IMG/M metagenome (GOLD analysis project Ga0075423, IMG submission 80114) | Bulk soil microbial communities from a Populus tree surrounding site in Tennessee, USA - Soil MetaG P. TD hybrid SBSTD2 | ecosystem: Environmental > Terrestrial > Soil > Tree plantation...
ACGCGGACAGAGTCCATCAGCTTCTCCATCAGCGCAAAGCCCCTTCCGCGATTTTCGCCTCGCGGCGCACGCCACCTGCCGAAGTCTCGAACGATCACACTGACATCGCCGTCGTCGAGGCGGGCGTTCGTCTCTACCTCGCCGTCCGCCGGGCCGTACGCATGCTCGACCGCGTTCGAGAATGCCTCGTTGCAGGCGAGGACGATCTCGCGGGTCTCGTCCTCGTCCGCCCCGCAGCCTTCGAGCCAGCGGCGAAGCGCCCGCCGGAAGGAGGTCAGGGTCCCGGGACGGGCGGGGAGCACGAGGTCGAGGTGGTCCAACTCCAAGGTGATCGGCTCCAGCGCCAGCAACGCGACGTCGTCCGCCCCGCTGGGCGCCAGCGTCGCGAGGATGTGGTCACAGAAGCCGTCCAGCCCGTCGTGCTCGGCCGCCGCGCCCCGTGCCAGGCGAGCCAGGCCGTCGTCGATCGTGATGCCGCGCCTCTCCACCAGGCCGTCGGTGTAAAGGAGGATCGTGGAACCCGGTTCGACCACGTACTCGGCTTCGCTGTAACGCGTCGCCGGCCGCACCCCGAGCGGAAGCGAGCGTCCCTCGTTGAGGTAGCGGGTCGTGCCGCCTGGCACGATCAGGAGCGGCGGGAGGTGGCCGGCGTTCGCGAGGCGCAGCCGGCCGGAGGCGGGATCGAAGGCCAGATACACGAGCGTCGCCATTACGCGCTCCTCCAGCGACCAGGCCATGGTGTTCAGGCGCTGGAGCGCCACCGCCGGCGGATGCGACTCGAACAGGAACGCGCGCAGGCCGTTGCGGAGCTGAGACATGACCGCCGCCGCCTGCACGCCCCGGCCGGCGACGTCGCCAATCACCAGCGCGATCTGCTCGCCGTCAAGCTCCACCACGTCGTACCAGTCGCCTCCCACCTCGACGCCCGCGCCGCCCGGTATGAAGCGAGCCGCCAGCTGCACGCCCGGAATGTCCGGGAGCCGTTCGGGCACAAAGCTGCGCTCCAGGATCTCGGCGCGCTTCCGCTCGGTGACGTCCTCGTGGACAGCGACCCAGACGTCGCCGTGCTCCGGATGGTTGAAAGAGGAGGTGTGCACCCGCGACCAGAACGGCGTCCCGTCCTTGTGCCGGTTGAGCACCTCGTATGTCGCCTCGCCGGCCCGCTTCAGCTCCTCGGCGATGCCGGCCGCCGCCTCGGCATCCGCGGTCGAGCCATATCGGTAGTTGAGCGTGCCGATCTGGATGCCGTTCAGCTCTCCCGGGCGATACCCGAACATCCGCTCGAACTCCGGGTTTACATAGACGATCCTGGAGTCCGCTGCCCGCACCAGGCAGACGCCCTCGGTCATATTGCGGGCGATCAGAGCCTGAAGCTCCAGCTCCCTGTGCGAGTGCTCGACCTCGGCCGTGCGCTCCTCGACCGTCTCCTCGAGGTGGTCGCGCGCGGTGCGCAACTCGTCCTGCGCCTTCTGGCGTTCGCTGGTGACGGCCGCGAGCACGAGCCCGGTGGTGACCGCGACGGCGGTGAAGGTCTGGGAGAGCAGGAGGCTGTCGTCGGCCGACGCCCGCGCGAACGGGCCCAGGTCCTTCTCCGTGTAGATCGCGGCGATCGTCGCGACGATCAAACCGGATAACGTCGCGCCCAGCTGGCCGAACCGTAGCGCCGCCCAGATCAAGGGCGGGAAGATCAGATAGGCCATGGTCAGACTGCGTGAGAACACGATCAGGCTGACTGTCAGCAGCAGGCCCAGGACCGCGCCGGCCTCCGGGAGCCGGGCGCGCCGGAAATTCCGAAGCGCGCCGCTGGCGAGCACGAACAGGAATGGGGCCAGGATCAGGTCGCCGGCCATGTCTCCGAGCCACCAGACGCGCCAGGCGGAGGGCAGGTCGCCGACGCTGTCGATCTCCCCCGTGGCCCACAGGCTCGTCACGCCGATCGTGGCGCTGATCGTGGTGCTCGCGAGGGCGGCCAGCGCCACGAGCGCGATCACGTCGCGCAGCCGCTCGAGCGAGGGCCGGAAGTCAACTCGCCCCAGCAGGTAGGCACCCGCCAGCGCCTCCAACGTGTTCCCGGCAGTGATGCCGAGCACCGCCAGCGCCGGCGTGCCGGCCGTCAGCGCGTTGGCGAGCGCCGCGCCCAGCATGACCCCGGGCCACAGGCGGTACCCCCAGAGCACGAGCGCCGCCAGCGCGATGCCGGTGGGGGGCCAGACGGCGGTGATGCTCGGGTTTGCTGAGGCGAGCTTCAGCCCGAGCTTCGCGGCGCCGAAGTAGACGCCCGCGAGCAGCAGGATCTGCGCAGCGTAAGCAGGGCCTCTGGCCGACTGGCGAGAAGCCGCTTGCCGCGCAGACGCCGAATCCCGTGGCACCCGGGAGTGCGATCTAGCACAAGATCGGCCAAGACTCAACCCCGGCACGGGCCCCGCCGCTGGTCGTTCCCGCATACTTCCCTGACGGAATGGTCCTCCTAGGAGTCACCTCGGCGCTCGGCGCGTCGTCTCTTTTCAACCTGGGCATCGGCGTGCAGGCGCTCGACGCGCGTGAGGCGCCGCGCGACGAGACGCTTCGCCTTTCCCTGATCCGGCGCCTGATCCGAAAGCCGCGCTGGATGATCGGGCTGGTGATCGGAGGCCTCGGCTTCCCGCTCGAGGTGATCGCATTCGCGACGGCGCCGTTCGTGGTCGTCATGCCGCTGCTCGCAACCGGGCTCCTGTTGCTGCTGGCATTCGGCGTGCGAATGCTCGGCGAGCGCGTGACCCGGGCCGACGTGGCGGGTGTGGTCGCGATGATCGCCGGTATCGGGCTGGTCGCCTGGGGTGCGCCGGCGCACGCCGAAGCACAACGCGGCTCCGCCCGCGTTGTGCTGGTGGTGGGCCTGGTTGGCGCCGCGAGCCTGATCCCGTTCGTCCTGCGGAGCCGGCGCGGTGAGCCGGCGATGGCGGTGATCATCGGCTCGGCGCTTGGATTTGGTACGAGCAGCATCGCGATCAAGCTGCTGAGCGACGGCGTCAACAAGGGGCACTACGTGGTTGCGGTCATCTGGCTCGCGGTGGTGGTGGCGGCGAGCGGCGCCGCGATTCTGAGCGAGATGTCGGCGCTTCAGCTCCGGCCCGCTACGGTCGTCGTCCCGATCTCGTTTGCGGTCCAGACCTTCGTGCCGATCGTGCTGGCGCCCCTGTTCCTGAAGGAGCACTGGAGCGGCGTGGACGCGGTCGGTGGGCCGCTCCTCGGCGGACTGGCGTTGATCGGGTTCGCGAGCATCACGATCGCGCGCCGACCCGCGGTGGGCCGGCTCTTCGCGGGCGTCAGCGCCGCAGCCCCCGCGCGACCGAGCCGCGCGGCCGCGGAAGGCGAGCCCGTCCCGCGCCTCCGGCCCTCGCGCCGGATCGCGGTCGCGCCCGCCTACAACGAGGAGGCGACCGTCGCGGTGGTGCTCGATCAGCTCTACGACCTGGTCGACGAGCTGGTCGTGGTGGACGACGGCTCTACAGACGACACGCGCCGCATCATCGAGGGTTGGCTGCCGGGCCACGATCACGCCCGGATGCTCAAGTTCGACAGCAACCAGGGCATGTCCGCGGCCTATTACCTCGCGTTCACGGATCTCCGGGAGCGGATGGCGGCGGGTGAGATCCATCCCGATGATCTCGTGTACACGATCGACGCCGACGGCCAGCACGAGCTGAGCGTGCTCGCCGAGCTGGAGGAGATCGCGTGCGCGGAGCGGCTCGACGCGCTGCTCGTGCGGCGCGACCTGTCGAGCTACCCGCTCTTCAAGCGCTTCGGCAATCGCACGATGAGCGCCTGGGCCTCCCTCTGGGCCGGGGCGCGGCTTCGTGACGTCGAGTCGGGGTATCGCATCTTCCGGGCCGGGGCGCTGGTCGACGCGCTCCGCTACTACAAGGGCTACAAGTACAGCGAGACGGTCGAGGTCGCGGTGGTGCTCTGCCGGCTCGGCTATCGCGTCCGGAACGACGTGCTCGTGCCGGTGCCGGTGTTCCGATCCCGCACCAGCATGCTCGATGCGCTGATCGATCTGGCGGTGATCCCGCTCGCCGCGTTTCGCGTGGCCGTGCGCCGGCCGCGTGGCCGGCGCCTCGAGCGCCCGACAGAGGCAGTCCCGGTTCAGATTCCCTGACCCTCAGCAGTGATCGCCATAGCCCGGCCGGTCCAGCAGACGGTCCAGGCGCACCGGGAGCAGGTCGCGCGTTCGCAGCCCGGCGAGGATGAGCGGCAGCGCCTCGACCGCCACGGTGCGGTCCGAGGTGACGTCGCCGTCCAGGCCGTCGTGCAGCAGGATGATCGAGCCGGGGCGCACCTTGGCCAGGATCCGGTTGGCGACCAGGGCGGGGTCACGCGTCGCCCAGTCCCCGCCGGCGTCGTCCCAGCCCACCATCGTCATGCCGTGATCGCTGACGACGTCGGCCATGAACGGTGTGTGCTGGCCGTGCGGCGGTCGAAAGAACGCCGGGCATACGCCGAGTTCGCGCTTGAAGGCGCGCTGCGTGCGCTCCAGCTCCGGATAGCGCGGGTCGAGCCAGCGCAGAGAGTCGTGGAGGTAGGAGTGGTTCCCGAGCAGCTGGCCGTCGGACATCAAAGCGCGCGAGATGTCCGGCCGCGCGACGAGCGCCTTGCCGACCGTGAAGAACGTTCCCTTCGTGTGGTCGCGATCGAGTATGTGCGCAAGCGCGAGGGTTGCGTGCGCGTTCGGTCCGTCGTCGAACGTGATCGCGACGCGTCGCTGCTCGCGGGGACCATGGTTCACGAGCTTGCCGAACCATGTGATCGTGCGCTCGTTCGCGCCGATCCAGCTCGCGGTGAGGAGCATGAGGAACAGTGCGCTCGCCACGATCGCGAGCGAAGCGCCGCGCGCGCTCGGACGCCGGTCCGAAGGGGTCGAGCCGAGCCCTGCGATCGCGACTGCGTAGAGCGCCCCAGCGATCGTGGCGGCGTCGTCTCCGGCGACCAGCGCCAGCACCGCGAGCTGGAGCGCTCCCGCGAGCAGGAACGCGATCGCCCAGCGGTCGCGGAGCGCGGAGGGTGCTGGTGCCGCCAGCCCGAAACCCATCCCGATGATCAGGCCGAGCACGCACACGACCCAGGGCTGCCCGGTCTGGGGGATCAGCCACGCGGCCGCGAACACGATCGCACCGCCGACCCACGCGTACGGCGGCCGCGCGACGCGGCCGGCGACCAGCGCGGCCGCGAGGGCGGCGGAGAGCACGGCCAGCGGGATCGCCCAAGCGAGCCCGCCGGGAGCGTCGCCGACGGCAGCCAGCACGGGTAGGAGCAGCGCGGTGACCGAGTACCCGAACAGTGCCCGCGAAAGCCTCGTATGGTGCGATTGGTCGAGCTGCGCGGTTAGCATCGGCACCATCATCCTCTGTCGATGACCGCGGTTTCGCACAAAAGCTGGCTTTCCCTCGGCAAGCTCGTGCTGGCCGCGGTGGCGTGCGTCTGGGCGGCAATGCTCGCGCTGATTCTCAGCCACCCGGTGTTCGTCGCGCACGACTCGATCAACAACTACGGGCATGTCTGGTACGTGCAGGACCGGATCTGGCATCACGGCGTGCTGCCGTTCTCGATGCCGGTGATCGGACACGGACACGCGCTCGCGTTCCCCTACGGATTCATCCCGTGGGTGACGGCCGCGCTGCTCTGGCCGGTGCTCGGCTCGTGGGGCGTGACGCTGTGGTTCGTGCTCGGCACGGTCGCCCTGATCGCGGCCACTTTCTGGGCGTTTCCGGAGCTCCGCGAGGGGTGGTGGCCGGCGGCGGTGCTGGTGAACCCGGCGCTGCTGATCGCGCCGGTGATGGGGGAGATGCCATTCATCTGGGCGATCGCGATGCTGATCGCCGCGGTTGGTTGCTGGCGGCGCCGGCTCTTCTGGCAGGCGACCGTGCTGGCCGCGCTGGGGCAGGCGACACACCCGGCCGTGGTGCTCCCGATGGCGCTCCTACTGGTCGCCGGCTGGTGGCGCTGGGAGCCGGACCGGCGGCGCCTGGCGCGTCATTACGCGGCCTCCCTGCCGCTGGCCGTGCCGGCCGCGTTGCTCGTGTTCGCCTCGCCTGTGTTCGCCGACACGTCGCTCGCCGTCAAGCTGCTCAACTTCTTCGGCACGCTGGCGGTGAGAAGCCTCGTGCTGCTCGTCCCGATCCTGCTCGTGGTGCTGAAGGAGCGCGGGCACCGGCTCGAATTCGTGGCGCGCCGCGCCGCCTGGGCGCCGAGCGCCGCGTTCGTCGTGTTGCTCGTGCTCAACGTGGCGTTGATCAAGCCGTTCGACGCGGCCCACGCCTGGCCGGGCCTGCTGCGCAACCCGAACACGCAGCTGCTCAAGTTCATCCACTCCCCGGGCTTCGTACCCGGCGCCACCTACCGGATCCTGCGCACCGGCGACGGCCGGATGGGCATGTACCAGCTCATGCAGCACGGTGCCCGGATCGACTCGGAGTTCTTCCCCGAGAGCCTTGCGCAGCAGAGCTGGTCGAGCCCGCAGAGGTACTCGGCGTTCCTGCGGAAGCGGCACGTGGACTACGTGCTGATCTTCGGCCGGTACGACCGGGCACGGCATACGAACGAGCACGATCTGCTGCGCGGCCTGGCGGCCCGCGGGACGGCCGGCTGCACGGCCGAGCTCGTGGGTGCGCGGCGCACCGAGGCGGAGCCGGACTTCGACGTCTACCGCATCAAGCGGTCCTGCTAGGCCAGATCCTTCGGTCGGACGAAGGCTTCGAGCTCGGCGCCGCCCGGTTGCAGCTCGTCCCAGGCGCCGTCGAACTCGAGCATCGCGAGCGCCCCGGTCGGGTACTTGCGCGCGAGCCGGTCGAGCTGCTTGCCGCCGCCGGCGAGCTCCAGTGCGAGGTCCTGAATGCCCGGGTTGTGCGCGATCAACATCGTGCTTCGCACGTCACCCGATATCCGACGCAGGCGCTCGATGAGCAGCGTGGTGCCGGCGCCGTACAGCTCGGCTTCGAACACCACCTCGGGCTTCTCGCCGAGCGCCGGGGCGATGCCTTCGAGCGTCTCGCGCGCACGTTGCGCCGGAGAGCAGAGCACCAGGTCGGGGACGATCCCCTCCGCGCGAAGGTGCTCAGCGAGCCGCTTCGCCGCCGACCGTCCGCGCGGCGCGAGCGGGCGATCGTGGTCCGCGAGCGCGGGATCGTCCCAGCTCGACTTGGCGTGACGCAGCAGGTATAGGCGACGCGGCTTCAGAGCCCTTCAGGATGACGCGCGACGAAGCCGCGGTACACCCGCGCGCCCGTCCGCCAGCGCGGTCCGCGCGAACCAGGCCCGGAGGTGTCGAACCGAAGACCGGCGATCACCGCAAAAGCATGGCGCGGGTTCGTGTAGACGGTGATCCACGCGCCCTTGCCGCGCAGTCCCCAGCGCATGAACGAGCTCGAGTCGAGCGGTTTCGTCAGGAGCCCGCCGCCGTGCAGCGCGTAGCTCACCGATCCCGAGCAGTCGTAGGCGGTGTCCAGGAACGAGGCCGTGTGGCCGCCGCCGTAGCGGTAGGGCTTCCGCGTCAACTCGTTCGCGGCATAGATGACGCTCTTCACCGCGTCGGGTGCCTCGGCCGGGGCCATCGCGGTACGGCCGTCGGCAGACAGCTCGGCGACCGGTTCGTCGGTGATCGCGGGGACGCCGCCGGGAGCGACGCCGCCGTCGGGGGCGAGGGGAGGCGCCGGCACCGTGCCGGACCCGCCGGTCCCGCTCGCGGCGGATGCCGGAGCCGCGCACGCGGCCAGCATCGAGACGGCTATGACGATTGCACGGACGCAGGCGCGCCCGAACGACGTGGTCCGCAAGCTGATTGCTCCTTCCTCGGCCGACGGGGTTAGCTGTCGGGCTGGCGCTGAAGGAGCCTGCGCCTCCACCGAGGTGGATTCGCCCCAAATCTGGGTCCCCCGTTCCCCGCATTTGCAGGGATTAGGCGGTTTGCTCGTCGGAACTTAGAGGAGAGCTACGACGTCTTTCGGAAGCCTCCTGCTTCGCATGGGCGCTTGCGCGCAGGCCGCAGATGTCTGACCAGTAGGCCGAAACGGGACGCCAGCCGTTCCGCGATCAACGACCGGTGACAGGCTTCGGGGTCGCGTTCGACGCAGAACAGGGTGGCGCTCCCCTCGACCGGCAGCTCGGCCACCAGGGGTGCGAGGTCGGCGCGGTCGAGGATCTCCCGCGTATACCGCTCGACATATTCCGGGTCGAGCACGGATCGCGAGCGCTTGCCGACGCCGGCCCGCTCGTCAGCTCGGTACTGAAGCTGCCGGAGCTCGGTGGTCGGCGCGAGCTCCTTGTGACGGCGGTACTCGATCCCGGCCCGGGCGAGCGCCTCCTGCAGGCGCGTGGCGTTCGCCCACGCGTACTCGCGGCCACGCACTCCGCGGCGCTGGCGCACGTCGAGCAGCGTACGAACGTCGGCCCCGCGCAGCGCCTCGAGGAACGCCTCCGCCGTGAACGCGTACACCCCGATGGTGGCGACGACCACCCCCGCATTTAAACGCTGCGAGGATTCAGGCCGTGACACTACTGGCGCGACCCGACGGCGTCGACATCTTCTGGGAGACCCGCGGCGAAGGTCCCGGGGTTGTCCTCGCCCACCACACGCTGTGGAGCATGCCGGCGATCTACGCCGAACTCATGGACGATCTTGCGCGCGATCATCAGGTGGTTGTCTACGACCCACGCGGATGCGGGCAATCGAGCGCCCGCGGCCCGTACGAGTTCGACACGGATGCGGCCGACCTTCAGGCGGTGCTGGAGACGGCGGGTGGCGCCGCGGTCGCGATCGCGATCGGAGACGGCGTCAACCGGGCCGCCCGCGTGGCGGCCGCGCGACGGGACCTGATCGACTCGTTGATCGCGATCGTGCCGGGCGCGGCGGCGCTGCTCCCACGGGAAGAGCTGAAGGGCTCGGGGCTGATCGCGGGCTCGGACTCGGTGATCGAGATGCTTCTTCGCATGATGGAGGCCGACCCACGGGCCGCGCTGCGCTCGCTGGTCACGGCAAGCAATCCGGATCTGGACGAGGAGCAGCTTCGGGAGCGGGTCGATCGCGTCGCCGGCTACGTGACGGCCGAGGCGGGCGCCGGCAGGACCCAGGCGTGGCTGGGGGACAACTTGCTGGGTCCGCTGCAGAGCCTCGGGGATCGGGTCCGGATCATCCACGGCGGCGTCGATCCACTCTTCGAGGGCGCGCTCGGCGCACGCGTTGCGGAGGCATTCCCGGAGGCACGCGTGGAAGCGCTGGCGGACGGGCCCGTCAGCCGGCCGGACCTCACCGCGGCGGTCGTGCGCTCACTGTCCGGCGTCAGGTCCTGACGGCGTCGCGAGCGTCTTCGTATTCGACGCCCAGGCCGCGCAGCAGATCAACCGCGGTCGAGCGCACCTGCCCGACGAGGTGCAGGGCGGACATGTTTCCGGTCTGGTCGAGCACCTGATTGGCGAGATGCGCCGCTTCCAGCGCCGCCTCCTTGGCTCGCTCGATCGCGCGCTCGTCGTCCAGTGCGACATTCATCGTGTGGACCGCATCGGCGAGGCGACGCACTGCGCCCGTGAGGGCGGGCGGAGTCTGGTCCGCGAGCGAGATCGCACGGGCGACGCCGCGCGCCAGGACGCGCACGTTGTACACGGCCAGTTCGACCTGGCTCGCAAGGTTCGAATAGCGCTCCAGCCGCTCGCGCGCTCGTCGGGGACGCACCGAGAGGCCAGCGCTCTCTCCGGCGGCGACAAGCGCCTCACGCAGGTTCAGGACCCGTGGCTCCGTCGACCTCGCCTGCACCAGCGCTTCCTCCGCGGTCTCGAGGTCGCGCGCGTCCAGCGCGGCCGCGACGGTGGCGAGCGTCTCGGCGAGCTCGTCCAGCACCGGTGCAAGCGCACGCCGCACCACCTCCACAGGGTCAACGGGAAGGACCACGGTTGCGACCAGGAGCGCGATGCCTCCGCCGACGAGAGCGTCCACCGAGCGTTCGAACGAGAACGTGCCGCCGGGCGGCTGGAGCGTCGCGACCAGCACCGCCGAGGTGGCCGCCTGCGTGGCGAGCAGCGGCCCGCCGCCGACCAGCAGCGCCACGGTCATGGCGAGCGCGACCACGACCGCCACTTGCACCGTGCCGGTCCCGATCGCCTTCACGAGCAAGTCCGCCACCGCGATCCCGACCGCCACGCCGATCGCCATCTCGACCGCCCGCCGCCGCCGCCGGCCGACCGCGAGGCCGAGCGTGATCACCGCGGCGACGGGCGCGAAGAAGGGCCGCTTGTGCCCGAGAGCTTCATGCGCCACCTCCCAGGCGAGCGCCGCCGCAAGCGCCGTCTGGAGGATTGGCCGCGCGGCCCCGACCAGCGATTCCCGCCGGTGCCGGAGCGCCGTCCGCGAGCGGTCTGCCGCGCTTTCCCACGTGATCTCCGGCCTCGTATCCACCGCCTTTAACGTACTCGGCGGTGGCCACTGTTCCGGAAGCCGGGGTCGCGGGCGATCTAGCCAAGTTGCTGGGTCCCGACAGGGTGCTGCCGGCCGACGCGCCCGGCTACGGCGCCGACGACAGCGAGGCTGCCGGCATCTCGGGCCGGCCGGACGCGGTCGTGGTGCCGTCGTCGACGCAGGAGGTTGCCGCCGCGATCGCATGGTGCTACGGGCACGACGTTCCGGTCGTCCCGCGCGGAGGAGGAACCGGGTTTGCCGGCGGCGCGGTGCCGGTCACCGGCGGCGTGGTGCTGAGCCTCGAGCGGATGACCGCCGTGCGCGCGTTCGACCCGCTGCTGTGGCGCATGCACGTGGAGGCGGGCGTGCGTACGGCCACCGTGCGCAGGCTGGCGCGCGAGAACGGGCTCGTGTTCCCGCCCGACCCGGGAGCCCGCGAGCAGTCGCAGATCGGCGGCAACATCGCGACCAATGCCGGCGGCCCGCATGCGTTCAAGTACGGCGTCACGGGGCGATGGGTCACCGGCCTCGAGGCGGTCGTGCCCCCGGGTGAGGTGATCGCGATCGGGGGGCCGATCCGCAAGGACGTCGCCGGCTATGACCTGCTCGACCTGCTGGTCGGCTCGGAGGGGACGCTGGGCGTCGTGACCGCCGCCTGGCTCCGGCTCCTGCCTGCGCCGGAGGCGGCGCTGCCGGTTGCGGCCTTCTACGCGAATGCCCGCGACGGCTGCGCTGCGATCGAATCGGTGCTCGGCAGCGGCCTCGAGCCCGCGGCGCTGGAGTTTCTCGACGCGGGCGCGCTGGCCGCCGCCGCGGCCGCGTTCCCCGGCAGCGTCCCGGACGGCGGAGGCTTCGCGGTGATCGCGGAAGCAGACGGAACGAGTGAGCAGGCCGAGCGCCTGCGGGCCGAGCTGCGCACGGTCCTCGCCTCGCGGGCACTCGCTGTGGAGACGTTCGCCGGCGGTGCCGGTGCCGAGGCGCTGTGGCGGTGGCGGGACGGCGTCTCGATCGCCGTCAGCGCGCAGCGCGGCGGCAAGGTGAGCGAGGACATCGTGGTGCCGCTCGATCACCTGGCGGAGGCGGTGGAGGAGACGGTTGCGATCGGAGCTCGCCACGGCCTCGAGGCGTGCAGCTGGGGCCACGCGGGAGACGGGAACCTCCATTCCACCTTCCTCGTCGACCGATCGAGCGCCGAGGAGCTGGCCCGCGCCGGGCGTGCCGCCGAGGACCTGTTTGCGCTGGCCGTGCGCCTGGGCGGTTCGGTTTCCGGCGAACATGGCCTGGGCATCGCCAAGTCCGGGGAGCTCGCGCGCCAATGGCCCGCCGCGGCGCTCGACTTGCACGACAGGGTCAAGCGCGCATTCGACCCGAAGGGACTGCTGAATCCCGGCAAGAAGCTGTCGCGGATAGAGTCAGCCTCGTGAATCGGTCACTGGCGCTGGCAGCCACGTGCGCGATGTTTGCCGTGGGCGGCTGCGGATCGGAGAACGACGATTCCCCCGGTGGGTCGCTGCCGCAGGGCGGTGACCCGGTGTCGCTGGATCCCTCCAAGTTCACGACGAGGATCGACAATCCCTACTTCCCGCTGACGCCGCGCAGCAGGTGGGTCTACCGGGAAGGCGAGCAGCGCGTCGTGATCACCGTCACGAACCGCACGAAGGAGATAAATGGCATCGCGGCGCGCGTCGTGACAGACATCGTCACCGAGCATGGGAAGCTCGTCGAGAGCACGCGCGACTGGTACGCCCAGGACGCAGACGGCAGCGTCTGGTACATGGGCGAGGACACCACCGAGTACGAGAGCGGCAAGCCGAAGACGACCGAGGGATCGTGGGAAGCGGGAGTCGACGGCGCCCAGCCCGGCATCATCATGCCCGCGCAGCCGAGCACCGGCCAGGCCTACCGGCAGGAGTACTACAAGGGCCACGCGGAGGATCGGGCCAAGGTGATCACCCTCGACGCCCAGGTGAACGTGCCCTACGGTCGGTTCGACGATGCGCTCGAGACCGAGGACACGGCGCCGCTCGGGGCCGGCAGCGTCGAGCACAAGTACTACGGGCGCGGCGTGGGGCTCGTGCTGGCGAGGAGCGCCGGCGGCGAGCGCGAGGAATTGCTGAGCTTCCGGCGCGGGCGCTGAGGGCTACGCGACCGGTGCGGTCGCCTCGCGCGGGGCGCCGGGCAGTTCATGTGCCACGCGGCGGGGAAGTGCGAACGTGAACGAGCTGCCCTCGCCGACTTCGCTCTCCACCCACACGCGACCGTTGTGCGCCTTCGCGATCTCGCGGCAGATCGCAAGCCCCAGCCCGCTGCCGCCCCCGTCGCGGCTGCGTGCGCTGTCGACGCGGTAGAAACGATCGAAGACGTGGGCGCGGGCTTCCTCCGGGATGCCCGGCCCGTCGTCGCTGACCGTCACGCCCACCTCGTGCTGGTTAGACCACGTCGTGACGCGCACCGTGCCGCCGGGCTCCGCGTACTTGATCGCGTTCTCGATGAAGTTGGTGAGCGCCTGGTGGAGACGATGGGAGTCCGCCTCGGCTTCGCACGCCTCGCCATCGACGTCGAAGGTGAGGCGCTTGCCGATCGCGATCGAACGCAGCGGAGCGGCAGCGGCCTCGGCCGCTTCCAGCAGGTCTACGCGCGCCGTGAGCAGCTCGAGCCGGCCCTCGTCCACGCGCGCCAGCGTGAGCAGGTTGTCGACGGTGCGGCTCATCCGTTCGACTTCCTCCAGCGTGCTCTCGAGGACCTCCCTCGCCGCCGGCGTGAGGTCGTCGCCTCTCAGGCTGATGTCGAGTTCGGCGCGCATCGCGGCGAGCGGCGTGCGGAGCTCGTGCGACGCGTCCGCCACCAGCCGCCGCTTCTCCTCGACGCCCTGCTCGAGGCGGTCGAGCATCGCATTCAGCGTCACGGCCAGGTGCCCGATCTCGTCCTGCGTGCGCGGCGGCGTGATCCGCTCGTCGAGCTGGTCGATGCCGATGCTGCCGGCCTTGGAGGCCATGCGGTCCACGGGCAGCAGCGCCTTGCGCGCGAGCCACCACCCGCCGAGCGCCGTCGCGAGCAGCGCGGCGGGGCCCGCGAGCAGCAGTAGGACCAGCACTCGCTCGACGGCATCGTCCACGTCCTCCAGGCTCTCCGCCGCGAC
>Ga0075423_10004028_pt1 | contig 13557 bp, 9 predicted proteins | sample SoiMethybrSBSTD2_FD_80114 | JGI IMG/M metagenome (GOLD analysis project Ga0075423, IMG submission 80114) | Bulk soil microbial communities from a Populus tree surrounding site in Tennessee, USA - Soil MetaG P. TD hybrid SBSTD2 | ecosystem: Environmental > Terrestrial > Soil > Tree plantation...
CCGCGCGGCCATTCCAACGGCAGGTCTTCCTCCGAGAATTCCAGCGCACCGGCATCGCGCGTGAAGGCGGCGATGGCGTTCGATCCCCCCGGCCGGTTGCCAATCAGCGTGAGGCGGAACGGCAGGCTTGAAGCGTTCCGCAGCCGGTCCAGAGCCTCGAGCGGTCCTGGCGCGATCAGACCCTCCAAAACCTCCCGGTGATTGACATCGAAGACGACCAGCTCATGGCCGCCGGCTGGCAGGAGCGCCAGCAGGCCGCTCACGACCTCCGCTGCCGTGACGGTCGAGTCGACCACGGACTGGAACACATGAACGTGCGGCATCCCCCCGAGCGTCCCGTCCTTGGCGGCGGCAACGATGGTGCGATGCACTTCGCGCGTCAAGGAGTAGATTTGGTTGGCGGCGTTGACCGGGAACGAGTTGAACTTGTAGGGGTCGTATTCCGGGTAGACGTCGATCCATTTCGATTTCTCGAACCAGGGGAGGAAGGAAAGACCGGCGACCACATTCGTCAGCACGGCAAAGTGCGAGATACCGATGGCCGGCGAAACCAGATACAGCTGCTGCGGTCTCGGCAGATGGGGATCCTGGAGCGTCCGCAGCGAGTAGAGCGTCAAAAGCGCGGCGCCCGTGGAATGACCGCCGGCCAGAAACGGTTTTCCCGGGCCGGCCTTCGCCGCGGCGTGCTTCGCCGCCAGGACGACGGCGGCGTACCAGTCCTGCCAGGTCACGTCGAGTAGCGACGAAGGCAAGGCGCCGTGTCCCGGGAGCCGCAATACCAGCACATAGTAACCCTGCGCGAAGAAGGTCTCGGCCAAGCCCCGCATCGTGTAGGGAGAATCCGACAAACCGTGCACGAGGAGCACGGCACCCTTCGCCTCGGGCGGCTCCAGCTCGTAGGAGCGGTTGTACGTCGTATCGAGCGAGAGACGCCCCGGGACGCTCTTGGGGTTGTAGCGACTCAGCAGTTGCGTGTCGGCGACCGCCGGGTCGTCGAGCACGCGCTTTCGCAGCTCGGCGAACAGCCGATCCTCGAGTTGGCGGTACTCTTCGAACGACGCCGGCGCTCCGACTACGCCCGCCCGAAATTCCTGTTGAAGGACGATACGGTGCCAGGGACACAGGTCGCTGAGGCGCAGGCGTGCCTGGAGCGCGAACACCAGCACGATGGTCGCGAGCGCCGCGGCTGACAGCCCGCCCAGGTAGAGCACGCACTTCGTAAGACGCCGAGCAAGCTTCGTCACTCGATGACCTTCATCTGCGGTGCTTGGAGTCGGCGTTCGTGTCGAGATTGACTCATCCGAGCATCGATTCGACCGGCAGGCTGATCACGGGGCAGGGCGCTTTGCTCAGCACGCGCTGGGTGGTGGAGCCGCGCAGCGCGTCGAGAAATCCATCGGGACCATCCGTCGTCATCACAATTAAATCCGCCCCGATCTCGGCGGCGGTCTCCAGAATGACGTGGACCGGTTCGCCCTCCTTAACGAGGCGATTCCACTCCCAAGCGGTGTCCTCGGGCGTCTTCACCGAGGGCACCTCGCCCGCCGGACCCACGTGGAGGAGCGTGACGGCTCCCGCGGGCAGCTGGAGGCCGAGGATCAGGTGCCTGGCCGCCTCCAAGCTCGGCTGCGGGCGCGGCTTGCTCGTTATCGGGATCAGGATCGATCGCAGGCGCACGCTGCCGTCGTGGCGCGAGACGAAACCCTCCACGCCATGCGGGATAAACAGGGTCATCTTGCCGGCCCCGCGCGCGATCGGCTCGCCCATCGATTTCTCCATCCAGCGCGTGCGGCCGTCGCGCTGGTGAACCGCCAGCACGATCAAATCGGCGGGGTGTTTCTCGAGGAAACTGAGGCAGGCCTTCACCGGATCCGTGTTCGAGGCGACGATTTTGCTGACCTCGATGCCAAGCTTCGCGACCGCGTCCTTGGAGCTCCCCTTCGGGATGAGCTTCCAGCGCTCGAGCGTGTCGCGGACGCCGGGGAAATCCTGCCAGTGAGCGTCGTGGCCGGCCGTGACGTGCAGGATGCTGAGATCGGCCCCGGTCACCAGCGCGGTCTTCAAAGCGTGCGCGAAGGCCACTTCGCTGGCCTCGGAAAAATCCGATGGATGAAACACCGATTCGACCTTGACTTCCTCCGGCAGGTAAGTGAGATCCATGATCCTGTTCCTTCTGTGTCAGCATCGTTTTTGCAGGAACCCGCCTCACCCGGCCGACGACCCCCTCTGGCCGTCCCGGCCGAGCTTCAGGAGCGCTCTCTGCCGCAGGCCGTAGTTTACCCTGGGTCGCCCCCGCTCGCCCTCAGTGTGGCAGAATGAAGTGGGACAGCGCGACTGACCGGCGGCGTCCCCATCCACAAGGAGGAGAAGACATGGCCGACGTGCTTGTAAAAGAGTTCGAAGATCTGGACAGCTACCAGGGGCAATTCCTCTATGCAGGGAGGGGGCTCGGGGTTACCGCGTGGGGCATGAATATTCTCAAGCTTCCGCCGAACTGGACCGACTATCCCAACCACGACCACCTGAAGGATGGGCAGGAAGAGGTCTACGTGGTGCTGCAGGGAAGCGCCACGTTGGAAGCAGACGGGGAAACCTGGCGGCTCGAGCCGGGGATGCTGGTGCGGGTGGGTCACGAGCAGAAAAGGAAGATCGTCCCGGGCGGCCAGGGCGTGGTGATTCTCGCACTCGGCGGCACGCCGGGAAAGGTCTACCAGCCCGCTTCCAAGTAACGAGTGGCCTAGCTCAGCAACTTGAACGCATGCTTCCAATCGTTCCGGAGGAAGCCGGGGATGCACCAGAGCATGCAGAGCGGCTCGATGGCGCGGGCCGCCTCGGCCTTGCCCATGTCGGCGGTCTCCCAACCGAACTGTTCCAGGATCCCCGTGACCGATTTCTTGGCGCCTTCGTCGTTACCGCAGATGAACATGGTCGGCCGCGCGCCCTTGAACTCCGGATTCACCATGTGCATGCTTCCGACGGAATTGAAGGCCTTCACCAAGCGAACGTTCCCGAATTCGCGCTGCAGCCGCTCCATGAGGGACTCATCCAGGTTCGTGAAGAACCTCAGCACGCCGTTGGTGGGCGGCAGATCGGCAATCGGGTTCGTCGCGTCGATGACAGTTTTTCCCTCCAGGTTGGCTGCGCCGGCGGCATGCAGAGCATCGGTTGCCGCCGTCCCCTTGACCGCGAGCACGGCAAGTTCGGCGAACTTCGCCGCTTCATCGAAGGTGCCCACCCGTCCTTTCGGGTTCTGCTTCGCCCAGTCCGCCAGCTTAGCCGGGGTGCGTGTTCCCATCACCACTTCGTGACCGTGCTTCAGGAAGCCGCCGGCCAACGTCTTGGCCACATCACCAGATCCCAGAACTCCTACCTTCATGACGCTCTCCCTTTCAGGATGATCGGAACGGCTCCCTGAACGAGCACCCACCTCGTTGCCGGGCGGGAGCCCGAATTGCAAACAGACAGCGTTGAGGGGGGCTCGTGTTCCCTTTGTGGCTAATCTCGAGCCCATCAATCCCGTACGGCGCCGCGAAATTCCACCCGGTTGCCTGTATTTCTCACGGCGAAGCCCGGCGGGACGGTTTGGAACACCAACAGACAATCCCGGGCGGAGGACAGGCTCTTGGCGTACGGAAAGTCTTTGGATCAGAGGTTCTGGTGCGCCGATCGCCAGCTCACTCGGTTTCTTTCGCCGTGACCACGGGGCGCAGAATGAGGGAGCCCGAGGCCGTCTCATTCACCTGAACCGATGCCGCGGCGTCGAAGTCGAGGGTGATGCTCTGATCCTCATGCACGCTCAGACCGAACGTGATGGGGATGTCCACTTTGTTCGATTCTATTTTCAGTGGCGCCGTGGTTCCATCTTTGTAGCCAATTTCCGCGCTGGAGACCTCGAGCCGAATGCGGCTGTACTTCCCGGCAGGCACTTCGCCGGACGCCAGCAGAGTTGAGACCCCGCCGGTCAGCGTCAGGAGATCGAATGTCTCGGGGTGGCTGAGCAGGGAGATGGGAGGGACCCCGGTCTCTTGCTCCATGTCTTTTCCCACCTCCGGAACGCCGAATTCGACATCATCCTCTTGCGGATAGACAACGACCCCCGTCAAGGTCACATTGACGCTCTGGACGTTGGATAGGTCGATGGGTGCATCGGTCAGGCGCACATTGAGCGTGCCGGTCCCCAGAGAATGGTGGGTGCCGCCGGAGCTCTGATTACAGGCTGTTGAGAAAAGCACAATCGAGAACAGGACGAGGAAGGGCAGAACGGAACGGAGGCGGGGCATAGGAGAACCTCCTGGTCGGCGCTGCAGCCGCTGAAGGACCGGATGCGCGTCATTCTACCCGCCGTTTGTCAAGTGGCTCAAATTTTGGTCACCGGGGGATAGGCCTCACGGGGCGGTGTCCACGATGTGGAGCTGAGCGGCATGGCGGGTCAGTCTTTCGGCGTGGGACCTCTCGTCGGCTGATAATCACGAGGAAGTCCCACGCGACGAGACCGAGCGCGTGGCGATTGGCGCTCGGAAAAGAGATGCTTCACGGGGGGTCTCGACGCACGCCGGGGGACAGAGGTATGATTTCCGCACTTTGACGAAACAATTCTCGGCTCGCGATGCTCGACGAGGCGTCATGTTGACCCTGGTCCTCGTGTTTTGCCTCGCCGCGCTGCCTGCTCCCACCTTGCAGGGGCGCTGGAAGCTGGTGGAGCAGCATTACGGGTCGGGTGGCGCCAACCTGATTACCATCGAAGCGCCGCTGCGCCTGGAGTTCAGCGTTTCCGCCGGACAGATGGTTGGCCGTATCTGGGCGGCGGAAGACCGGTCGAAGGCGCTTGCCTGGCCTGCCCTGCTCACCGAGCACGGCACCCATCCGATCGAGATCCGCCAGATTAGCATCCAGCCGGGAAACAACCTGGCGCGCGCCGCGTACCGCGTTCCGCCAGCCTCTCCGGGCGGAGACGTTCTGGAGGTTGTCGAGGAGTATCGCATGGTGGATGGGGGCATGGTGCTGCTGGGCACCGTGACCGTCACCGCCCTGGCGAACGACTTCCCAGCCGGCTCCTACACGCTCCATCGCCGCTTCGCGAGGGAGCCGTGAGGCCGGGGCATCTCGGTGCCGTCCTGCTGTTCGTGCTGACTTCCACCTCGGCGCTCGCTCAGAGCGTCTCGGGGCACGCATTCGATGATCGGAACGGGAATGGCATCCAGGACCCCGGCGAGCCCGCGCTGCCCGGCGTTTCGGTGCGCCTGGCGGGAAAACAGGATGCCGGGCCCCTGGTGGATGCCACCGTTCCCACCGATGCAGCGGGCACTTTCCTGTTCGCGCCGGGCAATGGCTGCTACGTCCTGCAGCCGGCGGATCCAGCCGGCTGGCGCCTCAGCTCGACGCGCTGGGACGGCTTCAACCCGGCTTCCACTCCGGGGTACGTCGCGCCGGTGGGTCAGCCCCGATTCGCCAAGCTCGATCAGGGAATTGGGCACCTGCAGGCCGGACCCTATCTCATCGCGGCCATGGGTGACAGCATCGCCCGAAATTTCAACTTCTGCAGCTCGGCCGGAGCTTTCTGGTACACCTCGCAAGTCCAGTCGCGCCTCCTCTGCGCCTTCCCCGCGGCCACCTCCTCGGTGGACCAGGCGGCCCAGCTGGGTGAGACCACCGACGATCTCCTGGTGGACGAGTCGAACAACCACAATAACGTTTTCCGCATTGTCGAGGCGCAACCCCAGCTGATCACCATCTCGGCGATCGGCAACGACATGCTGGACGTCGATCCTCCCGCGAACCCCACCCAGGCCCAGGTGAACAAGGCTGTCGCCGAGATCCTGGACGCAAAACAGAACTTGCAGGAAGTGCTCTCCGTCCTGACTTCCCAGGTTCCGGGGGCCGACATCGTCCTGAACAGCCTGTACGACAACCTGGCGTACAACTGCTCCACCAGCAACAGCACCGATTTCCACCGAGCCTGGCTCCCCATCGTGGACGAGATCCTGAGGGATCTCGCCTGGGGGCAGACGCGGCGTGTCTCCATCAACGAGGTGGCGGCGGAATTTGCCCACGAGGATCAGCAGGGAGCCTGCACGGGATTCGAAGCAAAGATCTGCCGGGACATTTTCGGCCTGGACAATATCCATCCGAACAATGCCGGATACACCATCGTGCGCGAAAAGCTCTGGGAGTCGGCGGGAGGCGTGAACCTGGGCCCGAAGGACGCGGCGCTGCGGACCTCCATCTCGGGAGCGGATTACGGCTATCTTCGGCACGTCCGCCGCCTTTATCCCCGGGTGTGGGAGACGCGTAACGGGGCCTCGGTGGTCAACCCCGAATCTGCCACGACCGAAGCGGACGGAGGAGCGGCGGCGCAGATCACCCTCGGCACGGGAGCGGAGGAGTTTCGCCTCGGAGGGTTCCCGGACTGGTACGACGAGGTGCAAATCGTGCGAGTCGTGGCGGGCGTGCGGTATCGCACCACGGGGACCGTGGCTGACGATTTCTACCGCATGGAGGCTTCCGTCTCCGGAGCATTCCGGCCGCCGCCGGGCTTCAGCTACACTCCCACCAGCTGGAATTTCTATACGCCCCTGGTGGGAGGCGGTGGTCCGAACCAGCCGGCCGAGAACCCGGACTATCCCAACGCGATGCTGCTGGCTCTCCCGAATGTCTCCACTTTACGGGAGGTGACGGCCACGCTCACCAAGAACCCGACCCTGACCGGTGGAGCGGGCGAGTATCAGTGGCCGGCCCTGACGCAATCCGAGCTCGCTACCACGGCGATCCGGGTGGCTGCCGCACCCGTGGCAGCGACGGCGGGCAATGACAATTACCAGGTACAGCTGGAATCCGCCTGGCTGGATCTCTACGGTTGGGAAAAGCCGAGACCTCCCGAGGTTTCGGGATCGGGAGGCGGCGGGGGCGGCGGCCAGGCGATGACGGTGGACCGGCTCCCGGATGGCAGCCTCGTCGTGACGTTCGACGCCGTGGCGGGCGCGCAGCGCTACAATCTCTACCTGGGAAGGATTTCGACGGGCTCAGCGGGGGGCTATGACCATGGCAGCGGCGCTCCGGCGGGTCCGTTGTGCGATGCGCCCACTCAAAGCGCCGGCACGGGGCGCCTTTCCATCACGGTTCCGTCCGGCAGCGTTCCCGGGCTGGACACCTACCTGCTGGTAACCGCCCACGTGGACGGAGTGGAATCCCCCTCAGGCTTCCGTTCCGACGGGACGGAGATCGATCGCTCCCAATCCACCTGCCGCTGAGAGGGTCGTGGAATCGCGTCCGGAGTCGAAATCGCCAGAGGATCCTCCAGTCTGGAGCGCGGCGACTCGAGTAGTTTTCCGCTTCTGCTTTCTCTATTTTCCGCTCTTCTTCCTGACGATGATTCCGAATCCCGCTCTGGCCCGGCTCATCTGCTGGGTGGCTGTTCAACTCTTCCGGGCAAGCTCCTTGATGTATCCGGGAGGCTCGGACACGATCTTCGATTATCTTAGAACCCTGCTCTGTGTCGTGCTTGCCACACTGGGCACCCTCGTCTGGTCCGCGCTCGCCCGCCGCGGCGGCTACGCCGGGCTCCATCGTTGGTTCCGCACCGCCGTCCGACTCCTGCTCGTATTTGCCATGAACATGTACGGCTGGGACAAGATCTTCTTGCTTCAAATGCCTGAACCGGGCCCGGACACTCTGGTTTCACAGTTCGGTCGATTGACCCCATTCCAGCTGCTGTGGTCGTTCATGGGCTATTCGAGAACCTATCAGATTTTCAGCGGCATCACCGAGGTGTTGGCCGGTGCGCTCCTGCTCATCCCGCGCTTCACGCTGGCCGGGGGAGTGCTCTGCTTCGGCGTCATGACCCATGTGTTCGTCATCAACATGAGCTACGACGTCCCCGTCAAGATTCTCTCGTTTCATTTATTGCTGCTTGCCGTCTTTCTCATAGCGCCGGATGCGGACCGTCTCGCGGATCTCTTCGTTCGAAACCGTCCGGCAGCACCCTCCCGATCCTTTGCGCCCTCTTCCCGTCCTTGGGCGAGGCGGCTCACGGCCGGTCTCTTCACCGTGGTCGTTCTCCTGGCTCTGTATCTCAATTTCCAGATCCGCGGCATACGCACCCACAACTTACAGGCCGCAAGAGAGCTGCCGTTTTATGGGGCTTGGTCGGTCGAAGAGTTCGCCGAGGATGGCGGTGCGCCGCACTTCGAGGGGAGTGGGCGATGGCTGCAGCTCGTGCTGGTCCATCGCGATGAGGCGCAGATAAGGCTCTTCGATGGAACCTACGACCATGTGTCATTGACCTTCGACGGAAATGCGCGGAAGTTTGCCCTGAGCGATGACGGCAACGCGCGGATTTCCACCCTGCCAAGAGGCTGGAAATCTGAGTTCGCATTTGAGATGCCGGACGCGCAGACACTGGTCGTGAGCGGCGTGGTGGAGGGGACTCGCGTGCGAGCTACCTGTCGTCGGATCGATGTGTCGAAGCTTCCCCTCGCCACGGCACGATTCCGATGGACCAGCGGGGAATAGCCTCAGGGCAGAACCGGCGCTAGGAGCGCAGCTCCAGCTTCTCGGAGAACAGGTACCGGCGTGCGGAAGATTTGACGCCGTTGCGGGCGAGGATCTTATCGAGATAGCGCCCCGTGGCGGAGCCGGTGACGCGGGAAAGATCTTCGGGAGTCCCCTCGCCGATCACCTGCCCGCCGGCATCTCCCCCCTCCGGCCCCAGATCGATGATGTGGTCGGCGGTCTTGATCACGTCGAGGTTGTGCTCGATCACTACGACCGTGTTGCCGCTCTCCACCAGCGAGTTCAGCACACCCAGCAGCTTCTTGATGTCCTCGAAGTGCAGGCCCGTGGTGGGCTCGTCCAGGACGTAGAAGGTGCGTCCGGTACTGCGCTTTGAAAGCTCCTTGGAAAGCTTGATGCGCTGCGCTTCTCCTCCGGAGAGGGTCGTGGCCGACTGCCCCAGCTTGATGTAGCCGAGCCCGACCGCCTCGAGAGTCTCCAGCTTGCCGGCGATGGCCGGAATGGCCTTGAAAAACGGCGCCGCTTCGCTGACCGACATCTCCAGCACCTCGGCGATGTTCTTTCCCTTGTAGCGGATTTCCAGCGTCTCGCGGTTGTAACGGTGCCCTTTGCATTCCTCGCACGTGACGTAGAGGTCCGGCAGGAAGTGCATCTCGATCTTGATAATTCCGTCCCCCTCGCAGGCCTCGCAGCGGCCCCCCTTCACGTTGAAGGAGTAGCGCCCGGGGCGGTAACCGCGCGCGCGCGATTCGGGCACCTGCGAAAACATCTCGCGAATGGGAGTGAACAGCCCCGTGTAGGTGGCCGGATTGGATCGCGGGGTCCGGCCGATGGGAGACTGGTCGATGTCGATGACTTTGTCGATCTGATCGGCTCCCAGCAGCCTGCGGTGCTTGCCCGGGCGCTCCAGCGTCTTGTAAATTCTCTTGGACAGCGCCTTGTAGAGCACCTCGTTCACCAGCGTGCTCTTCCCGGAGCCCGAAACTCCGGTCACCGCCGTGAGCAACCCCAGGGGAAAGCGCACGTCGATGTTTTTCAGGTTGTTCTCCGCGGCCCCTTCCACGCTCAGGTAGCGCCCGTCGTGGGGGCGCCGCCGGGAGGGAATCTCGATGCGCAGTCGGCCGGAGAGGTATTTCCCGGTGAGGGACTCGGGGGCCTTCTCGATGTCCGCAGGCTTCCCCTGGCCTACGACCCGTCCCCCCTCGGCGCCGGCGCCCGGGCCCAGGTCGACGACGTGATCGGCGGAGCGGATGGTTTCCTCGTCGTGCTCCACGACGATGACGGTGTTGCCCAGATCCCTCATCGAGCAAAGGGTGTCGAGGAGCTTGCGGTTGTCCCGCTGGTGCAAGCCGATGGAAGGCTCGTCGAGCACGTAGAGCACCCCAGTGAGGCGTGAGCCGATCTGAGTGGCGAGCCGGATGCGTTGTCCTTCCCCTCCCGAGAGGGTTGCCGCGGTTCGATCGAGGGAGAGGTAGCCCAAGCCCACGTTTTCCAGAAAGCCCAGGCGTTCCCGGATCTCCTTGAGAATCCGGTGGGCGATGAACTGCTCTTTTTCCGAGAGGGGCAGGGAGGAGAACGAGGCCAGCGCCTCTTGGATCGTCAGGGAGGTGTACCCGGTGATGCTCTTGTCCGCCACCTTCACCGCCAGGCTCTCGGGCTTGAGCCGTTTTCCCTCACAGACGGTGCAAGGGTGCAGCGACATGTATTGCTCGATGGCTTCCCGGATGCCGGGCGACGAGGTCTCCCGGTAACGGCGCATCAGGTTGGGGACAATCCCTTCATAGGGCCGGCGGAAGTAGTAGCGGTTTCGGTTCTCAACGTACTCGAAGTCCAGCTCCTTCGCCCCCGTGCCGTTCAGGAGCAGGTCCTGCACCTTCCTGGGAAGCTTCTCCCACGGAGCTCGGGGATCAAATTTGTGAATCTTGGCCAGCGCCGTGGCAGCCATTTTCAGCATCGAAGTCGAAAATCCGAAGGTCCATTGAACGCAGCCTTCCAGGATCGATTTGGAAGGGTCAGGGATGATCTTGGCCGGGTCAATCTCCATGCGCGCCCCCAGGCCGTCGCACTCGGGGCAGGCGCCGTACGGGGAGTTGAAAGAGAAGGCGCGTGGCGCGAGGTCGGGCACGGAGATGCCGCAATGGGTACAGGCCAGCTTTTCCGAGAACAGGAGGTCTTTCTCCTGGTCGTGCAGATTGACCATGGCCAGCCCCTCGGCGAGCTGCAGGGCGGTTTCCATGGAATCGGTCAGTCGCGTCTTGATGTCTTCCTTCAAGACCAGCCGATCCACCACCACCTCGATGCTGTGCTTCTTTTTCTTGTCCATCTCGATGTCGTCGGACAGCTCCACCACCTTGCCATCGATGCGGGCCCGGACAAACCCCTTCTTCATCATGGCCTGGAGGTCCTTCTTGTATTCACCCTTGCGTCCTCGGACGATGGGAGCGAGGACCTGGATCCTGGTTCCGGGGGGCATCGCGAGCACCCGGTCGACGATTTGCTGGACCGTCTGGAAGGAAATGGCGCGGCCGCACTTGTGGCAGTGAGGCACACCGATGCGGGCGAAGAGTAGTCGGAGGTAGTCGTAGATTTCCGTGACCGTTCCCACCGTGGAGCGCGGATTTCGGCTGGTGGTTTTCTGCTCGATGGAGATGGCAGGGGAGAGCCCCTCGATCAGCTCGACCTCCGGCTTCTCCATCTGCTCCAGGAACTGACGGGCATAAGAGGAAAGGGACTCTACGTAGCGGCGCTGTCCCTCGGCGTAAATGGTGTCGAACGCCAGGGAAGACTTCCCCGAGCCCGACAGGCCCGTGATGACGACGAGCTGGTTGCGGGGCAGGCTGAGGTCGATGTGCTTCAGATTGTGCTCGGAAGCACCTTTGATGACGATGAAATCCTGGGGCATTGGGCTTTATAGCATCCGGTTTCGAAGGGTGTCAAACCCCCCGGGTGGGGCATAAATTCCCGCCGGCTTTTGATAGGATTCACCGGTCATGCCCAAGCTCCTGATCAGCCTCAGCTCGCGTCACCGGGTGTGGAATCTCGATTCGAAGTACCCGGAGGTGATCGTTGGGAGGTTCCCGCAGCTCGAAGTGGTGTCGGCCAGGAACTCGGAGGAGTTTCTCCGGCACCTCCCGGATGCGGAGATCCTCTACACCTGGTCGCTTCCCGAGAAGTACGTGTCGCGGGCCGGCAAGTTGCGCTGGATGCACACCCCTTTCGCCGGGGTGGATGAGGCGCTCAATCCAGCGCTGGTGAAGGGCCCAATCCGGTTGACCTGCTCGAGGGGGGTCTCCTCGGCCGCCCTGGCCGAGCACGCGCTGGGGATGATGCTGCTGTTCTCCCGGGGATTGGCTGTCGCCATTCGCGAGCAGCCGAAGGGGTGGGCCAGGGAGCGCTTCTTCGACGCCAACCCCATGCCCGTGGAGCTGGACGGTCAAGTCCTGGGGATTCTGGGATTTGGAAGCATCGGCCGGGATTTGGCGCAGCGCGGTCGCGCTTTCGGAATGCGGATTCACACTCTCAGGAGAAATCCGGCTCAGAGCGAGCCCCTGGTCGATCGGCTCTTCCTCCCGGCGGAGCTGCACGAGTTTCTCAACACGGCCGACTACCTGGTCATCACCCTCCCCTTGACCCCCGCAACCGACGGCATTCTGGATGAGAGCGCTCTCGCAGCCATGAAACCCACGGCGGTGCTGGTCAACATCGCGCGCGGCAGGCTCATCCGCGAGGCGGCGCTGCTCGGCGCCCTGGAAACCGGTCGGCTGGCCGGGGCGGCCCTGGATGTCTTTGTCGAAGAGCCGCTTCCGCCGGCTTCCGCGTTCTATCGCCTTCCCAACGTGGTGCTCACACCGCACATCGCCGGATTGCATCCGCACTATCTGGATCGAGCCACCTCCCTGTTCATCGTCAACCTCGGTCGGTACCTGAAAGGGGAAGCTCTCCTTCACGAAGTGGACAAGCGGCAAGGGTATTGAGGCCGTTCGCCCCACCTCTGTCCAGGCTTCCGCCACCCCAGCGGCGCGATCCGACCCCTGCGGCGCCGTCTTTCGTGGCGAACCGACCGATCGACAAAAAGTTGCATTGCGCGAAAAGCCCTATCGCCGTAGCTTTTGGCCTACATCCCGAGAGGAAGTTGTTGTAGAATCACCCCCCACCCCGGTCTCCCTCTTGGGTTATTAGGAGGAAAAGCGTAGTGAGCCGCCGAGTGCTTAATGCACTGGGAGTGGTGTGTCTGCTGTTGGCCCAGGCGGTCCACCCTCAAAGATCCGCGCAAGCGGAGTCCCGCCGAACAGGTTCCGGGGCGACGCCTCCTGTCTCTCCTCGAGAAGCGGTGCCGACGAAGCCAGCGAGCTGGTCGGCGAGCGTTTCAGAAACGACACGAATGGCAGCGTATCGATTTCAGTCGAGGGGGGACGGATCTTTCGCCTCCCCCTCGTGGATTCGAGATGTTGAAGCCAGGGTGGATGGTTCCGGGATTCGGATCTCCTCGAGACGGCCCTGGGAGAAAGATCGTTCGCTGGAAATGCGCCTGTCGCGCTTCGGACGCGAGGGAATGGAACGGAGCGTGACGGTCGCGCGCCCGGTCGCGGCTTCAGGGCGGGTCGAATTGCGCCGCCCGGAGGTTGCCGAAAAGTATCGGTTCGATGCGCGTGGCATCGAGCAGGAATTCGAGATAACCGGTCCGGCCCCGGCCGGCTCCCCCGACTCGCCCCTGGTGCTGGAGCTGAAGGTCGCAGGCCCGCTGGTGCCCGAGGGAACGATCCAGGCGGGCGCCATTGGCTTCACGGCCGGCAATGGACAGGAATCGTTGCGTTACGGCAGCTTGAAGGTGACCGATGCCGATGGCGGCGTGCTCCACTCCAGCCTGGTCCTCACTCAAGGGGGGGCTCAGATACGCATTCTGGACGAGCGGGCCGCCTATCCCCTGATCGTGGAGGCGATTCTCACTTCCCCCGCCTGGACCTCCAGCTTCGGCAGCAAGGTCGCCGGAGCGGGGGATGTGAATGGCGACGGGTTCGGTGACGTGGTGGTGGCGAGCTTCGGCACGGC
>Ga0075423_10004030_pt1 | contig 13555 bp, 12 predicted proteins | sample SoiMethybrSBSTD2_FD_80114 | JGI IMG/M metagenome (GOLD analysis project Ga0075423, IMG submission 80114) | Bulk soil microbial communities from a Populus tree surrounding site in Tennessee, USA - Soil MetaG P. TD hybrid SBSTD2 | ecosystem: Environmental > Terrestrial > Soil > Tree plantation...
ACGAAGCTCAAAGCTCAAAGCTCAGACCCATACCGGACATTACTGCGCCTTCGCCGACGTATCCTTCGGAACGAGACTCGACATGTAATAACCCTGGCGAGAACTCACCGACAGTTTCCGATTCTTTCCCTTTTCGTCTTTTGCCTTCACACGTACTTCCAGTGTGTGCATCTTTCCATCATCCATTTCATCTTCCGCTAATGTGAACCCCAGACTATATCGAGCGGTCAGGTTGCCAATAATGCGTGAGAGGCCGGTGCCGTAGTCTTTAGCACTTCCGACCTTCACAGCTTCGCCTCCGGATTGTTGAGCGAGATACTTTGCGCTTCCATACAAACTCAGTCCCATCCAGCCGGCAATAGGTTTGCCGATCGGCATCAAAAACTTGAACAGCGTACGCAGTTCAACGGTAAGCGAGTTGAAGGTCACATTCTCACGAATCAAAGCCAGTTCGCTTGCATCACGATCTTCGAAGAAAATTGGGGCAATCCCGTCAGAAATCCACACGATCGATAGCTGTGAATTTGGACGAAGTGCCTGGCCCTGACGAGACGCATCCTGTATGGCAGACGCCATATCGTAGATATCGTTCATCTCAATTGTAACGTTGCCCTTCTTATTCGTTCGTTTGATGTCAACCGAGCCATCGCGTCTGACTGTACGAGTCAGCGTTCCGCCATTCTTTCCTTTGATAACTTCGGTTGAAATGATTGCCTTAGGATCGTCTTTGGGGTCAGCCGCCGTTTTGATTTCCTTCGCTGCCTGCTCAATCCCTTCAGCTGTCTTCGTGTTTTGAGCAGGACTCTCTTCCGAGCCTTCAGCATGCGATGCGCACATCGATTGTACTCGCGCAAGCGCAGCCGCGATCGTGCTTCGTTCGTTAGTGAATTGCGTCACCCAAATTCGCTTTTCATCTTCGCCGATATCCATGGCCATGATTGCGACTTCGTCTCCAACAGGTAGTTTGGCCAGCTGCTCTTCCATTGCTTTGATGATCTCGGGTCTTTTGAGGAATCGACCCGCGCCGTCGTCACGCAAATCCAGGATGAGGACCAGTGCCAGCGGCTTTCGCGCTTGTCCTTCGCGGGTGAAATAAGAGATTGATCGTGTCTTGCCGTTATCCAGGACCTCGAAGTTCTCTTGTGGAAGATTTGAGATCGGCAGGTTTGTTTTCTTGTCTTTGACGAGAGCATCAAGGAAAACTACTCGCGTTTTGATACGAATTGTGTCTTCAACTTCTTGCGCCGTGGCTGATCCAACGCTTAATACCAGAACGAGGATGGTCAGACACAGACGCAAAGGCGCAAAGCCATTGAACAACGGTTGGGATGGACCTGACCGGTAATTGAGAGAGCGGTGGAGTCGAGTTGTCGCTGTGACTTCACGCCCTTGCGTCAATGTCTGCATCGAGATGATTTGTGAAGATTGCATGATGATGCCTCTTATTCGTGATCAACGATTGTTGCTTCCTGAGTGATTGCCTTCGCGCCTTCTTCCGGATCCTTCATCAATAAGGCCAGATTCTTTGGCGACACGGTTGCCTGGACCACAGTTCCCTCGTGTTGTTCGATCGTTACCAGCAGCACTCTGAACTTGTCGCCGTTCTCCCGAACGAATATGTAGGTTTGTTCTTGATCTTGAGCGGCGAGTGTTTGAACAAGCGGTGACCATGTCAGAGCCAGCGAATCGTTCAGCATTTGGCGAAACTTAAGCAAGTCGCCCTTGAACTCCTGATTCTCAAATGTCGCTAACTTTATGCTCCCAGCCTCCGCAAACCGTTTGGCATCACCACCCTTGATTTTTGCCCCAACACCAACTGCCTTCATCGCAGCTTTTGCAAGAAAGGGAATGCCCTCGTGCTTGACGTTATAAAAATCTTCGATCATTTTCACGACTGCGTTAAAGTCGTCGCCTTTCGCGAACGAGATCGTTTGCCACAGCGTTACGGCTAGCAGTGCAGTTACGAGCTTTATGGTTGTCGAGCGTTTCATTGAACAGACCTCACTGCTCGTTCTTTGTCTTAGGTTTATTCGGCTGGATACCCAAATCAGGAATGCCCAGATTACCTTCGAGCTTCGCAAGCTTTTGCAGATCAACTGGGCCGACGATGTTCACAATGGTAAGTTCCTTGGGTTCGGCGCTTAGCACTGCGAGACCGACAACGTCTGCACCGTTCAACGCTACATAAACCTCAACTATCCCCTCACGTTTGCTCGTTACGTTTACAAGTCGACTCCAGGCTGGTTCACGCAGTTGTGAACGGATTGAGTCGACATCGGCAGAGGAGTACTCGTTCTCGTTGTCGAATTCGAAGCTCTTGACGTAAATCCCCTTGAGACCGTTGACCAGCTTCTTGATTTGCGCTTCGTCTTCATCTTTGTCGCTGAAGAGTTTTGCGGCTAGTTGGATCAGGCGCTCGTCGATATTTACATCAACGGTTTCCGACGCTTTCTTAGCCAGGTAATCGAGATGGGCCAAGCGTATCCTCGGATCTTGAGCGTATGTAGTGATCGTTGTCATGATCACAAGCAACGCGCATATGAAGCCCGATATTGCGTGGAAGAGTAATTTCATACTTGCTCCGTTCATCCTACTTTATGTTGATTCCGAATTTGGTTTGGTGATGCTCCCTGAGCTTTGCGGTGTGCAAGATTCAGTTTTTCACTTGTAAGGCGAAGAGCCATCATTAGTTGTTCTTTGGCTTCTAATGCCTGCTGACGTTCGCTTGCCGTCATGTTTGAAGCTGGCAGAGTTCGTGGGTGTTTGATTTCCTTTATTCTTGGCGGCGTCGCATCGCGACCGTCTTTGTTAGCTACGACTACGTCTTTCGGCTTTTCGTTGTCGACATGTGGAACAACTTGTTTAGGTTGTGGAGACTCGATCCCCGCCTTATGTAGTTGCGGGCTGGTCTTGTTTCTTACGCGCAACCAGAGTGCTCCAGCGATGAAAGCAATAAGCAAAGTCGCTGCAATCGCCATGAGCGGCAGATAGCGATTCCGAGAACGCGGTTGAACCTCATCGCTCAGATCCAAGGGTTTCGGTTGGTAACGCAACGTTCCAAGGATCTCCTCCAGTTGTTTGATCTCTGGATCTGGTTCGCCGCTCTTATCCCACAAGTACTCTTCGTTCATAAGCCCTCCCCATAGCCGAGCTTTTCTCTTAACTGTTTCATTCCCCGGTGGAGATTCACTCGAACCGAGGCTGGCGTCAGACCGGTTCGTGCTGCGATTTCAGGACCGGTCATTCCTTCTACAAGTCGCAAAACCAATGTCTCTCGATACGCTTCAGGTAACGCGCGTATTAACTCCAGGATCTCATTCGCTCTTGACGTCCCCAAATCCGTACTTGGTAGATCTTCCGAAACTTCCACCGTCTCTTTTGAACGTCGATAAAAGTCCATCGCGCGATTCCGAGCAATCATTGCTATCCAGGGTCCAAACGCCGCCCAGTCGCGAAGTGTGTGAAGCTTTCGAAAGGCGTGGAGAAAGATGTCCTGAACAAGATCGTCCACTTCACTGCGTGGTATCCGAGCCAGCAAGATCCCATGAATCATCGGAGCATACAGATCGTAAAGCTGGCCGAACGCCTCACGATCCCCGGCAAGGACCGCCCTCACCAACACCACCTCGATCTTGACCTCAGGCGTATCAGTCGATGCTTTCGCTTGCGGGGTCATTAAGAGCATGTCTGCTGTCGCTTCAAGCTCGAACATTCGTCGCCTCGATCGGGTTCCCCTGTTGGCTGAACTCCTTGAAAGTCAAACGCTCTAAGAGCAGTGTTTTGACACCGATTAAGACGGGAGAGAGTCGAAGACTGTTAACACGAAAGGTCACAGACTGATACAGATCAATCAAGTAATTTGATCCGCGTAGTCTGTGTTTATCTGTGGCTGATTATGTCGGACAGGGTTTTCCTGCGAAGTTAACTTGAATAACTCTGTATCTGCAGTGATAAGCCGAGTTCGCCATAAGAATAGCGAAGATAAGACCAAGGCGACTGTTGCGGCCGCACCACCCTCGATGCCGTACGCTCCACCGGTGAGCCACGACGGGCCGAGGTCTTTTCCATGAACTAACGGATGTGAAACTAGAGTCAGACCGCTGACCGGCAGACCAAAGATCGAACCAAGTGCCCAGTTCCATGCCCAGTGAACCCCAAGCGGAAGCCAGAGATTCCGTGTGCGTAGGTATGCGATCGCAAGCCAGATCCCGGCCAATGCAGTGTTCGCGAAGGTAACTCCCCTCACGATGTTAGGATTCCAAAAGTGAGCTAAGGCAAACGGTACGGAAGTCAGCAGAACCCCAAGCCATGCCAGCCTTGCGCGTGAAAGAGTCTGCAAAGGATAACCTCTGAAGACGGCCTCTTCTGCAAGTGCTGCGATAACAAAGAGGATAGCTGTACCGCCAAGTGCTCTCATCGTCGGCCAAAGCAGGTTTGAGGCGTTGAATGAAAAACTGAGTCCACCTCCTGCGGTTGCAATAGCCACGGCCAGGCACAGCGATAAGAAGCCAACGACCGAGCCTAATAGTAGATCCCGAAACCACCGGGTCTTAAAGGTGAGACCAAGCGATCGCCACGGCAGTCCTTCAAGGAAGCGTGCGCACAAGTAACCTGCAACCAAGGCGGAGGCGAGAAGCAAGACACGTCGCACAAGGTCAAGCAGAGGATCACCATGCGGAATAACGTGCCAGTTGACTCGCTGCACGACCATGTCTGAGAGGTTTACTGTGGCGAGCAAGGTGAAGACAAAGCTTATTATTCGCCAGCCGCTTCGGAGTCGGCCAACATTGTTGATGAAGGGGGTGCGCAGATTCATGGACCTCGGCATTCTAACCGAATCTCGACGTCTTGACCCCTGACACCACCGGCTTTAGTGTCCGATATGCTTTAGCTTGTCGTGACACAGCCAACCAAGCCCCAACCTGGTCAGCGTTTCTTATCGGGGGCTTGGTTGGTTGTGTCACGACAAGCTGGAAAGCATATCGGACACCAACCCCGGTGGTGTCGGATCTCCTATGCTAAACTTTTGCCACATTTCATGAGTTCTGAGCCGCACAATCTGACTCCCGAATTCAAGCAACGTCGTCGCCGCCGGCGGCGTTTACTCCTTTGGGCTCTCGGGATCACGGTCGCACTTCTCCTCTCAATTATCGCTTCTCAGCAGCTATGGCTTTGGACCCTTGTTACTCCTGAAACACCCTCCGACGCAATTGTTCTTTACGCGCTATCTACGCTCAATTTCGTTGGCTTTCTTGTGCTGTCTTTCGTCTTTGTTCGCAACATTCTCAAGTTGCGACGCGAGAGGGAAGAGCGCCAGCTTGGGTCAAAGCTGAAAACTCGTTTGCTGGTTTATTTCATATCGATCAGCTTTCTTCCGATTACTGCGATGGCGGTTTTCTCATATCTCTTTCTCAATAGATCCCTGGAGAAGTGGTTTTATCCAGAGGCCATTGTTCAGCAGGCCAATTCCGTTCGTCGGCAAACACTAGATATTCAGACACGAAATCTTCAGGACACGTCATCGCTCCTCGTAACGTTACTTGGCCCCAAGTCCGCGCTTGAGCAGCAGGCTGCCGTAGATCAGTTGATCTCTTCAGGCGAACTAGCTGGTGTTGAGATCGTCTCCAGTGATGGCAGCATTCAACTCAAACGAAGAGCAAATCTAGCTTCAGCCGATCTTGCGCGCCTGGATCAGTTGTTTGCGGAAGCACGTAGCGCACGAGCTCCAACCGGCAACGCTTTCGCCGACGGGAAAGACTTCGATGTCGTCGGAGTTCCATTAAATGAATCTCAGACGTTAATCGTTGCGCCACCAAAGCGTGCTGACAATGATTTAGATCAACTGATGTCAGCTTCGGAACAGGGATACCGCGATCTGGTGCGGAAGCAGCGCCGAATCCGAATGCTTGGTCTATCGACGTTGGGGCTAATGACATTGATTTTGTTTTTCGTCTCGAGTTGGGTCGCGATTTATCTCGCACGCGGCATTGCTACTCCCATCAAGGCGCTTGCCGAAGCTTCAAAAGAGATCGCACTTGGTCACTTATCACATCGCGTCCATACAGTCGCCGATGACGAACTCGCTGTGCTCGCCGAATCGTTTAATCAAATGACCCGTCAACTCGAGGAGAATCGAAAGAGCATCGAAGTTGGCGCCGAAGAACTCCGCGAAAAAAATCTCGCTTTGCTTGAGCGGCGAAACTATATCGAGACCGTATTGCAATCCCTCTCAACGGGTGTTGTCTCGATCGACGATGCTGATCGGATCACTACTCTAAACGCATCTGCGGCGCGAATGCTTGGTCTTTCGAATCGGCCTGAGAGCGGCCGATTATTGAATGAAGTGATCGGCGCTGACGATTGGACGGTGATTAGTCGTTTATTGAGACGTGCCAGACGAGCTGGGCATGCCGCGGAACAAACGCAACTTGAGAGTGGGACAAACGGAGCTGGATCGTTGCCGGTGGCGATGACAGCGACCGCATTAACTAACTCTGTATTTTCGGGACGAGGTGCGGTCCTCGTTATAGAGGATCTCTCAGAGTTACTCGCGGCCCAAAGAGCAGCTGCCTGGAGCGAAGTTGCGCGACGCATGGCACACGAAATCAAGAATCCGTTGACGCCGATCCAGCTTTCTGCGGAAAGAATTGCCAAGAACTACAAACGCGTTGCTTCGGCGACTGGTCAGAACGGGAGTTATGAGCCTGAAGAGGCGATGGAAGTTGATAAAGTGGGCGCGGTAATTGCCGAATGCACTGAGACGATCAGCAGGGAAGTTGCCGGACTAAAGGCAATGGTTGATGAGTTTTCACGTTTCGCGCGACTACCCGCGATTCAACTCGAAAGTGCAAATCTAAACGAGGTGATCACACAAGCTATCGGACTCTACGAGGAACGCCTCGACGACGCGACGATTTCTGCACACTTGTCACCGGAACTGCCCGCATCAATGCTGGACGTGGAGCAGATCAAGCGCGTATTTGTGAACTTGATTGATAACGCTCTCGATGCATTAGCGAATGTCGGAAACGAGAAGCGAATCACAATCGTTACCTACCATGATATTGAACGGAGTTTACTTGTCGCAGAAGTTGCCGACACGGGGCACGGAATAGAGCTGAACGATTTCAAACGACTCTTCCAACCGTATTTCTCCCGGAGAGACAGTGGAACTGGCCTGGGCTTAGCAATCGTTCAACGTACAATCCTGGAGCATCACGGTCGAATTCGTGCCGAAAAGAATCATCCAAATGGCGCCAGGTTCATAATCGAACTTCCCGCGACAAGCTAATCTGAAATCTGAAATCTTCAATCTGAAATAGGCCGATGGATTCCATTCTCATAGTTGATGACGAACGCGGCATTCGCGAGACGTTGCGGGCGGTCATGGAAGACGAAGGTTTCGTCGCCGACGCCGTCTCCTCTGGGGAGGATTGCCTAAAAGCATTGGGCCGAAGAGCGTATGGTTGCATCCTGCTCGATGTGTGGTTGCCAGGCATTGACGGCTTAGAAACATTGAAACAACTTCGCGATCTCGGCTCAGAAGCAGCGGTTGTCATTATTTCAGGCCATGGAAATGTAGAGACGGCCGTTAGGGCCACGAAGCTTGGGGCTTTCGATTTCATCGAGAAGCCTCTTTCAATTGAGAAAACAATACTCACAGTTCGCAATGCCTTAAGACAACAACGTCTCGAACGAATCAATGCTGATATGGCAGCAGCGCTCGCACGTGAGTACACGATGGTGGGCGAGTCAGTGGCGATGCGCGCCTTGCGAAAGCAGATCTCAATTGTAGCGCCGACGGATGGACGCATTCTGATCTACGGTGAGTCTGGAACCGGAAAAGAACTCGTAGCCCACGCGATTCATTCGGAATCAAGACGCGCTGCCGCTCCGTTTGTGGAGGTTAACTCTGCAGCAATTCCTGAAGAGCTAATCGAGTCGGAACTCTTTGGCCATGTTAAGGGAGCCTTTACCGGAGCGACTGCGGCTAAAAAAGGCAAGTTTGAATTAGCCGATGGCGCGACGATCTTCCTCGACGAAGTTGGCGATATGAGTCCAAAAGTTCAGGCAAAGGTTCTGCGCGTTCTTGAAGAGCAACGCTTTGAACCTGTGGGCAGCGGAACATCGATCACCGTGGATGTCAGATTAATCGCCGCCACAAACAAGCGCCTCGATCTGGAAATTGAGCAGGGAAACTTTCGCGCTGATCTTTTCTATAGATTGAATGTCATTCCTTTCGAACTGCCACCGTTGCGTGATCGACTGGAAGACGTGCCGATGTTGGTTTCTTACTTCAATGAACATTTCTCGAAGGCATACGGGAAGCGTCAGAAGGAGTTCATACCAGAAGCGCTTGAAGAGCTGCAAAACTACTCATGGCCGGGCAACGTGCGTGAATTGCGAAACACGATTGAGCGTGTAGTTATCATGCATCCCGGAACTAAAGTTGACGCGTCAGATCTCCCGCCTCGTGGAAAAGAAGAGCCACCCGTCGTTTCGTTTCGCTTTCCTTCGTTCAAAGAAGCAACCGAGGCTTATCATCGCGAGTTCATTCAGCGGAAACTTGAGGAAGCTGAAGGCAACGTTTCCCGAGCCGCAGAGTTGATGGGTGTCGATCGAAGTCATCTGTATCGACGCATGCGGGCCCTGGGGATTCAAAAAGAAGTCAGAACCGAAACGCGGTAGCGTCGGGTCCTGCCATTTTAATGACCAAGCTGAAGTACTCACCCGACGCTACCGCGTTTCGGTTGACTTCATCTCCTCATTGACAAAACTTTACATAACCATGACCAACTCTCTACACAGTCTCGGTATTCTCCCGCCCATAGTTGGTCTCCACTTTCCAGGGTTCTTGGTTTCGTAAATAAAGAGGCGCCTCAAGGAGCGAAACATGAATCTGCTCACTCCGGAGCAGCCCGCTGGCCAATCGAGTGCCCCAACTGAAAGAACACTACGTTTAGTTCCGGCTAGTCCAATCGCCGTTCAGCGGTCTCCATCAAAATGGCTCATTGGTGTCGGAGTCGTCGGTGCCTTTCTTGGGGGCTTTGGTGTGTCTACATATTGGCGTCCCGCCACTTCCGTGGCGGAGCCGAAAACTCAGGTGGCAGATTTCAGGGTCCAGGTACCGGAAGGCGACACGACCGTTGTTATCACGTCACGCGAAGGCAATCCCGCTGAACTCGCCAGGCTAAAGATCCATCGCGACGGTGACGAAATCGATGGCTTACCTAAACAGATGCGGCGAATTGAACCGCGGCAAAAACTAAGTCCAGAAGATGCGGCATTCTTGCGTTCAGAATTAAACGGAGTTGTTTCCGCAACTGATTCAACTTGGGACAAAGCCAACAAGATTCGAGCATGGCTTGGTCGCCAGAAGCATCGCCTCGCAATGCCCGGTCTCGCAACACGTCATCCACGCGAAGCATATCAACAGATGAAGGCTGGCAAGGCTGTACTCTGTGGAAATCTTGCTGACATTTACGTCGCATTGTGTGAATCAGTTGGTCTCTTCGCCAGAACGGTTGGATTGAGCGTGGCGGTGCAAAGGGGCGGATTTGGAGTTGATACACATGTCGGCGCTGAAGTCTGGATTGCTGAAAGTGGTGGTTGGATCTACGAGGATCCAACATTCAACTGCTATTGGAAAGTTGATGACAAACCAGCAGGCGTTCTTGCATTGCACGAGGCTGTGATGTCAGGCAAAGAAATCGTGTTTGCACCTCGCGACCTACAAATTGAACGTGATCTAAGCAGTTACTATATGGATCCACGCCTTTACTTCCGGCACATCTCGTTTGAATACAAGCCTGGAGGTTCAGTGCTTTATTTCGCTGACAAGAGATTGGAACCGCTGAGTCTTAGCGACAAGAATTGGATTCACACCAGTGATCCTTCAGACATTCAACGGCTGGACATGGGTGGGAACCTGATTGTAGAACGACGTTCGGAGATTGCGCCCGGCATATTCGTGCAATTACTTGATGGCGATCTGTTTGTTAGAGATCGCCGCGAACGTTCGCAAGGAATTCGCGTACGATCTTCCAGTGGCACTGTTGAAGGTTGCGCCTATTTGCATCAACGTGCTGAAGACCTCGGACTGTTTACCGCTGATAACATTGTAGTCAACCCTTCGTTTCGACTCACCAGCCGATCAAATCAGCTAGCAGATGGCTGGAGTGTTACTGGACCAGTTGAGGCAATGACCGTATCTGGAGGGCAGGCGATGGCTGCTCTCGCCGGCGGTCGGCTGTGGCAAAGACTCCAGGCGAAGCCAAACCGAAGATATTTGCTTTATGCGCGCGTTAGTGTTTCGAGAGGATTGGTTAACTGGCGAATTGGTGATTCTGCGCGCGGTGCAATGTCGATGGGCACAATCGAGCCTGAGCGTATCAGCGAAGTAGTCTCGGATGTGGTCGAGAGTGACAGTGGTTATCTGGACATCCAGTTTGAAGTGCCCTCTGGCGGCGCTTTTAGAGTTATGGACGTAATCGTCGCCGAAGCCCCGCGTTTTTCTGAAAACACGACCCGCTCAACAAGCGATGCTCGCCGGCAAGTGGCTGACCTGCATTAGCGAGACCTTAACCACAAAGACACCAAAGCACGAAGACACAAAGCCCATCAAAGCACTTGTTCTTCCTTTGTGTCTTCGTGCCTTGGTGTCGCTGTGGTTAACCCTCTTAGGCACTCACTCTCTCAAACCTGCACCAAAACATCACGTTGACAATGCTCAGTTAAATAGCTTATCTGTAAGACTCTCGCGTTTTTGTGCGCGCGAGAATGAAGTTGAGGTTGAGATGGATTTCACCACGAAAGAATTACTGAAGCGTTATGCGAAGCTGGCGATTGGACAACCGTTTTCGCCGGTACTGCTCAATATACTTGTTACTTCCGTTTGTGACATGAGGTGTACTCACTGCTTCTTTACCGACGAGCTCGATGATCGTCCGCGAAAGAAGCTCCAGATGAAGACCCATGAGATTGAACGAATATCGGAAACGTTGGGTGGCAATCTGGGTGTGTTGATTTTGGCCGGCGGCGAGCCGTTCACGCGAAAAGACCTTCCCGAAATTGCCAGTGCTTTTTACCGGAATAATCAGCTCGAATCCATTTACATCATGTCGAACGGGCAGATTCAGAAAAGAATCTTCCCCGACGTGACACGTGTTCTCCAGGAATGTCCGAATCTGAATGTCACGATTGCGCTTGGAATCGACGGTCCAAAGCGCGAGCATGAAAAGATACGTCAGAAGCCGGGCTCGTGGGATATAGCAATCGACACTGCTCGCCAACTTCAAGCCATAAAGAAAGAGTTTCCACGGCTTGATGTGCAAACGTGTACCTGTTTCATGAATTCAAACCAGGACACAATCTTCGAGTGGTACGACTTTCTGAAGTACGAATTGAAGCCGGATAAAGTTAACTTCAATTACATCAGACCGCCTTCAGCCGATCCGAAAGAATTGGAGATAGATCACTCTCGTTATGCCAGGCTTGCACAGATGATCGACGACGACTCTCGTCATGCTGCTATTAAGAATAATTACGGCGGCAAGGCAGGTTTCTTCAAAGCCGCAATCGATATCTACATGCACGGTTTAATTGCCAAGACCCAGGAAACGCAAACGGCTCAGATGAAGTGCTATGCCGGAACAGCAGGTGGTGTTATTTACGACGAAGGCACCGTCTCTTCATGCGAGAATCTGGCGCCGATTGCCAACCTGCGCGACTTTGATTGGAATTTCCAAAAACTTTGGTTGTCTCCGGCGATGAAAGAGCGACGCAAGAAAGCTGCTTCGGGTTGTTTCTGCACTCATGAATCAAACAGCTACTATCCCTCACTGCCATTCAATCCAGGTCATTTGATCCAAATCAAGAAGCTTGAGAGAGAAATGAAGAAAGCTCGGAAGGGTATTGATCGAGTTGATCCACAGCCCGATGGCGTTCGAGTTGCGGGGTTCTAAGTTGGAACGATGAGTACATCAGAGCACCAACAGGTGTTGATACTGGGACCGCAGGCGTCCTCGCCTGCCATGTTGCCAATTCAGAAGCTGGATACTAACCCGGCGGACGAGGATACCAGCGCTTCCAGTATGCACGTGCACCGCAATCCGAAGATCCTCATCATTTCGTCAGACACGGGTGGTGGTCATCGCTCCGCGGCGGCTGCGATTGTTGCCGGCGTACAGAAGTTTTTTGAGGGTGAGTCTGTTGCGGTTAGGGTCGTACGCGCCATCGAAGAATCGCATCATCTCACTGCTAAACTTGTTCGGCTTTACAATTGGATTCTGACTAATCGTCAGCACTGGATGAAATACTTCTACTGGTGCGTCAATCGAATTCGGCCAGAAACCCTCGAGTTTTTTCATAAACGATGCGTGGGCTACGTCGCCGGTTTATTTGAGCGTTGGTGCCCGCACGTTGTCGTGAGTGTGCATCCGTTAACACAGCACATGTTTGCACGCGTTCTCCGTGAACTAAACCTGGCTGACCGCGTCCCACTCGTTTCAGTTGTGACCGACCCTTGCTACGGATTCTGGAAGGGTTGGGCTTGTGACGATGTGACGCTCTATCTGGTAGCCAGTGATGAAGCTCGGCGTCAGTTGATTGACTACGGTGTCGCTCCCGAACGCATCAAGATTTCGGGCATGCCCGTTCATCCGAAGTTCTCCTATCCGGGAGAGGACGCTGCGAAAGCTGCACGCGCTGCACTTGGTTTGGATCCCGAGAAGTTCACTGTGTTTGTAAATGCCGGATGGGCTGGCGGCGGCAACATCCCGCAAATATTCAAGGAACTCATCCGGGGCGAGTTGGATGTCCAGGCAATTTTCCTGGCAGGTAGAAACGAAGACCTCCGCGCTGCTGCCGAGTCGTTGGCACTGGATGCTCCGTTCCCGATTAAAGTGATTGGCTATTCCGACGAGATCGAAAAACTGATGAGCGCCGCGAACGTGATGATCTCCAAACTCGGAGGTCTGACGACGTTCGAAGCACTCGCATGCCGAGTTCCAATAATCGCCGATCTTGTCACTGAACCCATGCCCCAGGAAGCCGGCACCGCAAACCTGATTGCTGAACGTGGCGCGGGAGTGATGTTGACGCGAACGTCAGACGTAGTTCCTGTCGTCCGTAAAATGCTCGAGGACGAAGTGCATTATTCGCGTTTAAGAGCAGCAACGATCGGACTTGCGATGCCCAATTCCACTCGACAGATAGTTGAAGAGATCGCCGCCCTCATTCCAAAGCCTGAAGCTCTCGGAGAGGTAGCCTCGGCCTGAGAGTCCTGTTCTAGATTTGAAATCTCTGCGCCATCTTTGCGTTCTCTGCGTCTCTGCGGTTCATCGGGGGAATATTTACCGCGGAGATGCACAGAACGCAGAGATGGCGCAGAGAGAACCAATTAAGAGACCCCTCGCCTGGCCGCTGAATTGACTGCCTAGCGGTTGTCACGCTTTAATCTCCCGGCATAAAAACTAATCCCTAGTAGCTCCCGCGTTTCTCTGCTCAGAATATTTAAGTCTGTTACGGTCCGAGAATGCCTGTCCTACTAGCGGGA
>Ga0075423_10004031_pt1 | contig 13554 bp, 13 predicted proteins | sample SoiMethybrSBSTD2_FD_80114 | JGI IMG/M metagenome (GOLD analysis project Ga0075423, IMG submission 80114) | Bulk soil microbial communities from a Populus tree surrounding site in Tennessee, USA - Soil MetaG P. TD hybrid SBSTD2 | ecosystem: Environmental > Terrestrial > Soil > Tree plantation...
CGTAGGTTTCGACGTTGGCGACCTGGCCGATCAGCAAGCCATCGGCCGTAAAGATCGGCATCCCAATCAGTCTCGCATCCGCTTGGGATGCGTCGATGTCGGCTGCAGCTATGTGTGGGGTGGCGATCGCAAGTACCAGCAGAGCCGCATGGACTAATTTCACAGCCAGTCTCCTCTATACTCTGCCGTACCCGCGCGCTCGGCTTCCCGTGAACCCGGCAATGCGGGTTTCCCCAGCCGCCCGGCGGGCCATCACCACAGGTGCCCCTTTCTGCCGTCGCGAAATGGGTCGACATGGGGCTAGGGAGTGTGTCCGCTGCCGCCAAAATCGGGCTATCGGGGAGAAACCTTACAAACGGTGCGGGCGGCAACCGACGCCGATTGAGCGGCGAGGTCGCCTGAGCGCAAGACAAGTGCGCCTGCTGCGCCCTGGGGATCTCACACAGCTTTTTCGGCCGAGGGCCTGGCGCATGTGATTGCCGCTGCAAACAAGGTGCGCGCTAGCGCCTACAGGCGCACAAATTCCTTGCCCCTGTTGGCGGCGACAAAACCGTTAAACGCTTCGTTGATCTGATCCCACGCCTTCAGCTTCTTCATATTGTTGAGCCAGCGTGCAATGTTGGGGTAGGCGGACAGATCGCAACCGATGAGTTCGCCGATTGAGACCAGCGAACCACCGAAGTAGTCCGCGATGGTGAGTTGGTCGCCGCCGAGGTATTGGTTTTTCGGGCCGATCCAATAGTCATTGAGGATCTGGAGCCAGTTCTTGGCTCCTTGCTGACCCCATGCGACAGCGCCAGCATGTGCTTCCTCGCTGCGGCGTTTGTGATGCGGAAAAAGCTGCGGGTAAACCAGCCCGTAGCCAAAGTCCCGATAGAATTGGGTGTTTAGCCAATCCATAACCTCATTGACTTTGGCGCGCTTCTTCAAGTCCTTTGGGTAGGACGGCAAATTATATTTTTCGGCAAGGTATTTCAGGATCGCCGAACTCTCCGTCAGGCGAAGATCGTCATCCTCGAGCATCGGCACCATGCGGTTCGGATTCAGCGACGCATAAGGCTCCTGGTAGTGGGCCCCCACGAGGATATCGACCACCTCTTGCTTGCAGTCGATCCCGTTTTCGGCAATCAGCAGCCGAACCGGGCGAGCCGCGGTGGAAACCGGATGCATGTAAAGCTTCATGACCAACTCCTTGCCTCGCGTCTCGGACCGGCGAACGCCTAGCTGATCCACGCGCTGAAGATAGCCGAGGCCGCAACCCGCGGCAACGCAACGAGAGCGGCCCTTGCGTTTGGCCGGCGATAAAGGTTCGCGACCAACTCTGGCGTGTTCCGAGGCGGCGATTACTTTCGGGAGGTGGCGCGACCCTGGCCCGCGGCATCCCGCCTCGGCCGGCGGATACTTCTCACCTTGCCGCTGCTGCCGCCGCCGCAGAAGAACCGATCACCGCCGTCGGATTCAAGTCCCGAGACACCGACGCCAGGAGGCATCTCGAGCCTCTCGAGGACCTCGCCGGTGCGAGGATCGACGCGCCTTACCTCGCTCTCGCCGCCTTCCCAGGTGCCGTGCCAAAGTTCGCCATCGACCCAAGTGACCCCGGTGACGAAGCGGTTCGACACGATGGTGCGAAGAATCGCCCCGGTTTTCGGATCGACTTGATGAATCTTGCGGTTTCGATGTTGTCCCACCCAAAGCGTTCCTTCGGCCCAAGCCAGCCCCGAGTTGCCGCCCTCGGGTGCAGGGATCGAAGCGAGCACCCGGCCGCTGCTTGGATCGATCTTCTGGATGCGATCCTCCGCGATCTGAAAGAGGTGCTGGCCATCGAAGGCCGTTCCCGCATGGGCGGCAATCTCAAATGAGCGTAGCGTCTGTCCGCTGACCGGATCGAAGGCATTGAGCCTGTCACCTGCCGCAAACCAAACGTGCTGGCCGTCAAAGGTGACGCCAGCCACCTGGTCCACGTCGGGGAAGGGTCCATACTCGCAAAGGATTTCGGCTGCTCGGGTCATGTTTCCATCCTAGTCACTGGGCAGCTGCCCTGGGAGTAACAATGTCGTCGTGAAACCCGGCACCGGCGGTGTCGTCCAGCGGCGCGCGCGACCGCGCCCAAAGGACTGCACTTTGCCGGCAGCCGCAAGCGAGTCGAGTGCCCGCTGCGTCGTGCGCTGGCTAGTCCCCAAGGCAAGCGCCAGGGCCGAGCTCGACCACGATTGGCCGTCGGCCAAGAAAGCAAGGACCGCTGCGTGTTCCTGGTCGACTGGCAGCGCCAGCACGACGATCTCGCGTGCACGCCGCGGCACCAGGGCAAAGCCTCGCTTGGTTGCGCTTACGCCGGCCAGGGGGCGAAGCTCGGCGCGAAGCCGCCCGACTTCGACCCGCAAGCGTGCGCGATGCGACTCATCGGCAAACTTCGCCCGGAAGGCGCGGGCCAGCAGGGTGCTCCTGGGCATGTCGTCGGGCCAGGCTTCCCCCAGCGCGCGTGCCAGGGCGAACAAAACCGGCCGTCTTGCCAGTGAAACCTCCCTCGTAGCGTCACGCACGACATGGCGGCATGCGTCGACGACGAGAGTTTTCGACTTAAGTAAGGCCTCAACCTCCTCGAGCAGGAGGGCGCGCTCCGTGCCACGCGCAATCAGGCGTGCCGAGGGCGTGTTCAGAACGAGGGATGCGGTCTCGATCTCGGCTGCCAGCGCTGGGATACCTGCCTGGTGCGCCGCGCGGCCGGCGCGCGCCAGCGCAGCGCGTGCGATTTTCGTGCGCAGACGTCTGATGGCGATGCCCGCAAGCACCATATCGTGGGTGGCCCGCAGGGCGGGCGGCAGAGGTGCCGGGTCGAGGGCGGCGAGCCTAGCCTCGGCCTCGTCGAGGCGCCCGATCAGGAGCTGGCGGCGCACCTCAAGGTAGTGGGCGTGCGCAGCGTTCAAACGGTCGCCGTGCTCCTCAAGCGTGCGGCGCGCTGCCTCGAGCACCTTCGCAGGCCAACCCAGGTCGCGCGAGACAAGGGCAACCTCGGCCTCGGCCACGACACACCTAGCCCGGGCCACCGCCTCTTTGGCACCGAAGGCCCGCGCGGCGCTCCGGAGCAAAGCCTTTGCACGCACGAAATCGCCGAGCTGCGCCATGGCAATCCCGCGAAGCGCAAGCGCAGGTGGATCCTCGCGCAGCGCAACTCGGTTCAAGGCGCCGAGGGGATCACCGCGGGCAAGCGCATGCGCCGCGGCCGTGATCAGCGAATCCATGCGAATCCCGCCACACTTGTCACTCTCGGGATCCGATTCTGATCCCTAATTTATCTCACGACCAGCAGATATGTCGTGTCGATGGCGTCACGACGAAAAAGGACAGCAAAGGTAGAGAAACGATGAGCGACCACAAGATCGGAACACGCAAAGATTGGCTTGCAGCTCGACTGGAGCTGCTCAAAGCCGAGAAGGAGCTGACGCGACGCAGTGACGAGCTCGCGCGCCAGCGCCAGCAGCTGCCTTGGGTGCGCGTCGACAAAAACTATGTCTTTGACACGAACGAGGGCCAACAGTCGCTAGCTCAGTTGTTTGCCGGACGTTCGCAGCTTCTCGTCTATCATTTTATGTTTGGGTCCGGCTACACGGCGGGGTGCCCGTCCTGCTCGGCGATCGCTGATGGGTTCAACGGGCTCGCTGCTCACCTATCGAACCACGACGTGATGCTTTGGGCGGTGTCGCGGGCGGGGCTTGCGCAATTGCGAGCCTACCAGCGGCGCATGGGATGGACGTTCCCCTGGGCGTCCTCGCTCGGCAGCGACTTCAATTTCGATTTCAACGTGTCGATCACCGAAGAGCAACAGCGGCGCGGCCAGGTCGAATACAACTACGAGCGCGGTGGCCACGCCATGACTGCGACAGAAGTGCCGGAGCCTGTGGCACAGTTCGCCGCGAGTTGCGGAACCGACGCATCCACCTACGTGCGCGAAAGGCCGGGCATGAGCTCCTTCGTGCTCGAGCACGGTGTCCTCTATCACTGCTATTCCACCTATGCGCGTGGCTTGGACGGCCTCTGGAGCATGTACCAGTGGCTGGATCGTGCCCCCAAGGGGCGCAATGAAACGAGTGCCTGGTGGCGCCGCCACGACGAATACGACCAGCGCTGAGGAGGCGTAGGATGTGCCCATTTTGTTTGACGACGGTGGCGATGGTCGTTGGCACGGGCGCAGCGACCGGCTTGACTGCGCTGTTACTTGGAAAAGGACGAGCAGAACAAGACCTCGCTTGAGTGATGTAACCCCGAAAACAGAGGAAAGATGAGCATGAGCACGTTGGTTCAGCCGAAGGGCGTGTCGCGCGGGGAGTGGCTCGCCGCGCGCAAGGCGCTCCTCGCCAAGGAGAAGGTCATGATCCGCGAGCTCGATGCTCTTCGCGCCGAACGCCGTCGCTTGCCCTGGGTTAAAGTCGAGACGCCCTATGTCTTCGAAGGACCGCACGGTAAATGTACGCTGGAGGACCTATTCGAGAGCTGCGGTCAGCTCGCCGTCTATCACTTCATGCTGACGCCCGGCTCCGATCAGATCTGCAAGGGGTGCTCCTTCATTGCCGATCACATTGATGTGGCGCGGCAGCCCTTTGCCGAGGTCGACCTGGCATTTGTTGCGATCTCGCGCGCACCGCTCGCGCGCATCGAGGAGGTCAGGCGGCGCTTGGGCTGGACCTTCCCCTGGGTCTCCTCGCGCGGTAGCTCTTTCAATTTCGATCAAGCGCAGCGAGGATATGCACGGCACCAGCATCTTTGCCAGGCACGCGACCGGCGACATCTTCCACACCTACTCGACTTACCATCGTGGCAGCGAGCTCTTGATGGGCGCCTTCATGTGGCTGGGCGCCTTCATGTGGCTTGATCTGGTGCCCAAGGGTCGCAACGAGGTCGGTGGCGTCATGAGCTGGCTGAAGCTTCACGACGAATACGATCGCAACGAGCCTCAGAACCACGGCTGCTGTCGCTGACCTTGCCGCCGGTGGCCTGCGTGGCGTCACCCGCAGGCCGCGCTGCCGCGCCGGGCTGGGGTTGTCTCTCGCCTGGCGCAACGTCCTGGCGCCCTGCCTTTGGCTTTGGGCTCGTTGGCCTCCCCGCGCGGCCGCAAATCCGTAAGCGGCCGCTAAGCATCACGGGTCCGCCGTGCCTGGCCACCGGTCTCAGCTGCCAGAACGGATGCAGGTGTCGCCAACCCGCGGCGGCCAGGGCACTGCGCCGCCCGCGGCTCACCGCAGCTCATTTGCATATGCAGCGGCCGCACCACAGCATTGGCCGCCATCGGAGCCGAGCCAGTTTGTGCATGGTCCTGGACAAGACCCGGGGGCGGCAGGCTCGATGAGCAATACCAGCGCCATCAGCAGCATGGCGACAGCGACGAGCAGAGGCCATGACGTGAGGAACTGCAGCATAAGCCTTCCTGCTTCAGAGGCACTGGCAGACTACGATCTGAAGTGGCTACAGGTGCAAGCCCGAAAACCCACGCAGCCTTGAGGAGTGAAACGGCCGCGGGCGAGGCACACCCTCAGAAAGATACTGGTTGCCGATGGGGCCCCTACCTGCGATCGAAGTTGTCGGTCCGTCCCGACGCTGCGAGGATCCGTCATGATGAGCCTCCCGACACGATTTCTGGGGTCGTGAACACGACGCCATCGGGGGAGGGGTTGGGAGTCGGCGTGACAAATGCCTGTGGCGACCCCGTGATTCCCGTCAGGAATTGGATGCGCATCAGCATGGCGAAGTCCTCGTGCACCGTATTGTGGCAGTGGCTGACATACGCGCCGCCGTACTCGCCGAATTGCACTTGGAATGTGACCCTGCCGTCGGGCCGTAGTCGCCAGATATCCTTTCTTACCAACTTCTCGGTGGCGGGAATTGCGGCGCCGCCTCGGTTGATCGTGACACCTTCTTCGAAGTGAAGATGGATAGGATGGTCCCACTCTCCACCGTCATTTTGTAAGGTCCAGTGCTCAATCTCTCCGGGCTTCGGCACGAGCATCTGAATGCGGTTGGCGTTCATAGAGTGCGCGGTCCCGCCATTGACCGAAATCGTCCAGGGGAAATCGCGCACCACCTCGGAGCAATCCGGGATACATTGGCCGTTTCTTCCCCGCGAGTCGCCACCGGCATCGGCGAACAAGATGCTGCGCGTTCGTACCGGGGTTACTATCGGAATCTGTTCGGTCAAAACGTTCGGCACGACGCTGCGATCGACCTCTGCGGCAAAGCGGGTCACGCCCGGGACATCGATGCTCGCCACTTGTGTGACGATCCGGAATTGCAGGAGCGGGCCAACGAGCGGGTCTTCGCTATCACCTCTGAGCGCGGAACTCAGCGTGAGTTCTGCCTGTGGAATACGACCATCGATCTGTTTCAACGTATTGACCAGGCTAATTCTATCGCCGACGCGGAACGCGGAAAAGTCGACGACGATGTCGTATCGCTCGGCCACGCCCTGCTGATCGAGGCTCGTCAAGGTGATCGGGTTCACCACCAGATTGCCATCATTGCAAATGAACTGGAAGGGCACCGCGTTGCCGCTTGGACCGGCAAGCGCGAGCTTGAGGAACCGAGACATGCAGGCGTTCAGGATGCGGAAGCGGTATTTCCGCGGTAGCACCTCCATGAACGGAGCGTAGGCGAAGTTGACAAGGGGCACGTCTCCCAAAAAACCGTCCGTCGTAAAGATGTCGAAGAAATATTGTCCGTCACGGTCGAATGCCGCATCCGAAACGAGCAAATTGACATCGAAATCGAGATTGCCGAAATCGAGCAGGCTACCGCTGGGTAAACGCAGATTAACCCCGTCGTTCAGTGCCTCGTTGCCGCGATCGGGCCCGCTGTAAAAATTGACCATGCCAAGGTTGCCTTTGTAGACATTCTCGGCTGTGAAGAAGAACCTGTGGTCGTGAAACCACAAGGTGCCCTGCAGCTCGCGGAAATCACCAGCGACATTGATCAGACCGCCATTTCCATCCGGTCCCGAGGCTCGCTTGTCTGTTGCTTGCGTATTGATCTTGTCCCGTCGCGCCAGCGTGGTGCTCCAGCGGTAGTCGTAGAAGGTGCCGGGAAAGTGGTGGGTATTGGCGGCACCGTCGCTCTCGGCACCATTGTGGGCATTGTGAAAATGGACTTGCGTCTCGTTGCGACCGAAGCCGCCGTTTTGTGTGCGATCCAGGGGCGTGTTGTTATAGATACGCGTGGTGATTGGTTCACCATAGCGAGCCTTGATCAGCGGTGGCGGCAAGGTGCCTGAGGACGTATTGAAGTCTGTATGGCCGCGTGCATAGGTCCAAACGCTGCGGGGATCCTGTGCCGGAAAGCTTGGATGAAATTTCTGGCTCGGTGCCACCTGCGACAATGACAGGACATAGCCAACCTTCGGGAAGAACTCGTCCCATCGCTGATGGGCAAAGACCTCGCCTGGCGGACGACCCTCGATTGGTCCTCTGCCGCTGATGGGGTTCTTAAAATTCGGATCGGACGGATTGGCCGTGAAGTCCGTGTGGTAAGACAAACGCCGGGCGTTGCGCTCGCCCGCGAAGGTGCCGCCGAATACCGCATCGGTTTCGCTGCCCCTCACAAGTCTGCTCATCGGCACGGGCAGTTGTAGATTGAGGCGCGGCATGGGCTGCGTGAATTTCTGCGCCCCGAACAATGGACTGCGAGGCGTGCCGGTAGGGACGGAACCATCCGCAAAGGCGCTTGAAGCAAATGGGCTGAGACCATTCTTGCAAAGGAGCAGTCCCCCCATCGTGTAGATCCCCGATCGCACCAGATCGCGCCTGGTGATCTGGCCGTGTGAAAGCGCCTTGACGATTTCCGCCCTATTGTTACGGGCGTTCTGGGCTTCTCGCAGCCGGATGGTTGATATGTCACGAGACAGGTACATGCTTTCCTCCTCTTCCGCTTCAGATGCATGGCAACGAGATCGCCCGCCTTGGCAATGGCGGGATCGGCATGACCGCGCTCACGGGCCGCAGCCACCGCATTCTTCCGATGGGCAGTGCCGAACGCCATGGGCCTTCGGCGCGATCGTTTTCACAAAGTCCGCAAACCCTTGCACGTCATGGCCCGCTGCGAGCCGGCCGCGAGCACACAGCAAGCCATCCAGGCCACCCCGAGCAAAATTTCAGCGGCTGGCGCGAACCGAAACGGAATGGGTTCGACGTTACGGCCGACAAGACCCTTACCGCTCATACTGAGCCGCCCATGCTGAACGCTCGTGTTGGACGCCGCTGTTTTTTGGCGCAATGCAAATAGGTCGCGCGACCTGAGGCATGCAAGGGAGCGCGTCCCAAGTCGCCTAAAGTTGATCCCGGTTGGCGCGGCGCGACACCTGCGAATATCTGGGTTGACACTGTCGAAAAGACCTACTGGCCGGCTTGATCGCGGCGTTGATGACGCCTGCCATTGCGGTCGAACTCAACCACAAGGCCGATGCTCAGCGGTTGCATTGCGCCTGTGGCAGCGCAGCAGATGCCGTCCCACATCTGCACGTGCGTCGCATGGTGGAAACCGTCGATTGAGTCCGAATTTGCGTGCGTCAGGGCAACGAAGGCCGAGAAGTTGCTCGGCTCCTCCGATTTTGCGACACCGCAGCGCTGGGGCGTGAGAGACGCGAGGGCCAGCGTGCAGCCGGCAGGCTCGCGCGTGTGTGCTCTCGACGTGCTCGCCGTCGACCGGGCAGCGCACGCAAACGTGATCAAGCCGCTGGGCGAGGGCGCACCGCCATGGGAATAAAAGGGGTGCGCGCAGGATCAAACGCCGCATAGCCTGCCGCGAGCATCAGCCGATGCGGCCCCGCCATCGCGGGATTGCGAGCGAGCGGCAGAATCAAGAGACCGCGCCATGGCCGATATCACCGCTCGGGAGCCTGTCGAGGTGGGGCTTGCTGCGGCAGAGGCAAACAGCGCTCTCATCTTAGCCGGCTATGAGGCCTTCAGCCGCGGCGATATGGCTGGTGTGTTCGCGCGTTTCGCCAACGATATCCTTTGGCACGTTCCTGGGCGCGGGCCGCTATCGGGCGATTACCGTGGGCACGCGGAAGTGCTTGCATTTTTCCAACGTTTTATGGAGCTTTCGGGCGGCACCTTTCGGCTCAGCATCGACAATGTCTTCGCGCGAGGCAATCAGGTCGTGGTTTTGTCCACGCAAAGCGCCGAGCGCGGCGGCAGCCGCTGGTCCTCGCCGCAGGTGGAAGTTTGGACCGTCAAGGAGGGTCGCGCCAGCGTCTATTGGCAGTTCCAGGGCGATCAACAGGCGGAGGACGAGTTCTGGGCGTTGCCGGTATGAGGCGACACCGAAGGCGCACTCGAACCGTGCACATCGACCCCACAAATTCTGGAGCGCCACCATAGATGGTGCGGCGAGGGTGGGAATGGCGGATGCCCGCTCATGCGGCGCCGTGCTCGCCTCGATGGCCGTCTTGCCGCCGTACTGAAGCCCTCTTAGCTGCCGCGCGGTTTGGCCCTTGAGGTCGGAGCGGCCGAGGCCGGATGCTCGGGCCAGGGGTGACGCGGGTAGCGGCCCTTCATCTCGCTCCTGACCGCCGTCCAGGAGCCTTGCCAAAAGCCAGGAAGGTCGCGCGTGATCTGAATGGCCCGTTGCGCTGGCGACAGCAAGTGCAGGGTGAGCGGCACCTTGCCCTCGGCGATACAAGGATGCTGCGTCAGGCCGAATAGCTCCTGCACGCGGATATGCAAGGCAGGTGCGCCCACGCCGGCGTAGTCGATGGCATGACGATTTCCTGTCGGGGCCACGAAATGCGTCGGCGCCGCCGTCTCCAAGCGCCGCTGCAAGGTCCATGGCACCAGTGCATCGAGCGCCGCGGCAAGGTCATCGGCGCAGATCTCCGACAGCGCCGTCTTACCCAGCAGAAACGGCGCGAGCCAAGCCGCGGCCGTCTTGGCGAGCGCAGCATCGCTAAGGTCCGGCCATTCGGTCGCTCCCGCCGCGCGCAAAAAGCCAACCCGATCACGCAGCTGGATCCCAGCCCTGCTCCAGGGCAGGCGGTTGAGCCCGAGCTTTGCGATCCCCTCCGCCAGCAGGCGCGCGGTCGCGGCGCTGGTCTCGACCGCACGCGGTTCGTTTGCGAGCACGATGGCATCGAGCCGGCGTATCCGGCGTGCTCTCAGCGCCGCCGCGCTTGCATGAAACTCAATCTCGTCGCTTTCGCGAATGCGCGCGCCGGCGCTGGCAAGAACGTCCGCCTCGTCGGCCGCCGCGGCGAGTAAAATACGGGTTGAGGTTGGCGTACCTGACAGCTCGGCTGCGACCAGGAAGTTAGATCGCGCCAAGGGATGCGAGGCGTCGAGGTTGGCGCCGCGGCCATTGGCGAGCAGGAACTGGCCAGGTGCGCCGCGTGCTTTGCCGATGCGCTCCGGATAGGCGAGCGCCAGCAAGCGCGCCTGGGTTAACTCCGCACGTGGCGCTTGTGCCGCACGGCCAGTGCTGGCAAATCGGGCCCAACCCGCCGCCAACTTGCGCATGTCGCGGGCGCGACGCGAACGGTCGCGGCGATAACCTTCCAGCCGAGAGCCGAGATCGGCATCGCTGCCGCCCAGTCCGCGCTCTACGATCACCGCCGCGATCTCCGCAGCCTCCTCGGCGTGACCGAGCTCGCCAGCGGCAATCATCATGCGGGCCAGGCGTGGGGGCAACGGCAGTGAGCGTAGGCGTCGGCCAGTGCTGGTGATCCGGCCGTCCGCATCAAGCGCTGCCAACTCCCTCAGCTCGGCGCGCGCTGCATCGATGGCGGCCGGTGAGGGGGGATCGATCCAGGAGAGGGCGCGCGGATCGGCGATCCCCCACTCGGCGCAGGCGAGCAGCAAGCCGGCAAGATCGGCGGAGCGAATCTCCGGTTCGGCGAAAGCCGGCAGGCTTTGTGTCTGCGGCGCATCCCACAGCCGATAGCAAACGCCGGGCTCGGTCCGGCCGGCACGGCCTCGGCGCTGATCGGCGGCCGCACGCGACACGCGCACGGTCTCGAGCCGGGTCACGCCGGCGTCGGGGTCGAAGCGCGGAACCCGGGCAAGCCCGCTGTCAATCACGACCCGCACGCCCTCGATGGTGATCGACGTCTCCGCAATGGAAGTGGCGAGCACCACCTTGCGCCGTCCGACGGGTGCGGGCTCGAGCGCGAGGTCCTGCGCTTTCGAGTCCATGGCTCCGTAAAGCGGGGCAAGCAGGACCGTTGCATCGCTAATGCGCTCTCGCAGCCGCTCCTCGACGCGTCGGATCTCGGACTGTCCCGGGAGGAAAGCCAGGATCGAGCCGGTTTCGCCGCGCAAGCCCTGCAGTACCGCGTCGACCATTTGCTCTTCCAGCCGTGCACTAGCGTCGCGACCGAGATAGCGCGTTTCGACCGGAAAAGCGCGGCCGGCGCTGGCGACAACCGGGGCATTGCCGAGAAGTTGCGCGACCCGGGCACCGTCGAGCGTCGCCGACATCGGCAGGATGCGCAGATCGCTACGCAGGCCGCGCTGACAGTCAAGCCCCAGAGCAAGGCCGAGGTCGGCATCGAGGGAGCGCTCGTGGAACTCATCAAACAGTACCGCTCCTATGCCGGTAAGTTCCGGATCATCAAGGATCATGCGGGTGAAGATCCCTTCGGTGACGACCTCGATGCGTGTTTTCGGTCCCGATTTCGCGAGCATGCGCGCGCGCAATCCGATCCGCGCGCCGACGGCTTCCGATAAGGAGTGCGCCATGCGCTCGGCGGCCGCCCGCGCAGCGATCCGGCGCGGCTCAAGCACAAGGATCTTTTGTTCCTGCAGCCAGCTTTCGTCCAGCAAGGCGAGCGGCACACGGGTTGTCTTTCCGGCGCCCGCTGGAGCGACAAGGACGGCCGACGCGTGCGCGGCCATTGCGGCACGCAATTCGTGCAGGACCGCGTCGATCGGAAGCGGTGTGGCAAACTTCATGTCGGCTTCTATCCCGGGGTCGTCGGTAGTTCGCAAGTACAATCGTGCCTGATCGTCGAGCTAGCAGCGAGCATGCGCCGGTGCTTTAGGAGGCCAGGGGTGTCAGCTTTGCGAGAACGCGGTCCAATTCGATCAGATCGCCTTCGTCTAGGCGCGCCGCAAAATGACGGGCGATGCTGCGCGCGTACACGGGCCACATGCGCTTTCCCAAGCGCCGACCGCTTTCGGTAACGGCGATATAGGCACCACGCGCGTCCTCTTGCACGGGGACCCTACTCACCAATCCGTCGTCGGCCATGCGGTCGATCAGCCGCGAGAGATTGTACTTGGCAAGCAGTACCTGAACTTGCAGGTCGCGGTGTCGGAGCCTGCCCTGCGGCGCGCGCGTCAGCTCAAGGATCACATCGTACCACAGGAGCGGCGGCAACCCGGCGGCCTTGAGGTCGGACTCGACCGCGGCAAGCAAGCGCTGTTCGGCGCGGATGAACCGCGCCCACACATTTAGCGCGGCCCGGGGGAGTTTCTTGGGCATGAGGCATACTAACATGATTGTTGCAAATGCACCAACTGCGCACTATGTTGTTGCAATCGCAACTACTCGGAGGTTCGGCATGTCCCGTAGAACGCCCGCGAGCGGCCAGCATGAGCCCCTCACCCTCATCAGCCACACGCTTTGTCCCTATGTTCAGCGTGCCGTGATAGCGCTCACCGAAAAGGGGGTGGCATTCGACCGCGTCTGGGTCGATCTCGCCAATAAGCCGCGGTGGTTTGAGGCGCTCTCTCCGCTGGGGAAGACGCCGGTGCTCAAGGTTGGCAACACGGCCATTTTCGAATCTGCGGTCATCCTTGAATATCTCGAGGACACGCAGCCCCGGCCCCTGCACCCGGCCGATCCGCTGCGGCGCGCCGAGCACCGCGCCCATATCGAGTATGCTTCGGCTGTCCTCAATGATATCTCGGCCTTTTACTCCGCTCCCGACGCGGCCACGTTCGCCGCCAAGCGTGCTCGGCTTGCCAGCCGCTTCGAATGGCTCGAGCCGCGTGTGGCGGCGGCCCCCTGGTTCGATGGCGATACCTTCTCGCTCGTCGACGCGGTGTTCGCCCCGGTGTTCCGCTACTTTGATGTCTTCGATAGGATCGCGAGCTTTGGCATCCTTGACGCCAAACCAAAGCTCGTGCGCTGGCGCGACGCGCTGGCGGCCAGGCCCTCGGTCCGGCATGCGGTCAGCCCCGACTACGCAGCGCGCTTGGGCGCGTTTCTGGTCAAGCGCGATGGTCACCTGTCGCGCCTGATGGCCGCCAAAGCCACGGTCCATGAGCCAGGCTAAACCTAAAAACAGCGGCGTGGCGCGCTACGAGCCCGGCTCAGCGGCACCGCGCCGTCCTGCCGTGTTGGCGACACAAATGCCCGGCAGGAATAAATGCCAGGGGAACGGGGAGTGATGGTGCGGGTCGGTAGGCGTTGTACATAGGCCCCATTATGCTCACCTGTCCAAGTCTCGAGGTCGACGCGTCGTTGGAGGCGATCGACGAGCCGACACCTCTCACCAACCCTGGTTTTTCCGCATCCGCGCTCAGGGCATTTTACCTGAACCTTGATCAGGAGACGCGGCGTCGGCAGTCCATCGAG
>Ga0075423_10004032_pt1 | contig 13552 bp, 9 predicted proteins | sample SoiMethybrSBSTD2_FD_80114 | JGI IMG/M metagenome (GOLD analysis project Ga0075423, IMG submission 80114) | Bulk soil microbial communities from a Populus tree surrounding site in Tennessee, USA - Soil MetaG P. TD hybrid SBSTD2 | ecosystem: Environmental > Terrestrial > Soil > Tree plantation...
CACGCGGGCAACGGTGGCCGGGCGACTGCGGAGCGGCTCGACGTTCGGCTATCTCGCGTACGTCGACGCGAGGCCTGTCGGGTGGGTCAACGCATCGTTCCGGTCGGAGTACGGGCTCTACCAACTCGTCGATCGCGGCGGACCGGAGCCGCGGGATGTGATCGGCATCTCGTGCTTCGTCATCGCCCCGCCGTTCCGGCGGCACGGGGTTGCCTCGGCGCTGCTGGATCGCGTCATCGAAGACGCTCCCGCCCGCGGTGCGTCGTGGATCGAGGGATATCCCCACAACAAGCCTGAACCGAGTGATGCCGGTCATTTCCGCGGCCCGCGGTCCATGTACGAGGCGCGCGGGTTTCAGCCGGTCGAGGTGCGGGAACGGGACACGGTGGTGCGCCGTTCGGTCGGGTGATGTCGCAGCCTAACGCGGACTGGACGTCGCGCGCGTGTGTCGCCGCCGATACTCGCGAGCGCGCATTCTGTCGCCGCACCGATTAGGCACATACCAGCGACGAGCACCGGGACGCGAGTCGTCGAAAAACACGACGCGGCACGCGTGGGCCCGAACCGGCCTCGGCGATCGAAGCGGCGCCCTCGATGAGCTCGGGACATCGTGACCCGTTTTCACCGGCGCGCCTCGTATTGCTGTCTATGAAGATCATCGGCATTTCGACCGGCACGCTGCAGCTGAAGCCGACGTTTCTCGAGGGCAGTCCCGCTCACGGCGGATCGCTGGGACTGATTCGAAGCATCCGACGCGATTCCGGCTGGACGCAACCACTGCCCATGTGGTCATGGATCCTCGAAACCGCGAACGAACGAATCCTCATCGATGCCGGTGGACGGCCGGGACTAGGCGGTGGCGTGACACGGACCCGGTTCAACGTCGCCGCAGAACAGGCGCTGGAGTGCGAGCTTGCTCGGCTGAGCCTGAAACCCGATGACATCGACTATGTGTTCCTAACGCATCTCCACGGAGATCATGTCGGCGGACTCGCGGCGTTCGACCCACGGCGCGTTTGGGTAGCTAAGCCTGAATGGGAACCGGTGGCTCGTTTTCCTGGTCGACTCATGCGCTTCATGACAGCGCCGGTCCCGCGTGGCTTCGTGCCCAGGGTGTTCGACTTCAACGGGCCGCCACTCCTGGGGTTCGCGCGCAGTTGGCCTGTGACCTCGGATGGCTCGGTCGTCGCGCTGCCCACGCCGGGACACAGCCCAGGACACACCAGCTACCTCGTCCGACGGGGAGGTGGCGACGTGCTGCTGGCGGGTGATGTGACATACGATCTGCCCGCGCTCGAAGCACAGCGGGAACAGGGATTCATTGCCGACGTCGAGCGGCACCACGACACCCTGAAGCGCGTCCGATCGCTCGTCAGCACAGGTGTCGCGTATTTGCCGAGCCACGATCCCTGCTCTCCCGCGCGCCTCTGATCGACGTCTGCCCTGCTTGACCACAAGCGATCTGAGCAGTAAAAGAGAGACGGCACTGCTTGCGGGCGGTCTCAATTGGTCACAGTGTTGGTCACGAAAAGCCTCGGCTAGTCCCTCTGATTGCCTAACGCCAATCGCGCGAGGAGGAGCACACTCGAAGGGCGGGCGACCGCCTGTTGCCGATCCTGCCAGCTCCGCTCGGGGACGATTCATCACCGACAGCCCAACTCGTTATGCACTGCGTCGTCAAGTTCCCTCGACGCGCGTTGGTCGTCGCGTTGGCCGCTGCTCTCGGCAGCGGGACGGCTCTCGCGCAAGGCAATCAAGTCCGACTCACAGGCAAAATCACTGACAAGGAGTCCGGACAACCGATCCCGTTTGCGCAGATTCAGATCGTCGGAACAAGCCTCGGCACCCAGACGAACCAGCAAGGCGTCTACCTCGTGCGCGGTCTCCCCACGGGTGGCCACACGGTGCGAGTGATCGCGCTCGGCTATCAGTCCAGCCAGCAAGGCGTCTACCTCAACGCCGCGCAGGAGGCCACACTGGATTTCGTGCTCGCCAAGGCCGCGTTCCAGCTCGAGGCGGTCGTCACGACGGCGACGGGAAACCAACTCACGCGCGAGCTTGGAAACTCGATCGCGAAGATCGAGACCACGAAGCTGGTGCAGGAGCAGCCGATCACGGCGATGCAGGATGTGCTGAATGGGCGCACCGCCGGCGTCACGCTGATCCAGTCGAACGGCAGCGTTGGCGGTGGAGCGCGCGTTCGAGTTCGCGGCATCAGCTCCGCTTCGCTGTCGAACGATCCACTCGTGATCGTCGACGGCGTGCGCGTCGAGCAAGGAAGTCCCAACATCAATCCGTCGACGGTTGGGCAGACGGGCATCGGTGGCGGACGCCCGAGCTTTCTCAACAACCTCAATCCGGAAGAGATCGAGAACATCGAGATCGTGAAGGGCCCGTCGGCCGCCACGCTCTACGGCACCCAGTCGGCGAACGGTGTCATCGTCATCACCACGAAGCGTGGACGGACCGGCGCGCCGCGATGGGACCTGTTCGCCGCGCTGGGCACGAGCGTCGATCCCTACGACTACCCCGGCCAGTACTACAACCTCGGCAAAACGACGGCGGGCGCGACGACCGACTGTCTCTCCTGGCGTGAGGTGCAGGGGCTCTGCACGCTCACGCAGCGCTACACGCGCAATCTCCTCGAGGACAAGGAGACGACGCCGTTCGGCACCGGGCACCGCCAGCAGTATGGCGCCCAGGTGTCCGGTGGCTCGGACCAGCTTCGCTACTTCGTCTCGGGGACGTGGGAAAACGAAATCGGTGTGCTGAAGATGCCGGAGAGCGAGCTCGATTCGCTGTATCGCATTCGCAACACAACGTCGATCCCGAGGGATCAACGCTTACCGAATCAGCTCTCGAGAACGGGGCTTCGCGGGAACTTCAATGTCACGATGACTCCGCAGGCTGACCTCGCGATCTCCAGCGGCTTGAATACGATGAGCAACCTGCTTCCGCAGACGGGCGACAATCTGCAGGGCGTGGTCGGCTCGGCGTTGTTCGGGACGGCGAATCCAGCGGCGACCAGCCAGTGGGGCTTCGCCCCGCCACGTCAGGGCTTCTCGAAGGAAGTCACGCGCACACAGCACCAGTTCACGAACTCGGCGAACGCCAACTATCGGCCGGTCAGCTGGATTCAGACGCGGGCGACCGTGGGGCTCGACTACATCCTGTGGAGCGACGATGCGAAAGTGCGGGCGGGCGAGGGGTGCCAGATCTGCGGCATCGAGTGGCAAGGCCTTCGCGGCATCAACAAGTACGACAACGGGAAGTACTCCGTCGATCTTGGGGCCACGGCGAACCGGAACATCAGCAGCAGCCTAACGTCGAAGACATCGATCGGCCTCCAGTGGAACCGCGACAAACGCACGGTGACGTTCAACGATGCGCGCATTCTTCCACCGGGCGGCTCGACGCTCGACGCGGGCGCGCAGAAGCAGTCCAGCGAACAGACCGCCGAGGCCATCACGCTCGGCGCGTACCTCGAGCAACAGTTCGGGTGGCACGACCGGCTGTTCGTGACGGGTGCCGTTAGGCGCGACGAGAACAGCGCGTTCGGCACCGACTTCGGTGCGGCGATCTATCCCAAGGCGACCGTGTCGTGGGTCGCCGCGGACAATGGCCCCGGACTGTGGCTCAACAGCCTTCGTCTGCGTGGCGCGTTCGGTACATCGGGGCAGCAACCCGACGTGAACGCGGCGTTCACCTACGTTGCGCCGGTGACGGCAACGATCCTGGGCGGTGGCGTGCCCGCCGTGACGTTCGGGGCGTTCGGCGGCCGGCTTGGCAACACGGATCTGAAACCCGAGCGGTCGCGTGAGCTCGAGTTGGGCTTCGATGTCACGACGTTACACAGTCGGGTCAACCTGCAGACGACGTACTACGACAAGAAGACGACCGACGCGATCGTGCAGCGCGATCTCGCGCCGTCGCAGACCGCCGGCGTCAACGTCTTCGACAACGTCGGCGTGGTGACGAACAAAGGCCTCGAGGTGTCGCTCAACGCGCGCGTGCTCGACTTCAAGGCGCTCCGCTACGACGCGCAGGTCGAAGCAGCGTGGAACAAGAACCGCCTCGAGTCACTGGCGCCGGGCGTTTCACCGTTCGGTGGCTTCGGCTATCGCAACGAGCCAGGCCAGCCGCTGTTCGCCGCGTACTGGCCCACCATGACCGGCTACAGCGACGCGAACAGCAACGGCGTCATCGAGCCTAACGAGGTGCAGGTGACGAGCGGCTCCGTGTTCGGTGGCAGCACCGTTCCGACACGGACGATCGCGCTCAACAACACGATCGGCCTGCTCGACGATCACCTCCGTCTCTCGGCCCTCCTCGACTACCGCGGCGGATACACGACGCACGAGGTGAGCACCGGCTTCGCGTGCGGGCTCGGCCCGAACAACTGCCGCGAGATTCACGACCCGACAGCACCACTGCTTGACCAGGCGCGCGCGATGGCGGTCGGTCGTGCGCTCGGGGCGTACTGGGAGAAGGGCGACTTCATTCGCGTGCGTGAGATCGCGGCGGTCTATGACCTCCCGCAGGCAGTCACGCGCCTGGTGCGCTCGCCCCACGCGACCATCGTGCTCAGCGCGCGCAACATGGGCATCTGGACGAAAGAGTTCACGGGCTGGGATCCGGAGATCCTCACGCAGGGTCAGGACGCGAACCCTTACAACTTCGTGCAGCAGGGACAGCCGAGGACGTTTCTCATCCGGTTCAACCTGGGCTACTGACATGCGACTCGACGCTACGACAACGAGACGACTGGAGCCATACATGACCCTCACCGCGAAACGCGCGCTGGCGATCACAGCCATCGCGCTCACCGGGTGCTCCACGGACAAAATTCTCCAGGTCGACCGACCCGACATCATAGACCCGACCGGGTTGAACAACCCCGCCGGCGTCACCGCGCTGCATGCTGGCGTGATCGGCGACCTCGCGGCGTATCTCGACGCCGCGGTTGGTGTCAACGCCGCTGTCGGGTTGTTCACCGACGAGCTCAAGTTCGGCGCGACGCCGCCGGAGATCAAACAGTTCGATACGCGGTCGCTCATCGAGCAGAACACCCAGCTCTGGGCGAACTATCGCAACATTCAACAGCTGCGCGGGCAAGCCGATCGCGCGGCTGAGGCCCTCAAAACGGTCAGCGCGTCGGATACGCGGATCGGCGAGATGAACGCGATCTCCGGGCTTTCGTACGTGCTCCTCGCCGAGTTGTTCTGCTCCGGTATTCCGATCGGCACCATCGGTGAGGAAGCGGACCCACTCACGACCACCGCGGTTTATCAGGGTGGCATCGCGAAGCTGGACGCGGCCATCGCCGCCGCGGGGAGCGACGCGCGGATCAAGAACCTCGCCGCCGTTCTGAAGGGGCGCGCACTTCTCGACCTCGCCCAGTTCGATGCGGCGGCGACGTCCGTTGCATCGGTTCCGACCGACTTCAAGTACACAACGTTCCACTCGGCCACGACGCCGTATCAGCAGAACCTGTACTGGAACTACATGTTCAACAGCGACGGCCTGCTGGTGTCGGACAAGGAAGGCACGAACGGACTGAATTTCGCCACGGCGAACGATCCGCGTGTCCCGATCACCGGGACCGGCGCGCCATCGCGATTCGATGCCACCACGCCGCGGTACTATTTCGCCGCCCTCACCGGGTTCGATTCACCGTCGACGATTGCGAGTGGTGCGGAAGCGCGGCTGATCGAGGCCGAGGCCGAGCTCAAAAAGTCGAACAACGCCACGTTCCTGCAGAAGATCAACGATCTCCGGTCATTCCAGAAATTGGGGCCGGTGACGGATCCCGGCACGCCGGCGGCGCGCCTTGACCTGCTCTTCCGAGAGCGAGCATTCTCGTTGTTCGCCACCGCGCATCGGCTGGGCGACATGCGACGCCTGGTGCGCCAGTATGCACGTCCAGCCGAGTCGGTCTTCCCGACGGGGAACTATCACAAGGATGGTCTCAAGTTCGGAACGGACGTGAACTTCATCGTTCCGGCGCCCGAGCGAAACAATCCGAAGTTCACGGGTTGTCTCGATCGCCTGCCCTAACGCGAGCGAGACGGGCAAGGCTCGAGCCTCGCCCCCGCGAAAACACAACCCCGGGATGCTCGATGAATCGACGCATCCCGGGGTTTCTTCAACGGCGACGTTCATTGCCTGGCGATCCAGGCGGGGTTCGCACCGCCGCCCCAACCCGGATTCACCGTGCGAAGGCGCAGTCCCGACCCGTCCGCACGCATGGTGTAGATCTCCTGCACGGCGCTGCCCACGGTCGCTGTTCCCGTCACCGCGATGAAGCGTCCGTCGGCGGACCAGGCAGGCGTCCGCTGATCACCCGGCAGTGCGATGCGCGTCGGTCCCGTCGGAGCCGATCGTCCACACCTTGTAGTTGCCCTGCTGCACGCCGATGAAGGCGATGCGACTCCCGTTAGGCGACCACACCGGATCGAGCTTCCCGGAGAGCTGCGTGAGCCCGGCGGTCAGGTTCACCATACCGGTACCATCGACGTTTATCGTGTACAGGTTGGTTTGGCCGGGCACCGGCGCCCCCCTGAACAGAATCTTCGATCCGTCAGGGCTCCACTGTGGGTAATCCTCCATGCCATCCACGCGAGTGAGCCAGCGCATGTTCAGGCCATTGCGGTTCACGATGTACAGGTCGTGCTGCCACTCGCCCATGTTCTGCTGCGACACCGCGAACACGAGCTGCGTGCCGTCGGGCGATGGCGAAGGATCGCGGGACACATTGCCGGCGTTGATCCGCACTGGGACGCCTCCGATCGTCGTCAGGTCGAGCGTGAAGATCTCGGAGACGCTGCCGGAGAAGCGGTTGTAGATCAGCGCCTGTGTGGGCGGCGCGGTCACGCGCAGCGTCAGCGACGTGCTCACGCCTTCCGACGTTGCGGTGAGCGTGAACGTGCCTTCCGCGAGCGCTTCGATCGCGGCATACCACAAGTCCTCGTGATCGATGCGCGCCACGGAAGGCGCGCTCGAGGTCCAGCTCACCGGCGACAAGAATACCTCTCCGTTAGCGCGCTTGACGCGCGACCCGAAGGTGAAAGTCTCGCCGATCTCGAGCCCGGTGGTGTTGGCATCGATGTACACCTCGATCACGGGCGCCTGCTTCACGCGCAGGCCTACCGAGGCGGGAACGCCTTCGATCACCGCCGTGATCGTGGCGATGCCGGGACTCTTCGCTCCGATCTTGCCACTCGATACCGTGGCGATCGATGGCTTACTGCTCGTCCACTCTACCTGACGGCCGAGGAGCTCATTGCCGTCCCCGTCGAACGCCTTCGCGCTGATCTGGGTCGTGCCATCCCACTCGAGCTGGATCTCGTTGTCCGCGCTGAGGCTGACCTAAGCCACGGCCGCCGGGGTCTTCGGCTGGATGGTGATCGTCGAGCGACCGATTCGACCTTCGCTGGTGGCCCGGATGACGACCTGACCGACGGCCAGGGTGGTCACGGCACCGTTCGACGTGACCGTCGCCAGCGTTTCGTCTTCGGACGACCAGGCCACGGGACGAGCGAGGCTACTGCCGTCCGCGGCCTTGGGGCTGGCTTGCAGCGTGACCAGCTCCCCGACCCGCAGCGTGTGCGTGGCTGGCGAGACGACTACCGATGCCACGGTCACCGGAGTGGGTGGATCAACGACGTTGTTGTCGTCGGAACACGCGGCAGCGACGGACAGCGTCAACATCGTCGAGACCGCACTGCGAACCATCTGGTCTATTGTCATAGTGAGATTCTCCACGATTTTGCGCGCCGCCCAGGTGCCGCTCGCAGCGCAGCGTTGTTTCGTGGGTGAATCTCGGAGCTGGCGGTTAGGGAACCGCTTACAGAGCTCTGTTGGCGGTGATTAAACCCGCGTCGTAGCTTCCGACCTCCCGTCGCGCCACGGTGGCCGACCAAGGACACGAAGCGATCAGGTATCGACGCATGGACGCTACGACCACGAGCTCGGCCAGCAGCACTGCCAGTTTCATCTCGGCAGCGGATTTGCTCGACCACTGGCAAGGCCACCGGCGCCTCACGCGACGCGTGATCGAGGCGTTTCCGGAGGACAAGCTGTTCACGTACTCCATTGGCGGGATGCGGCCGTTCTCGGCGTTCGTCCTGGAGTTCCTGAACATGGCGGTGCCGATCGCGCGCGGCGTCGCAACTGGAACGTGGGGGAAGTGGGGCGAGGGCGACGCGCCCAAAACCAAGGCCGAACTGCTCGCTCGGTGGGACGCTGCGACGGAGGAGCTGAACCGCATCTGGCCGACGATCACTCCCGACCGGTTCAAGGAGGAGCACAACGCGTTCGGTCAGTGGAAGGGGAAAGGCCACTGGCAGATCCTCTACGCGATCGACAACGAGATTCACCACCGCGCGCAGGGCTACGTCTATCTACGATCGCTCGGGATCGAGCCGCCCGCGTTCTACGACCGGAGCTGACGTTAGGCGACGGCCTGCGGCGTGACCGACATGCATACCGTCGCCCGTTCGGAGGTGCGGTCCCAGGGGACTGGCCTCTTCGGCCATCCCCGCGGCCTCTTGTATCTCTGCGCCTCGGAGGGATGGGAGCGGTTCAGCTACTTCGGCATGCAGTCACTCCTGGTGCTGTACATGACGCACCACCTGCTTCACCCCGAGCACGTGGGGAAGGTCGTGGGGTTTGCCGTCGTCAGGCGCATGATCGAAGCGGTGACCGGGCCGCTCTCCACCGGCGCGCTCGCCTCGCAGGTCTTCGGTCTCTACGCCGGGTTCGTTTACTTGACGCCTCTCCTGGGCGGACTCCTCGCGGACCGATGGCTCAACCGAACGCTGACGATAAGCCTGGGTGCCGTGGCCATGGCGTTAGGCCACTTCCTCATGGCGTTCGAGTCGACGTTCTTCCTCGCCATCGCCCTCCTGCTCGTTGGTGTCGGCTGCTTCAAGGGGAATATCGCGAGCCAGGTGGGGCAGCTCTACGACGCGGACGACCCGCGCCGCGGGCAGGCGTACCAGATCTTCCAGCTGGCCATCGCCCTGGCAGTGATCGCGGCGCCGCTCATCTCCGGCACGTTAGGCGAGAAGATCGGCTGGGGCTGGGGCTTCGGGGCGGCAGGGGTCGGGATGTTGGTGGGGCTCGCGACCTATCTCGCCGGCCGAACATGGCTCCCGCCAGCCGAGCCGAGAGATCGGGCGAATGCGGGAGCCGGCTCTCGCCTAACGCCGAGCGAGTGGCGGACCGTGCTCGCGCTCGTTGCGCTGCTGCCGGTCCTCGGCGCGACCCAAGTCGGCAATCAGCAAATGTTCAACGCGTTCCTCGTCTGGGGTGAGGCGAACTTCGAGCTCCACTTCGCCGGCTTCGAAATGCCGGTGACCTGGCTCCTCTCGGCTGACGCGGCGATTGCCGTGCTGTGCATGACGCTGGCGATTGTCTTCTGGCAGGCGTACGGCCGCAGGTGGAAGGAGCCGGTGGATGTGGTGAAGGTGGCGGTCGGTGCGGTGTTCATGACACTGGCGCCGGTGTTGCTCACCGCGGCGAGCTTCTCGCAGCAGGCGACCGGCGGCAAGATCTCGCCGGGCTGGGGGCTCGCGTTCGAGGTGGTGAACGAGCTTGGTTTCGCGCTCGTGGCGCCGATGGCGCTCTCGCTCTATTCGCGCACGGCTCCCCGGCAGATTCAGGGGCTCATGATCGGGGTGTACTACACATCGCTCTTCCTGTGTAATGTTGCCGTGGGGCGACTGGGCGGGATGCTCGAGCAGATGGACGCGGCCGCGTTCTGGCTGATGCACGCCGGTATTGTGGGGGTGTCGGCGGCGGTGTTGGCCGTGGTTGCGGTGTGGGGACGACGGGTGTTGATGCCGGTTGAAGCGTGAGGACGATCAATACAAACCCCGGGATGCTCGGTGAATCGACGCATCCCGGGGTCGTTCAGCAGCATCGAGCCCGACGTCCCGCTACGGCACGACCGGCACCGAAGTCAGATCCGCGGCCATCGCCACGGCCGCAGTTGCGCGACCGAGGGCCATTCCCGCGTCCTTGTCGAAGCGATAGTGGATCCCGCCGTACAGGCGCGATATGGCGGCTTCCTCGGCAATCTGTTCCAGCCGTTTCGTCTCAGCGGGGAACTCAGCCTCGAGGACCGCAGCCAGGGCCCCGTCGATGGTCGCGTGATTCGACGGGTACGACGGATGATTCGGCAGGCTGATTGGCAGCGTGATGCCGGGATCAGCTTGGGACGGCCGGATCATCCAGTATAGGTACTTGCCGTCGTAAGACCCGATCAACGCATCCCACGTGGCAGAGTATTCCAGAAACATGATGCGGGCTGCTTCAGCGTCGTTCTTCCGGTATTTCACGATGAGGTCGCGGACGATCGCGTTCCAGGCGGCGTTAGAGGTCCCGCTCTGGTTCACGTGCCAGAACACCGCAATGGCCACTTGTTCTGGCGTCCGCGTGTCCGAGATCTTGCGGACCTCGGCCAGGTCGGCGAGGTATTTCGGCGACCCGAACGCCGGTGGCGGCGGCGGGCGAAACTCGCTCGTTGAGCTCAGGTAGAAGGGACGCGCCCCAAGAAAGCCTCGCACCGGCGGGCCGTTCGGGATCCAGAACCCGGGCCCGGTCGGTGGAAGGCCGGGATTCGTCAGCCCCACACCGTCCGACTTCGCGAAGTTATTGACCCGCGCCCCGATGGCGCGGCCGATCGCCTCGCCGGCCGCGAAGTTCTCGTGCTTGTTTCCCGGCCATGGGTCGGCCGCCTCCTGCGCATCCAGCGCTGCTTCCAGCTCTGCGACGTCCAGCGGGAAGAAGGCGCTCAGCACCGCGACCGACGCGCCGCCGATCGCCGCGGAGACCGGCGAGTGTGGCTGGTTGCCGGCTTCGGCCGCCTGTGCGGCGCGCAGCTGGGCCAGGGCCAGGTAAGTGTCTACCCGCAGGGCGTTGGGAAGCCGTCGTGCGATCAGGCGGTCGGCCAGCTCGTTCCACGCGACGGTGGCGCCGGTCTCCCAAAATTTTGGCGCCCCACCCCGCGCAGCGGAGGCGGCTACCGTATTGGCATCTGCCGCAGGGGAGGTGGACTGGTCGCTGCAGGCAGTGAGCAAGAGTAGTGGCGTGGCGAGTGCCGCGAGTCTGGTCCTCATAGGCAACCCTCCTGAGCGCAAACCACCCCGGACCAGGGTCCGGGAGACATGGACAAGTCTCCGGAAGGGAATACCCTCCGAGGACGGTGGGCACTCGCTCAGTAGTCGGGCAGCGTAACCTAGGTGTGACTTGGCCGTCGGCTCGGAGGCTCAGTTGACTCGCTCGAGAGTGAACTCCCGGTTAGATACCCGTATCAGATCTCGCCATGCTCCTTGAGCAGCTTGCGTGGCGCCGCGCGGCGCCACGCATCCGCCAGCACCTCCTTCAGGAGCGCCTGCCTCACGCGCGCGAGGCGAACGAGCACGGTGGGATAGTTACGATAGTGATCGGTCGTGAAAAACGCCGACCGCTCGTGCTCGAGGAGCCCATCCCGATCCTCGAACGACCGGAGGTGCAGGACAAGCACCGTGTCGTCGTCGCGAAGGCGCGCGAAAAACTTGCCGGCCAGCTTGAACGAAGGCATCCCGTACGAGACGCCGTCTTCGATTCCGGGCAGGGCGAGAATGAGACGACGAACTGTCGCGGGCGTGACGCCAACCTTCGTGCGCGCGCTCATCCTCAATAATGCGTCCGGCGTCGGCGTTCCGCATTCCCACCACCCGCGCCTCACGCCGACACGATCAGTCTGCGGGCCGGTTGTGGACCAGCGTCGGCGACGCGACCTTCTCGGGCGTCACGCACCCGACGCCAAATGCGCCTTGCCCTCGCAATAGCCGTCTCGCTCGCGCTCAGGAGCGCGCCCGCCGTCGACGCCCAGGTCCCTGCCAGGACTAACCCTACGCCGCCCACCTCCTCGCGCGAGCTCACCGCGCTCGGCCGCCTGCCGTGGCGATCGCTCGGACCGACGAACAACGCCGGCCGCGTTTCCGTCGTCGCCGGCATTGCAGGCGATCCATCGACGTTTTTCGTTGCCGGCGCCAATGGCGGGATCATCAAGACCACCAACGGCGGGACGACGTTCCGGCCCGTGTTCGACGGGCAGTCGGTCGCGTCCATCGGGGCGATAGCGATCGCGCCATCGAACCCGAATGTGGTCTACGCCGGCACCGGGGAAGGCAATCCCCGCAACAATGCCTCCTACGGCGATGGACTGTACAGGTCAATAGACGGCGGCGAGCACTGGGTACGCATGGGTCTCGAGAAGACCGACCGCATCGCCCGCCTCGTCATCGATTCGCGCGACGCGAACGTCGTGTACGCCTGCGCGCTCGGGCGCGAGTGGGGGCCTAACGAGGACCGTGGCGTCTTCAAGACCACCGACGGCGGGCGCACCTGGAAGCGCGTGCTGTTCATCGACACGCAGACGGGCTGCTCCGACATCTCGGCCGAGTCGGGCAACAGCAACGTGGTCTACGCCGGCATGTACACGTTCCTTCGGCGGGCGTGGCACCTGGAGTCCGGCGCGGGAAACACGTCGGTGTGGAAGTCGGTGGACGGAGGTGATCATTGGACACGGCTGAGCGGACCTAACGAGACGCATGGGCTGCCGAAGAAGGCGCTGGACCGCATCGGCGTGGCCGTGGCGCCGAGCGACCCGAACGTCGTGTACGTGGTGAGCGAGACGGTGGATGAGGGAGAGCTGTGGCGAAGCAATGACGCGGGCGAATCGTGGCGGATGGTGAACAAGGACCCGAACATCAACTTCCGCCCGTTCTATTACGCCGACATTCGCGTGGACCCGCAGAACCCGAATCGTCTGTGGGCGCTCTCCGGCAATCTGTATCTCTCGGAGGATGGCGGCACGACGTTCTCGCAGCTTCGAGGCGACGTGCACGGCGATCACCAGGCGATGTGGATCGACCCGACGAACCCGAAGCGCATCCTCGAGGGATCCGATGGCGGCTGGCAGGTGAGCCACGATGGCGGACGCACGTGGGATGTTCAGAACAACTACCCGTTCACGCAGTTCTACCACGTCAACGTGGACATGGAGAAGCCGTACCACGTGTGCGGTGGGCTGCAGGACAACGGCAACTGGTGCGGCACGACCATGGGCTTCGCGCTGCGAGGCGTGCAGCGGGTAGACTGGGTGCCAATCTCGTACGGCGACGGCTTCTTTACCGTGCCTGATGTCGCTAAGCCATGGCTCGTGTATTCGGACGCGCAGGGCGGGATGATCACCATCACCGACGCGCGCACCGGCAACATCAAGACGATCTACCCCTATCCGAACCGCGTCGGCTCGGTGGGCGACATGATGTTCGGGCACAAGTATCGGTTCAACTGGAACTCGCCGATCGCCGTCACGCCACTGCAACCGGGCACGGTGTACTTCGGCGGCAACGTGCTCTTCCGGTCACGCGACTTCGGCAGCTCGTGGGACGTGATCTCGCCCGATCTCACGACGAACGATCCGAAGAAGCAGCAGAATTCCGGCGGCCAGATCGTTACCGACAACACGGCGGCCGAATTCCACTCCACGCTCCTC
>Ga0075423_10004033_pt1 | contig 13552 bp, 25 predicted proteins | sample SoiMethybrSBSTD2_FD_80114 | JGI IMG/M metagenome (GOLD analysis project Ga0075423, IMG submission 80114) | Bulk soil microbial communities from a Populus tree surrounding site in Tennessee, USA - Soil MetaG P. TD hybrid SBSTD2 | ecosystem: Environmental > Terrestrial > Soil > Tree plantation...
ACCATCCGACGAGCGCGGGTTGGATCTCAAGGTGCTGGACGCGAAGGTGGCCATGGCGCATCCAGAGCTGTCGGGTCTGGTGGAGCATTGGAAGGCCGTGCGGGAGAAGCGATGAGCAGTAAGGTATTGCTCATCGGCATGGCACCGGGTCATGGTGATCCGACAAAGCCTTTGGAGGGACGGATCGGCAAACGGTTGGCGCAGCTGGCCAACCTCACCGAGCAGGAGTACCTTGATCGGACGCTACGGTGCAACCTTGTCCAGAAGGATGTCCCGCGAGGGAAGTGGCCGATGTCATTGGCATCAGCTGAGGCGATCAAGATCCGTGAGGAGCGCTGGAAGGGATGCCAGAAGGTGATCCTTCTCGGCAAGTTGGTGGCTGAAGCGTTCTGGCCCAAGCTCAAGCCGGACTTTCTTTCCGCGTGGGAGTATGGGCGAGGTGTCTGGATCTGGGTCTTCCCACACCCATCAGGGCTGAACCGTTGGTGGAACGACCCTGCCAATCTCAACAAGGCGCAACGTGTCCTCCGGAACATCCTCAGCTAGATCGATCGAATACTTCTTTGGAGATCCACCAGACATGGATAACTCCAAGCTCCCGATTCAGTGTCGGCAGGCTGAAGCCGCGCGATGGGTGGAGGCCATGCCAGAACTGAGAATCTTTGCCGCTGCTGCACAGCTCCGAGGCATCTACGTTGAACTGAAGAAGCTTGGGAACGTGGTCTTCGCCGCCTTCCCCTTCGGGGTCGTCTACTGGCCTGGGGTGGTGCGCGTGCGCACAGTGGTCTTGCGTGCAAGACGGTTGGTGCATGATCCAGTGAAGGGGTGGGACCCGATCCTTGATTTCCAGCTCACCAACCTGCGGGATCTGGAGATGGTCTTGACGATGGTCGGGATCGCGAAAGACTGGTCTAACGGGTCCTCAGCATGGGAGTGGGGGCAGGAGGACCCCTGGCGTAAAGCTTCGGAGCAGTGGCTCGAACTGTGGCAGGCTGAGCAGCAGAGCTTCATCCGGCAGAACTGGCTGGCTGATCAAGAGGTACTGCAGAGAAGGATACTGGAGCCCCCACGACCACCGCTGATGGACGGGAACGAGGAGCGCTGGAACATCGAGATTGAGCTGTTGCAAAGCGGCCTGTTGGGTCCCAAGGGTCTTCTGATGACGGAGACGATCAAGACCAAGGAAGCCATCCGTGCGGGAGAACTTGTCTGGCAGGACAAGAAGGAGTAGCTTGGGGACCATGAAGGGTCGCCCCAAGGGTACCAAAGAAAAGACGCTGCAAGCTGTCGAGGCAGTCCAACTGGACACCCTCCCGCCCAGCGTGAAGACAGCGCTGGAAGCCTGCTCCCCCCTCCAACAGAGCTTCGTGACGATGTTCTGCTCTCCCGCGCCCTATGGCGCAAGAGGGAACGCCACGCTGGCCGCCAAGATGGCCGGGGTCTCGGGGACCTACAGCAAGATCGCCTCCATGGCAAGCCAGTGGCGGAGAGAACCTCAGGTCCGCAAGGCGATCGAAGCCTGGATGGGAGCATTCGCCAAGACAGGGATCGAGTTGACCCAGGAGCTGGCCGACATGAGCGAGTGTAACCTGGGCCCGTTCTTGACCAAGGACAAGAAGGGCAACAGGGTCTTGAAGCTCCCGGCAGATGACGCGGAGTGGGAGGCCCACAAGCACTGGATCAAGGCTGTCGACGTGGATAGGTCGGGCCGGGTCACGCGGTTAGTACTGCACGACGCCCTCGCCGCGAAGCGCGAGATGGCAAAGATCCTAAAACTCTACATCGACCAGCCCCCGATCAACCTGAACGTGATCCTGAGCCGCATGAGCGACGATGAGTTGGTGGCCCAGTGGAAGAAGGCGCGCCTGGATGCGCCGGACAACAAGGGGGACCAGCCGACGGGAGCCTTGCACTGAACCTCGCCCAGCATCACAGCGTGCTCATCAGGGCCATGACCGAGAGCCGTGTGCAGTTCGAGAAGGTCCTCGGCCGTCCCTTGAACGCACTGGAGCAGACGATCTATCACGAAGCCTACTGCTCCGGTGTGAAGTATGCGGTCGAGCGTGCTCAGTACATCTACAGGAACTTCCCAGGAGCCCCTGATGGACCCCAACACCCGTAGACACATGCGGAAGTATGTCGCGAAGGTGGCCAAGAAGATTGCCCCGCGCGATCCAGACCTTCGCGCCCGCGTCATCCCAAGCCTCGAAGTCTGCTACCTCAAGGGATACGAGCTGCACCGGAGGATCATGCAGCGGCGCGCCGTCCCGTAGCGGGTACCTAGGGGTATGTGGCGATACACTTGGAACAACCCCGGAGAGCCAGAAGACGGATTTTACTTGATCAGTCCAGCGGACCGAGAGGTCGGTTTGATTGACACCGAGGTGGACGCGAAAGAGATTTGCTCCCTGCTGAACGAAGCACTCACCACAAGACGAAAGACATAACGATGAGACACACGAGGCAAAGCTTTTTCGGTGGACTGTTGGTCGCACTGCTGGTGGTGGCCTGTTCCAAAGATCTGAGGACCTCGCCCACCATTCGCGCCGATCTGGACTGTGCCGGCAGCTCCTGTACGGGTGGAGCACTCACCTTCAAGGTGCAAGCAGGATCGACGTGGTACCCGCTCGTCGCTGTGGGAGACAAGATCGCTACCAGCTCCACCAGCGGATACTGGACGATCGTATCGGGCGGCGCAACCAACAGCGTGCTCGGAAGCGCTGTGACGATCGACACCGTGGGCTACGGCGCGGGAATCCGGCAGCTGAAGATGACCAGCACGCCCGATCTTTTCCTTTTCAACGCTGGCGCGTCGACCTACAGCGTCTATGAGGGGAATACAGCCACCGCTGACACGTTATCGTTGGTGGAGATCGCCGGCGATCCGCTCGACCCAGACTCCACGAAGTGGCGGTACGTGACGTGGGACATTTCTCCCCACGTCAAGGACACCGATGTGACGCTCTGGCAATCAGCGTTCGATCTCGACGTCACCGTAGGCACTGTTCGCTTCGCGAAGTGTTCGTCCACACCGACCTGCACGTGGGCTAACTAGATCAACCAGCGTGAGGGATGGCCATCTGGCCATCTGGCCATCCCTCCTTCACCCGCAAGACGAAAGGACAACGCATGAAGACCGTACTGCAGAGACGTTGGTTCGAAGGACTGCTGGTGATCCTCCCGGCCTTGGCATTGTTCCTCGTGGCGTGTTCCGATCTGAGGACTGCTCCCTCCATCCGGGCTGATCTGGACTGTACCGGGACCGCGTGCAGTGGAGGCGCATATACCTTCAAGGTGCAATCCGGGTCGACCTGGTATTCGCTGACGGAAGTGGGAGATCAGATCGCGACTGGGACGGGATCGAACTTCCAGATCATTGCTCAAGGCAGTAGCCATTCCGTGACACAAGCCTCGATCGCCACGGATACGGTGGGCTACGGGAATCTGAACCGGCAGTTGTTCATTCCCCAGGGCATGTTCGGAAGCTCTGCCTCATGGTTCGACGTCAACCAGAGTGGAGGCATCGGAAACTTCGCGATTGTTCCTGGTGGCACGACGGCTGGCACCGACACGCTGAGTCTCTACGCCATCGCCGGCGATCCGCTTGATCCGGACTCGATCGAGTTCCGGAGAGTGCTGTGGAGGAACGGATCAAAGCTGATCGAGCAGTTCTATTGGCAATCAGCGTTCGACGTGGACGTGAGCACGGGGAGCTTCCGCTTCGCGAAGTGCTCCTCAACGCCCTACTGCACGTGGGCCAACTAAGCAGAAGTCTCACACTGGTGCTGTTGGGGGTGGCCCTCTGGGCCACCCCTCTCGCCGCGCAACGAGCTTCCTCCTTCGTGTGGGACCCGGACCGTGATTGGCAGTCGGTGAACGCGCGCCAGCATTTTCTCGCCGGAGCAGGGATCGACGCAATCGAGCAAGGGATTGGCTGGCCGCGCCGATGGTGGCAACGAGTCACGATCGTCGCAGTGGTGGGAGCTGCGTATGAAGCTGGGCAGGAGTCAAGCGTGCATGATGATCCTGCCAAACGGGGTCCTGGGTACGGCTTCGGGGTCATGGATCTCGGGCTGGACATCGCTGGAGCCTTGATCAGCGAGGGACTCGGCTCCCTCTTGAGAAAGATCTTCTGATGATCGAGCGCAACGATCTCGACTTCGCCTACAAGCGAAACAAGGTGGCCTTCTGGGTGTTGCTCCCGGTGTGGGGCGGCATCCTTCTCGTGCGGATCGTGCTGTGGCCCGTGACCAAAGCCTGGGAGATCGTGGAGGACATCCTCGTATGAAGCTCTCGAAGATGCGCACCAAGGCGCGCTCGCGATTCCAGCGAGGGGAAGGCAATGACCGGATCAAATACCGCACTGCAGACGGGGTGATCCATGACGTCCCGCCACTCGATCAGCTTGTGGTGAAGGTCACGCTGGTCCGCGGACGCGCGTTCACCAAGCCACAGTGTGCGAGGCAGCGTGGGTCTTGATCGGACGGTCCTCCCGGGGCTTCCTGAACCGGCGTTCACCTTGAAGGGGTTGGCAAGGGATGCGCTCCGGACGTACTCGTTCGAATGGGCGCAAGATGATGAGCAGCCGCCCTACCTAGCCAAGGCTTCGCTCTCGTGCACGGCAGGGAAGGAGTGGGTACGGAAGCACGCTCCGAAGCAATGGGTCGAATTCTGTGCGGTGGTGCTCTTGGACATGAAGGAAGTGCGCGTCGTGCGTGAGGACGACTTGGTCAAAGATCTTCAACGCCAACTTGACCTGAAGCTCTGGGGGGTCGAGGTCGCCCATTGATGTCCGACGACGTTGTTCAGCGCTGCGCCTACGTGGGATGCCGGAGGCCAAGTCCATATCCATACTGCTCGCTGGTGTGTGAGATCAAGCAGGCGCGCGTGGTCGCGGTGTTAGCTGAACGGAAAGCCACTCCTCCCATGCAGCAGTCTCACCAAGGGTGTGGACATCGGGTGAAACGATGAGTGAGGAACAGGCCCATCGTCACGAGCCAGCGCATCGTCCAGTATCAGGGACAGGTTGGCAAGTGTGCGCTTGTGGGGCGACGAGGAGGCAGGAAGGAGATCGCATAGGCCCTTGGCATGTATGTGACCTATGCGTTGTCTCACCACGAAAGGGAGGTGGACGGTGAAGCGACTGGTACTGGTGCTCATGGTCCTTGCGGCTGCGTGCTTGATCCCAGCAGCCCCCGAGGTGGCGAGCTATGGATGGCGCTCGGATCTCTACCTCAGTCCTGACACGGTGCGATTGGCACCTGGAGACTCCGTAGAGATCTACGGGTATTATCTCAAGCCCAACGGCGATACACTCCCGGTCCTCAGCACGGATCTGTTCTTCATCCTCCATGAGGGGGGAGACATCTACGGCTACGAGGAACGGTTCTACGTCGCGGGCGACACCGCCTGCACGGGATGGGGTGGCTGTCGCGTCTGGGCTGAGGATCGGAGTCGGAACAAGGACTACCCTCCGGTAGGGGAGATGATCGTCGTGATCGAGGTTCCAGCCCCATGAATCCCAAGGGGTGGGAGGGCCTGACCGACGCTGAGAAGATCGAGTTCTGGAAGGTGCGTCAGGCCAAGTGGGACGAACGCTTCATGGAGATGGCGCGCATGGTCGCCAGCTGGAGCAAGGACCGGAGCCGCAAGGTTGGTGCGGTGATCGTGGGCACGGGTGGGGAGATCGTCTCGGTGGGTTACAACGGCTTCCCGCGCAATGCAGACGATGAGGTGGAGGATCGACATGAACGCCCGGCCAAGTACCGCTGGACCGAGCACGCGGAGCGCAATGCCATCTACAACGCCGCCCGCACGGGAGCACGGCTGGCCGAGACCACGATCTACCTCCCGTGGTATCCCTGCATGGACTGCGCACGATCGATCGTGCAGTCAGGCATCCGGTGTGTCGTCGCGATTGAGCCCAACTGGGACGACCCGACCTTTGCGCAAGACTTCAAGGATGTCCCGGCCTTGTTTCGCGAGGCCCTGGTAGCCGTGCGATTCTTGGAAGGCAAACCACCGGAGCAGAAGCCCTAGTCTTGTGTCGTTGGAAAAACGATGTAGCATCTATTCTCCCTCAGCGAGGATGGAACATGGCCGCACCGATCATCGATTCAATCTCAGCACAACCGGCAACCGTGAACCCTGGGCAGATGTTTGTCGTGAGCATCACGGCCCATGATCCTGACGCCACGACCGGACGGTTGGTGGGCGTGGTAGAGGACAAGGCAGGGCATGCGTCGCAGGCGACTGTGCTCTTGACCATCAGCGATCCACTCTCGTTCTCCCTCACCGATCCGGACAACGCGGGCTTCGTGATCACGCCGCGCGTGGGTCAACCGGGCGTCTTCGACTGTAAGGCCCCCGGAGCATGACGCAGCGTCGGTTGGTCGGGTTAGTGACTGACAAAGCCGGTCATCAGTCACTAGCCCGCAACCTTTTCGTCGAGGTGTTGGACGGCTCAGCGATCGCTGGCTGGCCGTCCGGCATCACGCAGTGGATTCGACCGATGGCCCTTTCCAAGGGAACCGTCTTCTACGCTTCTCCAGTGGGTTCAGACACCAACCCTGGTACCTTTGCCCAACCGTGGAGATCTCTCACGAGAGCGAACACGTTGTCACCAGGCCAGACTCTGGTGCTTCTCCCCGGGGAGTACGGAGCCATCGGGCAGAGCTTCACGTGGACAGCGATGGGGACCGAGACTGATCCGGTCACCATATCTGGGGCTGAAGGGATGGCCTTCCCGGTAATCCGTGGCAAGATCACCATGCGTGGACCATGGCAGCGATGGGCCGCGTCAGAGTTCGACGGTCCCACGGGGAACGTGGGAGGACCTGGGCCGCTTGGCGAGTCCAACTTCCTCAACCTCGATGGTTCACACCTTGAGGTCTTCCGGTGTGTGGTGCATGGGTGTCAGTGGCACGCCGGGATCAGTCCAAGCAACGCCTCCGACTATCGGATCCTGGACTGTTACGTGCACGATAACGGGGGACTCAACGGAGACTATCGTACGACAGACTCGCAATGGAACACTTCGCATGGATGCTACATCTCGCCTTCGTCCTTCGGACTCCTGGCGAACTGCATCATCGAGCACAATGACGCGAAGGGTATCATGGGACGTCATGACTCGAACCACATCATCATCGCCAACTGTACCATCGTGGCGAACGGGCGACACGGAAGCGAGGCATACGAGCAGTCGCACGATTGGATCTGGGCCAACAACATCGTGCTCAACAACGGGAACGTAAAGGGTGGCACCGGAATCTCGATGGGTGGCTCAGGTGGCGTGACCTACCTCAATCGCCGGAACGTGTTTTGGAACAACGGCACGAGTGGAGCCTCACACTGGTCTGGTACTGGGAACGTGAGTGAACCACGGATTGCCGATCCTCGTTGTGTCCGACCAGCCGTCTATACGGACCATCAAGATCTTGCGCCTAACTGGGACCACCGGTTGCTTTCGGGGAGTCCAGCCATCGGATATGCGGATCCGCTCTACGCGCTTCCGTTCGACATCGAGGGTCGAGCGCGGGGAACCTCCCCTGATTGTGGAGCGTACCAACATGCTTGAGATGACGCGCGAGGAGATCAAGGGACTGCATTCGCGCTACGAGAACATCAAGTCGCGCGCTGAATACCCAGACCTTCTTTCGGACATGGACATCGCGATACAGCAGCTGCTTCGAGAGCGAGAGCGACTGGAGGGATGCCTCCGGTCGATCCGCAATTCAGCCAAATGGGGTCCTTCCTGAAGAGCAGGATCCTGAGGAGCGGGTTCATGGTCTTGGGGCAAGTGCTGGAGATCTTACTCCGTGAAGTTGGTTTGGGTCCGCGATACCGTGGCGCGAAGAGTCTTGGTGACCAAGTTGCCCAACAAGAAGCATGCTGCCATCGTCCGAACGACCGATGGATGGATCGGCATGGTCGACGCGTTTGGTGGGTGGGAGGCGCGTCAAGGGTGCTGGGCGACACGAAAAGAAGCGATGGCCGCGATCGAAGCCACGATCCGCAAGAGGATATGATGGGCAAGAACACGAAGGACCGCTGGGACAAGGACAAGTACAACAAGGGGCAGGACGACGACATGCGCGCCCACAAGCTGGACGAGCTGAAGCGCCATGTCCACGACGCCCACCCCAGCCATCAGTATCTGGTGGAGGGGTTCGAGGAAGTGGACTGGAAGTGTGTCGTCTGCGGGGAGGTTAACCGCGCGCCCAAGGAGACCCAGGCAGGATCCTGGGACGTGTACTGCCGGACATGCAAGACGGTCACCCTCCAGGAACGGATCTATGATTCCACCGCATGAGGTACGGCTCGCCATCGGCCAAGGCTATGGGGTCGTGGAACTCGACGGGAGACCGATCCGTGTCGTCGATATCCACATCGACCAGAAGCTGGGTGAGGCTCCGCTTGTGACTTTGACATTCCGCGCGTCCGTGTTTGGATTCCTCAAGGAGACCGCCGATGCAACAACTCCCTGACTACTCGATGTGGCTCACAAGGGAACGCGTCGCGGTGGAGGATGCGCTCTGGTCCGACCCAGAGAAAGCGACCTGGCCTTACTTCGTGGAAGCCATCGCACGGTTCATGCCTCCCGTGAAACGCCCCTCGGTGGTCGAATTTGGATGTGGGACGGGACTGGTCGCCCATGCGTTGTCGGGGAAGGTGGTCTATCTCGGGGTCGACGCCAATGCGGAATGTATCGAGAAGGCCCGCGAGCGAAACGCGCTGACCTCGAACGCGTTCTTCCTTGGGGACATCCGGAAGGCAAGTCCGCTCCGAGAGTTTGATCTGAGCTGTGCGTTTTCCTTCCTAAAGCACTTCGCGGCGCACGAGTGGACGGACATCCTCGGCAAGGTGCTCAAGCCGGGGCTGGTGAGCGTGTTCTCGGTGATCATGGGACCTGAGGTCAAGGATGACGGGGTGGAGTATCCGCACCTTCAGGTCACACAGCAGCTGTTGCATGATGCCGTGTACAAGGCTGAGCATCGGATCATGGATCAGTACGCGCTCCCATGGGGTGAGGTGATGGTGGCTACGCGTCGGTCGCGGTTGGAGCCGTGATCAACTTCTTTCAGCGGGAAGGCTGGGCCTACGTGCCCAGCCTTTTCAGCGCTGTCGAAGTCCCTCCCCTGATCCAGGCGTTTGATCGGGTGGTGCAGGGAGTCTACGAGACTGGTCGCGCGCCACATGGAGTAGACAAGTTCGCGAACGGAAGTCTGGCCAAGATCTCCAACGCGTGGTTAGCTGACCATACGATCGCGGGGATGGTGCTCAATCCCCGCATCGGCAAGATCGCGGCGGAGCTTCTCGGGGTGGAGGAGATCTACCTCTGGGCTGATAGCCTCTACTGGAAGGGACCCTACGCGGATACCGAACAGGCGGTGATCGGATGGCACCAAGACAAGCACTACTGGCCCATCTCGTCGACGGAGAAGATGATCACGTGCTGTGTGGCGCTGTACGAGGCGGATGCCCGCTCAGGAGGACTGCGCTTCGCCTCCGGGAGCCATCGGTGGGGACTGATCGAGGGGACGGAGGCGTGGACCGAGAAGGACAACACGACCATCCATGAGCGCCCCCGAGCGCCTGAGGGAGAGGAGTGGAGCGAGATCTGCCCCTTGGTCCTTCCCGGTGGGGCCACCTTCCATCACTCGTTGACCTTCCATGGCTCAGGGCGAAACTTGACCCCCTTCCCACGGCGGTCGGTCACGATCCATATGGTGGCCGGGGAGGGGCGGTTGGTGAACTGGGAGCCGGTGAAGGATGGATACCTGGAGCACGTCGGTCTCGGCAATCCCTTCCGTGGGCCCTTGTTTCCACGGCTGTGGCCGAACGGATTGGCGGACAAGATGCACTGTTGTTGCTTCGGACTAATTCCTGATCCAGAATGTCCTGAGCATGGAATACCGTGAACGAGACTGAGCCGTGTGTGAAATGCGGGACTCCTTGCTACATTGAGCTATGCGGAATGCCGTGTCCAGCGTGTGGGTACAAGTATCCGCACGGTGACTGCGGAGACAACTGACGCTCCTTTGCTTGACGCTCTGGGTGGAGCGAAGAGCACGGCAAGGGGGACAAACGACCATGGACAGGCATCAGCACAGGACCAGTTTCTTCGAACGGTTTGCCACAAGCGTCATCCTCTTCGCCTTGACCTGCGCTGGATGTGTTGAAGCACAACGCAACGCTCCCACCCACTACGTGCGGAGGATGGATACCACCCAGTTCGGCTACTGGCACATGGATTCCACCACGATCCGTACGATCCATGAGTATCTGTTGGCCGCGTTCCCGCACGAGGCGGCATTCTGCCTCGTGGGCAAGACGGAGGTAAGGCCGGACAGCACCTATGGCATCGACGTCTCGGGGTTCAAACCGGCGGAAGGGGTGGACTCCACGAGCGAGTCGATGGTGTGGTTCAAGAACTACGAGACCTGCGCTGGCGTGTCCCATGCGGTCGGTATCGGACACGATCACCCCTATGCAGTGAACCGGGCGTGTGAGCACTCACCAGCGGACGCGGTGCGGTTGTTCATGGATCGAGAGATGATCTTCAGTCTGGTATTTTGTGGATCAGGAGAGGCGGAGGTCTTATGGCAGGACGGAAGACGGTATCTGTTCGTCTGGGCAAAGCCGCTCACTACGTCTGGCTTGTTCTTCTTGCCGGATGCTGGAAAGGCTCCCTCCCGGACTGGAAGTCAGGACTGATCGCACCAGAGGAGCGGTCCAGACTCAAGACAGTGCGCGAGGTGCATCAGTTCACCACGACGCGAGAGTGGGAACAGAGTCCGTGGTATCGCGTGGGCGATCCGATCGTGGGTCCGGTGTACTTTGTCGTCGCGGACGATCGCACGGCGTGTGTGGTCCCGGCAAGCGATTGGGCCATCGTGCAGGCAGGCGATCGCTATCCTTGTCACGTTGCGTGGCGCAGCTTCCAAGCCAAGCCACACTTGTAACCTCAACCCAAGGAGATGCCATGCTGACGGCTTTGCTTTTTTTGGACACTGCAGCGCTGGCGTTGTTGTTCGTGTTGTTGTTCTCTGGCAAGCTTCGTGGCCATCGTGGGGAGCAGGGACCGCGGGGCTTCGAGGGACCGCGTGGGCCACAGGGCCCATCAGGGGAACGTGGCCAGCGCGGAGATGGGGGAAGCAAAGGGGACAAGGGGGACAAGGGCGATCATGGAGACAAGGGCGACAAGGGAGATCATGGTGATCGCGGCGACAAGGGGGAAAAGGGGGAGAAGGGGGAGAAGGGCGATCGTTGACTTCTCGGGGGATGGCGGTAAGGCTTAAGCCGCGCCGGTCACGGGACCGGAGAGAGTAGCGTAGCCGACCTACTACCCCGACCACTTTTCGCAAGGAGACCACATGCCGAAGGCAGCGAAGTACGGACTCAGCGCACTACTCGGTTCGATGGTGGGCATAGCGCTGGTCGGACTGTTGGGCGTCTGGGGTGGCGCGCTCGGAGTAGGTGTCGGCTTCGGGGCTGGGTACATCACGGCCAAACAGAACTCGTAGACTGAGCACTGCTTGAGTTCGCCGCTCACACGGGAAGCTCTTGAGCTGGAAGTGAGGAAGCGGGGTCTTGCAGGCAAGGCCCCGCTTCCGTTGGACGTGATCTCACGCGAGATCGCGCGTCGTGGGCTCGTGCCTTACGATAGCTTCAAGACGTTCGTCGAGGTGATGGACCCCACCCTGCTGAAGTTCGAGCACATCCCCAAGCTGATCGACGTGGCGGAGCGCATGCTCCAAGGCACGCTGCGCCATGTCATGGTCTTGGCTCCGCCGCGCTACCTCAAGTCACAGGTCTTCTCGCGCCTCCTCCCGGCCTACTATCTGCTCAAGTACCAGACGCGGACGTTTGCCTTGGCATCCTACGCGGCCACGTTGGCCTTCGAACTCTCGGAAGCAGCGCGAGAGAACTTCGTGGGGGCTGGTGGGACCCTCTCGCAGGAGACAAGCGCGAAAGCTCGTTGGCAGACGACTGGACAAGGGACGATGTGGGCGGTCGGGGTGCATGGAGGAGGGGCACTGGGACGTGGGTTTCACATGGGCGCGATCGACGACCCGATGCATCCGGATCACGCCTACAGCTACACCAGACGGGAACAGTTCAAGCGCTGGTACGAGAACACGTGGCTTCGTGCTCTTGAGCCGCAAGCACAGCTGGCGTTCATCATGCAGCGGCTGCACGTGGAAGATCCGATCGACTACCTGTTCCGCCGCGAGATGGGGGAGGGAGAGGTGCGGGGGCCGATGCACTGGCACGTCGTCGTACTGGACGAGGTAAAGAGTGACGAGCCGCTCGGGAGGTGGTCGGGCCCGCAAGGTTTGCCACCGACTTGCACGCTGGAGCCGGACGAGCGCAAGGTGGGACAGGTCTTGGCCCCGTCGCGCTTCTCCCCGGAGGAGGTCAAGGAGCGGCAGGGGATGAACCCGCTGGTGACCTCAGCTCAGCGGCAGCAGCGTCCGTTGAGACCCTCGGGAGATTTCTGGCGCGAAGGGTGGTTCCGAACCTACGACGATCTTCCGGCCCATGCCTATAATGGTGGATGGGACTGGGACACAGCCCAGACCGCGAACGAGCGGAACAGTGCCACCGCAGGCGTGCAGACCTTCCGTGGTCCCTCAGTGAAGGATCACCCCAACCAGTTCGACATCTACGTCCACGATCTCGGGGTCAAGCACGTTGAGTTCCCGGAGATGATCGCCTGGATGAACACCTGCGGCGGTCCACACTACGTGGAGGACAAGTCCAGCGGCAAATCGTCGGTGCAGGCGCTCAAGGCGCAGGGGGTAGTGGCTAAGGAGGTCCCGGTGAAGGGAGACAAGCTCGCCCGCGCCTCAGCGGTGCAACCCACCGTCTCGGCCGGAAGGGTATACGTGCGGAGCGCGATCATGCCGGAACTGCTTTACATGCAGGAACAGGGACTGCTTCGGATCACAGCTGAGGGGTTGCAGGGGGATGGGGAGGGGCTGGACCTCAATGATGCCTTCGTGCAAGGGTTGACGAGACATCTGGGGATCAACCAACCCACCAAACCCAAGTTGGTCTATGGTGGTCAGAAGCGAGGATAGGATTGACTCGTGCTGAGGAGTATATTGCACGGAACTACGGAGGACATGCCATGCAGATCCGGAAAGTGATCTCGTTCTTCAACGGCGTCCCAGGCATCGTCATGGCGTTGGTGGCGGCAGCCGGGGCGTTTCAGCTTTATGTCCACGCCAAAGAGAAGGCTGCGGTGGAGCGGGCGCGCTTTGAGGCGACCGTGGACTCCATGAACGCGGCGATCCGTGACAGTGCGATTGTGCAAGCTTCGCGGGATTCAGCGCGGTTGGACACGTTGCGTTTCTATCAGATCGACGCAGCCAGGGCCAAGCGCGCTGCGAGTCAGGCTGCAGCCTCTGGTCGCACCTCTTCAGAGGCGTTGCACCAACTCTTGGACTCCAACACAGCGGCCAGAGCGCTGCTGGACTCGCTGGAGACCTCCCACGCGACGGAGGTGGCTTCCCTCTACAGTGCGATCGCCTTCGCGGACTCG
>Ga0075423_10004035_pt1 | contig 13549 bp, 14 predicted proteins | sample SoiMethybrSBSTD2_FD_80114 | JGI IMG/M metagenome (GOLD analysis project Ga0075423, IMG submission 80114) | Bulk soil microbial communities from a Populus tree surrounding site in Tennessee, USA - Soil MetaG P. TD hybrid SBSTD2 | ecosystem: Environmental > Terrestrial > Soil > Tree plantation...
GACGAAGGCGCCGTCGGCCCGCGTAGCTGGCACCCGACGGCGTATGCCGGTTACTTGCGCGACCTCGACGGCAACAAGATCTGCGCGTACTGCTTCAAGGCGGAGTGAGATCGGGGACCGAGAATTCCCAGGTGAGATAGAGGATCTGGCTCGTGCCGCCGCCGAGCAGCTCGCCGAGCGATGCCTCGGCGCTGCGGCGGCGGCCGCGCCGACTCTCGGCCACGGGCCGTAGCACCAGCGCGTACTCGCCGGGGCCGAGCAGCTGCGCAGGCTCGATCCGGTACTCGCCGCGGGCAAGCCGCGTGCGCATCGTCGCGACGCGCTCCTCGACGATCGGACCCGATGGCAACACGCGCTCGTCCGAGCGCGTCTCGGCGGCGGCGACGAGTCGATAGTTGTCGCTCGTCGGCACGAGCTGCACGATCGCCGGCTCGAACTTGTCCGGGTCGACACCGGGGATGTGCGCGAACTTCACTTCGAAGGCGGGCTTCGTGTCGAGCACGCGCGTGCTCGAGCGCGCAGCGAGCGCCCAAACCGCCGTGCGCTGCTCGTCGGGACGGAACAGGCTGCCGAGAGTCGTCGCAATGCCGCTCACGGCCGGGTTCGCGAACGCGAGCGCCTGACCCGCGAGCCCCTGCAATGTTCTGAAGCGCTCGCCGCGCTTGCCGCCGCCCGCGAACGCGACCTGCGCGATCGTCGGCGCGACGGCGGCGCGCTGTCCGTCCGACACGAACCACGCTCGCGGTGCCGGATCCGCGCGCGCTGCTTCGGCCGCCGCGGTCGCTTGCTGCTGCGTCGCAAGCCGCTCGATCATCGCCGAGAGCTTCGCGAGCTCCGCTGCCTGTTGCGGCGACGCGGCCGGCTCGGCGGGTGCGTGGCGGTTCTTGTCGGCCTCGGCTGCGAGCATTGCACCGATCACGGCCTCCGAGACACCGGCGCTCTTCAGTGCGACGAGCGCACGCGGCGAAACGTCGAAGTGCGCGCCGTTGGCTGCGATGATTGCGACGATCGTCTGGTCGCTGAACTCGGCCGCGACCATCTCGAGAACTTCATCGTTGCCGACACCGGCGGCCGCCGAGATCGGCGGCTCCTCGAGCGCCGGCGGCCCTTCTTGCGCGCGCGCGGACGGCGCGGCGCCTGCGAGTGCGACCGCCATAGCAAACGATGACAAGCGCCCTCCGGTTGGCAACTTGGGCTCGATCCTTGAGTCGGAATGCGCCAATGCTAGCGACGCGCGCGCGCCCCCCGCAACCTTGCCTGCGTCGCCGATAGGCGACGCAACGGGGTCAGCCGCGCTCGAAGAGCTCGAGCAGCACGTTGCTCGGATCGCGCACGATCGAAATCTTGAGATTCGGAGCAACCTGCACCGGCGCGCCGCCCGTCGTCACGACGTGCGCGCCCGCTGCCTTGAGCTTCGCCGTGAGCGCAGTCACGTCGCGCACGCGCAGCTGCAACACCGTGGTTCCGGGATCCTGCGTGCGCCCGCTCAGGATCTTGCCGTCGATGTTCTTCCACTCGATGAACGTGAACGCAGCCGACGTGCCGGGGATGTTGGTGCGGCTCTGCCGAAAGCTCGCGCCCGGTGCGCCGGCCGTCCCGGCCATTTCTTGATTGTCGTTCCACGCGGCCGCTACGGGGAAGTCGAAGCCCAACAGCTCGTTGTAGAACTTGATGTTGGCTTCGCTGCTCGCGACCGTCGGCTCGAACGCGCCGCCGACGATGTTGCCGGCCGGCGCATCGGCCGGCACGTTGCCGACTTCCGCAAGCTCCACGACGAAACCATCGGGGTCCTGCACGAACACGGCGTGGATCTCGCCGTTCGGCGTCTTGATCGTGACGGGCTTGCCGGCGGCCGTGATCGTCTTGGCGCCCGGGAACTTCGCGATGCGTTCGTAGACGGCGTCGATGTCGCGCATACGCAGAGCGAGGTTCGCGGCACCCGGGTCGTGGAAGCGTGGGCGCTGCACGTTGCGCTGAATGTCCTTGTACTCGATGAGCTCGACACCGAGGTCGAGCCCCGGCACATCGAGCACGGCGATCCGCGACTGGCCGCCTTCGGTCGCGCCGAGCTTGGCGATCGCGTCGTTCGGCGCGAAGCCTTGCTCAACCGTCACCTCCAGGCCGATGGCGTCGCGGTAGAACGCGAGCGACTGGTCGAGATCCGCGACGATGTGCGCGAAATTGCCGACGCCGATGACCTCGCCGGCCGGCACCGCCCGCGGCGCTTGGGCGGCCAGCGGCCCCGCCGAGGCCAACGCGCCAAGAACGAGCCAGCGAGCGGCGCGCGCGGGCGGCCGCGAAGCGGAAGTCGGCATGCTTTTCCCCTCGGGAACGTCGTTGTTCGACCGGCGAGGATACGCCGCCGCGCAAAACCCACGCAACGCTCGGGCTTCTATATAATCGCGGAGCACGTCGCCGGCCGTAAGGTCGACGCAATTCGACATCAACAACACAAGGTGACGAACCATGGCCAAGTACTCTGGGGGCTGCGACCACGTTCACACGACTTCGGACAAGGAGCCGATCGACAACCACACTTGTCACTGCTCCGTGTGTAAGCGCGTGACCGGGCAGCCGACGACGCACGTCGTGTTCTTCAATCACGGCGACCTGAAGGTCGACAACGCGGCCGGGCTCAAGCGCCAGCCGTTCAACGATCAGAACCCGAAGGGCCCGCTCGAGCTCTGCGTGTGCTCGAAGTGCGGCAAGCCGATCATGCTCGACGACAAACAGAAGCGCATTCGCGTGATCGTGCCGAACCTCATGGGGCACACGAAGATCGCCGGCGCGGCCTACCACGCGTTCTACGATCCGAAGACCGGTGTGAAAAAGCCGGCCGACGGCAAACCCGTGTACGAGGGACTACGTCCCGACTTCGTTTGGCCGAAGGGCGTACCGGCCTGAGTCTTCTCGGTTAGCACCCCACGCCCGCGACGGGCGTGGGGTTCTCCTTCGCGGCACCGCGTTGCGGCGTGACGATCGCGCGCCCCACGTTGCTTAGAGCTGCTCGCCCGAATGACCATAGGCTTCCACATTTCAGCCGGAGGTCTATTCATGCGAAACACCATCGCCGCGATCACGCTTAGCCTGCTCGTCTCGGCGCCGGCGTTAGCCGAGGACGACTTGAGCTTCGCCGCCATCAGTCAACGCCACGCCGCCGTGAGGATGACCGACGCGGAGCTCGCGAGAATGCGTGCCGAAGGCGAGTGCCTCGCAGGCATCAGAACTCTCGGAGCCCTGCCGAACGACACGTTTCAGCCGAATATCGAGTGGCTGAACTTCCGCACGCAGGCCTTGCTCACGCTCGCGCGCCCGTGCGAGGTGCTCGCGATGCTCGAGGCTGCGCACGACGCGCTGGCGACGTCGAACGCGCCCGGTTTAAAGAACTGACGGCTACTTCTTGCGCTGCTCGGCGCTCTGGATCATGGCCGGCGCTTCGTCGCTCGCGCAATTCAGCGACAAGATCTGATCGAACGGCGCGAGTTGTAGCGTCTGCTTCGGCACCGTCCACGGCCCGGTCAAGACTTTCGGATCCTCGACCGTCGCTTCGATCTCGAGCGTGCTCGCGTTCACGCGCTTGTAGCGCTCGACGATGCGCAGCGCGTCGGAGTGATGCGACACGCGGCCTTCCGCGAACATCCAGGTGTCGTCGGTGAAGTTGGTCGTGTCGACGACGAACGTGTCGCCGTCCCAGCGGCCGACCGAGTCGCCGCGATACGTCGGCGGCGCGTCGTCGCGGTGCGGGCGGCCATCCGTCGGCACGAGCTGATAGTCGTGGAAGGTCTCCGACAGCATGACCACCATCTTCGGCGTCGCGATGATCTGCCCCACCGCGCCGACGTTCCACAAACGCATGTTCAACGTGCCGAACGCGACGGGCACACACTTCAGCGTCGGGTCGTCCTGGTCGCTGAGCGTGGCGGCATGCGCGGCGGCTGCCGGTTGATAGAGGCTCATGAACGACGGCGGCGGCGTGCCGCCTGCCCCACCCGGCCGGCCCGGCGGGCCACCGGGACGGCGGCCGCCGATGTCGGCGCCGCCCCACCACACTCCGGAGAGATCGGGATGACCATCGGCCAGGCGCGGCACGTCGCCTGCCGCCGCGGCAGCCGAAGCCTGCGCGGCGGCGACGCCGGGCGCGAGCCACAGCGCAAACGCGGCGGCAAGCGGCACGGCAATGGAACCTGTCACTGCACGATTCATCAGCGCATCCTCCGTCGAGCCGCGCGCGTCAGCGCGCCGCCGGCCCCTCTTGAGGGCCGAACAGGCCGTAGACCTTACCGTCCGCCGTCGTGAGCTGGCGCATCATGCCGATGTTCTCCTCGGCGCGGCCTTTGAATCCCGTGATCGTGACCTCGGCACCGGCCTTGATGATGTTCGGCTTGTAGCCGTTGCGGATCATGCCGCTCGGCGTGCCGGCCTCGAACGCCCAATGCTCGACTTCGCCGGCATCGTTCTTCACGTCGACGAAGAACCATGAATGCGGGTTCGTGAGCCGTACGTTCACGATCACGCCGTGCACGGTGATCGGAGTGTTCATGTCGTAGATGGCTGCGAACGAGTGATGTGCCCAGGCCGCCCCGGCGCCGAGCGCGAACACTCCGCCCACGAGCGCAGCCAAGTTGATTCGCCTCATAGCTGATTTCCCTCCACGCCGGCCGTCATTGTCCACACTCGGCGCGCGCAATGCGAGCCGCGCCCAAAGGCTAGAGCGGCCGGCGACGGAACTGCCACGCGGCAAATGCGACCGCGATGACGACGTAGAACATGGCCCAGCCGATCATCGCCGCGCTCGGTACCGAGACGACGCCGAACGGCCCGGCTTGCAGCGCGGCCGCGGCCAAGGGTTGCATCTCGTACGCGGCGCGCCGCCACATCGAATCCGCGGGGCTCAGCAAGCTCACGATCGTGCCCACGCGGCTCGCTGCGGTGTTCTTGAACAGCGACAAGATCTGCTCCATCCAGCCCGCGATGAACGCCACGCCGTAGAAACCAAAGGCCACGATGCCGTTCGTGATCGTCGACAGCCGCACGCCGCCGGCAATCGTGATCGACAACATCACCGCAGCACCGAGCAGCATCAACGCCATCGGCGCTAGTACGGCGGGCGCTTGGTAGTCGGCGAACAGACGCATGCTGAGCACGACGCCGCCGCCGAGCAGCGCGAGATATGCGGCCGTCATCGCGAAGTACGCCAGCCATTTGCCGACAACGATCGCCGCGCGATCGACGGGCTTCGATGCGAGCGTTTGGATGACGCCGGAGCTGATCTCGCCGGACAACGAGTCGATCGGCAACAGGATCGCGACGGCGGTCACGAGAAAATTCACGACGTAGAGTCCCGCGACGGTCAGGATCGTCGCGGCGATGCGCATCTCCACGGGATTGGCCTCGCCCAACGCGAAGGCGTGGCCGAAGCCGAAGTACATCGCAGTCCCGAACACGGCCAGGAACAGCAACCCGCAGATCAGCGCCGCGAGCGCGATCTTCCGGCGGCGAGTCTCGAGCCAAGTCAGGCGAGCGATCAGCAACGTGCCACGCATGTCAGCCCGGCCTCTGGTCTTCGCCCATGACCTCGACGAACCATTCCTCGAGTGTCTTGCGGCGGCAGCGCAGCTCGTACAACGCGACGCCGCGGCCGACGAGCCAGCGCGCGAGCTCCGGCAGCACGCTCTCGGCCGTGGCGTGCATGCGCACGAGCGCGGCGTCGCGCGTAACGCCGGTGCCGAACGCGGCGAGCCCTTCGAGCAACGCGTCGTCGACGCGGCCGACGCGCAGCTCCACGTCGAGCGTGCCGGCGGCGGTGGCGAGGTCGAGCTCGTGCACGACCACGCCGCTCTTCACGAACGCCACGCGATTGCACGTGGCCTCCACCTCGCCGAGCAGGTGCGAGTTCAGGAACACGGTGCAGCCGCCGGCGCGCAACTCGTCGATCACGTCGCGCACGAGCAGGCGCCCGAGCGGATCGAGGCCCGACGTCGGCTCGTCGAGGAACACGAGCTGCGGCGAGCCGAGCAGTGCTTGCGCGAGCCCGGCGCGCTGCGTCATGCCCTTGCTGTAGGTGCGCAACGGCCGATGCCCCGCGTCGTCGAGGCCGACGCGTAAGAGCAGCGCTTCGATACGCGTGTCGAGCCCGCGCTTCGGCAACCCCAGCAAGCGGCCGTGAAAATGCAGCAGCTCGCGAGCGTTCAAGCAGTCGTGAAAGCGGAAGTGCTCGGGCAGGAAGCCGATACGCGCGCGAACCTCGGTGTTGCCGAGCGGCGCGCCGAGCACGGTGCCGCCGCCCGACGTCGGCGCGACGAGGCCGAGTAACAATTTCAGCGATGTGGTCTTGCCGGCGCCGTTCGGCCCCAGAAAGCCGAACACCTCGCCGCGCGGCACGGCGAGGGACAAACCCGCCACCGCGACGTTGCGGCCGAACTCGCGCCGCAACGCCGCGGTTTCGATTGCATATTCCGGCATCTACTGCAGAGTTTGTGCGATCTCGAGTAGTTCCGCACCATTGACCGCGCCGGCAACCGCGTACGTGTTGCCGCCGTCCGACCACATCAGCACGCCGCCGGGGAATTTTTCGCCGGCCGCGAAACCTTCCATCAACAATCCTTCGTTGCCGGACACGTTGATCGGACGATAGGACATTGCTCGCCGCGGTATCGGCACGATCAACGTCGAGCTCCAGTCGATCGTGACGGACATGCGATACGCCTCGTCACGGTCCATGCCGAGCACGCGCAGCGCCGCGTACGCGAGCTTCGAGAGATCGACGCCGGCCGGGAACGACACGTCGGGGCTTTGCGCCTGGATCACGAACAATCCGCGCTCGCCGTTCGCGTAGCTCTGACTCACGATCGGCGGCACGCGCACGGTAGCAGTTTGACCGTCGAGACCTTCGGGCAGCTCGACGTCGGGCAGCCCGAGCGTGTCGAGCACGGCTTGCAGCCCCGCCGTCTTCACGGTGAAGCGCGCAGCGTGCTCCGACGAAACCATGATGCCCGTGCTCGAGTAGCCGTTCGGGAGCCACGTCGGCACGCGCACGCGGATTCCGGCCGCTTCGCCGGCCTCGGCAGCGCTCGCGTACGAGACGGGTGCCTGCTCCGTCGTGAGCGGCTCGACGTTGCCGAAGATCGCTTCGGGGCTGATGCCGCTCGACTCCAAACTGCGCAGCCGTTCGGGGTCGAACGCCACGCCGGTGAACTGCCTCACGCGGAACAGGTCGAGGAACGCTTCGGCGGCGGCCTGCACGGGCGGCAACGTGAACGCGAAACCGACGATCGCGATCGACGCGGCGGCAGCGAACCACTTCTTAAAGCCGTCCGCGCGCGCGACGCGCGCGACGGCGTTTGGAGGGAGGGCACGCAACGTCGCGCGCAATCGCGCCGCGAATTCAGGAGGAGGCTGCTTCTTCAAACCACGCAGGAATTGGTCGTCCATCTCTCGGTACCTCGATTGGTCACCAGTCGTGGCGCAATAGCTGCACCACGCGGTGCAGGATCGTGCCGACGTTCGATTCGCTCAAACCCGTGAGCTCGGCGATGGCGCGGTTCGTGGCTTCGGCGCCGTACTTCAGCGCTAGCAACTCTTGCTCGCGGTTCGGCAGCTTCGCGACGAGGGCGACGAGGCGCTCGATGTCGGAGATGCGCGCCGCGTCGTCGTGCGGCGTGTCCTTCGTCGGCACGGTCTCCGCAGCTTCGAGCGGCACGTGCGGCCGTTGCGTACGCAGATGATCGACCGCAACGTTGCGCGCGATGCTGATCAGCCACGTCGCAAAGCCTGCGAGATCGCTGCGATAGCGCGCCCGCGCCGTCCACGCCTTCTCGAACGTGCGCGACGTGAGATCCTCCGCAAGCGCATCGTTGCCGAAGCGATAGCGGAAGAAGTTGTAGACGCGCGGCAGCTCAACCGTATAAACCGAGTCCCAATCGGGCTCGGCCGCTGCAACGCGCCAGGGAAGGACGTTTGCCATGTCGCCTTCGATTGCCATCGGAGCAATATACGGGCCAGGCCGCTGAGTATCACACGCGCGGAATCGACTCGTGGATTACTATCTACAAGCCCATGGACCCCCAATTCGAAAGCGCCGTCGCCGCCGTTCGCTCCGACGATCTCGAGAAATTCAAGGCAGCTCTCGAGACCGATCCCTCGCTCGCCACGGCGCGTTCATCGAGCAGCCATCCGACGTTGTTGCAGTGCGTCGTGTTGAACGGCGGCAAGCCCAATAACGCCGAGATGGTGCGTATTCTGATCAGGGCCGGCGCGCCGCTCGACGAGCCGTTCGTCGCCGCTGCGAGCGGCAACAACGTCCCCGCCACAGAGCTGTTGCTCGAGCACGGCGCCGCGATCGACGGCACGGGCGGCTGGTCTGCGATCGAAGAAGCGCTGTACTGGAACAGCCGCGACACGCTCGCGCTATTGCTGCGCCGCGGCGCGCGCGTGAGCAATTTGCGAATCGCGGCCGGGCTGGGCCGCACGGATCTGATCGCCGCATTCTTCGAGCCGGGCGGCGCCCTCAAGCCCGAAGCCGGCCGCATCGACTGGCCGTTCGGCAGTCTCGAGGCAATCGAGCGCTCGAACCACGAGCCGCGCGCGCGTCAAGAGCTCGCGGACCGCGTGCGCGCGTGGCCGCAAGACCAACAGGGAATCATCGACAACGCCTTCGTGTACGCGTGCATGCACGGTCATGTCGACGCCGCCGAGCTTCTGCTCCGGAAGGGCGCCGCGATCGACGCCATTCCCGGAGGATTCGATTTCGCCGGCACGGGGTTGCACTACGCCGCGTTGAACGGTCATCGCGCCATGGTCGAGCTCCTACTGCAGCGCGGCGCAGATCCCGGCATCAAGGACACGAAAACGAATTCCGACGCTGCGGGCTGGGCCGCACACGCCGGACGAAGCGACATCGTCGGGCTGCTGCAGCGCGCCGCGCCGAAGAGTTGACGCTTCAGTCGGCGCGCAGGGCCGTCACGGGGTCGGCGCGAGTGGCCCAGCGAGCCGGTAAGTAGGACGCGAACAACGCAACGGCCGCCAGCACGGCGCCCACGATTCCGAGCGCGACCGCGTCGAACGGCGGGACGTCGGCGAACACGAACCGCAGCACGCGTGTGAGTCCAAACGCGCCCAACAAGCCGAACGCGAAACCGGCCACGGCCAACCGCATCCCGCGGCCCAAGACGATGTTGCGGACATCGCGAGCGCGAGCGCCGAGCGCCACGCGCAGGCCGAATTCGCGCACGCGCTCGCGAACGCCGAAGGCGACCACGCCGTATAGCCCGACGGCACTCAAGAGCAAACCTAATCCGCAGAGCGCGCCGAGGATCGTGGCGCCGCGCTGCCGCGGCGCGATTTCGATCCGCATCAGCTCCTCGAACGTCCTCATGTCGACGATCGCGAGATCCGGGTTCTCGGCCTGCACCGCTTTGCGTACGTCGTCGGTTAGCGCAGCCGCTCGAGGCGAGCGCAGCAGCAACGTCATCCGGCTCGAAAAATGTTGGCCGAGCGGCTCGTAGAAGACGGCGCGCGGCGCTTCCGAGAGCGACGCGTACTTGGCGTCGCTGACGACGCCGATTACCTGCAGCGCGGAGTCGTCGACGCGCAGGGTTTGGCCGAGCGGCGACTGTCCCGGCCACAGCTCCTCGGCCATCGTTTCGTTGATGACGGCGACGGGGGCGCCCTCCTCAGTCTCGAAGTCGCGGCCTTGGTGCAGCGGAATCCGCATCGTCGCGAAATAGTCGGGCGTCACGACCTTGCGGTCTGCACGGCTCTCCCCGATCGCTACGCTCTCGGCCGCGCCGAGATACAACGGCACCTCGCGGCTGAGGCTTACGACTTCGACACCGGGCAACGACGACGCGCGTGCGAGCAGGCTCGCGTAGAAGCGCCTGCCCTGCTCCGGGCTCATCTGCGTCTGACCAAGATCGAGCGACGCGGTCAAGCCGTTGCTCATGTCCATGCCCGCGCTCGTGTTGCGCGCGTCGAGATAGGCCTGCGCCAGCAGCGTGGACCCCACGAGTAGCATCGTCGACACGGCCATCTGCGCGATCACGAGCGCGTCCAGCGCGCGCGTTGTGCCCGGTGTGCCGCGGCTCGCGCCCGAACGCTTCAACGCTTCCAAGAAGTTCGTGCGCGCGGCTTGTCGCGCCGGAGCGAGGCCGAACGCGACCGAGACGACGATGGCCGTGATCGCAGCGAGAGTTAGGACGCGCCAGTCGAGACGTGGATCGATCGCATAGGCCAGATGCTCCGGCAAGTCCGCCGCCACGGAAGGCACGAGGTAAATCGCGACGAACGACAGCGCGACGCCAAGAGCGGATCCGGCGAATCCGAGCACCACGCACTCGGTGATGATCTGTCGCGCGATTTGCCGCGGCGTGGCGCCGAGCGCCAAGCGGACGCCGATCTCGGGCCGCCGGCTGGGCCCTCGCGCGAGCATCAACCCCGCGACGTTCGCAACGGCAACGGCCACGATCAATCCCATCAGCGCGAAGAGCAGTGCCGATCCCCCGAGCACGACGGGACGCAGTGCTGCGCCGAACCCGAGCCCGTCGGGCGCGTCGACTTGCGTCGTGAGCCCGGGGCGATCGAGTCCCGCGACGAGCGAATCGAGTTGCTGCTGAGCTTCACCGCGCGTCACACCGGACGCGAGTCGCCCGAGCACGCCGAACAACGGCAAAGCCGCGGCATTCGGCTCCGGATTGAAATCCGTGAACCGCGAGATCGGCAACCACATGTCGGCCCGGATGAGTTGCGTCGCACCGATGAAACCGGCCGGCGCGACTCCGACGACGATGGCTTCGCGCCCGTTGATGCGAATCTGGCGCCCGAGCAGCGACGCGTCGCGATTGAATCGCAGGCGCCAAAGCCGCTCGCTGATCACGGCTTGCGGAACGTCGCTGGCCGAATCGAACACGCGCCCGATCAACGGCGAAACACGCAGCATCGAGAAATAGTTCGCGCTGACGAGCTCGCTCTGAACCATACGCGGCGGATCGGCGGCGGCAACGCTGACGGGCAAGAATGTTCGTGCCGCAAGCTCGCTGAAGCGTGTCGCGCTCGAAGCCACGGCGAGATATTCGTCGAGCGAGAACGGCCGCAGGCGCGGCGGGCTCGGCTCGCGCAACAGCACGGTGGCAAGCTCGTCCGGCTCGGCAAACGGCAGCGGGCGTAACAGAACGGCGTTGATCGCGGTCAAGCTCGCGGTGTTCGCACCCGTTCCGATCCCAAGGCACAGCAGCGCGGCGAGCGTCCAAGCCGGGCGCGCCAGCAACCCGCGACGCGCGTAGCGTAAATCGGCGAGTGTCTTCTCGAGCACACCGTATATACGGCGCGCGCGCGCGAGTATCACGCGCGCTTACGCGCCTAGGTCTCGGTTCGAGTTCTAAAGCCCGAGCCAATACTCGAGCAGCAGATGCGTGGGTAAATAGATCAGCAGCGGATACACCAGCATCATGAGACCGAAGTGCAGCGGGAGCGGCAATCGCCGGCGCGGCGGGTGACCCACCCCGCGCACCCAATTGATGTTCTTCTCCGGCGGTGCGAGCCAAAGTGTCGCCGGCAACACGAGCCAGGCAAGCGCCGTCTGCGCAAGCAGTGCGCGGTCGTCATAGCCGTATCGGTACACGAGCCAGAGCGCGCCCGGCGGCAACGCCAGGTGAAACACGGCCGACAACGTTCGCATGGAGACTGAAAGGCGCGTATCGAACATATAGGCGGCCAACGTCGTGACGGCGCGTTCCTTTGTTATCGCGCCGGTGACGAACGACACGAGCCAAAGCGTTTCGGGAAGCAAGACGGCGAGCGCCATCATGCTGCCGAGCAAGGGTTGCTCGAGCCACAGCGCGAGGCAGATGCCGAGCAACCCGATGTCGGAGAACCAGAGGAAGTTCGCGGGGCCGTACTTCACGAAGTAGATCGGCACCACGACGGCCACGAGCACGGCGAACAACACGCGAAAGCCAACGCTCACCGCCTCGAGTAGCGGCGGATCGAGTGTCTGTGCGGCACCGGGCGAAGACGCGGCCAGCGCGCCGATCGCGAGCGCGGCTATCGCGGCTTTCGTGGGAAAGTTCATCGATGCCTCTTGTGTTGGTATGGATCGGTGCGCGCCTGCTACGCCCCATTAGCTTAGCGACCCGAGGCGTAGGTTTGTTACGATGAATGCCGCTCACTGGCATGCTTACAGGGGGAAGGATGACGGCTCGTAGCGCCTTCGTCGTTGCCGCCGCGGTCGTTGCGGCCCCTGCGCTCGCTCATCACGGCATCGGCACCTTCGATACCAGACAAGAGGTCACGATTACCGGCGCCGTGACCGGCGTCGACTTCGTCAACCCGCACGCGTACCTCTATCTCGACGTAACCGGTGCCGACGGCAAAGTCGCCGCATGGCGCTGCGAGATGCGCTCGGCGACGACGCTACGGCGTTCGGGCTGGTCGCCCGAGATGTTCAAGCCGGGCGAGCCCGTCACGATCACGGGCGCGCCCGATCGCAACGACCCGAGCTCGTGTTACCTCTCGACGATTGTCTTCGCGGACGGCCGCTCGGCGGACCGCTACGGCCAGCTTTCCAACGCGCCTGCGCCCCGTGCTGCCGCCGAACGCGCGGCGCGCCGGTCCTCGGGCGAGCCGAACATCGCAGGCGATTGGGCGCCCGAGCAGCTCGTGATGACCGACCCGCGCGGTCGCGGCGGCGCGCTGGTGCCGCTATCGCAAGCGCGGAGCTTCGAGCCCGGTGCGAATACCACGGAGAACGCGCGCCAGTACCGCACGCGCGACGTCGAGCTCACGCCGGCCGGCAAGCAAGCGGCCGACGCGTTCGAAACGTATAACCCGCAGCACAACCCGCGCATGCGCTGCGAGACGACGAGCATCATTTTCGATTGGACGTACGACGGCGCTGTCAATCGCATCACGCAAACGGCCGACACGGTCACGCTCGAGTACGGCCAACTCGGCTTCACGCGCACGATTCACCTGAGGGAGACCCAGCATCCGGCGACGCTCGAGCCTTCGCGCGCAGGTCACTCGATCGGCCGCTGGGAAAACGACGTGCTCGTCGTCGACACCGTCGGTTTCGCGCCCGGCGTGTTGTCGCCGCCGGTTCTGCACACGAATCGGTTACACGTCGTCGAGCGCTTCTCGCTCGATCCGGCCGGGCCGACGCTGCTGCGCAGCTACACGGCCGACGATCCCGTCTACTTCGGCAGCACGTACAGCGGCAGCGACATGCTCGCCCTGGCCGACGTCGCGTACGCACCGGACAAGTGCAACGAGCTCACGGGTTTGGCCGGGCGCAAGCTGTCGCCCTGACGCGATCAGCCGAAGCGCGCCTTGGCGCGCTCCCTCGCCTTCTCCGCTTCGACCTCGCGATTGCGCGGCTCGCCCGTCGTTTCGAGCGAGAAGATCAGCCGCGACGCAGCCGACGTGACTTCGACGACCGCGCGATTGAACGCATCTTCGTTTGCCTTGGACGGCTTGTTGAAGCCGCTGAGCTTGCGCACGAACTGCAACGCCGAAGCGCGAATCTCCGCGTCCGTGGCCGGCGGCTCGAAGTTGAACA
>Ga0075423_10004036_pt1 | contig 13548 bp, 9 predicted proteins | sample SoiMethybrSBSTD2_FD_80114 | JGI IMG/M metagenome (GOLD analysis project Ga0075423, IMG submission 80114) | Bulk soil microbial communities from a Populus tree surrounding site in Tennessee, USA - Soil MetaG P. TD hybrid SBSTD2 | ecosystem: Environmental > Terrestrial > Soil > Tree plantation...
AGGGGACCACCTCGAGGGGCGGCGGCTCGAGCGGCCGCCGCTCCTCCGACTCGCCCGGCCGCTCCACCAGGTGGCGCCGATGCCAGGTGCCGAAGGTGACGAGCAGCAGGAGCAGCCACACGTGGTTGGCGCGCCCGGCGACGTGCGCCTCGAGGAGCCGGGTGATGGCGGCGGCGTCGAAGATCTCCGGGGGCAGCGCGTCGAAGTCGGCGATCGTCTTCGCCACCCGCTCCGCGAGCGCGGGACGGTGCCGCAGCATCTCCGCCATGTTCGGCCACGATCGCTCGGTGAACGTGGGATGGGGCAACGGCCGCGCGCGGCCGCCCAGGCCGTAGCGCTGCCGCAGCAGCTGCACGCGCTCGCGGGCATAGAGGCGCAGCGGATGCGTGCTCGGCGGCATGCCGGTGTTGCCGTCCGGGATGCGCCAGATGTCCGGGGCGAGGCGCCGCATGGCGCGCCGATAGGCGAGGCCGTCGAGCCGGAGCCGCGGCGGCGTGGCGACGATCGCGTCGAGCAGCGCGTTGTGGGTGGTGAGGATCCGGTCCTCGAAGAAGTGGCGGATGCTGAGGACGTTGAGGTAGGCGGGGAAGCGGCCCAGCATCATGTGAAACGACACCGCCTCGAAGCGCGTGACCACGTCGGGGCAATCGTCCCAGTGCTGCCGCAGGATCGCCTCGAGCGTGTCCCGGAGCACCCCTTCGATCGCGCCGCGATACGGCTCGCGCAGGATCTCGCGGATGGGGGCGTGGCCGAAGAGCGAGTGCGGATGCTCCACCAGCGTGGTCTCCGCGAGGGCGCGCGAGGCGAGATCGGGCAGCGGCAGGAGGTCGTGGCAGTGCAGGGGCCACCCCCGCAGACGCTTCCGGCGCTTCGGGAGCGAGTTGCCCTTCAAGAAGCGGTCGAAAGAGTAGCCGGTGGCGAGCGCGGTGATCTCGGGCGGCAGCACCGAGCGGAGATGGGCGAACTGGGCGTTGTCGTACCGGTGCGCGCCGTCGCCGAGGGCGACGGCCAGATCCAGTAGGCCCACGTGATGCTCCGGATGCCGCCGGACGAAGGTGAAGGGAAATCCCCGCGAGGCGGCGATCAAGCGCGCGAGGTCGACTTCGCGGTTGTCGAAGTCCGCGAGCGTGACGGCGGGGAGGGGCCGGGGCGAGCAGGCGACCACCGCGCGCGCGTCCAGTCCCCCGCTCAGGAGGAGGGCGAGCCCGCGCCCGTCGTCCACCATGCGGGCGGTGGCCTCCTGTAGCGGCCCGATCAGGCGCTCGGCATGGGCGTCGACCGATTGTCCGTCGTCGGCCGGAGGACGCCAGGACCAGTAGCGCCGAGGCGGTCGCGGCCCGCCGGGACACTCGAGCGACGACGCGGGAGGAAGCGCCCGGACATCGTCGAGGAACGTGCGCTCGTCCACCATCGCCTGGAACGCGAGAAATTGCATGACCGCGACGGGATCCAGCCGGCGGCGCGCCTGCGGCAGGCGCAGGAGCAGGCCCGCCTGGCTCGCGAACGCGAACAGCTCCGCCCCGTCGCGGTAGAAGAGCGGGCGCGAGTTGAAGCGGTCCGACACGAGCGTGATCGCGCGGCGGCGCGGCTCGCGCACGACGGCGGCGAAGGCGCCGTCGAGGCGCGCCAGCGCCGCGAGACCCTCCCGCTCGCGCGCCGCCGCCCACCGCTCCGCCGCGCCCGGGGCCGCGCCGTCGGGGAAGCGCGGTCGCCCGTCGAAGATCACCCGCACGTCCGCGGCGTCGGTGAGAACGGGAAGCGGAGGCGTGTGCGCGTGATGGACGCGCACGACGATCAGGTGCTCGTCCTCCCAGACGTCCCAGCGGCACTCGCCGGTGAAGTCGAGCCCGGCGGCGGCTCGGCGAACGGCCTCGCGCTCGAGGTCGGAGAGGGGGCGCGTCGCGAACAGCCCGATCATGGCTGTCCCGCGACCGAAGCCGTGTCGTGGGCCAGGGCTTGGTGCTGAAGCATGCGCCGCACCGATCATACTCGGCCGAGGGGCGTCAGAAAAGGTGCTACCATCCGCGGCATGCCGGACGCCCGCCCGCCGTTCCGGGCCGACCATGTCGGGAGCCTGCTGCGCCCCGCGTCGCTCAAGGCCCTGCGCGCCGAGAAGGACGCCGGGCGCGCCACCGCCGAGGCCGTGACCGCGGCGGAGAACGCGGCCATCCGCGACGCGGTGGCGTTCCAGGAAGGCGTGGGCCTTCAGGGCATCACGGACGGCGAGATGCGCCGGAAGTCCTGGCACATGGACTTCCTCATGCAGTTCTCCGGGCTCACGAGCGAGGGCAAGGCGCTGCCCGTCACCTTCCATGGCAAGTCGGGGGAGCTGTTCTTCACGCGCCCGGACCTGGCCGTGACGTCACGCGTGACGCGCTCGCGCCCGATCTTCGTCGACGGCTTCACGTTCCTCCGCAGCGTCGTGCATCGCACCGCGAAGCTCACGCTGCCCTCGCCCTCGATGCTGCTCACCCAGGTGGGGCAGCCCAACATCGACCGCCACGTGTATCCGGACCTCAACCGCTTCGCCGACGACACCGCCGCCGCGTATCGCGCCGAGATCGCCGACCTCTATGCCGCCGGCTGCCGCTATCTCCAGCTCGACGACGTGAGCCTTGCCTATCTCTGCGACGAGACCATGCGGGCGGAGGGCAAGGCCCGCGGCGACGATCCCGACCGCCAATTGGCGCTTTCGGTCCGAATGGTAAGAGAAGTCCTTCGCGACAAGCCGCGCGACCTCGCGGTGTGCACGCATCTCTGCCGGGGCAACTTCCGCTCGTCGTGGCGCGCCCAGGGGGGCTACGAGCGCGTGGCCGAGACCGTGTTCACCCAGATGCCCTACGACGGCTTCTTCCTCGAGTTCGACGACGCCCGCTCGGGCGATTTCTCGCCGCTGCGCCACGTGCCGAAGACCGCGCGCGTGGTGCTGGGCCTGGTGACGAGCAAGACGGGCACGCTCGAGCGCAAGGACGACCTCAAGCGCCGCCTCGACGAGGCCGCGAAGTACTTGCCACTGGACCAGCTCGGCCTGAGCCCGCAGTGCGGGTTCTCGTCCACCGTCGAGGGCAACGACATCGGCGTGGAGCAGCAGCGCGCGAAACTGGCGCTGTGCGTTGAAACCGCCGGAGAAGTCTGGGGGGCGCTCTAGTGCGGGCCGGCCCGGCCGGGGCGCCGCGCTACGCGCCCTTGTCCGCGGCGAGCCGGCGTAGCCGCGTCTCGCTCGCCTGATCCGCGGGGAAGAAGCACTCCACCCGCAGCTCGTGGAGCGTGATGTCGTACGGCACGCCCAGCCCGGCGAGCAGCGAGAAGAACGAGAGCCGCACGTCGCCCTTGACCAGCTCCACCGCGAGGAAGGGCGCCCGCGCCGCGTCCAGATCGAGCATGCGCCACTGGCGCGGCACGTCGGGGTAGGACAGGAGCTCCTCCAGCAGCCGGCCCGTCTCGGGCTCGCCCACGCCCCGCATGACGTCGCGGTGCAGCCACTGGATGAGCGCGGCCGCGGTGGGCTCCCAGTTCACGATGTAGGGACGCATCCCGCGCGGGTGATAGAAGAGCCGCATCGCGTTCGGCGGGCCGAGGGCGGCGATCTCCGCGGGAGCGAGGAAGAGGCTCAGCAACCGCTGGGCGCCGCCGTTGCTCAGCACGATGTTCCAGCCGCCGTCGAGGACCAGCGCGGGGAAGGGCTCCTGCTGCCGCAGCATGAACTCGAGGGCGCGGCGCACGTCGGCCAGCTCGGGTGCCTCGAGCCCCCGCTCGCGGTAGATGGGGGCGAAGCCCGCGGCGGTGAGCAGCTCGTTGCGCGCCCGGGCCGGCACGTCGAGGGCGCGGGCGAGCAGCAGGACCATCTCGCGGCTGGGCTGAGCGCGGCCGGTCTCCACGAAGGAGAGATGCCGCGTCGAGACCTCGGCCTCCATGGCGAGCCCGAGCTGGCTGAGCCGCCGGCGCTCCCGCCACTGGCGGAGCAGCGTGCCGAAGGGGCTCAGCCGCGCGGCGCGAGGCCGGGGGGCGCGGCGATGCGCGCGGGCGCGGGGCGTGTGGCCGGCGCGGGTCGGTGGCATGGGCGGAGTCTACACCGCGCGCGGAACGTGAGACATTACCTCCCAGGTAATTGAGACGGTGACCCGGGCAGCGGAGCATGCCTTCCAGGAGGACGGCGAGATGAGCGAGACCTTCGATCCCAAGGAGCTGAGCGCCCGATGGAAGGGCACGCTCGGCGAGCTGCTCGGCATCGAGTTCGTCGAGGCGAGCAAGGAGCGCGTGGTGGCGCGCCTGACGATTCGGGATGACCTGCGTACCGTCGGCGGCCCGCTCCACGGCGGCACCCTGATGGCCCTCGCCGATACCATCGGCGCCGTCGCCACCGTGCTGAACCTCCCGCCCGGCGCGGGCACGACCACGCTGGAGTCCAAGACCAATTTCTTCGCGGCGGGCCGCGACGGCCTCGTCCAGGCGGAGGCAACGCCGCTCCACCGCGGCAAGCGCACCCAGGTGTGGCAGACGCGCATCACGGACGCGTCGGGACGCATGCTCTCGCTCACCACCCAGACGCAGATGGTGCTCATGTGACGGGATCCGCGAGGCCGCTTCGCGTCGCCTTCGTGGGCGGCTTCGCGGCGTGCTTCGTGGAGCCGGTGCGGGCCCGCGTGGCGACGCCCTGCGAGCTCGTGACGGGCGACGAGCGCGAGCTGCTCGCGCGCCTGGGCGACGTGGACGTGGTGGTGACGCTGGCCTTCACGCCCGCCATGGGCGCCGCCGCGTCCCGGCTGCGCCTGGTCCAGGTGCCCGGCGCCGGCGTCGATCGCATCGACCGCCGCGCGCTCCCGGCCGGCGCCGTGGTCGCCAACGCCTACGGCCACGAGCGGGGCATCGCGGAGTACGTGCTGGGCGGCATGCTCGCCTGGAACCACCGATTCGTCTCGGTCGACGCGAATCTGCGGCGCGGCCGCTGGGACGCCGCGTGGTCCCACGACGCCCCGCCGCCGCCGTTCGTGCCCGAGCTGGGCGGGAAGACGCTGGGCATTCTCGGCTACGGACGCATCGGCCAGGCGGTGGCACGCCGGGCCCGGGCGTTCGACATGACCGTCCACGCGATACGCCGCGAGCCCAGGGGCACGAGCGCCGAGGGCCTGGCCTCGCTCGCGGGGCCGGAGGGGCTCGACGCGCTCCTGAGCGCCGCGGACTATCTGGCGATCACGCTGGCCCTCACCCCGGAGACGCGTGGGATGATCGGCGCCCGCGAGCTGGCGCGGATGAGGCGCAGCGCCGTAGTCATCAACGTGGCGCGCGGCGAGATCGTGGACGAGGACGCGCTCTACGAGGCGCTGGCCGCCGGTACGATCGCGGGCGCGGCGCTGGACGTCTGGTACCGCTATCCCGCCACGCCGGGCCCCACGCTGCCGTCGCGCCGGCCCTTTCACGAGCTAAGGAATGTACTGATGACGCCGCACGTGTCCGGCTGGACCGAGGGCATGCTGGCCGCGCGCGCCGCCGTGATCGCGGGCAACATCGAGCGCATTGCCCGGGGAGAGGCGCCGGTCAACCTCGTCGCCTGACGTGGTAGAGTGTGCGGCGCCATGGGCAAGCTCGACGACAAGGTCGTCCTGGTCACCGGCGCGAGCCGCGGCATCGGCGCAGACATCGCCCGCCTGTTCGCCGCGGAGGGTGGGCGCGTGGTCTGCGCGGCGCGCACGCTCCGGGAGGGCGATCACCCGCTCGCGGGGTCGCTCGAGCACACCGTGAGCGAGATCACGGCGGCCGGCGGCGAGGCCACCGCGATCGCGGCCGACATCTCCGAGCCGGACGAGTGCGCCCGCCTCGTGCGGGCCGCCCGCGACGTCTATGGTCCCATCGACGTCCTGGTGAACAACGCCGCGCTGACCTACTTCATCGAGGTCAAGGACTACCCCGTCAACAAGTGGCTGCGCTCGTGGGCGGTGAACGTTCACGCGCCCTTCGTCCTCTCCAAGCTGGTGCTGGAGGACATGATCCCGCGCCGCCGCGGCAGCATCGTGAACATCTCCTCGGGCTCGGCCATCGGCCCTGGACGCGGACCCTATCCCGAGCCCGAGCGCTATTCCGGCGGCACCTGCTACGGGGCGGAGAAGGCGGCGCTCGAGCGCTTCACCCAGGGGCTGGCACGCGAGGTCTACCCGCACGGCGTCTCCGTCACCGCGGTGTCGCCGTCGCAGGTGGTGCCCACCCCGGGCACCGTGCACCACAAGCTCGTGCGCAGCATGGACGATCCGCGCGGTGAGCCGCCCATCCTGATGGCCCGGGCCGCCCTCCTCCTGGCCACCGAGCCCTGCGAGCGCATCACGGGACGGGTGACCTACAGCCAGGAGATCCTCAAGGAGCACGGCTGGATCACCGAGGCCCGAGGGCGCGGCGTCGATAGCCGGGGCAGCGGCTACTCGCAGAGCTGACGGCCGCCCGCGGCGGTCGACGTGGGACATTTAACGTTGACGCTGCCGCCACCTTAGGTATAACTAACTATATGCGTGCGCTCGTCGGCTCGCTCCCCCTGCTTCTGGCGCTCGCCACGGCGGCGCTGGCCGACGTCCAGGACCTGCGCGAGCGTGGGCTCGCCGCCATCCGGAGCCTCACCGGGTGCTTCCTCGTCGATTACAGCTTCGTCGAGGTGGAGAGCCTCCGCCCCGGCTACACGCGGGATCCACGCGTCTACGACGTCAACCGGGACAAGTCGGTGAAGGAATGGATCACCGCCGAGCAGATCGCGCCGAATCGCATCTGGCTCCAGCGCATCCTCTTCGCCGCCGACCTCGACGGAACTGTTCGGATGGGTAGCTTGCTTCGCCATCAGTCGGAGGACTGGGAGTTCGGCGCGGCCTACCTCTACGACTTCGCGGGGCCGCAGATCTGGCAGCCGCGCGATCTCCGGGCCACGCCTCATCTCTGGACGCGGCGGGTCACCAATCTCGACGACGGCCCGCGCTATCAGTGCGCGGGGGCGTGGACCGCCGGCGGCTATCCGGAATGGTCGTGTGACAGCTACGCCCCCGTGCCCGGACGGGAGACGCGCGACATGGGCCGCTCCGACTATCAGGCGCTGGACCGTCGCACGCGCATCGTGGCCTACGGCTCGAGCTTTCTGGAGCGGCAGAACAACGTGAAGACGCTTCATGCCGAGGGTGTCCGCACCCCCCTCGTGCGCGAGCTCGGCAAGACCTGGTACGTCCGGCTGCCCGAGGGGGAATGTGCGGTGGGCGCGGCGTTCGCCCGCGATCGCGCGGCCTTCTGGGGGCTGCTCCGCGAGACCTGGGACGGCGTGCTAAACGGCGCCGGCCCCTTCGTGGAGCGGACGCCGCCCGGCCAGCCCCCTCGCTTCGTCAAGATGTTCGAGGTGGAGGAGGAATTCATGGGCAAGGATTTCACGGACCCCGCAGTGCGCGAGGCGGCCCGCGCGCGCATCCGGGGCGTCATCGACGCGTACCGGGCGCCGTAGCGGGAGCCGACGCGTGCGCATTCGGGATTCGCTCCGCCGCATCGCGCCGCGCGCCGCGCTCGTCGCGGTCGCGTGGCTGCTGGCCGCGAGCTCGGCCACCGCGCAGGCGCCGCCGGTCGCCGAGCCCGATCCCGCGCAGATGATCCTCCACATCCTGGACTACGTGGCGGTGGACTATCCGGGCGCGGTGAAGGACGGCAAGGTCCTGGACGAGGGCGAGTACAGGGAGCAGGTCGAGTTCGTGGGACAGGCGCGCGCGCTGCTGGGGCGCCTCGAGGCGCGGCCCGAGCGCGCGGGGCTGGAGGCCCAAGCGGACCGGCTGGTCGCGCTCGTCAAGGACAAGGGGCCCGACGCCGACGTGGCGCGCCTCGCCGGCGAATTGCGCTGGGCGCTCATCGGCGCGTACCGCATCGACGTCGCGCCCAAGCGTGTTCCCGACCTCAAGCGGGGCGGGGCGCTCTTCGCCGCGCGCTGCGCCCTCTGCCACGGCGCCACCGGCCACGGCGACGGGCCCGCGGCCCAGAGCCTCGATCCCCGGCCCAGCGACTTCCACGACGCCGAGCGCATGAGCCAGCGCAGCCTCTACAGCGTGTTCAGCACGATCACGCTGGGCGTGGAGGGCACCGCAATGGCGGGCTTCCGCGACCTCACCGAGGACGAGCGCTGGGCCCTGGCCTTCCACGTGGCCGGGCTCACCGCGCCGGAGGCGGAGCGCGCCCGCGGCCAGGCCCTCTGGACCGCGGGCAAGGGCCGCGACGTGTTCTCCGATCTCGCGAGCCTTGCCACGCGGAGCCCGCGCGAGCTCACGACGCGCCACGGCGTCGACGCCGCGGCGCTCCTCGCCTATCTCCGCACCGATCCGGAGGCGCTGATGCCACAGGGCAACGCGGCCCTCGCCATCAGCCTTCGCCTGCTTCGCCAGAGCCTGGAGGCGTATCGCGGCGGGCGGGCGCGCGAGGCGCAGGACCTCGCGGTGTCCGCCTATCTCGACGGCTTCGAGCTGGCCGAGCCGACCCTGGACGCGGTGGACCACCCGCTCCGCATGGCCATCGAGGGCGAGATGCTTCGCTTCCGCGGGCTCGTGAAGGAGGGGGCGCCCCTCGGGGCGGTGGAGACGCAGGCGGGCAAGGTGGAGGCGCTGCTCACCCGGGCGCAGGCGAGGCTCGACACGGACCGGCTCACGCCGGCCGCGACGTTCGTGTCGGCGTTCATCATCTTGCTGCGCGAGGGGCTCGAAGCGCTGCTGGTCGTCGCGGCGGTGATCGCGCTGCTCGTCAAGGCGGGCCGGCGCGACGCGCTCCCGTGGGTGCACGGCGGCTGGGTCGTGGCGCTGCTGCTGGGCGGGCTCACGTGGTGGGTGGCGTCCCGTATGCTCACGATCAGCGGCTCGACACGGGAGACGACCGAGGGCGTCACGGCGCTCGTGGCCGCCGCGGTGCTCCTCTACGTGGGCTTCTGGATGCACGGCAAGAGCCAGTCGCACCGCTGGCAGGCCTTCCTCGACGCGCGGCTCGCCGGCGCCCTGTCGGGGCGCACGATGCTCGCCCTGGCCTCCGTGTCCTTCCTCGCCGTGTACCGCGAGGTCTTCGAGACCGTGCTCTTCTACGAGGCGCTGGCCGCGCAGGCCGGGCCGACCGGCGGGCCGGCGCTCCTCGGCGGGCTCGCGGCGGCGGCGGTGGCCCTGGTCGCGCTCGGCTGGGTCATCGTGCGCGGGAGCCTCCGGCTGCCCATCGGGCTCTTCTTCGGGGTCTCGGCCATCGTGGTGGGAGTCCTCGCGGTGGTGTTCGTGGGCAACGGCATCGCCGCGCTCCAGGAAGCCGGGGCATTTCCCCAGCACGCGCTGGAGCTTCCCGCCATCCCGCTGCTCGGCATTCACCCGAGCGTCGAGGGGCTGACCGTGCAGGCGCTGCTCCTCGTGATCCTCGTCGCGGGCTTCGCGTGGAGCTCGCGCGTGGCGCGCGAACGGCCCGCGTAGTATCCTCGCCGCCATGGAACAGCGCCCCGTCGGTCAAAGCCCGCTCCGCGTCTCCGCCGTCGGTCTCGGCTGCATGTCACTCTCCGGCGTCTACGGCGCCGCCGACGATGCGGCCTCCGTCGCCCTCGTCCAGCACGCGCTGGATCGGGGGATCACCCATATCGACTCTTCGGACATGTACGGCTGGGGCCACAACGAGACGCTGCTGGGCCGCGCGCTGCGCGGCCGCCGCGATCAGGCGGTTCTCACCACCAAGTTCGGGCAGACACGCAATCCGGCGGGGGCCAACCTCGTCAACGGCCGGCCCGAGTACGTGCGCGAAGCGTGCGACGCCAGCCTGACCCGCCTCGGCGTGGACGTGATCGACCTCTACTACCAGCATCGCGTGGACCCGTCCGTGCCCATCGAGGACACGGTGGGCGCGATGAAGGGGCTGGTGGAGGCGGGCAAGGTGCGCGCGCTCGGGCTGTCCGAGGCCGCGCCTGCGACGATCCGCCGCGCGCACGCCGTGCATCCCATCGCCGCGGTACAGAGCGAGTTCTCGCTGCTCTACCGCGTCGAGGCCGAGGAGACGCTGCGCGTGTGCCGCGAGCTCGGTATCAGCTTCGTGGCTTATTCCCCGCTGGGGCGCGGCTTCCTGACCGGCCAGATCCAGAAGATCGCCGACATTCCCGAGGGCGATCGCCGCCGCGACCACCCGCGCTTCCAGGACGGCAACTTCGGCCACAACGTGGACCTCGTGCATCGCATCGAGGCCATCGCGGCGGAGAAAGGCTGCACACCGTCGCAGCTCGTGCTGGCCTGGCTGCTCGCTCAGGGGCCGGACGTGCTGCCGATACCCGGCACCAAGCGGAAGGACCGCCTGGAAGAAAATCTCGGCGCGGCGGCGGTGAAGCTCGGCGCCGCGGACGTGGCGCGCATCTCCGCCGCGGTGCCGTCGGGCGCCGCCGCGGGCACGCGCTATCCTGCGCCGCAGATGAAGAGCGTGTACCTCTAGACGCCGAACCTCACGGCTGGGCCTTTCCGGGGGCCTTGCCCGCCGCGTCCGGCGCCGGCCCGCCGGGCGCCGCGCCACCCGGCGCCGCAGCGCCGGAGCGCTGCCCGCCGCCCGATCGGCCGCCCTCCTGGCCTGGCGCGCGGATCTCGACCTTGGCGCCGGCCACGAGCCGCGGCATGCCGTCGGTCACCACCTTCTCGCCGGGCTTGAGCCCGTCGCCGACCACCGTCTCGTTGCCCTGGGTGCGCTTCACGGTGATCCGCCGCGTCTCCACGGTGGAATCGTCCTTCACCACGAACACGAACGTACTGTTGCCCTGGCCGGTCTGCACGGCCTGCGCCGGCACCACGATGGCGTCTGGCTCGGTCGAGAGCACCAGCTCCACGTTGGCGAACTGGCCGGGCCAGAGCTTTCGCTCAGCGTTGGTAAAGGTGCCCTTGAGACGGATCGTGCCGGTGGCGGCGTCCACGATGTTGTCCACGAAGCTCACGGTACCCCGCTGGGGCTGAGCGTCACCGGCGGGCGTCGCCCGCACCTCCAGCGTCCCTGCGGCCATGTAGCGGCGGATGGCGGGCAGCTGCTGCTGGGGCACGGTGAAGGAGACGTAGACGGGCTGGATCTGGTTGATGACGACGAGGGTGGAGTCCGACGTCCCGCCCGCGCGTACGATGTTGCCCTCGTGGAGCATGAGGCTCCCAGTGCGGCCGTCCACCGGCGAGGTGATCTTGGTGTAGCCGAGCTGTATCTTGGCCGTCTCCACCATGGCCTCGTCGCCGCGCACCGTCTGCTCGGCGGCCTTGATCGCCGCCTCGTCCGCCTTCACCGTCTCCTCCGCGCTCTTCACGTCGGCCTCATCGGCCCGCACTGTCGCGGCGAGCGCCTCCGCGGTGGTGTGGAACTGCTCGGACTGCTCGAGCGAGATGAGCTCACGCTTGTAGAGCTCCGCGTAGCGCTTGGCCTCGGCATCGGCGGTGCGCGCCTGGGCCTGATCGCGCGCCAGGGCGGCGCGCGTCTGGAGCACGCGCGCCCGGTCGCGCTCGAGCGCCGCGCGCGCTTGCTGCACGAGGCCGGTGTCCCTGGCGAGGTTGGCCTGAGCCTGCGCCACCGCGGCCTCGAAGGACCGCGGATCGATGGTGAAGAGGAGATCGCCCTTCTTCACGTCCTGGCCTTCCTTGAAGTGCACACGCATCAGCTCGCCGCCCACCTGGGCGCGCACGGAGACCACCGAGAGCGCCTCCACCGTGCCGATGGCCTGGATCTGGAGCGGCATGGCCTTCTGCTCGACGGGCGCCACCGCCACCGGCACCGCGGGGGTCGCGGGCGGCGCCTTCGATTCGGCCTTGTCACGCGAGCAGGCGCCCAGCATGACGACGAGGGCCAGGATCAGCACGACGATGGGGACGGAGCGCGAGGGCCGGATCATGCGGTCTCCAGGGTCGGTGTCGTGCGGCGGGCCCGGCGCCCATGCCAGGCGCGGAGCCGGTCGAGATAGAGATAGACCACGGGGGTCGTGTAGAGGGTGAGGAGCTGCGAGAGGACGAGGCCGCCCACGATCGTGATGCCGAGGGGCCGCCGCAGCTCGGCGCCCGTGCCGGCGCCCAGCGCCAGCGGCAGGCCGCCCAGCAGCGCAGCCATCGTCGTCATCATGATGGGGCGGAAGCGCAGGAGGCACGCCTCATAGATCGCCTCGGCGGGGCCCTTGCCGCCCGCGCGCTCGGCCTCGAGGGCGAAGTCGATCATCATGATCGCATTCTTCTTCACGATGCCGATGAGGAGGATGATGCCGATCATCGCGATCACGGAGAGGTCGGTGTTGAATAGCAGCAGGGCGAGGATGGCGCCCACGCCCGCTGAGGGCAGGGTGGAGAGAATCGTGAGGGGGTGAATGTAGCTCTCGTAGAGCACCCCGAGCACGATGTAGACGGTGGCGAGCGCGGCCAGGATCAGATTAGGCTGAGACGCGAGCGAGGCCTGGAAGGCCTGGAGCGTGCCCTGGAAGCTGGCGCGGATGGTGGGCGGCAGCCCGACCTCGCGCTCGGCCGCGCGGATCGCGTTCACGGCATCGCCCAGCGCCACGCCGGCCGCGAGGTTGAACGACAGGGTGACCGCGGGGAACTGGCCTTGATGGGCCACCTGCAGCGGGGTCAGCGTGGGGGTGAAGCGCGCGATGGTGGAGAGCGGGACGGGCGGACCGCTCGGCGTCTTGACGTAGACGTCGGTGAGGGCGTCGGGATTCTGCTGGAAGGCCGGATCGACCTCCATGACCACGCGGTACTGGTTGAGCTGGGTGAAGATCGTCGAGACCTGGCGCTGGCCGAACGCGTCGTAGAGGCTGTCATCGATGCCCTGAGGGAGAATGCCGAGCCGCGACGCGATGTCGCGGTCGATCACGAGCTTGGCCTGGAGCCCCCGGTTCTGCTGGTCGGTGGACAGGTCGCGTAGCTGGGGCAGCGTGCGGAGCCTGGCGAGCATCCGCGGGGCCGCCGCGTTGAGATCGACCAGCTCGCCGCCCGCGCTCTGCAGCGTGTACTGGAACTGCGCGTTGCTCGCCCGTCCCCCGATCCGTAAGTCTTGCACCGCCTGGAGGAAGAGCGTCGCCCCCGGCACGTGGGCGAGCTTGCCCCGGAGGCGGGCGATGACCTGATCGGCGCTGGCGTCGCGCTCGCCCAGGGGCTTCAGGGACACGAACATGCGGCCGGTGTTGGTGGTGTTGCCGCCGCCGGTGAAGGCGACCACGTTGGTGACGGCGGGATCGGCCATCACCGTCGTCACGAACTCGTTCATCTTCTGCCGCATGGCGGGGAAGGAGATGTCCTGCTCGGCCTGAATGTTTCCGCTGAGGCGGCCGGTGTCCTGCTGGGGGAAGAAGCCCTTGGGCACGACGACGAAGAGGTAGATGTTCACGCCGATGGTGCCCAGCGTCACGAACAGGATCAGCAGGGGATGCCGCAGGCACCAGCCGAGCGTCACGCGGTAGAAGGCCAGCGTGCCGTCGAAGGCGCGCTCCCCGAGGCGGGCGAACCGCCGCGGGGGACGGTCGTGCTTCTGGCGCAGGAGCGTGGCGCAGAGCATCGGGGTGACGCTGAGCGAGACCAGCATCGACATCAAGATGGC
>Ga0075423_10004037_pt1 | contig 13547 bp, 16 predicted proteins | sample SoiMethybrSBSTD2_FD_80114 | JGI IMG/M metagenome (GOLD analysis project Ga0075423, IMG submission 80114) | Bulk soil microbial communities from a Populus tree surrounding site in Tennessee, USA - Soil MetaG P. TD hybrid SBSTD2 | ecosystem: Environmental > Terrestrial > Soil > Tree plantation...
TGCTCGAGGCGATACTCTTCCAGGATCGCCCCTTCGAGCGGCGCCACGGTCTGGCTTTCGCCGATGATGTCCAGCGTCACGCCCTGGCGCACTTTGCTTTCAGCGTTACCATCGGCGATGACGGGCTGATCGCTGTGCGTGTGCATATCGATGAAGCCCGGCGTAACCACGTATCCCTTGGCGGAGATGGCGCGCTGCCCCGCTTCCGGACTGATTTTTCCGATCGATGCGATCTTGCCCTTCTTGATCGCGACGTCGCCATAAAACCATGGATTTCCTGTGCCATCGATAAGTCTGCCGCCGTGAATAACAAGGTCGAACTCAGCCATGGTTGCCCCCTCGTTTATCCGTCAGTCGTGCCTATATCACCCGGTCATCGATGCGACAAGATCGGAGCGCAATAATGAGATGAATTGCGCAAGGCGAGACAGATCAAACTCAGCTGTGATAAAAAGCGAGCGAACTAGGAGGCGTGATGATTCGACCCGAGTTTAGAAAGATCTTGCTCGATCAGCGCGGCGCGGCGGTGATTCTATGGAGCTGTTTTGTAATTTCCATCCCGATTTACTTCGTGATCTCGCGGAGCGTTTTGGCCAATCCAAACCTCGGCACCAATCGCTCGATTGCCGATCCCGCCCGAATCATTTTTTGGCTTCTCGCTCTCGTCGATCTCGGCTACTACGCCTACTGGAAACGGCGCAATTTGACGGAGGCCGCGATTCTGCGTGATTCAAAAACGACCAAGCTGTTTCGTGCTTTGGAACAATTTATCGGCGTTCTTGAAGAACGTGCCGCCTACGTCGTGTCTACCTATGTCACGCGCAAAGTCGTGATCTTCGCGATTATCGAAGCGGTCGCGGTCTACGGATTCGTATTGGCGTTTTTAGGCCGCTTTGTTTTCGACCAGTATTTGCTTTCGGCCGTGAGTCTGGCATTGCTCGCTATCGAATTTCCCTCGGAAAATTCGCTCGGCAAGCTGGTTCAAGCAGTGGAGCGATCAGCAACCGAAACCGCCAAGTGAGTCACGCGAAGAGCTCGAGCCTTCAATCCTCGACATGCCATTTACCGCGCTTGGTCGAATGGCGCAGCGCCGATTGAAGGCGCTTTAAAAATATCCGGCGCGGAACCTCTTTAGCGCCGAGACGCATCATGTGCTCGGTCGTCATTTGCGAGTCGATAAAATGAAACCCCCAGCCTTTTAGTTTTTCCACCAAGATCGCCAAGGCCACTTTCGATGCGTCGGTCTTGGAGTGAAACATCGATTCGCCGAAGAAGGCCTTACCGAGCGACACGCCATAGAGGCCACCCACCAATTTACCTCCGGACCAAGTCTCCACCGAGTGCGCATAACCCAAGCCGTGCAATTCGATGTAGGCATCGTGCATCTCCCGAGTAATCCACGTACCGCGCTGCCCCTCCCGAGGCACGGTCGCGCAGGCGGCGATCACTTCCTCGAAGACGCGGTCGAAGGTGACCTGAAAGGTCTTTCGCTGGAGAGTCTTTTGCAAGCTGCGCGACATCTTGAATTCATCTGGCTCCAGTATGAAGCGCGGGTCGGGAGACCACCAAAGAATCGGCTGGTCGTCGGAATACCAGGGAAAGATCCCAACACGGTAAGCTTCCAACAAACGCTCGCTTGAGAGATCGCCGCCGACGGCGATAAGGCCGCTTGGATCCGCATAATCCGGCGGCGGAAATACCGTATCTTCAACTAGTCGAAATATCGGCATGACCAGTAAATACTAGCACGATATTTTAGCCTTCCCATCGGGATTTTTCACGGTTGCAAACTCAGGGGTGAAAAGCCTATCCTTAGAGCGCGAGGAGAAGATCATGTTCAAGCGCATTGACCACGTCGCCCTCCATGTGACCGATCTGGACGGCTCTGTGAAGTTTTATGAAAAGCACTTCGGTTTTAAGCATTATTTTCAGCACGCGGCTGGGAGCGGAGCGCAAATCGCGTATTTGAAGCTAGGCGACACGGTCTTGGAGTTAACGCACCATTTTGATGGCGCAATGACGGGCTTTCACTTCTGTCTTGAAACTGACAGCTTCGACGAGACTGTCGCCAAGCTACAAAACGACGGTGTCAAATTGATCCGCGCGCCGCACAACACCGCTGCCCGCGAGCGGCGAGAAAACGGCTGGCGTCGGGTCGTTTTCGCCGGCCCGGACGGAGAACAGATCGAGTTGAGAGGATAAATACACAATAGGTATTAGGTACGAGGCATATTAAAGGGACTACGATTCGCCCTTAACTGTTTTGACTACCAGCTCGCGCCTCGCGCCGAGGAGCTTACCATGTCCAATGAAGCAAAGACCATCCAAGTTATGTGCCCCTGCTGTGATGCAACTTTGACGATCGACCCGAATTTATCCGCGGTCCTCGACCACAAGATGCCGGTCAAGCCGCACATGGCCGTCAACCTGAAAGACGCGGTGAAGCTCGTCAATGAAGAAGCGAGTCGCCGCGATCAGAAATACCAGCAAATCGCCGATGCGGAAAAAAACAAGTCAAAGGTCCTCGAAGCGAAATTCCAAGAGCTATTCAAAAAGGCAAAAGAAGAACCGATTACCAAACCGTTGAAAGACATCGATTTGGATTAGCATGCACCGATTTGCATTGACGCGCGCCATTTCCCTAGTCTTTGAAGGCCGGATCCTGACATGTCGGTTCCACATCATAGCCTAGGTAGTAGTAACGGTGCCAAACCTTCTTTCCCTTTAGAGCGCCGCCAGCCCATGCGGTAAAATGAAGTCCTTCCCTACTGCTGCATGAACGAATCGTCACTTCGGCGTCCGCGTCTATTGTGACTTCGGCCACTCCCGGAATGATCCGGAAGTTAGTGCGTTTTCCGACGACGGCAGTATAGATTTTATCCGTATCAAGTTTCCCGGCATTCACAACATACGCGGCATCGCCCTCGACGCTGTTGATCGGATCACACGGGTTCGTCAGCAACTTCAACACGATTGTGGACTGTATTTCGGGCGTGTGCTTCCGGTCTGCAATAGGAATCCAAAGCAATGTTAGCTCTTGTCCGGGCTTAAGATTGCGGTTCTTAATCGACAAACAGAATTGTCCCGATTGAGTGCTGGCAACTAGTCCAATGTCTCCTGCAAAGTCGATCGCGTCTCGATGGCCGCGCGGGACCGCCGCGCTAAGAATAACTGCATGATGCATCAACAGCATCGACAAAAATAACACCCGTGCCCTTTTCATATCTCTTACCGTGGCCGATTAAGCGCTAGGCCTCGTTTGTTCTTACCTGATTCGCATTCGAAGTGAAATCGAAGCGCCGCTCACCGCTAGGACGCCTCGCCTTGGATCTGCCTGCGAAACTCAAGCGGCGACGAAATGTTATGAAACACTTCTCTGACGCCGCCGGTCCCCGTCAGTGTGACTGAGCCAAATCCAAGGACGCGGCCGGTAACGCTTTGATCGACGGATATCGCTTCCACGTGCTTGAGCAGTAGCTCTAATGTGCGCCGTCGGAGAAAACCGACCTTGATAATGACTCTCTTATTGGTGACGCCAAATTCCGACGTGGCATAGTTGATAATTGGAGAAATCATGGCAAAGACGCCGATCGCGATCACTATCGCAGCGATAATCGGTTGGATAATAAGAAAAATGATTCCCAAAAAAATTAACGCGCAAGGTTTCCAGAAGATGATCCAGTGCAATTTTGCTTTATAGACAATCTTCTCGTCTGGGAGCAAATTCGACTCGATGTATCCCATATCAATGCAGTTCCTTTTTCGTCGTTAATGAGTTGGGGTAACGCCGGCTTCGACCCAGTATCGACACGTGCATTTGAAAATCAGCGATGAAATCTTCGTGTAATATACCATGATCCCAATTCTGAGTGTAAAACCCGCGGCCGCCCAGCACCGAAACGGATCCATGTGGGATTTGGCTTCTAAAATAACTTTCGATAAACGTTTAGATCATGCGGGCAATGCTTTTCGAAAATGCCGGCAAGCCGCTGCGCAAGAGTGAATTGCCGATACCGACGCCGGCACCGGATCAAGTCCTGATCCGCGTCCACGCATGTGCGGTGTGCCGGACCGACCTTCATGTTGTCGATGGCGAATTGGCTCATCCCAAACTGCCGCTTGTTCCTGGCCACGAAATCGTTGGAAACATTGCACAACTAGGCAGAGACGTGACTCGATTCAAAGTCAGCGACCGCGTCGGAGTGCCCTGGCTAGGTTGGACTTGTGGCGAGTGCGCTTATTGTCGCAAGGGGCAAGAGAATCTCTGCGATCAAGCGAAATTCACCGGATATACCCTTGACGGTGGCTACGCCGAATTCACGGTTGCCGACCAGCGCTTTTGCTTTCCCATTCCGGACTCGTACAGCGATGTTGAAGCGGCGCCGCTTTTATGCGCCGGTCTCATTGGCTACCGAAGCTTGGTCAAAGCAGGCAATGGGAAGCGCCTCGGCATTTACGGCTTCGGCGCCGCAGCGCATATCATCGCGCAAGTTGCAAAATATCAGCAGCGCGAAGTCTATACCTTCACACGACCTGGAGACGAAGAAGCGCAGAAATTTGCTCTGCATCTCGGCGCAGTTTGGGCCGGCGGATCAGATGAACTGCCGGCGCAAAAACTTGACGCCGCGATCATATTTGCGCCCCTCGGAGCGCTCGTACCACAAGCTCTGAAAGCCGTCGGCAAGGGCGGCATCGTCGTCTGCGGCGGCATTCACATGAGCGACGTCCCCTCGTTTCCCTATGCCACCCTCTGGGAAGAGCGCTCAGTCTGCTCGGTCGCCAATCTCACGCGCCGCGACGGCGAAGAGTTCCTGGCTCTCGCACCGCGAGTTCCCGTGCGCACGAAAGTCGAAACTTTTCCGTTGGAAGACGCGAATACGGCCTTGAACCGTCTACGAACCGGACAGATTCAAGGCGCGGCGGTGTTGGTAATCGGCTAGACGTCTGCTCAAAGATCCTACGACTGCATAATGTCGAGAAGGCCTAAGCCGTCTGTCCATTGAAAGCTATTTGAAGTCCGTCACTCCTGCATGCTTTTAACGAAAATCCAGGCGAAACTCTAACCCTTCGATCAACTCAGGGTCATGGTGAGTCGAGTCGAACCATGACTGGACCCCCGACAAAATGGCGATATCTCATTGCGAGGGTACCTCAATCAGTCGGCGTCTGCAGCGGCTGAATTACTTCTTTGGCGAGTAAAGCAACTTGTTCGCGCCACCCTTCGAAAGGCCCGCATGGGCGCATGACGAATTTGGTCGCCCCGGCGGCGATGTAAGCCTGGACTTTCGCACGGACCTGGTCGGGATTTCCCAATGCGCTGAATTCCGCCGTCGGTAAATCGCTTCGTGGCCGGATCGAGCGCGCAGCGATGTCGAATGCCGCGTCACCGTCCGCCGCGAAGTAAAACGGAATCAAGACACCATAATGATCTTCCGGCACTTCTCGACCAGCGTCGGCGGCGTTGGCGCGAATAGTTTTGATCCCGGCTTTGACTTCGGGGGGTGATACAGACGATACGAGCCAGCCGTCGCCCAGCCGCCCCGTGCGGCGCATCGCCGCTTGGCTGCGCCCGCCGATCCAGATAGGCAGGCCGTTTTTCTGCCACGGGCGAGGCATGATCGTGACATTTTGCACGGAGTAGAATTTTCCTTCGACGGTGACATTTTCTTCGGTCCAGAAACGGCGCATTAAAACGATCGCTTCATCGGCGCGCTGCGCGCGCTCTTTCTTGTTCACCCCAACAGCCTGCAAATCTTTCGACTCATCGCCGCCGAGACCGAAAGCGGGAAACAAACGTCCCTGCGATAGGAAGTCGAGCGTCGCCAGTTCTTTGGCCAGAACAATTGGATTGCGCGTCGGCAGTACCAGCGTGCTGGTGCCGAGCTTCATTTTCCGCAGACGACCCGCGATGTAGGAAAGAAAAGTGACCGGTTCCAGAATTACCTGAGTCGAGACCAGCCGATCGCTCAGCCAAAGTGAATCGACGTCGAGCGCTTCAAAGTAGTCGACGAGATCGACGATTGCGTCGGCTTGGAGATCGTTAATCGGCCATTGCCCGAGTGCAATCCCGATGCGAACTTTCATCTCGCTGATTCATTTCTCATAGAGCTTCTTGATGAAGCCGCTCTTGTCGAGCTCTTCGACAAAGCTTGAGTCGACGAACTCTTCCGGCTTGTGCTTGTATACGTCGGGACGCGTCGCGGCGACGTATTCATAGCTCGTTTTCAGGCCCTTGATGTTGGGATACGGTGCGGCGATGCGATGTTTTGCAAATAGCTCCCAAGACTCCTGCGCTAACGGATCGTCGTCGAGTCGTAGCATCTTCTTGATTACTTTCTTCGCCAGATCGGGCTCCTGCTTAAAGCGGGCTATGCCTTCCAAATGCGCGCGCATGTAGCGCATTACAAGGTCACGGTCTTGCTTTATCTGTGTCCGGGTCGTCGCGATTTCGCTCCACGGATAGTCGACTTCTTTGAAGAAATCCCACAACACGTGAAATCCCGATCGTTGTGCGAAGATGTAGTTCGGATGCGATAACGTCGCGCCCTGAATTTTTCCCTGTTGTAATGCTAAAAATCGATCACTATCGGTACCAATCTGAAGGAGGGCAAAATCCTTGTCTGGGTTGAGCCCTTTTTGTCGGGCAAGATACTTTACGAGAAAATCGGTCAGGGACCCGAATGTCGTGACGCCGATGGTTTTCCCTCTTAGGTCTTCGCTGCGCTTGATGTCAGGCCGCACCACGAGGGATTGAATCACACCGGGCATCGTGTGCGCCAAAATCACCATGTCGGAGCCCGCGAGTACCGCGGTCATGACCGTTGGCGTAGCGATGGGCGAGATCAGCACGCTGCCTGAAATCAGCGCCTTCGAAGCGATGCCGGAGCCCGCCACGGCGACCGGATCCACATCGAGACCATACTTTTCGTAAATCTTGGCTTCCTTGGTAAAGTAAATAATGATGTTTCCCATGCTGATCGCAGGAACACCCACTTGGACCTTTTTGAGCGCACGGGATTGGGCGAAGAGAACTGACGACGAGACGAACAAACTCGCGATCAACATTCCCAGCAAAAAGCGTCTTGAAATCACGTGAATTGCCTCCGCTTCGAATGCCACTCCTACTGGGCATTTAGTCCCGTGATTGAACTGTTGTCAATCCGACCCGTGGACGTTGACAAGCCCCCGTCTTTTGCAATAAGTCACAATCATATGCTGCCAAAACTACCGCGCGAAGCATTGTTGGATCTGTGCCGGCGGATGCTCGTCATCCGTCACTTTGAAGAGAATCTGGTACCGCTCCACGACAGAGGCGTGTTTGGCGGCCACTACCACCTTTACGTCGGCCAAGAAGGAACCGGCGTGCCGGCGATCTCATGTCTACGCTCCGATGATTATCTCTTCACGACACACAGAAACCATGGCCACCTGCTTGCCCGTGGCGCCGAACCTAAGCGACTCTACGCGGAGATCCTGGGACGTGCTGACGGTTTGAATAAGGGAAAGGGTGGTTCTTTCCACTCCGTCGCGCCGTCGTTGGGCTTTCTCCATAGCTCGGGCGTGGTCGCCGGGATCATTCCACTCTCGACGGGAACCGCGTATGCGTCGAAGGCGCAGAAAAATGGACGAATCACGGTCTGTCTCTTTGGCGATGGTTCACTGGAAGAAGGTGCGGCGCCTGAGGCGTTTAACCTGGCATCGCTTCTCAAGTTGCCGGTCCTGTTTCTGTGCGAGAACAACGGCAAGTACGGTGCCGGTCGGGCCGTTGCCGCGGCGCAGTCATCGTCGATGGCGGCGTATCCTCTGACGGATTTACCCAAGGCCTATAAAATTCCGGCGCAGCAGATCGACGGCATGGACGCGGGCCTTGTCCACGCGGCGATTTTGGAAGCGGTGGAGAAAATTCGCCACGGCGAGGGACCGCAATTCGTCGAAGCACAAACCGTTCGTTATCCGGGCAGCGAAACCAATTGGCCCACCGTGCCGCAACCGACGGATACTGCGCTCGCCTGGGACGTCAGCAGCGTGCCCGAAAAAGCCCGCGAGTGGTACGAATCTTGTGACCCGCTGCTTATCTTTATTCGTGAATTGGTGGCTGCCAATCAAGCAACCAAAGATGAAATTGCCGGCATCGAGCGCCAAGTCAAAGCCGAGATTGCCGCGGCGGTGGAGTTTGCGGTCAACAGCCCCTATCCAAAACCGGAAGAAGCTGAGAGAAACCTTTTTGCCTAAGAGCCGATTATGCGGGAACTTGCCTATTACGAAGCTAAATTCGAGGCGTTGGAAGAAATCATGGCCGCGGACCAGCGCGTGCATCTAATCAATGGCACTTTTCTGAGCTTGAGTCCGCATCGTCATGTTTACCAAAAGCTGCGAAGTAAGTATGCCGACCGCATGATCTCGCCGCCGATCTCAGAGCTGGGCTTCTGCGGGCTCGCGACCGGTGCCGCCATGGCAGGGCTCAGGCCGATTGTCGATCTCAGCACCGGCAGCTTCATCTACGAAGCCTGGCCGCAAGTCGCCAACGAAGCCGCCAACGCGTTTTCCATGTCGGGTGGTCAAACCAAAGTACCTGTGGTCTTTCATCTCTTTCACGGCCTACGTGGTGGCGGCGCGGCGCAGCATTCCGGCAGCCCACAAGCGATGCTGTGGAATTGCCCCGGACTGGAAATCGCCATTCCTTCCTCACCGCGCGACGTCAAAGGCCTGCTTAAAACCGCCGTCACCAGTGACAACCCGACCATCTTCGTCGATCATACCCGGCTGCTGGACATGCGCGGCGAAGTTCCAGAAACCGATAAGCCGATTCCGTTCGGCGTCGCCGATGTGAAACGGCCAGGCGGCGACGTCACGTTGATTGCCACCTCGTACACTGTTCAGGTTTCTCTCCAAGCTGCCGCGAAGTTGGACAAAGAAGGCATCGACGTCGAAGTCGTCGACCCGCGTACTCTTGTCCCGTTCGACTTGGCGACAATTATCTCTTCGATTGAAAAGACCCATCGTGTCGTCATTGCCGACGAAACCCACCAGAGCTGCGGCGTCGCTGCCGAGATCGCCGCGCGCATCGCTGAGAGCGGTTTCGACAAACTGAAAACCCGCATTCGCCGGGTCTCGACTCTGGACGTGCCCGTGCCCTACAGCCCACCGCTTGAAGCGTACATCGGTCCCTCGGAATCACGCATCATCGACGCTGTCCGAGCGGCGGTGGCTTAGAAGACGATTTCGCGTTTAAGGACGTCAGATAAATCTTGCATTTCTGGCACAGCGAGAAGTCTTTCTCCGGTTGAATGACACATCATCCTTTGAGCTTTCCACCACCCGCGTGAGCGTTAGGCCCTTCGATCTTTAATTTTTTCGCCCCATGGCTAAGAAAATTTCACCGGACGTCATCGACCTTTTGCGCCGGATGTGGCTCATCCGAGCTTTCGAAGAAAAAGTTTCGGCGCTGTACGCTGAGCGGCAAATCGTCGGCTTGCTGCACCTGGGGATCGGCCAAGAAGCCGTCGCGGTGGGCGCGTGCAGCTGGTTGCGCAACGACGACTACGTCTTCGGCGGTCATCGCTCCCACGGCCACGCCATCGCCAAAGGCGCGGACATCAATCGGCTGATGGCCGAGATCGCCGGGCGTGCCACCGGCTATTGCGGCGGCAAGGGCGGCTCGATGCATATCGTGGCCAAGGAAGCGGGGTTCATCACGGCGACCGGCGTTGTTGGCGGAACAATTCCGCTTGCGCTAGGTGCGGCATTCGCGGCCAAGGAGAAGAAAAAAGGCCAAGTCGCCGTGGTTTTCTTTGGTGACGGCGCCGGGCAAGCAGGTCCGTTTCACGAGTCGCTCAACATCGCCAGTCTATGGCAACTGCCGGTCATTTTTATTTGCGAGAACAACGGCTACGCCGAGTTCACGCCGCTATCGACGCACACCAAAGTCGAGCGCCTCGCGCAACATGCGAAAACCTACGCGATTCCAGCAAGCACCGTCGACGGCAACGACCTCTTTGCCGTGCGCGCAGCGATGCGGCGCGCCGTTGAGAAATGCCGCGCGGGCAAGGGGCCCGTGTTCGTTGAATGTCTTACCCATCGCTTGCGCGGTCATTACGAGGGCGACCCCGCCAAATATCGTGAGCTGTCCCAGCTCGCCGAGTGGAAAAGGCAAGATCCGATCGCACGCGTCTCACGCGCACTGAAAAGCAAAAAAGCCATCAGCGACAAAAAATTTGAATCGATCGAGAGCGAAGCGCGAGAGCGAGTGGAGAAGGCCGCCGAGTTTTCCTTATCCTCGTCCTGGCCGGCGGCAAGCGAAGTGGACACGCAAGTGACAGCATGAAATAGAAGGATGGAAGATTTGCCGCAGCAAATCCCGCTGGATGAGATCGATCATGGCCTTATGTCCCGACACTGTCACACTAAACACCAGTGAAGGGTCTCGTCTTCGGACAAGATTTTTCGCCTGCGGCTCAGAATAACGTTCTCTGACGCCTCAGGGCAACGATGCCATATCAAACTTTCTTGGAAGCCATCCGCGCGGGTCTTTCTGAGGAAATGCGCCGCGACTCGTCGGTCTATGTCTTCGGCGAAGACGTCGCTCTCGGCGGTCCCTTCGGCGTTACCAAAGGACTGGCAGACGAATTCGGCGCCAATCGGATCGTCAACACGCCGATCAGCGAAGGCACGGTCATGGGCCTGGCCATCGGCGCCGCGACGGCGGGCCTAAGACCGGTGGTCGAGATCATGTTCATCGACTTTATCACGCTGGCGATGGACCAGTTGGTGAACCACGCCGCAAAGTTGCACTACATGTCCGGCGGGCAACTGAAGATCCCGTTGACCGTTCGAGTCCAGTGCGGCATCAGTGGCGCGATGGGCGCCCATCACTCGCAGAGTCTCGAAGCTTGGCTCGCGCATGTTCCCGGGCTGAAGGTGGTCTTGCCAGCAACTCCGGCCGATGCCAAAGGGCTACTCAAGGCAGCGATCCGGGACGACAATCGGGTGATCTTCGTCGAACATCGCGGGCTTTACTGGACAAGAGAACAAGTTCCCGATGGCGAACACATCGTGCCGATAGGGCAGGCAAAGATTCTGCGGCGAGGTGATCAGGTAACGATCGTCGCGCTGTCGAACATGATCAGTCCGGCTTTGATGGCCGCCGATGACTTAGCGGCGGACGGAATTTCCGCCGAAGTGATCGATCCACGGAGTATTTCGCCGCTCGATATCAAGATCATGGCAAGTTCCGTCAAGAAAACCAGCCGACTGATCGTCGTCCACGAAGCGGTGGAGCACGGTGGCATAGGCGCTGAAATTGTCGCGCGTGTCCAACAAGAGGTCTTCCATTACCTTGACAGCCCTATTGTCCGCGTCGCCGCCCCTTTCGCGCCAGTTCCCGCCGGTCCGACGCTCGAGAAACAATTTCTACCCTGCAAAGAGCGCATTGTTGAGGCGGCTCGAAAAACTGTCGCTCAAGAGTATTCATAAGGGTACGATGCCCGGCCGGCAGCGCGCGCCTGATGAGCGGCATCGATTTTCCGCACGGGACCTCGCCCAATACGGTTTCGATGCTAGAGGCTGGGGAAGGCTTGACCAAAAAAGAAACTGACAATTTACTAGCGGCACAGCTGCTGCTGAATTTTTTGGCTTGAAACAGTACCTGTAAACGAAACTTACGCTCAGCTGCGAGCAGCCCCCCGCGCGGCTAAAAGCTCAACTGGCAGCGGCGAACACCCGTGGCCTGACTCTCATCATCCGGCGCTGCTACTCGCCGTACTCTATCATCCCTTGTCATCTGAGCAGCGCAGAATGTTACTATGACGTTCTTAATGTCACCCGTGGCATGTCGTTGACACTTCGTGTCTGACAAAGAGACCCCCCGCTATTGAGCTTCTAACCGCAAAATCTCGATTAAATAGCTTTCAAAGTGATCCTTGAGCGGCTGGCATGTGCCTTGCTCTAACACTCTGCAAGTATCCGAGGAGGAAGGACATGCAGCCAGCGTTGCAAAATGAATCTAAGATCATCTCAATAGAGAAACGAAATCTTCGCGCGGTGCGATGCGAGAAATGCGGCGCGAAGATGTATCCTATGTCACTGTTAAAACCGCACCTGACACGACACCGCCGCCGCCAACGCTGGTTCAACGCTGAGTTGAGAAAGCTTCAGTACACCTTCTCGCATATGCGAGATATCGCTTAGACAGTTCTCCGAACTTCCCCGTATGGGGAAGCTCTCCACCACAAGCCCGTGCGCGGCCCCCACGCGTGCGGGCTTGTCCCCTCATAAATCCTTTGACTCCGCTCTTTAAAGACTACTCGAAGAAGGCTCCTTCGATCAGCACCGGTTTCGCCGCGCCTTCTTCGTGCGTCCTATCCGGTATCGCTGTGCTGTCCGGGTTGATCCGCTGATCTGCATTGTCGGGCCCGACACCGACACGCGTCATGGCCAGTAGCTCCTCACCGGAGTTGCAAAACTGGCAGTAACGCCCCGCGGATAAACCACTGGCTTCATTCTTGGCGGGGTTCTTGCCTTGTGGTTGCAAAAGTCACAGGCCTCCGCTTATGTGAAGCTTCCATCAAATCAACGGAGAGCACGGCAGAATTGTTTGCTGAAATTGTCGCCATGTTTTCTGCCATGGGTTGGGCGGCAGATTCGGTATTGGTTCGCTTCGGACTGCGGCGCTCCAACATCTTTGCGGCGATGTTCGTGAGCTACGCGGTATCTATCAGTTGCATGTGGACCTACCTCGTCGCTACGACCTCGCTCGAATTCTTAAAGTCGCCGGCAATGATTTATTATCTGATCAGCGGATGCATCCAGCCGCTCTTCGCCCGCGCGCTCTTTTACGAGGGCATCACGCGCATCGGCGTCGCCCGCGCCGGCCCGCTACGAGGCAGCGAGCCGCTCTTCGCAACCGCCATCGCTATTATCGTCTTCCACGAGCAGCCGGGGTGGCTGGTCTTTCTCGGCACAATCCTAATCGTCGGTAGTCTCTGGTTGATCTCCGGAAAAAGAGCAGGCGATGCTAAATGGCGGCTGATCGATACGATCTTTCCGATCAGCGCAGGATTGATTTCGGCGGTTTCTCAGAGCCTGCGCAAACAAGCCCTGAAGATCATCCCTGATCCCTTTGTCGCGGTGGCTGTGGTTACGACGGTGTCATTCATACTCTTACTCGGTTTTGTGTTCATAACTAAAAGAGCGCATCAGTTACGCATGTCGCGCGAAGGGTTTGTTTTCTATTTTTGCGCGGCCCTGATCGCCACATCGGCGCAAGTCGCGAATTTTATTGCGCTTGGCCGTGGCCAACTATCGGTCATCATACCGCGGCTCAATACCACTCCTCTTTTCACCGTTTTCTTTAGCGCTGTGTTTTTACGCAATGTCGAAACCGTTAACCTGCGCGTCGTTCTCGCCGCTGTCTTGATGGTCGCCGGTGTCGTGCTGATTACGAGTCGGTGAACGCGCTTGACCGGGAAGATTGTTATTGATAGCCAATGGGCCGGCAACTGACGCGGTTCTAATGAACCACGTCCCAACAAGCTACGGAATCTCAGAAA
>Ga0075423_10004039_pt1 | contig 13542 bp, 11 predicted proteins | sample SoiMethybrSBSTD2_FD_80114 | JGI IMG/M metagenome (GOLD analysis project Ga0075423, IMG submission 80114) | Bulk soil microbial communities from a Populus tree surrounding site in Tennessee, USA - Soil MetaG P. TD hybrid SBSTD2 | ecosystem: Environmental > Terrestrial > Soil > Tree plantation...
GAGAAGCCCTCCGAGACGCTCGACTACTCGTACGAGAAGCAGCTCGAGCTCCTCCAGAACGTGAAACGGGGAGTTGCCGATGTCGTCACGGCCAAGAAGCGTCTCGAGCTTCAGACGCAGACCCTCGAACAGAACGTCGTCAAGCTCGACACCCAGGCCCGGCAGGCGGTCGCGCAGGGGCGCGAGGATCTCGCCCGCCAGGCGCTCGAGCGCAAGTCGGCGGTCCAGCAACAGCTCCAGGGGCTCGACGGCCAGATCAAGCAGCTCGAGGCCCAGCAGGACAGGCTGGTAACAAGCGAGCAACAGCTCTCCACACGGGTCGAGGCGTTCCGCTCCGAGAAGGAAGTGATCAAGGCGCAGTACTCGGCCGCCGAGGCGCAGGTACGGATCGGCGAGGCTGCGACCGGAATCGGCGACCAGATGGCCGACACCGGCGCCGCGATTCAGCGCGCTCGGGACAAGACCCAGGAGATGCAGTCTCGCGCCGATGCGATCGACGAGCTGACGGCGTCGGGCGCGCTCGAGGATTTCACTTCAGACCAGACGCCGCTCGACCGCGAGCTGGCGCAGATGGCCTCCGAGACGCAGGTCGAGGACGAGCTCGCGAAGCTGAAGAAGGAAGTCGGCTCAGGCGCTCCGGCCGGGCAGAAGGAGATCGAGAAGTAGCGGCTGCTCGGATTGTCTTCAGGGACAGTCCCTCGTGACTGTCCCCATCACCGTCTCGAAGCGGACGGTCCGTTCAGAGCGTCTAGCGGAGCGGTTGCCCCGCAACCGCGCCTTAGTTCGGACCGTTTTCAGGGACAGTCCCTTTCAGGGACAGTCCCTTTCTGGCCGCTCGCGCTAGAGCGGCGCGTCGAACAGGCCGAACCAGCGGGATAGATCGGGCTCGATCGGCAGCTCGTTGTCGAGCTTCGCCTTCAGCTCGAGCTCCTCGGCGTTGTCGCGCTCCTTGTCGCCGGTCGGGACGAACGGCCAAAAGGCCCCCTGCTTGTAGCCATACACCCAGTAGACGGTCTTCGCGTCCCCGAACTTGGGCTCGAACTTGAACGCCGCCGCCAGGAGCCGCTCACCGAACCCGGCCTCCTCCAGACCCTGGGCGACCGCGTGGACCGTCGTGATCTGGTCCTCCAGCTCTGCGTCGCGAACGACGATCCACTCGTAGCCATACTCGTCGGACTTCCGCTCGAGTCGCGAGCCCGACTCTGCGGCGACAGCGTCGAGCACCTGCTGGAGATCGTTCTCTGCCCGAACGAACTCGCCCGCCGAGAGGGGCTTGAAGACGATACCGCCCGCGCCCGCGGACTTTAGGCCCAGCTCCATGTCGAGTGTCACCCGCGCGGTCGAAAGCGCGAACAGCCGGTCCTCAGCCGGACTCTTGAGCTTGTTCCGCCCGGAGAGAATGTCCCTGAGACCCATCAGAAAGCGGGCTTTCCCATTTCTCGGGAGGTAGAACGAGAGCTCTTCGCTACGCGACCGGCCGGCCCATCTCGCGGGCGATCTTCTCCAGCGCCGCGAGCCGCTTCTCGAGCGGGGGGTGATCCATGAACAGCTCGGCGGTCTTCTGCTTGACGCTCGTCGGGATGATGAAGAACGCGTTCATGCCGGCCACCTCGCGGAGATCGCGGTCGGGGATCATCGTGATCTGGCTCGAGATCTTCTGGAGCGCGCTCATCAGATTCTCGGGGGCGCCGGTGATCAGCGCCGAGCCGCGGTCGGCCGCGTACTCGCGATAGCGGGAGATGGTTCGGATCAGGATGAAGCTGATCACGTAGGTGATGATCGAGACCGCCAGGACGATCAGCCAGACGGGCGTGTTGTTGCTGTTGTTGTTCCGGTTCCCGCCGCCGAAGCCGCCGAACATGCCCGCGTAGAGACCGAAGCGGGTCAGCAGCGCCGCGAGCATCGCGAAGAAGCTGGCGACCGTCATCACGAGCACGTCTCGGTTGGCGACGTGCGAGAGCTCGTGGGCGAGGACGCTTTCGATCTCTTCCTTGTCGAGGCGACGCCAGAGGCCGGTCGTGACCGCGACGGCGGCGTGCTTTGGGCTCCGCCCTGTAGCAAAGGCGTTCGGAACGTCGGTGTCGACGATCGCCACCTTCGGCTTCGGCAGGTCGGCCATCGCGCAGAGCCGCTCGACGAGGTCGTGCAACTCGGGCGCCTCGTCGCGCTCCACGACTTTGGCTCCGGCTGCTCTCAGGGCGAGCTTGTCGGAGGTGTAGTACTGGAAGAAGGCGAGCCCGATGACGATCACGAGCACCGGCACCAGCCCGAAGTTCAGGTATTGGATCAGGACGACTCCGAACACGACGTAGAGCAGCCCGAGCAGGAAGCTCGTGGTGAACATCCGCCAGGTGAGCCCGGCGTCGCGACCGTATGACTTGCGCTTCATTGAGAATCGGCCTTTCTTGAGGGCGAAAAGTTTCACCGGAATGGTAGCCGCGGGACTGCTCATGTCGGCGTCGAACGCCACCGCGGCGCCGCGAGTTGCCGTTCGCGTCGTCCCGCTCTTCCCGCCAAAGCTCTACGCCTCGCAAGGCGCGGTCGGGTCGATGGTTCCGGCGTCCGGGTCGACAGTTAGCCGCGCGACGGCGGTCGCGTCGCTGACCCGCGGCAAGCTCGAGAATGCCCTGCTCGGCGGAAAGCCGAAAGGCAAGCCGCTGATCACGCTCGGAGGGCCGCCGGCGCCGGTGACGATCTATGTGGCTCTGCCGCCCCCCGGCAAGCATCACAACCTCGATCGGTATCCGATCGCGATCGTCGGTGGCGGTTATCGCGGTCTGCTCCTGTCGAGCTCGACTCACGTTCCGGGGCTCGCGTCGATCGCCGACGTGGCCCCGACCGTGCGTTCGCTCGAGCGCGGCGAGAAGCCGATCCTGACCTCGCGTTCGGCCCGAAACGCGCCGGCCGAGCTCGAGCGGATGAACGCGCGCCTGAACGCGGCGCACTTCGCCCGCAAACGGAGCACCCGCGTCCTGATCGGCCTCGTCTTCGGCTTCGCCGCGCTCGCCTGGCTGCTGCGTTCGCCGCTCTTCGGCCGCGCGAGCCTGCTCGCGGTCCCGGCGATGGTGCTCGCCTCGACAATCGCCTCCGCGCTCCACGTCGAGCATGGGATCCCCTGGTGGAGCGGGGCGATCGCGCTCGCGTTGACGGTTCCGCTCGCGCTCGTGACCCGCGACCCGCGCGCACTGGCGGCCGCCCTGGCGGGGCTGCTTACGGCCTATGCAGTCTTTCTCGGCGTCTCGCCTTCGACGGTCTCACTCGCCGCGCTCGGCCCGCATCCCGAGGGCGGAGGGCGTTTCTTCGGGCTCACCAACCAGGTCGAGACGCTGCTCCTCGGGCCCACGCTCGCGCTCGGCGCGCTCGTCGAACTGCCGCTGCTAGTCCTTGTCGCTCTCGCCTCGCTCGTCGTCGTCGGCTGGAGCCGCCTGGGCGCGGACGGCGGTGGCCTGATCGTCTATGCGGCGGGCTTTGCGACGCTCGCGCTGCTCGGCTTCCGCGGGCGCGTCACGGTCGCCCGGGCCGCCCTCGCCGCCGCCGCAGTAATCGCGGTCGGACTCGCGCTGGTTGGGCTCGACGCCCTGACCGGCGGCTCGAGCCACGTCACGCATGCAGTCGGAGGCGGCCCCGGCCGCGTCCTCTCCGACCTTGGCCACAGGCTGCACCTTTCGTGGCGCGGGATCGTCAACAAGAGCGACCACCTCGTGATCGCCGTCGTCTCGCTCGTCACCCTTGTCGTGCTCGCCTTTCTGCGGCCGCGCTCGCGGACGCTCGACGCACTGCTGGTCGGGCTGGCGGTTTCGCTCGCCGTCAACGACTCGGGCTTCGACATCCTTCGCTTCGGCGCGCTAGTGGCGATTGCGGTTTTCACTTGGAGCCGAACAGTGCGCTTGCGTGATTAGACTCACGCCCCATGCGCGTCGCCGTCGCAGTCCTCGCCGGAGTTTCGGCGCTGCTGGTCGCGGGTTGCGGCTCCCAGGGCGTCGTGCTCCCGACCGCGAACGGGGTCAGCGGGACGTTGCCGAAACAGCAGACGACTCCAGTGCTCACGAAGGGCGATCCGGCCGCGGGCAAGAAGCTGTTTGCCTCGGAAGGGTGCAGCGGCTGCCATACATACGGGCCTGCAGGGTCGCACGCGACCATCGGCCCGGACCTCGACAAGCTTGCGCAGGACGCGAAGCAGGCGAACCGGGGCGCACTCCCGCAGTTCGTCCAGGAGTCGATCGTTACCCCGGGCGCCTACGTCCAGCCCGGATACCAGAACATCATGCCGACCACGTTCGGCAGCCTGCCCCCCAAGCAGATCGCCGACCTGGTCGCGTTCCTGACCCAGAACCAATAGCAGCGCCGACCGCGTGATCGACGCGAAGGCCGCGCGCAACGACCCGGATGCCTACCGGGCCGCGCTTGCGCGCAAGGGCGCTGCCGAGGCGTTCGATGCCTGGCTGGCGGCCGATCAGCGCTGGCGCGAGCTCGTTCCTAAGGTCGACGACTTGCGTTCGCGGCAGAAGCAGCAGGGCAAGCCCACACCCGAGCAGGTCGAGGAGCTGAAGCAGGTCAAGGAGGAGCTCCGGCAGACCGAGGAGCAGCTGGCGTCCGCAGCTGCCGACCGCGACGCCGCACTCGAGGAGCTGCCCAACCCACCACACCCCGACGTCCCAGACGGCGAGACCGAGGACGACGCCGTCGAGATTCGCCGCTGGGGGGAGCCGCCGAAGCTCGAACACCCCCGCGACCATCTCGAGCTCGGCCGCTTCGAGATGGGACGGGCGGCTCGCCTCTCCGGCTCGCGGTTCGGCTATGTCGTCGGCGACTCCGCGTTGCTCGAGCAGGCGATCTTCCGGCTCGCGATCTACCGGCTCGTCCAGGGCGGCTTCACGCTGATGCGCCCGCCGGTGCTCGTCCGCGAGCAGGCGATGTACGGGACCGGCTTCTTCCCGACCGAGAAATCGAACATCTACGCGATCCCGAGTGACGGGCTCTACCTGACCGGCACCTCCGAGGTCGCGCTCGCCGGCTTCCACATGGAAGAGATCCTCGAGGCCGAGACGCTACCGCTCCACTACGCCGGCTATTCGACCTGCTTTCGCCGCGAGGCGGGCGCTGCTGGTAAGGACACGCACGGGATGTTCCGCGTCCACCAGTTCGACAAGGTCGAGATGTTCGTCTACTGCAGGCCGGAGGAGTCGTGGGACGAGCACGAGCGGATGCTCGCGATCGAGGAGGAGCTCGTGCAGACGGTCGGCCTGCCCTACCGCGTGGTCGACGTGGCCGCAGGCGACCTCGGCGCGCCGGCAGCGAGGAAGTACGACATCGAGGCGTGGTTCCCGAGCCAGGAGCGCTACCGCGAGATCACCTCCTGCTCGAACACGACCGACTTTCAGGCGCGGCGGCTGCAGATCCGCTTCCGCCCCAACGGGGGGCCGCAGCCCGTCCACACGCTGAACGGTACGGCGGCGACCGACCGCTGGCTGCTCGCCGTGCTCGAGAACTTCCAGCGCAAGGACGGATCGGTCGAGGTTCCCAAGGCGCTGCAGGAGCACGGAGCTCCCGCCGAGATCAGACCTACGTAGGTTCGGCCGCCGCGTTGCCGACGTGGAGTCGGCGACGCTGATCGAGATCGCCCTCGGCCGAGTCGAGTGCGTGCTCGCGGGCGTTCAGGCTCTGCTCGAAGCGCTCGAGCTCATTTTCCCGGGCGTCGAGCGCGCGCTGCCGTCGCTCGACGGACGCCTCGAGGTCTACGGCCTGAGCCTCGCGTGACGCCGCACCCTGCTCGGCGACCGTCAGCCAAGCGCCGCGTTCGGTCAGCTCGGCAGAGAGCCGACTCAACGTCGCTTCGCGCTCGTCGAGCTCGGCAAGCCGCTGCTGTGCCTGCTCGACCCGCCGCTGCTCCTCGCGGAGATCGCGGAGAGCGTTGGCGGCCTTGGCCTCGGCGATGGCAAGCCTGCCTGCTCGAGCTTCCAGCTTCTCGGCGAGCCGTTGGATCCTCGGCTCCCGCTCGTCGACCTCTGCGGCCCGCAGCCGCGCATCCTGCTCGCGGGGCTCGAGCTCCGCAAGCCTGCGCTCGGCCTCGGCAACCAATCCCTGTGCGCGCACCCCATCGGCCTCGAGGCGTGTGCGGAGCTTCGCGAGCTCGGCTTCACGCGGCGCCAGAGCGGCCACGGCGGCCTCGCGGCCCTCGAGCTCCGCGAGCCCGCGCGCCACGCCCTGCTCACGCTCGGCCACGCGTCGTTCCCGCTCGGCGAGGCGCAACTCGGTCGCGGCGACCCATTCACTCCGTTCGTCGACCTCGACCACTCGGGCGCTCACTTCGGCCTGCAGGCTCTCGAGCTCGACGAGTTGCCGGCGTCCGGCCTCGACCCGGGCCTCGGCGTCCTGGACCAGACCCTCACGCCGCCGAAGACCCTCCACCGCCGCAGCGAGAGCGTGCTCGCGCTCGGCGAGGTCGGTTTCCTGGGCAGCCAGCTCTGTCGAGCGATCGCCGAGCTCCTCCCAGAGTGCAGCAACGCGGGCGCTGCGCTCTTCCAGTTCGGCGGCGCGCTGCTGGGTCGCCTCCTCCCCACGACGCTCACGCTCAGCGAGCGCCTGCCAGGCAGCCTCCAGCTCCCGTTGCTCGTCGGGCATTGCCTTCAATTCTGCGTTGGGCCCCGGCAACCCTTCCAGGGACTGGCCCCGAACGGGGCCTGTCCCAACAAGCGTTTCTGGGACAGCCCCCTGCGGGGACAGTCCCTCCGCTGTTTGAGCGCAGGCGAACAAAGCCCGCCTCCGCGACAATGTGGTTCGGCGGGGTGCCGGAGCGGTCGAACGGGGCGGTCTTGAAAACCGCTGGCGGCCGAAAGGTCGCCCGTGGGTTCAAATCCCACCCCCGCCGCTCGCCATTCACCCACACGCGGCGGCGGGAGTCCGAAGGCTCCCGCCGGCCAAGCCGCAGTTCTCTCCCCTTTGCCTCTTTTTCGCGGCTTTGATCCATCCACAATTGTCTCACCTCGTAATTTCTGTTGCAAGGGGCCTGAAAGCGGTCAAGAGCTCGTGCAGCCCTTGAGTAAGTAACGACGCCCTGCGTCGTCAACAGGGTGTACACAAAATGAAGCGAAAGTTGGTCGCGTGGGCGGCTGTGGTCGCGGCGAGCGCGCTTGCTGGCTCAGCGGGTGCATCTTCATCCTCCGTCCGGCTCATAAGCGGACATCTATCCAAGCGAACAGCTGGCGGCGCACGATTTCACGACGCCGCATTAGGACGCCGAAAGGTCCGGCATCCGCGCCCGGCACACCGCCGCCGTTGTAGGTTTGCCCGATGAAGAGTCCAACCGATCTCAGCTTCAATCGAGGACTGATCACCGACCCCGAGGCCTTCGCCCGCAATGCGAACGCCGCGTCGTGGCTCTATCTGTGCGGCGAGCAGTTCGCCGAGGTGGAGGGCGGCATGTCGTACGACGACGTCCAGGCGGCCGTCTCCGAGTCGGTCAACATCGTCGGCGATCCTCCTCGGGTGCTCGACACCGACTTGGCCCGGGAGCAGGTGGCGGCGCTCGACCAGCTGCCGCGGCCGACGCTAGTGACTTGTCGAACTGGCCCTCGTTCGTCGGCCCTCGTCTACCTCTACTCGGGCCTCAAAGAAGGCGCCACGGCGGACGAAGTGCTGGCACGAGCGGAGGCGGACGACGCGCCCTTCGCCCGCTCCGAAGAACTCAGGGCCTGGGTCGCGCAGAACCTCGACGCGCTCTCCTGAGCGACAGCCCACGGGCACTCATTCAGGCAAGCCGCGGCGGCGCCACAGCCACCACACGCCGCCCAGCGCCGCGGCCGCGAAGACGTAACCGATCAGCAGATCGATCACGTAGTGGTTCCCGGTGTAGACAACCGCGAACGACTGGGCGAGCGGATAGATCGCACCGACGCCGAGGGCCCACCAGCGCCAGCGCGTCTTCCACGCGATCGTGACGACGAAGAGGAAGCAGAGGAAGGCATAGCCGGCGTGGAGCGACGGGATCGCCGCGTACGGGTTCGGGTCGATCAGCCTCGAGACTGAGATGGAGTGATAGCCGTGCGCGCCGGAGGGATCGGGCGCCGGGTTGTGTGGAATCCGGATCAGGCCCGGCAGGAGGCCCTTCTCGCCCGCGGCCCACGGCGGCGCCGACGGGAAGAGCAGGAAAGTCAGCGCGCCCGCGAACGAGAGCGCGATCATCGTCGCCGCGAAGCGGTAGAACAGCGCCCTTCGCTTGACCCAGAGGATGAACGCGAGCAGCGGTGGAACGATGAAATGCAGCCGCATCACGGCGAGCACGACGTGGTCGTACCACTGCTGCGTCCCGGTCCAGAGCCAATGCTGCAGCGACTCGGAGGGAACGGCTCCGCCGAAGATGAATTTGTCCGTGTCCAGCTGGGGTAGGTAGAAAGGGTGCGGACGCAAGAGATGGGCAATTCCGCGAGACTGCGCGTAGATCACCAGCAGCGCGGCAAAGGGAGCGAAATCGAGCAGATAGCGACGTCCCCGGCGCAACACGAGCGCGGGAACCAGGAGCGCGAGGAGATAACGGTCGGGCGTGAGGCCGAGGCCGAACAGCCAGACCGCAATACCGAGCGCGAGGATCAGTCCGGCCGCCGCGAGCAGCGCCGTGCGGCGATTCAGGTCCTCACGCGGTGGGCCCCACTTTTGAGCGGCCTCGCGGTCGCGCTCGCCGTACTCGTACGGCTTCCCTTCTGGCAGGCTCCACTCACCGCCGACGAGGGGGGCTACGCCGAGGTGGCCAGGTTGTGGAGCCACGGCGCGACCCTCTACGGCGGCGCCTGGGTCGACCGCCCGCAAGGCCTCATACTCGTTTTTCGCGCTCTCCATTTGATCGGCGGCTCCCCGTTGGCAATGCGAGCAGCCGCAGCGGTGATCGCGGCACTCGTCGTTGCCGCGACGATGCTGCTCACCCTCCGGCTGGCCCGCGGGAGGATAACGGCCGTGACGGCAGGGCTGCTGGCGGCAACCGCCGGCGGATCGCCCTTCATCGAGTCGTTCACGCTCTCGGGCGAGCTGCTGGCGTCGCTGCCCGCGGTGCTCTCGCTCCTCTGCTTCACCGGCTACCTCGGGCGCCGCGACCGTTCCGGGCCAAGTAACAGTCTGTTACGAGGTTCGACACGGCCGCAAGGGCGAAGGTGGCCCCTGGTTCAGCCGTTCTTTGCAAGTAACAGACTGTTACTAAGTCTCGTTGGCGCCGGCCTGCTGACCGGGATCGCGGTGCTGATCAAGCAGTCCGCATTCGATGCGGGCCTCGCCGCCGTCGTGTACCTGCTCTGGTGCGAGCGCCGACGCGGCCTGGCGCCTGCCGGCGTTCTCGTCGCGGCCGCGCTCGTGCCCATCGTGATCGCCGCGGCCAGCGCGGCTCGGCTGAGCGCCTGGCTCTACGCAGTCGTCGGCTACCGCTTCAACGGCGACTCGCTGCTGAACGGATCGCTGACGGGACGGGCACACCAGTTCTGGGTCACCCTGCCGGCTGCCGGGAAGGCGCTCGGGCTGCTCGCCGTCCTCGCCGCCGTCGGCTGGCGGCGCTCGCCGCTCCTGGCGAGGATCTGGCTCGGCGCGGCGATTCTCGGCGCGATCGGCGGCGGCAACTTCCACACGCACTACTACGTCCAGCTCGTACCCCCTCTGTCCCTGCTCGCGGCGGTCGGCGTCCGCACGCTGTGGCTCTCAGCACCTCGGCCGGCGATCGCGGCCGCGGGCGCGGCGGCGGCTGCGACGCTCGCCCTGACGATCCCCGTCGCCTGGGCAACCCCGAACGAGCAGGCGAAGACGATCTGGCCTGCCGATCCGCACCTCGTGCACGACGCTGCTCTCGCCCGCTACGTGCGCGCGCACACTCGCCCGCGCGAGAAGGTTCTCGCCGTTTGGGCCGACGCAGACCTCTACTACCTCGCCGATCGCCGACCCGCCGTGCGCTACCTCTGGTCGCGGAATGTCGCCTCGATCCCCGGCGCTCTCGAGGCGGTCCGGCACGCACTGGCGACGAGGCGGGCACAGCTCGTGCTCGTCGTCCAGCCTCCCGCGAAGCTCGACCCAAGCGGCCGCACCGCCGCACTGCTCCGCCACGGGTACCGCCGCGTCGGGCGTGTGGGCGACGCGACCGTGTACCGGGCTCGAACCCCGTGACCTGAGCCCACCTGAGATCCCCCGGACGGGGGGTCAAATAATTCCGCCGTTGACCAAAGATGAATTGCGTGGACGGAGCGCCTGCGGAGCTCTCCATGCCGCCCTTGGGTGGCCTTTCGGCGACCGAAAACGGTCTCCCCGACGGGCGCGACCTCGTCGACTCGTACCGCCGGCTGGCAGACGTCTTCCACCACGTTCTCTCCGAGCAGGCCCTCGACACGCTGCTCGACCGGATCGCGGACACCCTGGCCGAGCTGATCCCGTACGACACTCTCAGCATCTTCGAGGCGAACGAGGCCCAGACCGAGCTCGTTCCGGTGCTGGCCCGAGACCGCTGGGCGGACGAGATCATGCGCAACAAGATCGAGTTCGGCGTCGGCCTCGCCGGCTGGGCCGCAAAGCATCGCGAGCCCGTGCTGACGAATGCCGCCCACCTCGACCCACGGATGATGGTCGTGCCCGGCACGCCGCCGGACGAGCGCGAGGCGCTGATCACGGTGCCCCTGATCGCTCGCGACTCCGTCCAGGGCGTTCTCAGCATCTACCGCCTCGGCGAGCACGCCAGCTTCGACAGCGAGGAGTTCGAGCTTGCCAAGCGCTTCGGTGACGCGGCGGCGCTCGCTCTCGACAATGCGAAGACTCGGGCCCGGCTCGAGCGCCAGGCCCAGACCGACTCGCTGACCGGGCTTTACAACCACCGCTACTTCCACGAGCACGTGCGCTCGGAGCTGACCCGCGCCAGCAGAAACCGCGATTCCGTGGCGCTGCTGATGCTCGACATCGACGACTTCAAGAAGGTCAACGACATCTACGGCCACGGCGTCGGCGACCAGGTGCTCCGCGAGCTCGCCGCGCAGCTCAAGGCGGCGGTTCGGGGCTCGGACCTCGTCTGCCGCCTCGGTGGCGAGGAGTTCGGCGTCGTGATGGGCTCTTGCGGCACCGAGGACGCTGTCGCGCTTGCGAACCGCCTGGCCGAGCGCCTGCAGGAGCTCGAGTTCGGGCCGGCGGGCAAGATCACGGTCTCGGTCGGCGCGGCCGAGGGGCCGTCAGACGCCTCCAATCCGCGCGAGCTGATCGCCTGCGCGGAGGCCGCAATGATGACCGCCAAGGCGCGCGGCAAGGATCTGATCGTGATCTTCGACGAGTCGACGTTCGAGCGCCCCGACACGAGCTCGGTCGCGAGCTCGCGCGTCCGCTCGATCGCGCACCTGAAGATGTTGCAGAGCCTCGCCGGCAAGCTGAACCGGCTCAACGACGTGCGCGAGATCGGGACGGCGATCGCCGACGAGCTGCGAGGCCTGATCGATTACCACAACTGCCGTGTCTCGATCGTCGACGGTGACGAGGTGATCCCGATCGCCTTCCGCGGCATCCTCTCCTCGCAAGGCGACGAAGAGGTCGAGTTTCCGCGCTCGAAGGTCGGCGAAGGGATCACGGGTCACGCCGCGGCGGAGGGCAAGTCGCTGCTGATCGGCAACGCCCTCGATTGCGAATACGCGGTCACCATTCCCGGAACCGAGCCGATCGAAGAGTCGCTGCTCGCGGTGCCACTCTGTTACGGCTCGCGCGTGATCGGAGTGATCGCGATCTCGAAGCTTGGCTGCGACCAGTTCGACGGAGACGACCTCCGGCTGCTCGAGGTGCTCGGCGGCCACGCCGCAGTCGCGCTGGAGAACGCCCGGCTCTACGAGTCCCAGCGCCGCGAGGCCGAGCATTTCAAGGAGCTGCTCGGTTTCAGTCGCAAGCTCGCGACGGCGGAGGGGCTACCGGAGGTGCTTCTGCGTACCGCGGAGCTCTCGGCGGCGATCCTGGGAGCCCCGAGGACGTCGATCTGGATTGAGGACGTTCAGACGAAGGAGCTCAGCCCCGGCGCGGTCTGGGGCTTCGAGCCCGACCGCCGTGAGCGGATCCTCGCGATGCGAATCGGCCCCGAGCGCCTGGCGCCGTTGGCCGACCGCGACGAGCCCTTTCTGCTGGAGGGCCCGGCTGCAGCAGCTCTGCACGGGGCGCCCCGGCTCGACGACGGAGCCGCATTTGCGGTTGCGCCGATCAACCTCGATGGTGGGCGGCTGTGTTGCATCGCCGCCGCGATCCCGCCCGATGTCCCGCGCCAGCTCGACGATGACCACATCGCGCTCATGGCCGGGCTCGCGCACCAGGCGAAGCTGGCGATCACCAACGCCGACACGTACGAGAACCTCGAGGCCACCTTCGTCTCCACGGTCTCGGCCCTGGCCAACGCGCTCGAGGCGAACGACGAGTACACGTCGTCGCACACGCGCTGGATCACGGACACTGCCCTCAAGGTCGGCACGACACTCGGCTTCGACTCGAAATCGCTGAAGCAACTCGAGCTGGGCGCCCTCTTCCACGACATCGGCAAGATCGGAATCCCGACGAGCATCCTGCTGAAGCCGGGGCCGCTGACACCCGAGGAGCGGCGGATCATGCAGCAGCATCCGGAACTCGGCGAGAAGATCCTGGCGCCGATCGACCGCCTCGCGGAGGTGCGCTCGATCGTGCGGAGCTGCCACGAGCATTTCGACGGACGGGGCTATCCCGACGGGCTCTCGGGCGACGAGATCCCGTTGGAATCGCGGATCATCCTGATCTGCGATGCGTTCCACGCGATGACGACCGACAGGCCATACCGGAAGCGCTTGTCGGTCGAGGAGGCGTGCAGGCGGCTGCGCGAGGCCGTCGGTACACAGTTCGACCCAACAGTGGTCGAGGTCTTCCTCGCGCTGCGCGGCGAGGTCTGGGCGCCTCCCGCGACCCCGGAACTCCTCGCTTCATAAACTCCCGACGCATGCCGAGTGCCCGGTCGCCCGCCCAGCTCCTGACGCTGCTGATCGGCGCGACCTTCATTCTCGTCGGGATCCTCGGCTTCATCCCCGGGATCACCTCACACCTCTACGGCGGGCTCGACTTCAAGGGTCACAACTCGAAGGCTGAGCTCTTCCACGTTTTCCAGGTGAGCTGGCTGCACAACCTCGTCCACATCGCCTTCGGGCTCGTCGGTCTGGCCTTCGCGAGCTCGGCGGCGACGGCCCGGCTCTATCTGATCGGGGGCGGGGTCGTCTACCTGTTGCTGTGGTTCTACGGGCTGCTGATCGACCAGGCCGGCGGCGCGAACTTCGTCCCGTTCAACACAGCCGACAACTGGCTGCATTTCGCTCTCGGTACCGGAATGATCGTGCTCGGCTTCGCGACGACGCGGGGACGCGAGCTCGCCCCGGCCACCTGACGCGGTATTCGACTACCTTGGCTCCGTGGAGGTCGGGGGCGTGCTCCAGATGCTGGACGAGGTCGGGGCCGAAACGGACGTCCGGCCCGCGCTCGCCCTGCTCGCCGCGCCCGAGCCGCTTGTCGAGCAAGACGAGCTGACTCCGGCCCTCCGGCGGGCGA
>Ga0075423_10004040_pt1 | contig 13540 bp, 11 predicted proteins | sample SoiMethybrSBSTD2_FD_80114 | JGI IMG/M metagenome (GOLD analysis project Ga0075423, IMG submission 80114) | Bulk soil microbial communities from a Populus tree surrounding site in Tennessee, USA - Soil MetaG P. TD hybrid SBSTD2 | ecosystem: Environmental > Terrestrial > Soil > Tree plantation...
TGCCGATTTCCGATTTGTCCGACGAACTTTAGTTTGTCGTGGATGGCCGCCTCCGTGACGAAGACTTTTGTTCGTGTGAATTCGTGGATCGCTCTTCTCGGCGATCTAACAGACGATTCACGAATTAACACGAATTAACACGAACAACGCCTGCAAAGATTTATGAGGGCCTTGATTGGCACCATCGACAAACTAAAGTTCGTCGGACATTGCCAATTTGGTCTTTGGTTTTGGCCTTTTGGTCTTAGGTAAGAGACTTCATCTCTTTGAGCGCATTAAGACCAAAGACCCAAGGCCAAAGATCAAATCGGCAGTCTTTACAGCTTCAACTCTACAAGCTTGCCACGATCTCGCAACGACTCCTCCGCCCCTTCAATCATCTTCACCATTCGCAAACCTGCCGCCCCATCCGTCTCCGGTTGACGTCTGTGCTCGACGCAGTCAATGAAATGGAGTGCTTCCGTTTGCAGCGCCTCGGTATTGTCGAGGCGAGGCGCCCACATGTCCCCCGATCGGTAACTGACAAGCATCTTGTAAACAGCTTCAGGACCAGGAGTGATGGTTATGCCCTTGTCGTAAACCTTCAACTTGTCGCTCGGCTCCAGATCGTCGTAGACAATCATCTTCTCGCTTCCGCCGATCAAGGTGTGACGAACCTTTACCGGTGTCAGCCAATTCACGTGCACGTGTGCGATTTGGTTATTGGCAAAAAACAACGTGATGTAGGCGACGTTTTCAGGTTGGCCCTGCACGTGACTGATACCGGTTGCCGAAATCGCCACGGGTTTGTTGGGCAAGACAAAATCCATGATCGAGAGATCATGAATTGCCAAATCCCAAATGACATTCACGTCGTGCTGAAACAGACCCAGATTCACTCTTACTGCATCGTAGTAGTAGATCTCTCCGAGTTCTCCCGCTGCTATCAATTCGCGAATCTTCCGCACTGCGTCGGTGTAGACGAATGTATGGTCCACCATTAGTACGAGCTCGCGTTTGTCAGCGGCATCGATCAATTGTTTGGCTTGTTCAGAATTGGACGCGATTGGCTTTTCCACGAGCACATGCTTGCCCGCTCTTAGAGACGACATCGTCAGTTCGAAATGTGAGGAGACTGGAGTGGCAATAACCACGGCTTCAACATTCTTGTCCGCAATTAATTCTGAGGCGTCGTTATAGAGCGCGAGCGTTGGATAAACCTTGCGCAGTTGTACCAGGCGTTCTTCGCGACTATCGCATACAGCAGTGACGACTGAACCCGAGGTCGCCATGAAATTGCGAACGAGGTTCGGTCCCCAGTATCCGTGTCCGATCACTCCGACTCTTAGCATCTATCCTCACAATAGGTCATATAGGTCCTATTCTTTCCTGGTCACTCTCCCGATCACCCTCGCCGGCACACCCGCAACCATTGCAAAATCGGGGACGTCCCGGGTCACAACCGCACCTGCTCCAACCATTGCTGACTCGCCAATAGTAACGCCGGCAATGATTGTCGCATTTGAACCTATACTCGCGCGCTTCTTGACTGTCGTTTTAATAACTTGCCAGTCTTCGTCCGACTGCAAAGATCCGTCTGAGTTAACAGCCCTGGGGTATTTATCGTTTGTAAACATCACACCGTGACCAATAAACACCTCATCTTCAATCGTGACGCCTTCACACACAAACGTATGCGATGAGACTTTGCAGCGCGCACCTATTGTCGCGTTCTTTTGAATCTCGACAAACGCACCGATCTTAGTCTCATCCCCAACCGAGCAACCATAAAGATTCACAAGCTCGGGCTGGAAGATCCGAACGTTCTTGCCAAGGATTACGTCGTCTGCGATGGGCATCGATTTGATCTTGGTGCTTAGTGCTTAGTGCTTAGCGCTTAGTGCTTGTCAATGGTCAGGAGTATAGGACCTATTTGGCCTATAGGACCTATTTACGTCCAATAGCAAAGCACAAAGAACAAAGTACAAAGCTCATCATCTAAATTCCAACACCCTCGCCATTGCATAAAGCATCCATGCCTGACTCCAACGCATATATGGCTTGCGCACAGTATAAAAGCGCCGTTTCTGATAATAGAAAAACCCCTGCTCGTCACGCAGATTACGAATGGTCCAGCCAGCAACTTGTTCAGCCATTCTGAATGAATCGGGATCCAATCGACTGAGCTCAAGGAATGTGACTACAGCACTCGCACCAGCATGCGCATCCGCGGGATAAGGGTCGTCATGGTAGTATTTCGGCCAACCGTCCGCAAGAAAGAAGCTGTTCTTCCAATAGCGATATCCCAGTTCTAACGCGACTCGAAATTCCTCACCCAGTGCGCAAGCTTCAATTATTCGCTTCAGTGAAAACAGGACGAATGCTGTGTGAAAGTTATCAACCCAACTCTGGTTCGCGTTCGTCCCGTACGTCCAGGACCCGTCCTCGCGTTGATGCTTTATCACGTAACGCGCCGCTCGTTCAGCAAGGTCTCGCCATTCCGGTTCACCAGTCAACGCACTTACAGAAGCGAGCACTTCTGCACCGAGTAAGCTGGCATTGAAGATTTTAGTATCGCTTTGAGGTGAATAGCCGAAGCAGATCTGGTCATCGGACAACGTCGTTACGGGTAAGTCCGAAATTATGAACTTACAGACGCTTCGGGCAATTATCAGATACTCGTCATCGCCGAATTCCCGCACGGCTTCAATCAATGCTCTTCCGGCAAACGCAGTCGGAACCAGCGTAGGAGTGCCGCGAGGTGCGAAGAAGTTCCGACTCTGCCAGTCGAAGTTATAACCCCAGCATGCTCCGCTGTAGCCCTCCAACTTCATTGAGATCAAGTCGGACAGAAGACTTCGCACCTCTTTTTCTGACTCAGGAGTCTTCAACCTCCGGTGAGTTGCAAGCTGGGCAAGCGCAAACAGAGCAATACCTTTGGAATTCCGTTCTGCGGGTGTTCGAGAAACTCCTCGCAGATCAGTTGGTGATCGTTTGACGAGTTGTGTCCATACGAGGCGGGCGTTTCGCGAGCGCGCCAGCGGTGACGATTGAAAAAGACGACTGTTTAAGGCGTCGAAAGGATCATGACCAGCGAAGTCGTGTTTGCGGCACCAGGCGAGAAGCTGATGATATGCAGGTTCTATTTCTGGAGCAGTCATTGCCGATTTCCGATTGCCGATTGCCAATTTGGTTCATTCGACAGATTCCAGCTGCTGCCACATAAGAGAAAATCAATCGGCAATTGGCAATTGGAAATCGGCAATGACTTCATCCACTCACGGACGTCTCAATCCTCTTCGGCGTTTCGATGAAGCTTTCATGCCAGAGCTCGAACATCAACAGTGTCCACAGCAGCTTGCGATGATTTGCGATGCCTCGCTCGTGTTCATCCTGGAGTCGAGCAACAAATTCCGGGTTGAATACACCCGCCCGGCGCACCCGTTCCGGCGACAACAGATCACGCGCCAAAGGTCGCAATTTGTATTTCAACCACTCAGCCACTGGAACACCAAACCCTTTCTTCGGACGTCGGGTGACAAAGGGCGGCAATAGGTCGTGAACAGCTTTCTTGAGAATGTATTTTGTCTTCTGGCCACGGAGTTTGTAGTTACTGGGAAGCGATGCCGCAAATTCGGCGACTCGTGGATCCAGGAAAGGTGCGCGTACTTCCAGCGATACTGCCATGCTCGCTCGATCGACTTTCGTAAGAATGTCTTCCGCCAGATACAGCCGAGTGTCGAGGTTTTGCATGCTCTTAATGGCATCTGGTTCATCACACTCAGTCATCATTTCTCGAGCTTGCTGGTAGATATCTCCACTAGTCTCTGCAAGCGCATTCGCGGTCAACAGCTGTTCCTGCTCGTCGGGAGTAAAGGATCCAAACCAGATGTGGTGACGGGCAACAGGATCGTATTTCGCGCCAGTCACAAATCTGAGCGCCTTGTAATCGAAAGATAGATTCTTAGTCTTAACCGGCAACCGGCGTACTAGTGGTTCGATAATTTGATCGCGCAGTGAACGCGGAACTCGTTTGTAAATCTCTGCCCATTTGATCCCGCCATACATCGGATAGCCCGCGAACAGTTCGTCGCCTCCATCACCTCCAAGCGCCACCGTTACGTGTTTGCGAGTGAATCGCGACAGCAGATAGGTCGGCACCAAAGATGGATCACTAAATGGCTCGTCCATCCAGGCGCCGATCTCACCGACAAGATTCGCTGCGAGATTTGCACTCAGTCGTTCCTCGTGATGATCGGTGCCAAGAAACTTCGCAACGCCACGCGCATACGCCGACTCGTCAAAAGATGCTTCAGCAAACGAGATCGAAAAAGTCTTAACGGCTTCAGCAGAAGCGCGGACGGCCAATGCCGCCACTGATGACGAGTCGACTCCACCTGATAACAAGACACCAAGCGGAACATCTGAAACCAGCCGCATGCGAACACTATCAGAAAGTAATTCTTGCAACCTCTCAGCCGCTTCGTGTTCGCCTGGTACGGGAGTGGCAGTTGAATAATTCAGTGTCCAGTAGCAATCGACATCAACGTTGCCGTTTTGAAAAACGAGTTTGTGAGCTGCGGGAAGTTTGTTAATGCCTTCATAGATCGAATAAGGCGCGGGAACGTAATCAAACGAAAGGTAATACCGCAGGGCTTGCAGGTTCAGCGTCGGTCGAACAGAAGGATTAGCCAACAGAACTTTTGGCTCAGAAGCGAAGAGCAGCGTTTTATCAAACATTCCCCAGTAAAGCGGCTTCTCACCAAACCGATCACGAGCGATCAATAGCCGGCGGCGATTACTGTCCCAAAGTGCAAAGGCAAACATTCCGTTGAGCTCGCGAACCATGTCATCACCAAACTCTTCGTAGAGATGTGGGAGGACTTCAGTGTCGGAAGCACTCCGAAACGCGTGCCCCCGTTTTTCGAGATCCGTGCGGAGCTCTCGATAATTGTAAATCTCTCCGTTGAGGATGACGGCAATGCTCTTGTCTTCGTTGAATGCGGGTTGTTCGCCGGTGACCAGGTCGATGATGGCAAGGCGTCGCATTCCCAGGGCAGCGCCGGTGGTGACGTAAAGTCCTTCAGAGTCCGGACCGCGGTGAACCATGCGCTCGCACATCGAGTGGAGAAGTTCGCGATCACCAGTTCGCGGTGGCAGGTTTGAATCTGTTGTTGCCCAGCCTGTTATGCCGCACATATAGGTGAATCGCTAATCGTGAATCGTGAATAGCATCAGTCAATCCTGAATTCGATGATTCCGGGAATGAGCAACAGCAGGAACAAAACAATTCGAGCAAGGGATTGCATTAAATCTCCGGAAAGCCAATCCTTTGCCTAACAGCATAAATCGGTTTTGCCTGTGATTCGTGGTAGGTACGAACTAACATCTCGGCCAGCAATCCCATCAAGAACAACTGAACGCCTAAAACCAATGTAACCATCGCCATGATTGGCAATGGCGTCTGAACAAAATCAGCGTGATGTGGCCACCCAGCCCACTTCATCAAACATGCTAGTAGCGCTGAAAGAAAGGAAATGGCGAACGTAAGGAGGCCTGCCCAACCAAAAAGATATAGCGGCTTCGTTTGATAAGACGCCATAAACTTAATCGTGATCAGATCGAAAACAACTTTCACAGTGCGCGAAAGTCCGTATTTCGATTTTCCCATTATCCGTGCGTGATGCTCAACTGGAATTTCGGTAACACGCGCGCCCGCCCACGATGCGTAGATCGGAATGAAGCGATGCATCTCGCCATAAAGCCGCACGTCCTGCAGTGATTCGCGACGATACGCCTTCAATGAGCAACCGTAGTCGTGCAGCGGCACACCACCAATCCACGAGATCAAGCGATTGGCAATCATCGACGGCAACTTGCGCGTCACCATCTTGTCTTTACGATTCTTTCGCCAACCAGAGACGACGTCATAACCTTCGTCAAGTTTGTCCAACAAGCGCGTGATGTCGGCCGGATCGTTTTGCAAGTCGGCGTCCATCGGAATCAAAACTTTTCCACGCGCGGCATCAATGCCTGCCGCCATCGCAGCCGTTTGGCCGTAGTTTCTTCTCAGCGCGACCACGCGCACGCGCGGATCCATTTCGGCAATTTCGCGAAGGATGTCCAAGCTCCCATCGCTTGACCCATCATCGACGTACACGATTTCAGCAGAACGACCCAAAGCCCCTAGTGCCTGGTCGAGTTTTGTGTGCAGCGGCCAAAGGTTTGGCTCTTCATTGAAAACAGGAAGAAACACCGAGACATCCGGCTCAAGCTCTTGAGCCGGGGTTGACTCTATGACTGGCTGGTTTTGTTCAAGAATTCTCATAAGGCGTGGACGAGCCTCACAAGGCTGGTCGCAAGTCCATTCTAACTGCTAAGGCACTGGACAGGCGAATTACCTTGCAAGATCGTACTGACCTCATGTCTCGGCCCGGAACCACTCAACAAACCTGCGGATGCCGTCTTCGATCTGCGTCTGTGGGTTATAGCCAAGCAACCGCCGAGCCTTTGTGATGTCAGCGAATGTCTGCGGTACATCGCCGGGCTGAGGAGGCTGACGGTCAATTTTGGCGTGTGTATCGAGTTCTCTTTCAAGCAATGCGATCAACTCGCGTAGTTCGACCGTGCGCGACTCACCGAGATTGAACACATCGTAGTCACTCTTGTCGTAATCAATCGCGGCAATGACGCCGGCGATGATGTCGTCAATATACGTATAGTCTCGCCTCGTACTGCCATCGCCAAATACAGGAATCGCTTGGCCGGCTGAAATCAGACGGGCGAACTTGTGTATCGCAAGATCAGGACGCTGGCGAGGCCCGTAGACAGTAAAAAACCGAAGACATACACAACGAATGCCGTATAGATGTGAATAGGTGTGGCAGAGAAGTTCGCCGGCGCCCTTAGTGGCGGCATAAGGCGAAATCGGTTGACGAATTGGATCGTCCTCACTAAAGGGAACCTTCGCATTGATGCCGTAGACGGATGACGACGAGCCAAACACAAACTGTTTGATTGTGTGCCGCCGCGCGAGTTCCAGCAGATTCAAAGTACCCTTGATATTTGTCTCGCTATACAGCTCCGGTTCCGCGAGCGAAGGACGAACACCCGCCCGAGCGGCAAGGTGCACTATGCAATCAAACGCGCGTTCTCCAAAAACTCTATCCAACTCGCTTCGTTCGCGAATATCGACTTCCGCCAAAGAAAAACGTGCGTCCTTAAGGTGCTCGCGAACGTTGGCCCGTTTTATCTCCGGCTCGTAGAAGTCGTTGAAATCATCCACGACGGTGATGTGCTCGACATCTGTGCGTAATAAGTGATCAACCAGATGCGAGCCGATGAAGCCGGCGCCACCTGTGATTAGAAGATTGTGTCTCATCCTGTTTCGGAGATTAGTTGTTTGTTAGCGCCCTGTTGTGGCCTTCACGAACAAAGCACAAAGCACCAAGGTCAAAGCACAAAATTCATTTTCTCGCATAAACCCACAAATGCCAGCCCCAACGCGTCGCCAGCCGGGACTCTAACGAACGCGGGAGCAGTGGCCCAATTATTGGCAACCAACGCTTGTTCAGAAAATATGTACGGAGTTCCACGCTCGAAAAGTCTCTGAACAACGCGCGTGCTTGCTTCCGCGAGTAGACTCGCGCCAGCGGATTGCCGGCGCCATCCGTGTTCCGGCTCAGAAACTCTTCGGAGCTGAGATAAGAACTCTCCTGCCTCAGTCTGCGCGCGTGCTCCTTAAGCGCTTCTTGTGATTCTCCAGTCACCCAATGCACTAACTTTATCCCAGTATTCCAACGCAACAGTCGGACACCTGCGCGTCGCAATATCGAAATGTTGACGCGGTAGTTGTAAGAATCGCGATGGTACAACATCACAACTGCTCGACCGCCCGGCTTTAATACTCGATATGCTTCTCTGATCGCGCCAGCGGTATCGGGAGTGTGATGTAGCACTCCGTGTGAGTAAACCAAATCGAAGGAGTTGTCCGCGAAGTCTAATTTTTCAGCATCGGCGGCCTGGAAAGTGCCGGGCAGTTGAAACAACTCAAAGCGCCTCTGAGCTAACTGAACCGCTGCGTCCGTGAGGTCCACACCGGTGTAATCCGCTCCTGCTTTCGCAAACTGGGCACCGTCAGTTCCGAGACCACATCCAATCTCGAGAACGCGTAAGCCTTTTGCTTCTGAGAAACCGGCCGCAGCTGGGATGTGCCATTCTTTTTCATAACGATGTGCTTCTACGAGTTCATAGAATCGTTTCGAGCCCGGTGGCGCATCGGCGAACTTTGTCCCACAGGGATTCTCTTGCCAGAACTGTCGAACACGCTCCTTGAGTTGTGGATTTGCCTGCGACATCTTTCGTGAGGATAGAAGTAACTACCAGAATCGAACAAGCTCGGAAGGAAAGAGCGGTGCAGTAGCCCCACTGTTAAGGAGGGCTCTGCGGCTGTTTAGGCAGCACACCCAAACTTGAGCCCTCCTTAACAGTCGGGCTAGTGCACCGCTCGCTATACCATGTTGACATTTGCTCTCGTGCGGCAGCTTCCGCATACTCACTATGCCCTGGTCAATTCTCTGAGATCTGAGATCTGAAATCTGAGATCAAATCGGAGTGTTCGAAAAGACAAAGCAACGTGGACGCCGCGTTCGTTACGGGGTTCGCTCCGGCACTAAACGTCTGAAGCGTATTTCCGAACTACCCACCTTGGGCGGGATCTTTCTTTCCTTCCTCAAAATCGGCTTTGTTGGATTTGGTGGTGGTCTTGCAGTTATTGCACAGATTCGCGCGCTCGTTGTCCGTAAGCGACGGTGGTTCACCGATCATGAATTCGCAGAAGCGTTCGCGCTTGCCCAAAGCCTGCCCGGAACCAATGCCGGCAACGTAGCAACCTACATCGGTTATCGACTCAGGGGATGGAAGGGCGCAGCAGTAGCGATGTCCGCGTTCATTCTGCCGTCCATGCTGATGATGATTGTGCTCGCGATTTTGTATAGACACTTACGAGCGTTTCCAGATACCCAACGCTTGTTCCACGGACTTAACGCAGCCGTTGTTGCAGTGATCCTGGTTGCTGCCTGGCGCATAAGTAAGAACACACTTACAAAACCGTGGCAGTGGTACGTCGGCGGACTCTCAATCGTCGGGGTAATTTTCTTTCACGCAACTATTCTTGAAGTCATACTGGTGGCAGGTTTGATTGGCATCTACGTCGATTCCTTTGGCGAGAAGCAATGGCATCGATGGCGAAAAATTCGACGACTGGCAGCGCGGCGCCGAGCTCGCCTTGCTGAGATCGAACAAAAGAATTTTGTTGGTGGCTACCTGACGCGCGCCATGGCTGAAGAACGCGTCAGGCAAATGAACGAGGAACATGAAGACACTGATGAAGAAGTCACTACTGATGTTCGCTTTCGATCATCTTTTGTTTTCCTTGCCGCCATGCCAATACTTGCCAAACTCGCGTTGCTGTTGGCTCTTTCTTCTGTTTTCCTGCGCATGGGAGCCGTTACATTTGGCGGCGGATTCGTTATGGTGCCGCTCATCGAGGCGGAAGTTGTCCGCACTAATCATTGGTTGACACCTCAGGAATTTGCCGATGCCACGGCACTCGGACAAATCACACCTGGTCCGGTTTTGATCACAGCGACTTTCATCGGTTATCGAGTTGCTGGAACTCTCGGGGCCGTCACGGCAACGGTCGCAGTGTTCATGCCGGCGTTTCTAATGACCATCGCAGCCGGTTCCTCTTTACGACGGTTTCGTGCAAACAGGCAGGTGCAATCGTTTCTTCGAGGAGTAACTCCGGCAGTGGTGGGGTTGCTGGTTGCGGCGGGATGGAGTATAGGCCGTGCAGGTATTCATACGTGGGTTGGACTTAGTCTTTGCGCGATTGCCATGTTGCTCCTGTTGCGACTACGTCCGAATCCTTTTTGGGTGATGCTCGGTGTCGGACTGGCAAGATTGTTCGCGGGACTGATATTCGGGATGTAAGTGGTTGTTGGTTGTCCTATAGGTCCTATAGGTCCCATAGGTCCTATACTAAAAGCTCTCGTCTGAAAGGATCACTCATGGATCTTCGGATTCTCTTAACCACATTCGGAATCATCTTTCTCGCGGAGATGGGTGACAAGACGCAACTCGCCGCAATGACTATGGCTGCGCAAACAAAGAGACCATGGGCTGTGTTCATTGGCGCAAGTGTGGCCCTTGCAGCGGTATCTGGTTTGGGAGTGATTGTCGGTAGCGTTATCGGCGACTACCTGCCGCTGGTTTGGGTGAAACGCGTCGCTGCCATAGCTTTCATCGCTATCGGTGTATTGATGTTAACGGGAAAGTTTTGAGAGTGGTTTCGGGGCAGTAGCCCGACTGTCAAGGAGGGCTCGCTTCGGGGCAGTAGCCCGACTGTCAAGGAGGGCTCGCTTCGGTGAATATACTGTCACTCAGAGCCCTCCTTGACAGTCGGGCTACTCCCCGGAGACCAAAAAACCAAAGACCTAAGACCACCAAACCCAATGCCACAAACTCCCCATATAGAGCGCCACTTCACTTCCAGCGATGTTGTTCGAGATATCGTGATTGGAATGTCTGATGGATTAACCGTGCCCTTTGCGTTGGCCGCCGGATTAACTGGAGCTATTACAGTAACGGGCATCATCGTCACCGCCGGTCTGGCGGAGATTGCCGCAGGCTCGATTGCAATGGGGCTTGGTGGTTATCTCGCTGCCAAAAGCGATGCCGAACACTACGCAAAGGAACGCGAGCGAGAGAAACGCGAAGTCGCCGAGATTCCACACGAGGAAATGCGTGAAGTCGCGGAAGTCTTCCAGGCGTATGGATTGACCGAAGAAGAGACGTGGCCAATTGTTCAGGCACTGAGACGCCAACCAAAGAACTGGATCGATTTCATGATGCGCTTTGAATTGGGTCTCGAAAAGCCGGAGCCTCGGCGCGCGTTGATCAGTGCCGTTACAATCGCAGGAGCATACATTGCTGGTGGCCTGGTGCCATTGGCTCCCTATATCTTTGCCCACTCAGCATCCTCAGCGCTGCTGATATCAGTCGGTCTAACTCTCGTTGCGCTTTTTGTATTTGGATACGTGAAAGGACGCTTCACTGGCACGAGACCGTTGAGAAGCGCCCTTCAGACTACTTTGATAGGCAGCGTAGCCGCCGGTGCAGCCTTCGCGATCGCACGAGCGATCGGAGGATGAAGTAATTTCAGATTTAAGATTTCAGATTTAAGGTTGTCCTTTGAAGCACCAAGTGCAGCGTTTATTTTCTGGCCAACACAACCGGTGCATTCTCCGCGGCCCGAATACTCTCGAAAAACTTCCTTACTGATGCGTACTCTGAAGCCGGTATGGTTGCTGAATGCTGCGACAGTTTCCTTTTGAAGATCAGTTCGCCGTTCTTCACTTCGTAGCTTGTATTGTAGGAACCAAACGGGGTGTCCAGTTTCACGGCGTCCGGTAATTCATCAACAGCAAAACCCGCAGGCAGTTGCACAGTCACTGTTTCCGAATAGGAGTTCGCAGGCAGCACCACCGGATGTTTACGCTCCGCTGCGGTCAGCGAAGTTCCCTCACGTCTTGAAACAACGACCGGTTTGAAAACCAACAATCGATTCTGCATCAGTTGCCCATACGACGGCGCTGTGAACTCAACGTCGAGCGTGAACTGACCATCGGTGGGGTTATCACTCGGCTCAATCTTGCTGAGGCGAGCTGCTGAAGCCCCGCTCGTTACCCAACCTTCGATCCTTTGGTTGTACTCCGGTCTGGTCAGATGACGAAACTCAGTTCGAAAACCTGCGGCCTTCTGGCCCAGTGCTTGTTCTCTAATCTTTGCGGTGATTGCTCCGTCAGCGGTGAGCTCAAATCTCGCGTTGCGCTCGAGTTGATTCATCTCTGGCGGAGTCTCTGGCATCTTCACCAGTTCTTTTGCTTCCCTGGAGTCTAACAACGCCAGACTACCCTGAAGCTGAAAAGGTAGATCGCCGAGCGGCGTTTCGGGATCGGTTGGATCGAAAATCAAAAGACGACCAAGGGTCGGATGCTTGATGATCGTGCTGGCCTGTGTTTCATCATTAACTTTGACCGCGATGATGCAGTGATTGAATTGCTGAGGCGACGGCCAGTTCGCTCGCACGTACGTCGGGTCACCCGAGTAGATGCTGACAGGAATTGCACTAATGCCTACGACCTTCAGCATCGCCCGCATCAGATTAGCTTTGTCTTTGCAATCGCCATATGACTTTGCAAAGACTTCCGTCGAAGAATGTGGACGATAACCACCTCCTCGACCGAGTCCCGTCTGAATGGAGATGTATTGAATGGTCTGAACGTAGTGCGCGATAGCGCGAATCTTCTCGTACTCGGTCTTGGCTAGCGCGGTTAACTCATAAGCTTTTCTTGCGAGCGCATCGTCTACCTGGACCTGAGGATCCTCGAGTTCACTCATCCAGGCTGCTACTTCTGACCAGTTCGAAAATGTCTTTAATGGAATTGAAGTGACCGTCGCGGGCGGGTAATAACTAACCGCAAGTCGGGCAGCCAAATTGCTAATGCTTGGACTCAAGGGCTCGTCTAGAATTGGCGGGAGGTTTGAAAGCTCCCAAACATATGTTGATCCGTTTACGCGCGGTTCCACGTTGGGATGATTGAAAGTCACAGCTTCCGCCCGCCAACCCGTGGGTAATATCAATGTGTAGCGAGAGTTCACCACAGGAATATCATTCTGGAAGCTCCAATCAGCCTGGCTAAACACCGACCGGTCTTCCAGCGTGTAGCTGTAACCGAAAACGGAACCAACCTCCGCATCATCTGTCGCAAATATCTTTTTTACCCGATATTCGTTATAGACGTCGTTGAGGGCACCAGCTACGTCGACGGTTTCATCCTTGCCATAACGCTTGACTTCACCACTCGGCCTGATTAGCCAGCCGCGAAAATCTTTCACTTTGCTAATGTCCGGAATGTAGCCCACGCGACCTGCCGCATAGTCACGACCCTCTTTTCGTATTACGCGCACGGCAAAGTTATAAGCCTCATTAATCCGACCGTCAGCATCGATGGTCATTGTTGAATCGTCGACCAAAACGACTGCCGAGACCTCTTTGTCGTAAGCAGGCAACTTAAGGGAGACTGCTTGTTGCGGCCATGACGGTGTTTCGTCCCCTGGCGCTGCATTGACGTAACCAAAACTCAGAAGGAGCAACATCGTTGCGGCGATCAATCTCAAATGTATCATCACTCCTCCTTCTTCAGTTTGACGAGGCTTGTTTCAACGCGACCGTATGTGTGTCCTGCTTGTTCAGCATATCGAAATAGTTTCTCAACTGAGGGTACGCGGCAACCGGAAACAAAACATTGCCGCCCCCGCCGAAGAAAAACGTTCGCTTATAAACCAGCAATCGATTGTCGCGACTGATTGATAACGCGGGTTTGTAATCGCTGATCGCTCCGCCACTAAAAGGCGCCGGAGACTCCGCGCTATCAAGCGCAAAGCCCGGCGGCAGCTCAAATTCAACTTCGTCCTCTTCAGCCCACGGGTAGTGAAA
>Ga0075423_10004043_pt1 | contig 13537 bp, 13 predicted proteins | sample SoiMethybrSBSTD2_FD_80114 | JGI IMG/M metagenome (GOLD analysis project Ga0075423, IMG submission 80114) | Bulk soil microbial communities from a Populus tree surrounding site in Tennessee, USA - Soil MetaG P. TD hybrid SBSTD2 | ecosystem: Environmental > Terrestrial > Soil > Tree plantation...
GGGCTGCCGGTGTCGGACGTCCGATCGATGGACGAAGTGGTGTCGCGATCGATCTCGCGTCAGCGGTTCAACATGTTTCTGATGACGGTGTTCGGCGCGTCAGCGCTGCTGCTCGCGGCCATCGGGATCTACGGACTCATGGCCTACTCGGTCGAGCAGCGCACGCAGGAGATCGGCATTCGCATGGCACTCGGCGCCGAAGCAGGTCAGGTGCGCAAGATGGTGGTGTTTCAGGGCATGCGGCTCGCGATCGTCGGCGTCGTGGTGGGCCTTGGCGCGGCATGGGGACTGTCGCGTCTGATGGCCAGCTTGCTGTACGGCGTGAAGGCCACCGACCCCGCCGTGTTCGCCGTGATGCCCGTGTTGCTTGCCGTTGTGTCGTTCGTCGCCGTGTGGCTGCCTGCCCGCCGCGCGAGCACTGTCAATCCGCTTGTCGCGTTGCGGTACCAGTAGGGGCCACCTTTTAGGTGGCCCAGCCACGCTCAGCGCGCCGAGAAGTAGACGTTGATCGTGATGGTCGCTTCGACCGGCACGTTGTTCAGCAGCGTTGGCGTGAACTCCCACTGACTCACCGCATCGAGCGCCGAGGCGAGAAACGCCTGATGCACGTCGCTGGAGCGACTCCCTGTGACGTCGCGAAGGTCGGACATGTAGCCATCGATCCCGATCCGCCCTTCGAGCAGCACGTTTCCTGACGCGTTGTTCGGGAGATTCGCTGGAAACAGCGGACTGACGTGGACGATCTTGGTTGGGACGCGGATTTGTCCGCCGACGCCACCGGAGAAGAACGTGCGCGGCTCTGGAGCGCTGCGGGTTTGCACCGAGCGCCGAGGCGCCGTTGACGACACGATCCCGGGACCGCTCGGCCCTGTTACGCTGACGGTTTCCTGCAGCGTGCCGATCGGCAGCGTGATGCGGCGATCGAGCGTGGTGCCGGCGTCGATTTTCACGCGAGTGGTGACCTGCTTGAAGCCGGGGAGCGATGTGCTGAGGTCGTAGTCGCCCGGCGGCAGCAGCGTGAATCCGAATGCGCCGTTGCGATCGGTGGTCGTGTCGTAGCGTCCGCCGTTGGGCTGCTGCGTCAGCGAGACGTTCGCGCCCGGCAGCAGTCCACCCAATTGATCGTAGAGCACGCCGTTGAGCGCGCCAGGCCCTGACTGCGCGGCTGGTGCCGAGGGCATCTCGAGACGCATGTGCTCCGCGGTGATTCGCACATCAGGACCGACCAGTGTGACGTTGCCGGAGAGGTCGAGATGATCGACGGCTGGCGGCGGAGTCGAGTTCGCCTGCCTTGCAGGTGCCGGCGGCAGCGGAACCGCCGGTGCCGCAAATGTTGATACACCGGCGCCGGCGATCACGACTGTCACCGTGAGCGCGAGGAGTGCCGACGTCCAGCGCGCAATGGCGGTCATCGGTCGTCGATTCAATCGTGCGTTCAACATGGCGCGGACTCTCCCTTCGAGCGTCGACGGATTGGCGATGGCTGTGGCCGCGGCCCACACGTGGCGGCGGCCGATGGTGTCACGCGCCACAGCGAGCAGATGCGCGGCGTAGTCCGTCGGCGTGATCCCCGACTCGAGGACGAGATCGTCGCAGGCCTGTTCGCTCTCCTGACGCAGCCGGCGATGACCCATCCAAACGATCGGGTTGAACCAGTGAATCGCGCGAAGCACGCTGGCGGCGACGAGCATCGGCCAGTCGCCTCGCGTGATGTGTGCGAGCTCATGACGCAGCACGACCTCGATCCGCTCGGCCGGCCATTCCGCTGCGGAGGCGGGCAGCAGGATGCGAGGCCGAAGGATGCCCCACGTCACCAGCATCGTCGGGTGCGCGCTCTGGAGGAGCTCGATCGGTTGCCGGATCTCGTATGCACGGGCGATGCGATCGGTGATGTCACGCCATGGACCAGATCGCAGCGGCAAGGCGCCCAGACCAAGCTGCCGCATGCGCCACATGCCGGCGACGACGACACCGATTGCGGCAAGCACGCCTACGAGCCAGATACCGACGATCATCCGCAGCGCGTCTGGGCGAGAGGACGCAGACCCGGCCGATGCACTCGTCACGATGGCCGCGGCAGCGGGAGACGAATGACCGGGATCACTCGAGATCGTGATCGGCGTCGACGCATCGAACGAAAGCCACGCGGTCGGGAGTGGTACGCGCCAGGCCGGTGCGACAAACCTCAAGAGAGGCACTGCCACCGCGCACATGAACGCCAGCGCAAGCACGCCGTGCCGGATCGCCGCTGATCGCGAGCGGAGCAGTCGAAGCACCGCAAACGCCAGCAGGAACAAGGCGCTCGTCTTGATGGCGATTTCGAGAACCGCGCTCATGACGTGCCCCCTTTGCGGGCCTTGGCGATGAGATCGGCGATGCGCTCGAGCTCTTCGGCGGAGACCTTGGCCGCCTCGCCGCCAAGCAGCGCGGCGACTGCCTTTTCCGCCGAGCCGTCGAAAAACGTGTCGACCAGATGCTTGAGCGCCGACTTGCGTGCGGCATGCACGCGGACGACGGGCGTGTAGACGTAGCGCAGCCCCTCTTCCTCGTGGCGCACGTGTCCTTTCTCCTCGAGTACACGCAGCTGGGTGCGCACGGTGGAGTAGCTGGGATTGCCGGGCAGCTCGGACATCACCTCGGCGGCGGTGGCGCGTCCGCGGCGGAAGAGGATGTCCATGATCTGGCGCTCGCGGCGCGTGAGCAGGGTGTGGAGGGCTGAGGCCATATGTGCTATGTCTCTCGCAGTAGTGTTATAGAAATAGCACGTCTCGCTGAGGCGCGCAAGTGGACGGTCAGCGTGGGGTGTGGACACGGCGAATCGCGGTATCCTGATGATGTGCAGCTGGCACTCCCGTTCACGTCGACCAGCGAAACATCATCGGCATCGGCGTCGGTCTACTTCGTCCGCCATCGGCGGGCGCGCCGCTACTTGTTGCGCGTCGATCAGGATGGACGCGTCCGCGTGACGATTCCGCGCGGAGGATCCCGCCGCGAGGCCGATACGTTCCTCAATCGTCATCTCGACTGGGTTGCGCGCGAGCGGTCGCGACTCACGCCGTCAGCGCTCTCGTTCGAGGATCGTCATGCGCAGCGGCAGCGTGCGCGAAAAGAACTGCCGCCACGTCTGCTCGAGCTTGCCGCCGCGCACGCCCTGAGCGTGACGCGGGTGAGCATCCGTAATCAGCGGACCCGATGGGGTTCGTGCGGGCGCGACGGTCACATCTCGCTCAACTGGCGGCTGGTGCTGATGCCGTCAGAGGTGCGCGATTACGTGCTCGTGCACGAGCTGATGCATCTGCGCCGGCTGGATCATTCGCGCGCATACTGGAAGCTGGTCGCCGCCGCGTGCCCCGGCTATCGCGAGGCACGCCAGTGGCTGCGCACGCATGGTCCGTCGTTGCGGTAATGGCTTCGACGTATCGTCGAAGATGTCGCCTGAAAGTGAGTCCCGACCAGGTGTTTGCGCATCTAACAGGCTAGGGAGGCAAAGGAGATGGCAGCGCGCCGACAGTTCCTCGCGGTCCTGGCCAGCGCCTGCGGTCTGACACCGCTGATCGTATGGCTGGTCAGCCCATCCCCTGGTGAGACGATGGCCGACACGTTTCCGGTTCACAAGAGCGATGACGAATGGCGCCGCGAGCTGACGCCGAATCAGTATCAGGTGCTGCGGCATCACTCGACCGAACGTCCATTCACGAGTCCCTTGAATCAGGAGAAACGTGACGGCACGTTTGAGTGCGCCGGCTGCGGACGTCCACTGTTCGACGCCGGCACGAAGTTCGAGAGCGGCACCGGATGGCCCAGCTTCTGGCGCCCGCTCGATCGCGCCGTCGCCACGAGGATCGATCGCAGCTGGCTGATGGTCAGGACCGAAGTGCATTGCGCCGATTGCGGCGGTCACCTCGGACACGTGTTCGAGGATGGTCCTGCACCGACTGGATTGCGATACTGCATGAACGGGGCGGCGCTGAAGTTCGAACCGAAGAACTCGTGAACGGCGAACCTCGAACCTCGAACAAGGAACCGCAGTATGCAACGCTCAATCTGGATTGCCGCGATCGCCATCAGCGTTGCCTATGCCTGGGTCCGTGGCGGCTTCGTCTTCCCGGGGGCCGCGGCACAGGCGCCGGGGATGCAGGCGGGATGGCAGAAGGCCACGTTTGCCGTCGGCTGCTTCTGGACGGCCGAATCCGATTTCGACAAAGTGCCTGGCGTGAAGGCGACGACCGCTGGCTACACCGGCGGACACGTCGCGAACCCGACCTACGATCAAGTGGTGCGCGGGGGAACCGGACACGCCGAGGCGGTGGAAGTCCTGTTCGATCCCGCGGTCGTGACCTACGACCAACTGCTGGACTACTTCTGGCATCACGTCGATCCGTTCGTGTCGCATCGCCAGTTCTGTGACGTCGGCGCGCAATACCGCCCCGCGATTTTCGTGAGCTCCACACATCAGCGCGAGGCGGCGGAAGCATCGCGCGTGCGAATCCAGGCGCGATTCCGCGACCCGATCAAAGTGGCCATCACCGACGCGGACGCGTTCTTTCCAGCCGACGAATCACATCAGGATTACTACAAGAAACATCCGGTGCAGTATCAGTACTACCGGTGGGCCTGCGGGCGCGACGCCCGTCTTGAATCCATTTGGGGAACCGCCTCCTGATGGCGTCGGTTCGACATTGGAACGCGGCGAGTGACGGCGAGCTCTCCGAAGCGGCGATGCGCAAGCGGCTCGAAGCGCTCGGCTACATCGTGATGCGCTACGTCTATCCACCGGGCACGTCATTCCCCGAACACACGCACGGTGTCGACAAGATCGATGCGGTGGTCTCGGGCCGATTCCGCCTCAACGTCGCCGGCCACCGCGTCGTCCTCGGCCCCGGCGATTGGATCGCCGTGCCTCGCGGCGTCCGCCACACCGCCGACGTAGAAGGCGACGAGCCGGTCGTGAGCCTGGATGCGGTGAAGGCCCCGTAGAGAACTGTGCGGCGCGTGTGTCTCAAGCGCCCGCCTTCGATGCCGATTGTCCTCCTGTGAGCCGTGCGCGTGTGACGGCCACGCCTTGCACATGCCTGCACTCCGTCCGCGCCTGCTCGTGGTCGACGATGACCGCGCGATCCTGACTCTGATCGGATCGATCGCGCTTGGTGAAGGCTTCGATGTGTCGACCACCGTCGACGGCACCGATGCGCTGCAGCAGTTGAGCGTGCGTCCCGCCGATCTCGCACTCGTCGATCTGAAGATGCCGGGCGTAAGCGGTCTCGACGTGTTGAAGGCGATTCGCGAGGTGAGCTCCGAGTGCCGTGTGGCCTTGATGTCGGGTCACGCCACCATCGACAGCGCCGTGGAAGCGGTGAAACTCGGGGCGATGGACTATCTCACCAAGCCATTCGATCTGCCGCGGCTGCGCGAGCTGCTGTCGACCGTGCGTCGCGAGGCCGAGGAGCGGCGCACCGTGCTGCGCCTCGAAAGCGATCTCGCGCATCACCTCGAGTTCTGCGGGATGATCGGCCGCGGCACCGCGATGCAGGAGGCGTTCGGCTTGATCCGACGTCTGGCACCGCACGCCCGCACCGCACTCGTCACGGGAGAAACCGGTACCGGCAAGGAGCTCGTCGCGCGCGCGCTGCATACGCTGGGTCCGCGGAGCACGAAGAAGCTGGTCACCGTCAACTGCTCCGCGCTGGTCGAGACGTTGTCGGAGAGTGAGCTGTTTGGACACGTGCGTGGTGCGTTCACTGGCGCGGCCGAGACGAAGGCTGGTCTGTTCGAAACCGCCGACGGCGGCACGATGTTCCTCGACGAAGTGGGCGAGCTGCCGTTCGCGGTGCAAGCCAAGCTGCTGCGCGTGATCGAAAACGGGGAAGTGCAGCGCGTCGGCTCCGTCGACACCCGCAAGATCGATGTGCGCGTCATCGCCGCCACCAATCGCGATCTGGTTACCGAAGTTGCCGCGGGCCGCTTTCGCAGCGATCTCTATTACCGGCTGAACGTCGCCCAGATCTCGCTGCCGCCGCTGCGCGAGCGCCGCGAGGATATTCGCTATCTGACGGCGACGTTCGTGCGGGCGTTTTCGCAGCGATTCGGCAGGCCGGTCGGCGGACTGACGCCGGGAGCCGAGCGCCTGCTGATCGAGGCGACGTGGCATGGCAATGTTCGGCAGCTGCGCAACGTGCTCGAGCGCGGATGCATGCTCGTTGAAGGCGAGTTCATCACCGAAGGCGATCTCGCCCCGGCCCTCGATCGCGCGACGCCGGCGATCGGCGATCGGCCGGTGCCGATTCGAACGGTTCCCGCACCCCTGCACGAGATCGAACGCGAGCACATCGTCAAGACGTTGGAGCAGGTTCGCGGCAATAAGGCGGTGGCAGCCCGCTTGCTCGGCATCAGTCGACGTGCGTTTTATCGCCAGCTCGAGCGCCATGGCCTTCACCACCGGGTGCCGATGAACCGTCCAGATCGCGGACAGGTCGTCGAGGAACGTCCGGCATGACGACCGCCCGGTTCACCCCTGCCGTCCGACGCAGCCGAATCCTCGTCGCCGACGACACGGAGAGCATCCGCTTGCTGTTCGACAAGCTGCTCACCAGCGACGGCCATGAAGTCGTGAGTGTGTCGGACGGAATCGATGCGCTCGAAGCCGTGCATCACCATCGTCCGCATGTCATCCTGCTCGACGTCGACATGCCGGCGATGAACGGACTCGAGGTCTGCCGCCGTCTGAAAGCCGATCCGGCCACGCGCTTGACGCCGATTGTCATGGTCACCGGACAGAGCGATCTGAGCGATCGGCTCAAGGGCATCGAGGCCGGTGCCGACGAGTTCTTGTCGAAGCCGGTGCACCCCCAAGAGCTGCGCGTGCGCGTGCGTTCGCTGTCGCGCGTCAAGCATCTCATCGACGAGCTCGATTCGGCGGAGGCGGCCTTCGTCGCCCTCGCGCTGGCCATCGAGGCGCGAGATCCGTCCACCAACGGCCATTGTGAGCGGCTGGCGCAGCATGCGGTGCGGCTCGGTCGCACGCTCGGTCTTGGCGGAGAGGACCTCGACGCGCTGCATCGTGGCGGCTTCCTGCACGACGTCGGCAAGGTCGGCGTGCCCGATGCCGTACTGCTCAAGGCCGGTCCACTCACGGCCGACGAGTTCGCGATGATGAAGCGGCACACCGAAATCGGCGATGCCCTGTGTGCCCCGCTGCAGTCGCTGCGTCGCGTGCGCCCGATCATCCGCGGCCACCATGAGCGGCTCGACGGCAGCGGCTATCCCGACCGGCTGCGCGGTGATGACGTGCCCCTGTTGGCGCACATCGTCGGCATCGTCGACGTATTCGATGCGTTGACGTCGCTGCGGCCGTATCGCACGGCGCTGTCGAACGATCAGGCCGGCCGGTATCTGCTCGAGCAAGCCGCTGCGGGCAAGTTCGCGCGGCGCTACGTCGAGGCGTTTCTCGACACGCTGAACACTCATGATCTCTGGGCGCACTGAACCGTCGGGGCGCGTGCACCGGCCGGTGGAACGGCATGACCAGATCACGACACGTGTGTCGGGCTGCCGGCACTCGTCCGAGCACCATTTCCCAGTACGGCGTGCGACCGGCGCGGCAACCTTCTTGCTCAGAGGAGTGACTGCTTGCGGCGCGGATTGCACGACGGAACGAGTGGCGAACCGATGGCAGTAGTCCCTATGACCCAGGATCGTGGCGCCAAGCCGAATCGCAGCGGTGCGGTAGTGCGGCGTATGCCGCTGCTACCCGTACGCGTCCGCGACGCGTTTGGCGACGCGCTGATTGCCCAGCACCTCCTCACACCAACCGCGCTGCGGTCGGCGATTCAGCGATCGGCCCAGGATGTCACGCCGCTGCACGAGACAGTGGTGACGCTTGGCTTCGTCGATGAAGAAGTCTCGTACTCGCTGCTCGCCACGACGGCGAAGATTCCGTTGCACACGCAGGACATCGAGCCCAACCCGCTTGCCGTAAAACTGGTGCCGGCGAAGCTGGCGCGGCGACACGAGCTGGTCCCGATCGCCGTCGACGACAAGACGATCACGTATCTGACCGCGACACCCTACGATGTCGACGCCGATCGCGATCTCGGCTTCGCCACCGGCCGGGCGCCGTCTGCGGTGATCGCGCGTCGGTCGAGAGTGCGACAGGCCCTGGATCGGTGGTATCCAGATGCCGCGCCAGCTTCTCCTGCGACGATGGCTGCGGCGATGTCAAAGCCTGTGGACACACGCGATCCGCTGCCGGTCGACAGCTCCTCCGACTCGGCAATCGTGAACCTGTGTCACACGCTGCTCGCTCGAGCGATCGATGCGGGTGCGAGCGATCTGCAGCTCGATCCGATCCCCGAAGGGTTGCTCGTGCAGGTCCGCGTCGCCGGCTCGCTCGAAAAAGCGATGACGATTCCGAACGAGCTGGTGTCGGCCGTCGTGAATCGCTTCAAGGTGCTGGCACGCGTCGCGACCGCAGTACGCAATCGGCCGCAAGAGGGAACCTTCTCGGCGCAGGTGGGCGCGCGGCGCATCGAAGTGCGGCTGACCACGCTGCCGACGACGACCGGCGAGAAGCTCGTGGTGCGCGTGATCGACAAGGAAGGCGAGCTGCCGACGCTCGAGACGCTTGGCCTCGAAGCGGACACCCTGGCCCAGTTGAAGCGCGCCTTGGATCAGCCAAGCGGGCTCGTGCTCGTGGCCGGGCCGGCAGGATGCGGAAAAACGACGACCATCTACGCCGCGCTGCAGCATCTGCGCACGCGGCGCACCAACGTCGTGTCGGTGGAGGATCCGATCGAGCGCACCGTTCCGGGCATCAATCAGCTCTCGGTCAACACTCGCACCGGAGCGACAGTTGCCAGCACGCTGCGGACCATCATCAAGCAGTACCCCGAAGTGGTGATGGTTGGCGAAGTGCACGATCGCGAGATCGCGGAGATCGTCGGTGCTGCGGTCGACGCGGGCTGCCTGGCACTGGGCACGATGCGCACGCAGGAGTCGGCGTCGGCGGTCGCCCAATTGACGCACCTGGGACTCCAGCCGTACCGGATTGCGGAAACGCTGCGTGTTGTGGTCGCGCAGCGGTTGGTCCGGCGCACCTGTTCAGCCTGTCGTACGGCGACAGCGCCCGAAGGCGAGATGGTGGCTGCCTGCGCGCAGTGCCGCTCAACGGGTTTCGTCGGTCGAGTTCCGATCGTCGAGTTGCTGTCGCCAACCGAGGCGATTCGCACCAGCATCGCCCGTGGCGAAACGCTGATTCAGCTTCGTCACGCTATCGAGACCGCCGGCATCCGATCGCTCCGCGACCACGGAGCGTCGATGGTGGCATCTGGCCTGACCACGCAGGACGAGCTGGTCCGGGTGCTCGGCGGCTATGTGCTCGATCAGCCGGTCAGAGCCGGCACGCGCCGGTCCGTCCTGATCGCCGACGACGAGCCGATTACGCGGACGCTCGTGAAGCTGCTGCTCGAGCGCGATGGATTCTCGGTGATTGAGGCGCACAACGGACGCGAGGCCGTCGATCTCGCCGTGCGTCACACGCCGAGTCTCATCGTCATGGACCTCAACATGCCGGAGCTGGACGGCTATGAGGCCATCTCCGAGATACGCCACGTCGACGGACTCCAGCACACGCCCATCGTGGTCGTCACCACCGAAGACGGCCCCACCATTGCGCAGCAGGTGCTCGCGCTCGGGGCCGACGACTACATCCTCAAGCCGTTCGAGCCATCGGTGCTGACCGCTCGCGTGAAGGCGGCCTTCAGCCGCCAGCACATGGCCGCCTGACTGTAAACACACTATCTGCACTCGAGGACCATAATGTCAGAGACGCGAAGTGCCGTGGCAGAAGACATCGTGACACCCTGGACACCCGAACGCATGCTGATGCGCTTGGGCGGTGATGAAGCGCTCGCCAAGCAGTTGGCGGCGCTGTTCATCGAGGAGTGTCCGCTGATGTTCGGACGCGTCCGCGAGAGTGTGCAGCAGAGCGACGCCGACGTGGTGCGACGCGCGGCCCATGCCTTCAAAGGGTCGGTGGCCAACTTCGTCGACGGCGGAGCGGCCGCGACCGCCTTGGAGCTCGAAACGATGGGCCGTGACAAGAACCTCGCGGATGCGCCGAAGGTATTCGCGCGCCTCGAGCGCGAAATTGCGGCGCTCCTCGTCGACCTTCGGCGATTTGCCGAGGGCGCCTGATGCAGATTCTGATTGCCGACGACGACCCGGTGCTCCGGCACGCGCTGCGCGTGCATCTGGAGCGCTGGGGCTACGAGGTCGTTGAGAGCCCCGATGGCGCATCGGCGTGGCATGCGCTGCGGACCACGCCACCGCCGCCGCTCGCCATCATGGACTGGAACATGCCGGGGGTCGACGGTCCCGCACTGTGCCAGGAAGTGCGCGAGACGCCCGGCCTCTCCGGGATGTACGTGATTCTGCTGACGTCGAATTCGTCGAAGAAAGACATCATCACCGGGCTCGAGAGCGGCGCCGACGACTACATCGTCAAGCCGTTCGACTGGGACGAGCTGCGCGCACGCGTGCGGATCGGCAGCCGCATTGTCGGTTTGCAGCAGGTGCTCGGGGCGCGAGTCGAGCAGTTGCAGCAGGCGCTGTCGAGCGTTCGCAAGCTGAGTGGTCTGTTGCCGATCTGCGCGTACTGCAAGCGGATTCGCGACGATCAAGACTACTGGCGGCAAATCGAGCATTTCGTCTCCGAGCACTCGGACGTGCGCTTCAGCCACGGCGTCTGCCCCGCGTGCATCGAGGACTACATCAACAAAGAACTGCCATCGGCTCGCGTAGCGGGCGGTACGTAGAGGCCGTACGTAGAGGCCGCCTTCAGTAGAGGCCGTACGTAGAGGCCGCCTTCAGGCGGCCTTCAGGCGGCCTATAATCGAGCCATGCCATACCCGGAACCCTTCATCGCCCCGATGCGGGCGGAATTGACGCGTGTCGGCGCGCGCGAGCTGCGCACCGCGGATGATGTTGACAACGCCGTGCGCGAACCAGGCACGGTCATGATCGTCGTGAACTCGGTGTGCGGATGTGCGGCGGGGAAGGCGCGCCCCGGAATCGCGATGGCGCTGCAGCACGCGCATCGGCCCGACGTGGTCGCTACCGTGTTCGCGGGCGCCGACATCGAAGCCACCGAGCGAGCACGGCAATACCTGCTGCCGTATCCGCCGTCGTCGCCCTCCGTTGGCATCCTGCGCGACGGCAAGCTGCTTTATGTGCTCGAGCGACGGCAGATCGAACAGCGGGACGCAGCGTCGATCGCCGCGCTGCTCATGGCCGCGTTCGATGAACATTGCGCCGAAGCGGGCGCGACCAACACCCGATAACGAACCGCGGAGCGCTACCCGCCCCTGGTATGCATTTCGAGGTGCGGGTCGCGCTTCAGCCGATCGATCGGGATGAGCGTCGACCGATCGCGTGACGCGAGCCGTTCTTCGGCGCCGCGATCGCTTCTGATCTCCCATGTCGCCCGAATCAACTGCACCAGCTGATCGTCGCTGGCGCCCGATCGCAGCGGGCGGCGCAGGTCGGTGCCGTGCGACGCGTAGAGGCACAGGTACCAGAGTCCGTCGGCAGTCAGGCGGCTGCGGTCGCACGACTGGCAGAACGGCTCGGTCGTCGACGAGATGATCCCGAACGTCAATCCATCCGACAGACGATAGCGATCTGCGGGTGCCGCCGACTCTTCGATCACCGGCGCGATCGCGCCGTAATGGGCGCGCAGTCGATCCAGCATCTCTCGTCGCGAGACAACGCGCGGCATCGACCAATGAGTGGCGCCGCCGACGTCCATGTATTCGATGAAGCGGATTTCGGCATGGTAGCGGCGCGCGAACTCGATCAGATCGACGAGCTCGTCGTCGTTGACGTCGCGGATCACAACGGTATCCATCTTCAGTCCGGGGAAGAGCGGTGCCGCGACGTCGATGCCCTCCAGCACGCGATCGATCTCGTCGAAGCGCGTCAGGCTGCGAAATCGGTCGGCGCGCAGCGTGTCGAGACTGACCGTCAGTCGATGCAGGCCGGCCTGCTTCAACGCGCTGGCGTTGGCGGCCAGCAGAACGCCGTTGGTGGTCATCGCCAGATCGCGAATCGACGCGCGGCCAGCCAGTCGCGCGACGAGATCCGGCAGATCGCGCCGAAGCAGCGGCTCTCCGCCGGTGAGCCGCACCTTGTCGACGCCAAGGCCGGTGAAGAGATCGACCAGCCGCTCGATCTCTTCGAAGTGAAGGATGTCTTCACGCGGCAGCCACACGTAGTCGGCTTCCGGCATGCAATAGCTGCAGCGCAGATTGCAACGGTCGGTCACCGAGAGCCGGAGGTTGCGGAGCGGGCGACGCTGGGTGTCGAGGAGCACTACAGCGATTATTACAGAACCCTGAGCGCGGCCCGCCGTGGGAATGCCGTTCTTTGTCCCGAAAAGGCCTTGTCCCAGCGGCCCGGCAGCGGCTGCGCGCACGACGGGCAGGCGCCGTCTGCGGTCAGCGAGTACTCCTGAATCAGATACCCGTAGCGGCTGATGAGCCGAGTGCCGCACCCCGGGCAGTTGGTGTGCTCTAGATCGCCGACGCGCCCGGGAAGGTTGCCAGCGTAGACGAATCGCAAGCCAGCCTCGTGCCCGATGCGTGAGGCACGCAGCAGCATGGCCGCAGTGGTGCCCGCGACGTCGGTCATCTTGTAGTCGGGATGAAATGCGGTGACATGCCAGGGGATGTCGGGCGACACGCCGGCAAGGAATCGGGTGAGGCCCTGGAGTTCTTCCTCGCTGTCGTTGAAGCCGGGGATCAGCAGCGTGACGATCTCGACCCACACACCCGCATCGTGCAGCCAGCCGATCGTGTCGAGAATCGGATGCAACCGCCCGCCGAGCTCGCGGTAATGACGATCATCGAAGCTTTTCAGATCGACCTTGTAGAGGTCGATATGTGGTCGCAGATAGGCGAGCACTTCGTGAGTTCCGTTGCCGTTGGAGACGAACCCGGTGCTCAGCCCGGCGGCACGTGCCTGCTGAAATACCTCGACCGCCCATTCGGCCGTGATCAGCGGCTCGTTGTAGGTCGAGACGACAAGTCTCGCACCCTGCGCGAGCGCATCGCTGACGAGCGCCTCGGGTGTAGCGTGCTGCGGCGGCGACACCGCCTGCGGATCGCGCAGCGCCTGCGAGGTCACCCAGTTCTGACAATACGAGCAGTGGAGATCGCAGCCCAGCATGCCGAAGCTGTAGGCAAGGGCGCCGGGATAGGCGTGAAAGAACGGTTTCTTCTCGACCGGATCGCACTGCACGCCGCCAACGTAGCCCCACGGCACGCGCAGCCGGCCGCCCTCGACGAAGCGCACCTTGCACACGCCGTGTGCGCCCTCTGGGATCGGACAGCGATGTCCGCACGCCAGGCATCGCACACGCGGTTTACGAGAGCTGGTCTCCTCGAGCGACCGGTCGAGCGTTTCGACCAGCTCTGGAGCAGCCTCGCGCGTGTTCGCCGCCAGGACGTCTTGGAGCGTGGGCATCCGGTACGATCGTACGATA
>Ga0075423_10004044_pt1 | contig 13537 bp, 13 predicted proteins | sample SoiMethybrSBSTD2_FD_80114 | JGI IMG/M metagenome (GOLD analysis project Ga0075423, IMG submission 80114) | Bulk soil microbial communities from a Populus tree surrounding site in Tennessee, USA - Soil MetaG P. TD hybrid SBSTD2 | ecosystem: Environmental > Terrestrial > Soil > Tree plantation...
ACCGCGCCCAGCGCGGTCAGCGTCGCGACGGCGATGCGTTCGAGCACGCCGCCGGTGCGGGGTCCGTGCTGCTGGATGACCTCCACCAGCGATGGCCCGCTGACGTATTCACTGACGATGAACGGCCGCCGCTCGAAGATTCCCGCATCCAGAACCTGGGCCGTGCAGAACCCGGCGACCTGCTGCGCCGCGGCAACTTCCTTCAGGAAGCGGCTCCGGACCAGGGGGTCCGTGGTTGGCGCCAGTAGCTTGACCGCCGCTCGGCTTCCAGCGGGACCGAGGGCTAGGAAAACGACGCCCTGCCCGCCCTCACCGAGGCGGCCGAGCAGCCGGTATCCACCCACCTCGCGCGGATCCGTGTCGCGAAGCGGGAGCATCCCAGACGTAGCCGACCCCGCGGATGTCACAAAGCCATTCTGCCCTGGCGGCTGCTCGCCCGCCGTGATTCCGTTTTCCTGCGGCGTAAGGTGGCCGGATGGATTACCGTACTTTGGGCCGCAGTGGCTGCGCGGTGTCGAATTTGGCGCTGGGCACGATGACATTCGGTGTGGAGACCGGCGAGCTTGACGCGCACAGGCAGCTTGACCAGTTCGTGAGTGCGGGCGGCACGCTTGTCGATACCGCCGACGTGTACGGTGCGGGGGCGTCGGAGGAAATCATCGGCCGGTGGCTAACGGCACGGCCCGCCGATGTCACTGAGCGGGTGGTGCTGGCCACCAAGGGCCGTTTCCCGATGAATGATTCCCCGAACGGCGTGGGGCTGTCCGCAGTGCACCTGACGCGTGCGCTTGACGGGTCGCTGCGGCGGCTCGGCGTGGACGCGGTGGACCTCTACCAGCTGCACGCCTTCGATCCGTGGACCCCGCTGGAGGAGACGCTGCGTACCCTCGACGGGTTCGTACGGGCCGGCAAGATCCGCTACTACGGGCTGTCCAACTTCACCGGCTGGCAGCTCACCAAGGCCGTCCACGTGGCCCAGGCGCTGAACGTGCCCGGGCCGGTGACCTTGCAGCCGCAATACAGCCTGCTGGTACGCGAGATCGAATGGGAGATCGTCCCTGCCGCCCTGGACGCCGGCGTCGGCCTGCTGTGCTGGAGCCCGCTGGGCGGCGGCTGGCTGTCTGGCAAATACCAGCGGGATGTGCGGCCAACCGGCGCGACCCGCCTTGGCGAGGATCCGGGCCGCGGCATGGAGGCCTACGATCGGCGGGGCACCGAGCGCACCTGGAGGATCATCGATGTGGTGCGCGACATTGCTGCCCGGCGCGGGGTCAGCATGGCCGAGGTAGCGGTGGCCTGGGTCACCGCCCGGCCCGGTGTCACCTCGACGATTCTCGGTGCCCGCACCCTGGAGCAACTGGAGACCAACCTCCGCGCTGCTGATCTTCAGCTCAGCCGGCAGGAGACCGCTGAACTGGACGCGGCCAGCGACCTGCGGTCGGCCGACTACCCCTACGGTGAGCTGGGCCTTGAGCAGCGCTCCCGCACGCTGACAGGCGGCAGATAAGGCACGGGCCGGTGCCGCTGATCACGTTCGGACACGGAACGGCCAGCGCCGAACGCATCGTCGAGCTGCTGCGGTCCGCGGGCGTGACGGCGCTGATCGATGTCCGCACCGCGCCTGGCAGCCGCCGCAACCCGCACGTGGCGCGCGCGGAACTGGAGCGCTGGCTTCCGGCCAACGGCATCTCCTACCGGTGGGAGAAACGGCTGGGTGGCTTCCGCCGGCCGGCGCCGGACTCACCGGATGTGGCATGGCAGGAGGCGGCCTTCCGGGGTTACGCCGGACACATGCGGCAACCAGACTTCCTGAGCGCCATCGACGAGCTGCTCGCGCCGGGCGGCACCGGGCAGCAGGCGGTGATGTGCAGCGAAAGTCTCTGGTGGCGCTGCCATCGGCGGCTCATCGCCGACTTCGTCGAGATCGCCCGCGGCATCCCGGTCGGCCATCTCATGCACGACGGCACGCTGGCGCCCCACCGCCGGTCGCCGGGAGTCCGGCTTCGCGGCGACGGCCTGCTGGTCTACGACGGCGGCCAGCAACCGCTGGACGCGGGCTCGACATGATCACGTGGATGCTGGCGCATCTGCTCTATCTCGTGCGATGTGGATCTGCCGGAGCCCGGTGAGGCGCATCTCGTAGCGACGGGTGGAAGACTGGGGATCATGCGTTACCTGAGCACCGTTCCCGGTAAGCAGATCTCCAAAATCGGGCTCGGCACCTGGCAGTTCGGGTCCCGGGAATGGGGATACGGGAGTCAATACGCCGACGAGGTGGCGCAGGCCATCGTCAGGCGCGCGCTGGAGCTGGGTGTCACCTTGTTCGACACCGCGGAGATCTATGGCTTCGGGCGCAGCGAACGGATCCTGGGACAGGCGCTCGGCGAGAACCGCGAGTCCGTGTTTCTGGCGACGAAGATCTTCCCGGTGCTGCCGGTCGCGCCCGTAGTAGAGCAGCGCGCGGTGGCCAGCGCGAACCGGCTGGGCGTCCGCAGGCTCGACCTGTACCAGGTGCATCAGGCCAATCCCCTGGTACGGGACGGCACGATCATGCGCGGTATGCGCGCGCTGCAGCGCGTTGGCCTGGTGGGGGAGGTCGGCGTCAGCAATTATTCGCTGCGGCGCTGGCGTGCCGCCGAGGACGCGCTGGGCAGCCCGGTGCTGAGCAACCAGGTCCCTTACAGCTTGGTGGCCCGCGCTCCCGAACAGGACCTGCTGCCGTACGCCAGCTCGGCCGGCCGCGTGGTGCTCGCCTACAGCCCGCTGGCGCAAGGGCTGCTGTCGGGCCGCTACCATCCCGGCAACCTGCCCGCCAACCGGGTCCGCGCTGCCAACCCGCTATTCCTTCCGGAGAACCTCGAGCGGGCCGGCGAACTGCTCGCTGCCCTTGGCGCGGTGGCGGCCGCGCACTCGGCGACTCCGGCGCAGGTCGCGTTGGCCTGGGTGATCCGCCACCCCGCAGTGGCCGCGATACCGGGCGCGTCCAGCGTCGAGCAACTGGAAAGCAATGTCGCCGCCGCGGAGATCGACCTCGCCGATGACCAGTACCAGGCGCTGAGCGACGCGGCGGCCCGGTTCCGCCCACTCACCGGGGCCGCTGTGCTGCCCCGCCTGGCCCGGGCCCGGCTCGGCCGCTGACCGGCGGTCACGATCCGACATTCACCCCGATACCGAGCTCATCTTGATGGGCGCAGAGGAGCCACGAGCGCTCATCCACTATTAGCGCCACGAAACTATTGGCAAACCAAACGTGCAATTTTGCCAAACGCAATACCCAGACTGCCTGGGTCCCGGACGCTTCGACCGCTGCCCGCTGGCCGTATCGGGCATCCCCCGTGCAGGGTGATGCACGCGCGAAGCGCTGGCCCGATCCTTGGTCAAGAGCCGGCCGAGCGCCACTCTCGTTCTCGTGCGGCCGCCGCCGGGGAGGGAAGAGATGCTGGCTGCGCAATCGTCGCCGGTGACCACCATTGGCTTTGTGCTGGTCGCGCTGGCCACCAGCACGATAATCGTGGCGATCTTGGCGTGGGCAGCGCGGCGGATGCTGGGGTTGCCGGTGGGGGCGCTGCGTGCGCTGATCGCCGGCCTGCTCGGCTTTCTCGCCGCTTATCTTCTGGGCAGGTCGCTGCACGCGGCCCAGCCCGGGCATCCGGTTGCGTTCGTCGGCGTGGCGATCGGCGTTCCGCTGGTCGTCGCGATGGTTTTTATCGTCGTGGCCGAGGCGCTGGTGCCGAGCGGGATGCTGCCGCAGCCGCTGGAGGTGATCCGCGGCACCCGGCAGGCGATCGCGCGCTCACGGCGCTACTGGCAGATCAGCCGCATCGCGGTGCGGCATGGCCTGGCCCCCTACCTGCGCGGGCGGGGCCTGCGCGGTGGGGACGCCGGTGGCGGGCGGGCGGCGCTCGCGCTGTCGCTGCGGCAGGCACTGCAGGAAGGCGGGGTGACCTTCACCAAGCTAGGCCAGCTGCTGTCCACCCGCCGCGACCTGCTCCCGGAGGAGTTCATCTCCGAACTCACCCTGCTTCAGGATCGGGCCGAGCCGGCCCCCTGGGAACAGGTCGAGGAGGTGATAGCCCAGTCACTTGGGGGGCCCACCGAGAAGGTTTTCGCCGAGTTGCGGTCCGAGCCGGCCGCCGCCGCATCGATCGCCCAGGTACACCGGGCCCGGCTGCGTGACGGCGAAGGGCTGGGCACCGAGGTAGCGGTGAAGGTCCAGCGGCCGGGGATCCGTGCCACCGTCGAGCAGGACCTGGACATCCTGCTGCGCTTGGCGGTCAGGCTCGAGGATCGCGCCCGGTGGGCACGCGCGGTCGGCACGGCCCAAGTAGCCCGCGGATTCGCCGCCGCCATGCGGGAAGAACTCGATTTCCGGGTGGAGGCCCGCAATATGACCGCGGTGGCGGCCACCTGGGCGGGGCAGCAGCGAGGCGCCTCGAACAATATCCCGGTGGTGCTGCCCGCCTTGCACGAGCGGCTGTCCGCCGAGCATGTGCTTGTCATCGAATGGCTGGACGGGGTCAGCCTGCGCGCGGCGGAGCCCCTGATCGAGAGCCGCGGGCTGGACCGCACCGAGCTGGCCCGGGTGCTGCTGCACAGCATGGTGTACCAGATCACCGAGGGCGGCGTGTTCCACGCCGACCCGCATCCGGGCAATATCCTGCTTCTCACCGACGGGCGCCTGGCCATGCTCGACTTCGGCTCGGTGGGCCGCCTGGACGCCCAGCAGCGCTTCGCGTTGCAGGCACTGCTGCTCGCGCTGGGCCGCGGCGACCCAGCCGCGCTGCGCGACGCGTTGCTGGATCTGGTCAGCCGCCCCGACGAGGTCGACGAGCTGGCACTGGAACGCGCCCTGGGCCAGTTCATGGCGCGCCACCTGGTCGGCGCCACCGCTGTCACTGCCGAGATGTTCACCGACCTGTTCCGCCTAGCTACTCGGTTCGAACTGGTCATCCCGGCCGCCATCGCTACCGTCTTGCGGGCCCTGGGCACCCTGGAAGGCACCCTCAGCCTGCTGACTCCCGGGCTGGATATCGCCGGCGAAGCGCGCCGCTACGCCACCGACCAGATGGGCGCGGTGTCGCCCCTCACCGTGCCCAAGACCGCCGCCGAGGAGCTGATCGCGCTGGTCCCGGTGCTGCGCCGGCTGCCACGGCGGTTCGACCGGGTCACCAGCGCGCTGGAGCAGGGCAGGCTCAGCCTCAACGTGCGGTTGTTCGCCGACGAACGCGACCGCCGCGTGGTCACCGGCCTGACCTACCAGGTCCTGCTCACCGTGCTCGCCGCGGCCTCCGGCATCGCCGCCGCGCTGCTGCTCGGCGTCACCAGCGGGCCCAAGATCACCCCGAACGTCAGCCTCAGCCAGCTGATCGGCTACAACCTGCTCGTTGTCGCCGGCATCCTCGGCCTGCGAGTGCTCTACACAATCTTCAGGAATCGCTAACCACCCGACGCGCGCTGGCGCGGCCGGTGGTTGCACGCCTGCTGTTGCTCTTTGGAACACCACACCGCCAACGACGAACGTGGCCCCAGGCCACGCGCCGGGCGGCCTAGTGCCGCCAGTGATCGAGCGGCAGCGGGCCGCGGCTGAGAATCGTCCGGATCGCGAACGTGCTCTGGGCATCGACGACACCCGGGATCGTCAAGATCCGCCCGAGTAGCAGTTGTTCGTAGCCTGCGAGGTCCGGCACGGCGGCCTCCACGAGAAAGTCGTAGGTGCCGGAGACCAGGTAGCAGGCGACGACCGCCGGAATCGCCAGCAGCGCCTCCTCGATCCGGGACGCGGTCTCCTGTGAGTGCCCCTCGACCTTCAAGCCAAGGAAGACGGTCAGGCCGAGCCCGGCCCGCAGCCTGCTGACCTCCGCGCGGTACCCGGCGATGATGCCGCTGGCCTCCAGCGCCCTCACGCGGCGCAGGCAGGCGGAGGGAGACAGTGAGATGGTATCGGCGAGATCGACGTTGGCGATCCGGCCATCGTACTGGAGCTTGGTCACGATGGCACGATCCACCCTGTCAGGAACATGCTCCGGCATGAAACTGACTCTATGCCATTTGCTGCGCAATGGCGTTGCGCAGACGAGCCCCGCTGGCGTCATATTTGCCATCGCGTGCGGTCCGTTTTCGGCGATGGTGAACCTATGGCAACGACATCAGCGAACCAGCCGACAACAGCGCAGAACCTGACGATTCCGCGCGGCGCCGCCCTCTACATCGGGGCGATCCTCGGCCCCGGCCTGCTCCTGCTGCCGGGCCTTGCCGCCGCCGAAGCCGGGCCGGCCTCGATCCTGGCCTGGCTCGGCCTGCTGGGCCTGTCCGGCCTGTTCGCCGCCGTGTTCTCGGCCCTGGGCCGGCACATCCCGTCCGCTGGCGGCGTGATGGGCTACGTCACCGCCGGCCTGGGACCGCGCGCTGGCCGGGCGACCGGCTGGATGTTCCTCGCCGGGGTGATAGGTGGCGCGCCGATCGTCTGCATCATCGGCGCCAGCTATGTCACCGACGTGACCGGTGGCGGCGAGCTTGCTCGTGCGGCGGTCGCGGCTGCGCTGCTGCTGACCGTCATCGGCCTGGCCGCGGTCGGGTTGCGGGCCAGCACCGCCGCCCAGCTTGTCCTGGTCAGCCTGCTGACCGTCGTGGTCATTGTGGCGGCCGCCGGGTCCGCGACGGCGGCGCGGGCAGGCAACTGGGCACCGTTCGCCCCGCATGGCTGGCTCTCGGTCGGCAGTGCGGCCGCGACGCTGATGTTCTCGTTCGTCGGCTGGGAGGCCGTCGCCCCGCTCACCACGCGCTTCGCGGAGCCGTCCCGAGACCTGCCGCGGGCGGTGGCGATCGCCCTGGCGGTCACCACCGCGCTGTACCTGGGCCTGGCTGTGGCGACGATCAGCGTCCTCGGGCCACGCGCGGTCACCGACGTGCCGCTGGCTGCCCTGCTCAGCCACGCCATCGGCACGGTCGGCCCGTACGCCGCCGCGGTGGCCGCCATCGTGCTGACCATCGGCGCCGTCAACGCCTACATCAGCGGCGCGGCCGCCATAGCCGGGCAACTGGCACCCGCGGTACCCGGCAGCCGCCGGCCCGCACCCATGCTCTGGCTGCTGACGGCGATCGGCGCCGTGGGCCTGCTGCTGATCACCGCCTACGGGCTGCGGATCGTCGCCGCGTCCGGCCTGGTGGCGGTGCCAACCGCCCTGTTCCTCACGGTCTACCTGGGCGCCATGGCCGCGGCCGCGCGGCTGCTGCCCGGCCCCTCCCGGCTGGCCGCCCTGCCGGGAGGGCTGGCCGTCACCGTCATGCTGGGTTTCTGCGGCTGGGCGCTCGCGATACCCGCCGCGGTCGCGCTGGCCGCCTGCTGGCGGCCCCGGGCAGCCGCCAGCCGCGAGCGCAGCACCGCCCGCCCGGCGCCCGCGGTGCGCTGCCCTGCCACCGCGCGGGAGCGCCGGCTCATGGCCGCGCGGTGAGGCTCGCGGTCCGGGTATGGCGTCGTGACGCAAACGTTCAGCCCGAACCCAAAGGCTGGCCAGATGGCACGATACGAGCCCGTCATAGGCCAGCCCTGGCCGGCCGATAATGAGCGATGCCGACCGGTGAGGGGCGCCGCTGCCACATAACTAGCCGGACCGGGCCGTACCCGTGATCAGCCGCAGGCAGCCGGGCGAGCGGACTATAGACCATGGTCCGCCCACCCGGATGTAGTTCACCAGAAACGCGAACGCGGGGACAGCCAGGCCCCTATGGTCATCGCCTAGGCATGCTCCTGCGCCGCGGTGCGCAGTGCCGCTGCTGATCATCTGGCAGAGCCCCTGAACCTGGCCCGGCCGTGTCCTGTAAGCGACCCGGGAAGGATCAGGGATCCCCACCATGTCACGCCGCTCTGGCGAGCACGCCAAGACCACGGCAGGCTACGAGGCCCGCCACGCCCAACCCGGTGCACCAGGCCCGGCCGCCCTCCTCGGCACCGCCGCGAAGGCGGTCCCCGTCACGCTGGCGGCCGGTGCCGCGGGCTCGGCGCTCGCTTTGTCGGGCACCGCCTCCGCCGCCACCATCGTCCCGGCCGGCCCTACCCTGGTCAGCAGCGGCGCCGCGGACGTAGCGGCCATGAAGACCTCCGCCCACATCGTGCTCACTCGGGTCGACCACGCGGTGCACCAGGCGGGACACCGCTCGGTCTACACCGTGGCCTCCGGCGACACCCTTTCGCGCATCAGCGCCCGGTTCTGCGGCACCTCGTCGCACTACCTGTCCCTGGCCGGCGCTTCCGGGATTACCAACCCGAACCTGATCTACCCGGGTCAGACGATCAAGCTGAAGTGCCACGCGGCTCCCCTTGAGCTGACCGCCGCCAGCACCGGCGGTGCGCACCGGTCTGCCACCTCTCATGCCGAGCACCGGGCCCCTGGCCGGCACGCGCGGCCCGGCCGGCACGCCCAGTCAGCGGCCCCGGCCGGCCACGTGAGCACCGCCGGCCTGGGGGGATTCGAGTCCTGCGTCATCGCCCACGAGTCCGGCGGCAACCCGCGCGCTGTGAACCCCACCAGCGGAGCCGGGGGGCTGTACCAGTTCCTGCCCTCCACGTGGGCCAGCCTGGGCTTCGCCTCCGCTTACCCCGGCGGCGCCCAGACCGCACCGGTCAGCGTGCAGCGGGCCGCATTCGCCAAGCTTTACGCGGAGGCGGGCACCTCCCCGTGGGCGCCGTACGACGGCTGCTGAACACCACGCCGGGCAGTTCCCCGCGTGCGGCGCGCGGCCGCAGCTAGGCACTGGCCGGGGCCGGGCGCCGGACGTCGCCGGCCGCAGCGGTCAGCCCCACCTCGGCGCGCTCAATGCGCTCCGCCAGGGCGGTGCCGCAGAAGAGCGGCGACCGGCCGGCGTTCATCCGCCCATCATGCCGGGTGATGGGCGAGCCGTCGCGGACTGGTGTCCTGCGCAGCGCCGGTTACGCGGACCGGGGGTAGCTGCCGATGGCGCGGCCGGCATCCTCGGTGGCGAGGTCGAAGTTGATCGCAGCGCCCGCGGCCAGCCCGGCCGCCGCCGACGTGACGACCTGGGCCTGCGGGTCGGTGAGGTTGCCCGCCACCCACACCCCGGGGACGGCGGTCGCCCCCGTGGCATCCGCCTCGATCCGGGTCCCGATCAGGTACTCCCCCACCCGGATCTCGACCGGGGCAAGGCCGAGCGGAGCGAGCAGTTCGGCGCGGGCGATAAACCGGGGCGCGACGGCGACCACGTCGAGCGGCACCGTGCGGCCACCGGCCAGCCGAGCCCCCGTCAGGCGGCCCGCGGCGGCCTCGATCCCCTCGACGACGCCCTCGACCACCGCAACGCCGAGCGCCGCCAACTGCCCGGCCTCCTCGCCGGTCAGCACCGGCCCGGTGTGATGCAGCAGCGTCACGTGCGGGCTGAGCTGGCGGAACAGCAACGCCTGATGCATCGCCATCGGCCCGGTGGCCAGCACGCCGATGCGCTTGTCGCGGACCTCCCAGCCGTGGCAGTACGGGCAATGCACCACGTCGTTGCCCCACCGGGCGGCCAGGCCCGGCACCGCGGGCAACTCGTCGCGCAGCCCGGTGGCGACCAGCAGCCGGCGCGCGGCGACCGGCCGGCCGGCGATCTCGGCCAGGAACCATCCGCCGTGCCGGCTCAGCGCGGCGACCCGGGCAGCGCAGACCTCGCCGCCGTAGCGGGTCACCTCCCCGCGCCCGGCCGCGTAGATCTCCGCTGGTGGCGTCCCGTCCCTGGTGAGGAAATTGTGTACCTGGCGGGCCGGGCCATTGCGCGGGTCGCCCGCGTCGGCTACCAGCACCGAGCGACGGGACCGGGCCAGTGCCAGCGCACCGCTCAGGCCCGCGGCACCCCCGCCGACCACGATGACGTCGTAGCTCTTGTCCATGCGCCCACGATCGGCCGCGGGCCGGCGCCTTGACAAATCCTCTTGCCGGATTGGCAAATAGACGAATGAATCGCGACCCGGTACTGGAGGCGGTCGGGCCCCGGCTGCGCGCCCTGCGCCAGCAGCGCGGCACCACGCTCGCCGAGCTTTCCACGGTGACCGGCATCTCGGTGAGCACGCTGTCCCGGCTGGAGTCCGGCGGCCGCAGGCCGACGCTGGAACTGCTGCTGGCCCTGGCCCGCGCGTACCAGGTGCCGCTGGATGAACTCACCGGAGTCCCCTCGCCGGGCGACCCGCGCATCCGGCCCCGGCCGGTGCGGCGCAACGGGCGCACCCTCGTCCCGCTGACCCGGCGGCCGGGCGGGATACGCGCCTACAAGATGTTCATCCCGCCGGGCGAGCCCGACGGCGACCTGAAAAGCCACGAGGGCTACGAGTGGATGTACGTGCTGTCGGGCCGGCTGCGATTGCGGCTCGGCGAGCACGACCTCGTCCTGCGGCCTGGCGAAGCCGCCGAGTTCGACACCCGCACCCCGCACTGGTTTGGCAACCCGGGGCCCGAGCCCGCCGAGGTCCTGATGCTGTTCGGGCCGCAGGGCGAGCGGATGCACCTGCGGGCCCGCCCGCGCAGCGGACCGTAAGGCACGCGCTGGCCCGCGCCGTGCCGATGACGCTTGGCGCTGGGATCCGCTGGCAACGCCAAGCCCGCGCCGGAACCCGATGGCAAGACCACCCACACGCCGACTCCGGCCACCACTAACCGCTGCTGAGCCCGCGCGGGCAGGCGGCACTGCCCGGCGTTATGTGTCCCAGACCCGCGCGACCAGGAGCCTGAGGCCGTACACGCCGATGATGATCCACCACGGGAAGGCTATGGCCTGGAGCCAGCCCTGATATCCGTTCCGCGACTGGCCGAGCCAGAACAGCAGCGGCCAGCCCGCCACGACCGGGATGCCGATCAGCAGGCCGGTCCGTACCCGCCACCGGTCACGCCATGCAGCGCTGATCGTCTGAGTGAAAAATGGCAAAAGCTGGGCGGTAACCCGGACAGACCCGGCCAGCAGCAGCGCCCACGCCAGCGAGAACTCGAAGAACAAGACCCGCAGGACAACTCGCATTGCTGCCCCTCAACAGGACGGGGGATGCACCTTGCTGGCCGGGCCGGCGCAGCATCTCTATCGAACACCCGCAGGTCAGACGGCGCAATGCGGCGCCGGCCGGCAGCTCAGTTCGCCGCCGGCCGTGCCTCCGGCTAGACGGCAGCGTGCGCAGCCCAGTGGGCGCGCAGGTGGGGTACCAAGTCGGCGGCACCGTGAGCCGTCTCAGCGCAGGTTCGACGGCAGCCGGGTCCGGTAGTAGATACGCGGCAAAAAGCCGGACACCCTTGCGAATGCGCCTGGTATTGGTACTTCCAGGCGCAGTTGCGTTAACGTTGCTGGATGTCCACCTTCCGGATCAAGGAGGCGGCGAGCCTCTTGGGGGTCAGCACCGATACCGTGCGCCGCTGGGCGGATGGCGGCCGGATCGAGACCACTTCCGACGCCAGGGGACGGCTTGCCGTGGACGGCGTGGCGCTCGCCAAGTTCGCGCAGGAACTGGCCGAATCAGCAGATCGCGGGGAGGGCCGGATGGTGGTGGCCCATTCGGCGCGGAACAGGTTCAGCGGCCTGGTCACCCGGGTGATCCGCGACACCGTGATGGCCCACGTAGAGATCCAGGCAGGGCCGCACCGGTTCGTGTCACTGCTGAGCCGCGAGGCCGCCGACGAGCTTGGCCTGGAGCCGGGGGTGCTTGCGGTCGCGACCGTGAAGGCCACCAACGTCTCCGTCGAGATCCCGCAGGCCGGTTGATTCCGGCCGGTCACTGTCCCCGTTATCCGCCAATGCCCAAAATTAGGAGTATGACATGCGCCGTTTCGCCCTTATCGCCGCCGGTCTGGCGACCGTCGCCGCCGCGGGCTGCTCCAGCAGCAGCTCAAGCACGCCACGCTCGGGTAGTTCGCCTGCGACGGGGACGATCACCGTGTTCGCCGCGGCCTCGCTGACGGAAGCCTTCACCAAGATCGGACAGCAGTTCCAGGCCGCGCATAAGGGCGACACGGCGAAGTTCAGCTTCGGCCCGAGTTCGGGCCTGGCTACCCAGATCACCAGCGGTGCCCCGGCGGACGTATTTGCCTCGGCGTCTCCGGGGACTATGCAGGATGTCGTGTCCGCGGGGGATGCGTCCAATCCGCAGAATTTCGCCAAGAACTTCGCGGAGGTCGCCGTGCCACCAAACAACCCGGCGAACGTGGATTCTGTGAATGACCTGGCGAAGCATTCGGTCAAGGTGGCGCTGTGCCAGCCGCAGGTGCCGTGCGGATCGGTAGCGGCGGAGGTGTTCAAGAACGCCGGGATCACCGTCAAGCCGGTCACCCTGCAGCCCGATGTGAAGTCGGTGCTGACCCAGGTGGAGACGGGCAACGTCGATGCGGGCATGGTGTACGTCACAGACGTCATGGCCGCCGGGAGCAAGGCCAAGGGTATAACGATCCCAGCCAGCGACAACGCCTCGACGCTCTACCCGATCGCTACTGTCAGCAGCAGCAACCACAAGTCCATCGCCCAGCAGTTTGTCGCCTACGTGCTGTCGCCTGCGGGCCAGCAGGTCCTCGCGGCCGCGGGGTTCCAGAAGCCCTGACCTGGCGGCCGGAAACGAAGGTCCCGTGCATCCGCATCCGGAGCCGCTATGGTTACCCGCACCGCGCCGTCGCGCCTGACACCCCAGGAACGAGCCAGGCGGGCCGCGCGGGGCGGCGCTTCGCGATCGGTGCCGGCGCCCCTGCTGGCGCCGGCCCTGATCGCGGTCGCGTTCTTGTTGCTGCCGCTGGCGGGGCTGCTGATCCGCGCTCCCTGGGGGCATATGGCCGCCGCCCTCAGCGGGTCCGACGCGACCCAAGCCCTCACCCTTTCCCTGTGGACGGCGTCCGTAAGTACCGGGATCTCCCTGGTCATCGGGGTACCGCTGGCGTGGGTGCTAGCCCGGACCACCTTCCCGGGGCAGCGACTGCTCCGCGCGCTGGTGACCCTGCCATTGGTCCTTCCGCCGGTGGTCGGCGGGGTTGCGCTGCTGCTGGCGTTCAGCCGGGTCGGCCTCGTCGGCCGGTATCTGGACGACTGGTTCGGGCTGACGATCCCGTTCACCCCGCTAGCGGTCATCATGGCCGAGACGTTCGTGGCCATGCCCTTCCTGATCATCACCGTCGAGGGGGCGCTGCGGTCCGCGGACCAGGGCTATGAGGAAGCGGCGGCCACGCTGGGCGCGAAGCGGATGACCGTGTTCCGGCGGGTAACCGTGCCGCTCATCGCCCCCTCCCTGGGCGCGGGCGCAGTACTGTGCTGGGCACGGGCCCTCGGCGAATTCGGGGCGACGATCACCTTCGCCGGCAGCTTCCCCGGCCAGACCGAGACGATGCCTATCGCTGTGTACTACGCGCTGGAGACAGACCCCAATGCGGCGATCGCGCTCAGCCTGGTGCTGCTCCTGGTATCCGTCGTGGTCCTGGCCTCGCTGCGCGATCACTGGCTTCGGGGCGGCTCGGTCTCATGACGGGCAATGGCAGCGACGGCCTCGTCGTCGATGCCGAGGTCAGGCGCGGTGAGTTCACCCTCGCGGTCG
>Ga0075423_10004045_pt1 | contig 13536 bp, 10 predicted proteins | sample SoiMethybrSBSTD2_FD_80114 | JGI IMG/M metagenome (GOLD analysis project Ga0075423, IMG submission 80114) | Bulk soil microbial communities from a Populus tree surrounding site in Tennessee, USA - Soil MetaG P. TD hybrid SBSTD2 | ecosystem: Environmental > Terrestrial > Soil > Tree plantation...
GACGCCGCCGACTCCAGTCGCGAGTCCCTTGATTGCCTCCCGGCGGCCAATTCTTTGATCTTCCGACATGATCTTCTCCTGGTGTTCGAACACGGAATGAGTCAGCTGGATCTTTCTGGTAAGTTCGTCCTGCTTCCGAAGCAGTTGATACGGAGAGCCTTAAATCGAAGTTGATTCTGATATATGTGAGGCGAGCTGTCCATCATTTTTTTTGTCCCTAAAGTTTCCGGCATCCGTTGCATGTCCATAGGCCTCTCGGAGCCTTGCCCTAAATTAGTCCTCTGGCGCCCTCTGACGAAAAGGCCTTGCTGAATCGCAAGGAAACAACTAATATGAGTCTATCGTTAACCATTTCGTTTGACGATTGAGCTCATGCCATAGCCGGTTCGGCTCTGAGGTTCTGGTGTGGAAAGAGCCAAGCAGGTCATTCAGCAGTTCTTCAAAGTCGCCTGAGTCATAAATAGCCACGGGTCAGTTGGTCTTCTTGAGGTGGTTACGAAGACTGTTTGAGCCGAATTCGAGGAGGATTGAATATCTTGAAATTTACTTTGAAAGTTGTTGGTGACGTTTGCGTATTGAAGCTCGACGGCAAGTTCATGGCCGCAGGCGACAGTTTCTTCTTGCGCGAAAAGATCAAGAACGTCTTGAGTATGGGAATCCAGAAGCTCCTGATAGACATGGATAGCGTCCCCTATATCGACAGCACTGGCGTGGGATTTTTAGTGAGCAGTCACACTTCCATAACTCAGGAAGGCGGAAGCCTGAAACTATTGAAAGTGAAACCAAAAATCCTGGAAGTCTTCAGGCTTATGAACCTTCTCAAAGTCTTTGAGATTTTCGAGGACGAAGAGACTGCCATGAAGAGCTTTTTCGAAAAGACGGCCGCCGCGGCTGCAACTCCGCCGAAGAAAAAGAAGCCCGCCAAAACCGTGAAAGAAACAGAGTGAGTCTTTGTCATGGATTTCTCCTAATTCCGCATGTCTGTTTGTTTCTTCGTTCTGTTTCTGCTCCTCTGCTTCCCAGGACCGGTTCTGAGCTGCGGCGTCGCGCAAAACCTCTCAGCCTGTCCCCTTTCCGAGGAAACAGTCTCAGCGATTGACGAGGCTGTCGAACGCGCGGTAGTAGACAGAAAGACGCCCGGAGCCGTCGTATTGGTGGGTCACAACGGGAGAGTTATTCTTGAGAAGGCTTATGGCGACAGAAGTGTGGAGCCACGAGTTGAGCCAATGACCCCGGATACGGTGTTCGACTTGGCATCCCTGACTAAAGTCATCGCCACGGCCCCGTCCATCATGCTCCTTGTGCAACAAGGAAGGCTGTGGTTGGACGATCCAGCGGCCAAGTACCTCCCAGAGTTCTCCAAGCGAGGCAAGCGCAAGATTACAATTCGCCATCTCCTCACTCACTATTCCGGCCTCCCCGCCGATCTGCGCCTTCCGAAGGCGCGGAGGATGTCTCCGAAAAGCATTTGGGCAAGAATCTGTCAAGCTAAACCGTTGGCTCCTCCTGGGACCCGTTTCGTGTATAGCGACCTGGGTTTTGTAGTTCTGGGAAAAGTCGTGGAGAGGATTAGTGGTGAGTCGCTGGACGTATTTGCTGACGAGAATTTCTTTGTCCCTTTGAAAATGAGATCCTCAAGATTTCGACCTCCTAAGCTGGACCGTGAACGAATTGCTCCAACCGAAAGAACTCGAAATGGAGACATTATGCGCGGTGAGGTTCATGATCCGCTAGCCTCGATGCTGAGGGGTGTTGCGGGAGATGCAGGGCTATTTTCGACAGCCCAAGACCTGTCGCGCTTTTGTCAGATGTTGCTAAATCAAGGCAGTCTGGATGGAGCCACCGTTCTTGCACCCGAGACCGTCCGACTGATGGTTTCGCCGCAGACTGCTGCCGACCAAGAGAATGTGCGGGCATTCGGCTGGGACATCAATTCTATCTATTCATCCCCAAAAGGGAGTTACTTCTCGCCTCAATCCTATGGCCATACTGGTTACACGGGAACTTCCATATGGATTGATCCAGCCATTGAGAGTTATGTGATCATTCTCACCAATCGCGTCCATCCGGATGGTAAAGGTAACGTCAAGGAACTCCGCACTCAAATTGCCGACGTCGTCGGGGCTGCATTGGCTAGGCGGAGCACCCCTCAGTTGACTGAGCAGTCTAGGTAAGGGTGAGCACCCTTGCTCAACAGGGTCTTGAGAAAGGCGTACCGCTTGAGTCAACGACTCATTTCAGTAACTCAGACTACTTCTCCCAATACTTTGGATGACTGCCACGTTCGAAAGTCTATGCGCCGGCCATGAAGATTCTGATGAAGGCCTTGCTGGTCGCCGCTTTGATTCCGCTGTTTCAGTCATCGGTGGGGAGCCAGTCTAAACCGGTTCTTATCCAGCCTGAGTTCCAGCTTCAGCGAATTGAGGGATTTGGGATTTCCATTGGAGGCGGCTGTGCCGCCGAAATTGCGGCACTGTCGGGCATCGAACGAGCCCGGCTGCTGGATCTTCTGTTTGGAGTTGAAGGGGCTCGCATCAACATTCTCCGTAACGAAATCTCATGGGCAGGCAAACGCCTCCCGATCACTCATCCATTATATTTGAGAGGTTTTGTTTACAACTTCGGAGATGAGGAGAGCGAATCAAGTCAGTATCTCGTCATTCGTGAAGCCCAAAAACGATCTGAACTGATTATCAACAGCTGTGTATGGAGCCCACCTTCATCATGGAAGACCAACGGTTCCGTTAATGATGGAGGAGAACTGCTCCCCAAGCACTACGAGAATTTTGCTGATTACTTAATGACTTACCTATATTACTACAAGAGAATGCGCAACCAGGACTTTCAATTGTTGAGCTTACAGGATTGCCCAAATCTAAAGGGGCCCGGCCGGAGCTGTCTGTGGAGCGCAGAGCAGTTGAGAGACTTCGTGAAGATATTGGGAGGGCGACTCAAACAGCAAGGCTATTCTACAAGAATCATGCTCCCGGAAGTCGAATGGGATCAGGCGGGGCCCTATGTTCAGGCCGTTCTGGGTGACAGCGATGCGCGTTTGATGTTCTCTCACCTGGCCGCACACTCCTTTCCCATGAAACCGTCGTCCGCAAGAGTCGCGCTGAAGGAGATCAGCAAGAAGCAGAACCTCAAACTTTGGCAAACCGAGTTTGTGCTTCCTAAGGGAACCAACTCCGGCGACATGGACGATGCCTTGCAACTCGCCAATCAGATCGTCGAGGACCTGGCCCAGTCGGAGTGTCATGCTTGGCTTTACGGGTCGGTGTTGCCTGCTTCACCCCAGTGGCAGGGCTTAGTGGAAAGATCAGACAATTCGTTCAAGGTATCCAAAAGGTTTTGGGCACTTTCCCAGTTCAGCCGCTTCTTGCCCCGAAACTCTGTTAGAGTAGTTTCGCAGGGGGGCACCGTGCCGAGCGTTGCATTTCGCAACCCGGAATACAACGGGATGATCGTCATGATGATCAACTCCGCTCGCGAACCCGTGACAGAAACAATCGAGCTTCGTGGCTGGACGATGGAGCGGATGGTCGCGCATCGAACCTCTGAAGGGGAAGACTGTGCTCAAGTCCCTTTGCCCGCCGAGAGCGGAACGAAGCGTTCTCTCATTTTGGAACCTAGAAGCATCACGACACTCGTTGCCCAGATCCGGCGGGTCAGAACCGGCTGAGCTGGTCATTTGCAGGGAGCGACGAAAGCTGTAAACATACTTGCGTTCGTTTTTGGGTTGGTTTAGACTCCCTATCCTCATTAGTCAAAATGAGATCCGTCTTGCATAAATCTGGGAATTGGGTTAAAAGATCTGGAACTGATTTCGGTGTTGCCTGAGCTTTTCAAGTCGCTGTTACAATCAACTCATGAAGGCTTCGTGGTCGTTTTGATGTTGTCGGAACGGCAGTCGCCAATCTGATCAAGAAACTCGCGCGGTATCCGTGAAAGATCACAAGGAGGCAGAACAACATGTATCGTTTCAAAATGCTGGCGTTAGGTATAGTGGGCGGGTGCCTGTTTCTGGCAATTCCAGGCCCCGTTCTTCGAGCTCAGACTGAGAGCAAACCTCAGACTGAACAGAAACAACCGCAGGCCAAGACCAAGGCCGAGTATGACGCCTATCTGGCAATGTACAACGAGCAGGATCCCAATAAGAAAGTAGAGTTAGCTTCCAAGTTTCTGACTGATTTTCCGGACACTGAGTTCAAGCCCTACATCTACCAGATTCAAATCGCGACGTTTGCCTCTATAGGTAAGCCGGATAAGGTGGTCGAGGTAGGAGAGAAGTTCTCAACTGACATCCCCCAAGCTGACAACAGTAGCAAGACCTGGGTCTTTCAGCGCGTCATGCAGTCCTACCAGCAGCTCAATAACTTTGAGAAGACGGTCGAATACGCAGACAAGCTTCTGGCACTCAATCCTAAGGACCTTCCCGCGCTTTTAACTTTGTGCAGCATCCTTCCCGAGAGGCTTCCGCAGGCGGAAGACAAAAAAGCTCAGCAACTCGAAAGAGCGATGGAAATCGCACAGCGGGCCGAGGCAGAAGTAAACGCTTTGATCAGCGGCCCCAAGCCGGCGCAGGTTACGGACCAGCAATGGGCCGACGAGAAAAATAGGCTCCAGGCTACAGTGCTTGCCTCGATCGGACTCATTCATCTCAACAAGAAAGAATATGACAAGGCGATCGAATATTACGAAAAGTCAACCAACCTCGTCAAAAACAATTCGATCGATTTTTACAGGCTAGGCGTTGCCTACTCTTTTCAAGCGAGAGCTCTGGCCACAGAGTTGAACGACATGGTGAAGGCCCTGCAGGGACAGGCTAATCCGGATGCGGCAGCCGCTGACGCGGCCAAGGAAAAAGAAAAGAAATTTAACGAGGTCAGAGACAAGGCTATTGATGCCTTGGCGAAGTCAGTCTTTCTCAAAGGTGTTACCGAGCAGCAGGCTCGCACTGAGTTGGAACGGCTGTATAAATCCAAGAATAGTAATTCTCTGGATGGCCTGGATACACTGATCGCCCAAGCGGGAGAGGCTCTGAAGAAGCCCGCTCAATAAGCGTCAAGAAACGTCCCCTAAGCTAAGGACGCGCTCCTTGGCTTTTTTGTGTCTATTGAGTTCTCCCCAGATCAGCGTCGGCTTATGCGGAAATGTTGGCCATTAACTGATTCGGATCAATCGGCCGCGCCAAGCTGACGTCAACGGAGAACAGACGACGCGGATCCGGATTGTGCTTCATCGAGTGCGTGTTGCCGCCGAAGAGTTTCTGAAAGAAGCTCTGCAATTCGGGTTTGAGGGAGTCATAGGTCTCCGTCGTGTTGCAAGCCAGCAAGCGGTCATTGACAGACAATTCTAAGTCTCGTCGGTTAAAGCGAATCCTTCCTCCCAGCGCTTGATCAGCCTCCAAACGTTGACACGCAACAAGAGCTGCCCGCAAAGCCTGTCGGAAGCGATCCTGGTTGGTGCCTTCGACCACTGCCTTCCGATTATATCGAACGCCGAGCCGTCCATTGCTATTGTCGAGACTGTAGTCGGCCTGGTGTCCTACCAAAACCACTCCCGGGCCCGCAAAAACATGCCTATAGTCAGCCACGTCAATCAACAGTTCTTCACAGTTCTGTTCCTGAATCCATTGATGGAATACGGGCACTAGGGCGGCCAGGTCGACTTGCCGGGAATCTTCGAGATAGAGCTTGACGTTGAGATGCTGGAGCTCCACGAGTTGTTTCCTTTAGATTTTGACCACCGAATAAGATGACGCGCCCATCCGGTTATAACAGCTGTGGGAAGCCTCAATAAAGAGCTGTGCTTCCTCGACCAAGCGGTGTGCCGATTCCGTTGTGTAGCTCTCTCCGGCGGCCTTGTGCGCAGCGAAGAAGTATTGGGCAAACTTCCCGCCGACAAAAGGGTCGAAGAACTTTTGAGTGTTGTAAAATCGCTTTTCAAATTCCGAAACGACAATGTCTTCGTCGTCGGGTATATCCAGGTACTCGGTTCGAATGAGTCCTCGAGCGGCATGAACCATGGCCAGGTAGGCCATTCGCCCGGCCGATTCTGACTTTCCGCCCTCGAGCAACAATTGTGCCTCAAAGACCTCTCGCTCCGCAGCCGTCAGATCAAATTCGACTGATGAAACAACCTCTCCGGCGCACTCTCCTTTTCCGATGTCATCAATGCTATATTCTCGAGGATCACCCCAATCACTAAAGTAGGAGGGATTGCTTTGATGGTCCGGCACCCGTGCCAGGTCCTCCAGGATTTTCTTGACTTCAGCTTTGCCAATGCGTTTGATGAAGGCCTGGAATCCCTCGCCCTTGGCCCGCTCCGTCACATAGCGTTCCGCTAGCCGAGAGACCGCTTCCGGAATGTTTTTCGACGGAATCGCCATGATCGGCAAGCCATAAGTCCCAGCATTGTGCTCCCATTCACCTCCCAGAACCACCTGGAAGTGGGGAACGGTGTAACCCCCGACTTTGCGACTGACGCCATAAAAACCCAAATCGGCGATGTGATGCTGCCCGCAGCTGTTGAAGCAGCCGCTCACCTTGATATGAAGATTTTGGATGGCCTCGTCAAACCGGAGGCTCTTCTCCAGCAAGCGAGTCCGAAGCTCCCCAGCCAATCCTCTGGAAGAAGATATGCCGAGTTTGCACGTGTCGGTGCCAGGACAGGCAACAATGTCGACGACGGTGCCTGCACCGGGCTGATGTAGACCCGCTGCCTGCAGAGCCGAGTAAAGATCTGGAAGATCGGTCTGGCTCACCCAACGTATCACAATATTCTGCTCGACGGTCGTACGTACCGTCTCACGAGTGAACCGGCGAGCGATATCCGCCAGCATCCGGAGCTGGGCAGACGTAATGTCCCCCAAAGGCAGAGTGACGGTAGCCACCAGGTAACCTTCCTGTTTCTGTGGGCGCGTATTGGTCTTCACCCAAAGCTGAAACTCTTCTGAATGAGCTTGAACGCCTCCGGGAGGAAGTTGCTCTCCTTGTTTTGACGGCTGCTCGTCCCTGATCTCAGCTCCCTTGATGTATTCGACCCACCTTGGGTCATGAGGCAGAGCCTTTCGCTCTTGCAGGACCAACTCCCTGAATTTCTCGACCCCCAAGTCATGAACCAGAAACTTGATGCGAGCGCGGTTCCGGTTCTTTTTTTCACCCAGCCGGGCAAATACTCTCGCTATGGCCTGAGCGGTGGGCAACAGCTCGTCGACAGGAAGAAAAGAATCAAACAGCTTGGCTTGGTAAGGAACCGGACCCAGTCCACCGCCCACATAGAGAGCGAAACCTCTTTTCTCTGCTCCATTCTCGGCGCGGGTCACCGCGATGGCGCCTAGATCATGCATGTTGGCCAGACCACACGCATGCTGAAAACACCCGCTGAAAGCCGGTTTGAATTTTCTTCCGAAGTCCTGGCAATCAGGGTGGCCCATGAGGAATCTTGAGAGGGCGCGGGCATAAGGGGTCACATCAAAGGCTTCATCGGAGCAAACACCGGAGTAAGGACATGCAGTTACATTCCGAACGGAGTTTCCGCATGCCTCCCGGGTCGTGATGCCCGCCGCTGCAAGTCGCCTCATCAGCGCAGGAGTATCTTCAATATGAACATAGTGAAGCTGAAAGTCCTGCCTGGTCGTGACATGCGCAATGCCGTCGGAATACTCCTCTGCGAGATCGGCTAAGACTTCAAGCTGTGCCGCATTCAACCCGCCATAGGGAATCTTAATGCGCTGCATCCCTGGAGCATCCCACAGGGTATTGGGACCTTTGGTCTGTCCACCCGATGGATAAGCCAGTTGCTGCACCTTCTGTCCATCGTGCCTGTGCCCGTTGTCATAGCGCTGGCCATAAACTCCTCTTCTAAGACGAGTTTCTGCAAATACCCTTTCCTCAACCTTGCCCTTCTTTCTCAGGTCTATCTCGGTCTCGTAGATATCAATTTCACGACCCAGAGGCTCTGGAATGCGCCCTACAAGGTGCGCCTTCCACAGAGCATTAGAAGCTTTCATGTAGATGACTCCATTGGCTATGACGAGACTCTCAGAGCTCTCAAAAGAACGAACTCTCGCCTCGTATTCTAGTGCGTGAGTGGAAAAAGGCAAGGGTATTTCCCTTGACTTCGACTCGGGCTCTCATCCAAACGGGAAGTATGGAGTTAGTTTCTTTTCCAATTAATCTGGCGGGATTTGTGAATGGTAGGCAGTTTTTAGGTAGGTTAAAAATCCCGAGTCGAAGTCAAGGAAACTCGAATATTCCATTAAATTTTTTGCTAGCTCTTTTGAAGCAGGAAAGGCGACTTGCCTTAGATGACGTTCAAGGCCGAGCAATAGTTATTCCAATTACACCGGCATTTGAGGCCAAAGTTGTCTTGTTTTGTCAGTGGTTTGACGAAGCACATCGGCGGGTTCCTCGTGAGACTAGGGAAAAATTACGCGCAGAAGGCATTCCGGTGGAAGAAATTATAGAGGTGCCCGAAAAAGCGAGCTTGAAAGGAAGGCTAGTGCTGCACCACTGTTCCGCGACTTTTAGCTGAGGTAAGAAATGCTGTGGACCTATTGTTCCTGGAAGTAGCCAAGCCTCACGAAAACCTCTCCCGGTTTGTTGCGCAACTTGACCGTGACCTCTTTGAAATCCTTTTCCGTACTCTTCTTTACTTGTGGAACGTAGGAAAGGGAATATTGGTTCTTGAGTTCTTCGACCAGCACGTCATAGATGTTTTTGAGATCTGTATATCCTGCGGAGAAAATGATTCGTCCCCCGTTGCGCGCCACTAAATCCAGAAACTCGTTCTGAGCATCCACGTAGGCCAGGAAATACTTGCTGACATTCTGGAGCTTTTCTCGACTGTTCTTGGCCATCTCGCGAAAATGTTGGGACTGGGGGAACGAGTGGATAATGGGGTATACCGTTACTTCCCTCTCAGCAGCCAGACGCATCACTCGAGCCAGAGACTTGGTACTGGAGTTATCCACACCATCGCTCAAAATAATGATTGCTTTCTTGCCCTGTACCTTTTCAAACATGTTGTCGATGACGTACTCCATTGAATCGTAAAGAGCCGTTTTTCCGAAGGTTTTCACATTCTTCAGAATGTTTTGGAACGAGTTGAGATCATCAGTCCAGTCGAGAATCTTGATTGGTTTGTGAGCAAAGATCACCGCAGAGTACTTGTCTCCGCTTCTCAGATGACCCGCAAAAGTGATCGCCGCATCGATAATCTTGGGAAGGACATCATTAACGCTATAACTCGCGTCTACCAAAAAAACGACATTCACGGGAACGGTGTCTTGTTTAAAGTAGCTGATGGGCTGTTCATCGCCATCCTCTAACACCAGGAAATCATTGGCGATGAGATTGGAAATGTAATCTCCCTTTTTGTTGCGTGCTGTGACCAGGATCGACACCGTGTCGACATTGACCCCGAGGATCAGACTATCCTGAGGCCTTTTTAAGATGTCCGCTGCCGGCGACGTGTTAGAGACGTCCCCGGTAGAAGAGGTGTCACGGAAGGCCTGTCCATACGCGTTCTCAATTCCCTCAGGACTCGAGACCAAGGCAAGAAGGATAATAAGGCCGATCAGAAACCAAAATTGTTTTGGCGGAAGCATAAGATATCTCCTTGACCCACCACGCTGAGAACACACTCGGAATTGTGCCTCTTACCCAATCCTGACGAGCTCAACGCGGAATCTCGGCCCTGCGGCACACGGATACCATCGGTTGAGCATCGGTCGAAAGACAATAGGACTGCCGGTTCCTTACTAATGAGATAGTCCATGCGAGCGAGAGCAAGAGGGCAAGCTACTGTAAGATTTACAAAAACTATACGCTTGAAGACCTCAAGTTGCAACGGAAAAGATGAGAAACGGGAACGAGAACTAGCGAAAGGTCGAAAACAACCATCAGGAGGTCGGAACTCCCTACACTTACAACCTCCCGCTCCTTCACCGTACCTCGCGACGGAACATCATTTCCAAATTCCACGAGTCCCGCTTTCTCTCGTGTCTGGCGTCATGAAATCATCCCAAGAGATTTTCTGCCTGCTTCTAAGACTTTGCTGATTTGGTCGACATCAAACACACATCCACCCCAAGTCCCTCCGCTGGCATTTTGTAATGCCGCCCAGAGACGCGTGTCTTGTGGAAGAGCAGGATCGGGAGACAAATCCTGCCGAGTTGACCGTTCTGCCAACACGCGCGTACCTTCCGAAGCTCCAAAAACCACGTCTCTGTGCCCGACGAGATCGATGCTTCCTTCCAACCTATTCCGGTCAATCATAATTTGGATGATGTCTTCCTCAAGGACCTTGCCGATAGGACCTCCAGCCAGGGCCTCTGGTCCAATATGTCCGATACACGCCCCAGTGGACACCCCGGAGAATCTCGCATCGGTGAGCACTGCAATCTCCTTCCCAAAGGAGAGATGCTTTAATGCTGAAGTGATCTGATAAATCTCTTCCATCCCCGCACCTGCCGGTCCTCGACAGATCAAAACCAGAATATCGCCAGGCTTGATCCGATCGCTGCCGTGACTTTTTATCGCTGCGATCGCTTCCCTTTCGCGAATGAACACACGGGCGGGTCCTGTCTTGCGGTAGATGCCATCAGGGCCAACCACACTAGGATCAATTGCCGTGCTTTTGATCACAGACCCGTCCGGAGCGAGATTGCCTTTTGGGAAAGTTACAGTGCTTGTCAGGCCTCGTTTTCTGGCTGATGTTGGATCCATAACCACATCGTTCGGGTCAATGCCGTCTTCTTCCATCAACCTACTTCGTAATCGCCGACGCCGCTCGGACGTTTCCCACCACTCTAGCATGCGACCCAAGGTTTGCCCCGAAGCCGTTAGCACTTCGAGGTTCAGCAAATTCAAGGTGCGCAAATGGAGCATGACTTCAGGAACTCCTCCTGCTAAGAATGCTCGAATAGTCGGGTGATATCTTGGCCCGTTCGGCAAGACATCCACCAGGCGCGGAACCTTGCGATTGATATCAATCCAATCCTGAGCTGTAGGACGTCGCAAATTCGCGGCGTGCGCGATTGCTGGAACGTGCAAGAGCAAATTCGTTGACCCGCCAAAAGCGGCGTGCACAGCCATCGCATTCCGAAGGGATGGTTCGGTTAGAATGTCCCGAGTACGTAGTCCTCTCCTTTCAAGATTTACTAGAGCACGAGCCGAGCGCCGGGCCATATCGAGCCAAACGGGCTGGCCCGAAGGAGCAAGGGCAGTATGGATCAATGACAAACCCAAGGCCTCACCGACAACCTGCGATGTGGCAGCCGTCCCCAAGAACTGGCATCCTCCTCCGGGTGAGGCACAAGCACTGCACAGAACCTGAGCCGCCCTTTGCAAGGTTGCTTCGCCGTGGGCAAAACGAGCCCCGATGGACTGGACTGTGCCAGCGTCTTCGCCTTCGATCGGCGGCAGTGTTACGCCACCAGGAACCAGCACACAAGGCAGATCATGCATCGAGGCTAAAGCCATCATCATGGCAGGCAGCCCTTTGTCACACGTGGCCACTCCCATCACACCGTTCCGTGTTGGCAGGGAGCGTATCTGTCGACGGAAGACTTGTGCCGCATCATTTCGATAGGGAAGGCTATCCATCATTCCTGTGGTTCCTTGGGTTCTTCCATCGCAGGGATCGGTACAAAAGGCAGCAAAGGGAATATGGCCTCGAGCTTTCAACTCCTCCGCAGCTGCCTGCATGAGTAGCCCTACTTCCCAATGGCCGGTGTGATAACCTAAAGCAATAGGCCTTCCGTCGGCAGCTCTGATTCCGCCCTGAGTGCTCAGAATCAGGAATTCTTTTTTGCCCAGCTCCGCCGGATTCCATCCCATCCCCACGTTTTGGCTCTTGGCAAAAAGATTTCCGCTGGGGGAATTGAGCAACATCTCCTCAGTCAGGTCCACAGCTCCCTGAGGTCCGATTGCCTTTGTTTGTACGTCGAAAATGTATTGATCTCTCGAGTCAAGAATTTCTGCGAGGATCAGAGATTCGTTTTGTTCACTTGGGGAGGTATTGGTCACGGCGTTCTCCTTGCAAAATATAAATCGGCTATACGGACTTCACCTTAGCACACTCAACTCGAGTTTGTAAGGTTCCCTAACGTCCCCTCCCGACAGTTTCAGGTACCCTTTCACGCAAGAACCAGTTGGCCAGCCAAAGAGCTTACAGTAGAATTCATCGGGTTCCTCGTTTCGGTGATGAGGCAAGCCTCAGCAGTTTAAAGTAAAAGAGTAGTTTCCTTAACCTATGGACTACCTAGCCGTTGATTCTGGCACGACGAACAGCCGAGTCTGGCTGATGAGAGATCTGAAGGTACTCGATCGTAGACAAGTTGAGGTAGGGGTACGGAACACGACACTTGATGGAGATGTGCGTGCCTTGATAGCTGGGATTCGCGGAGCTGTTGCAGAATTGAGAGGCTCTTCCAGTCCAGCCACGGATCCTCAGTTTGCGATCGCTGCCGGGATGATTACCTCAAATCTTGGGCTTCATGAAGTACGGCATGCCCAGGCACCCGCGGGAATCGACGAACTAGCGCTAAGGATCGAAAAGCGTGTGTTTCCGGAAATCGATGGTCTTCCGATTTACTTCATACCTGGAGTACGTTCTGGCCCCACGAGGGCAACTCCAAACCAAGTCAGCACTATCGACATCATTCGTGGAGAAGAGACAGAAGTTCTGGGAGCCCTCCAAGAACTCGGCGTGACTGGGCCGCTGCTCTATATCCACCTGGGGTCTCATACAAAGCTGATCGAGGTGGACCGGTCAAACCGCATTGCAGGCGGCCGCAGCACGCTCGCAGGAGAACTACTCAAGGCTGTCCGAGGTCATACCATACTGAAGGACTCCCTCCCAGAAAATCTTGCCGAATCTCTTGACCTGAGCCTTCTTGACGAGGGCTGGAACACCACGAGGGCGCATGGGTTCCTCCGAGCACTCTATCTGGTGCGGGTCCTGCAGCTCAATTCCAACGATTCCAAGGAGCGGATTCAATCCTTTTTATTGGGATCCATCCTCAGCGAAGAATTTCGTTGTCTGGATTCCCTGCTGGCGGAGAAGCCGTATGATAAGTTCATCTTGAGCGGACTTCCATATCTCCAGCCCGCCTGGAAGCACTTTTTGGAACATCGGAACCATGATCTTTATGCCCTGTCAGCCGATCAAACCGAAGCATCATTTTTAAGAGGACTCTACGAGATTCTAAATCGTAGCGACAAATTCCTTCAGGCGTGACCTGGCAATGGATTGGCGATACCGGCAAAGCGAATTGAGATTCCGATCGATGATATTTATGGGTGACTTTTTGACTGAAAATCATCTTGTGGCCCACCGGACCACGCGGGCTGACTCTTTTTCAGGAATCTAAGCTCCGGCAATATCAGGACTTACCGGCCTGGCAGGGTGTTTGCTATTTGCAAGCTGTCTCAAGAGAGAGGAGCAGCCATGCGCAAACAACTTCCAGATTCGGCAGAAGACAGATCGACAATCGTGTCCTCCAAACACCAGATCCGTTTAGACGAC
>Ga0075423_10004049_pt1 | contig 13530 bp, 7 predicted proteins | sample SoiMethybrSBSTD2_FD_80114 | JGI IMG/M metagenome (GOLD analysis project Ga0075423, IMG submission 80114) | Bulk soil microbial communities from a Populus tree surrounding site in Tennessee, USA - Soil MetaG P. TD hybrid SBSTD2 | ecosystem: Environmental > Terrestrial > Soil > Tree plantation...
GCTTCGGCACCCACTGGTCCACCGCCATCGCGGCGAGCGTGCGCGGCCCCGCGACGAAGCCGGTCTGCGCCGCGATGAACAGCAGCGCGCCCTCGGAGATCAGAGTGATCGCGACGATCACGGGGCCTATGTTCAGCCCGGCGACGCTCCAGCCGCCCGCCAGCAGCTGCCAGAGCGAAGCGTTCAGGGTCTTGCCGGTCTCCTCCTGCACGTTGTTCAGCAGGTAGCACAGCAGGATGCCGCCGGCGGTGAACGACAGCGAGATCGCCATGTACAGCATGGTGCGTTTGCCGGTCTCGGCGCGCGGCTCGCGCAGGATGTCGGTGCTGTTGCTCACCGCCTCGATCCCGGTGAACGTGCCGCCGCCCAGCGAGAAGGCGCGCAGGAACACCGCGAACACGCCGACCAGCCCGAGATCGCCGACCGCGAGCCGGGTGTCCGACACGGTGTCGGCGATCAACCCGCTGAACTCCGAGCCGTGGCCGAAGATCCCGAAGAGGATGAGGCCGACGTGGCTCAGCATGAACGCGACGAAGATCGGCATCAGCACCAGCACCGATTCCTTGACGCCGCGCAGGTTGAGCGCGGTCAGGCCCGCGACGCACACGAACTCGGCGGGGAGCTTGAGGACGTGGAGCGGGCTCGGAAGCAGCGAGAAGATGGCGTCGCAGCCCGAAGCGACCGAGATCGCGATGGTGAGGATGTAGTCCACCACCAGCGCGCAGCCCGAAACGATCCCCGGTCCCTGGCCGAGCAGCTTGGTGCCCACCAGGTAGCCGCCGCCGCCGCTCGGGAACAGCTCGATGATCTGGCTGTAGGAAGCGGAGATGAGGAAGACCGTGAGCACGGTCGCCACCATGAGGTAGAGCGCGAGGTGGCGGTGGATCCCGAGCTGCAGGAAGGCTTCCTGGGGGCCGTAGCAGGAAGAGGAAAGTCCGTCGGAACCGAGCCCTACCCAGGCGAAGAAGGCGACCAGCGCGAGCGTGTGATGAATCCGCGGGTCGAGTAGATTCTTGGGGCCCCCGATCAGCAGGTCGCGCAGCCGGTCGAGCATCGGGGCACTCTAGGTTCTCGACACAGGTGAGGCAAGCATCGTACACGCGGCCCGGACGTTGATTGCATTCTCGCTCGGCGCGCTGCTGGGCGCATGCGGCGGGCGCCGCGGGGCGGAGCCAGCGCGGGCGGGCGGTGCGGCGACCGATTCGACCCCGGCCATGGCGGCCAGCGCGGGACCCGCGCGCTTCACCGCGGCCGCCGCCGCCGGCGGCTTCGGCGGCGCCGGGGCCGGAGCTGCGCGCGCGCGCGCGTCCGCCGCCCGCCGCGGCGCCGCGCCGGCTGCGCTGCCGCCGTTCGCGTTGTTCGGGTGGGTGAGCCCGCCGAACGATTCCACCACCGCGGCCCGCATCCAGGAGCTCGCGGGCGCCGGGCTCAACGTCGCGCTGCCGGCCTGGGCCGACTCGGGGCATCTGGCCGACAATCTGCGGCGCATGCGCTACGCCGCCGACGCCGGCGTGCGCTGCCTGGCGTGGGACGACCGCTTCGACCGGATCTACAACCAGCACGAGGGCATCGCGCTGCTCGACACCATCGTCGCCGACTACGCGAGCGAGCCGGGGTTCCTCGGCTACTATTTCACCGACGAGCCGCAGCCCGTGGACTTCCCGCTGCTGGGCACCATCTACGCCGACCTGCGGGCGCGCGACCCGGTCCATCCGGCATATGACGACCTGCTCGGGATCGGCAGCTTCGCCGACGTCGCAGCCTGGAAGCACTACGCGCGCAGCTTTCTCGACGCGACCGGCGCAGCGGTGCTGTGCTACAACCACTACGACTTCCTGGTGGGACACGACACCGGCCGGTTCGTCGAGAACGTGATCGCGGCGCGCGAGGTCGCGGACGAGTACGGGATCCCGTTCTGGTCGATCGTGTTGCTGGTGCAGCACGGCCGGTATCGCGCGCTCACCAACGGCGAGCTGCGCTGGCAGGTGTCGCAGGTGCTGGCCTACGGCGCGCGCGGCGTCGGCTACTTCACCTACTGGACGCCGGCGCCCGATCCCAAGTGGAACTGGCAGCGGGCGGTGATCGGATACGACGGAGTGCGCGGCCCGTGGTACGACGTGCTCGCAACCTTCAATCCCTCGGTGCGCGCGGCGGGCGAGACCCTGGCCGGGCTCACATGGCTCTCGACCCAGCACGCGGGATCGGTGCCGCGGGGCGCTTCGGCGTTCGTGCCCGACGACTGGGTGCATGCCGTGCGCGGCCGCGCCGCGATCGGGCGCTTCGCCGGTGCCGCGGGCAGCCTGTTCGCGCTGGTCGCGAACAGCGACTCGCTCGCCGCCCGGAGCATCGGGCTGTCGCTGCCCGGCACGCCGCGCGTGTGGAGGCTGGGCGATGCTGCGGACCAGTGGAGCGAGCTGCCGGTCGAGCCCGAGCTCGGCGGCGTGGCCGTGTCGGTCACTCTCGACGCCGGCGGCTTCGCCCTCCTCCGCCTCGACGCTGCGCCCACGGTGCCGGGCCCGGTGCTGGCGGTGGGCCCCAATCCGGCGCGTGCCGCGGTGCGGTTCGCGGTCGCGAAGATCGGAGCCGGCGCGCGCCTCGAGATCGTGGACACGCAAGGCCGGCGCGTGTGGTCGACCGCGCTCACGCCCAACGCGGGGCCGGTGACGTGGAGCGGCGAGCGTGAAGGCGGGGGCCACGCACGCCCCGGGATCTACTTCGCGCGCGTCACCGACTTAGGCGGTCTCACGACCGCGCGCTTCTCCTGGCTCGGCTCTCCGTGACGGCGCGGCGCGCGCGCGCGGGGAAGTCGGGGCCCCGCGCTCCGTCCGCTTCGGCCTCCGCCCGCGCGGCCGCGCGCGGGACCCGCGCCCGGTTCTCCACGCTCGCCGCGGTCGAGAGCGCCGTGATCGCGTGCGAGCGCTGCCCCAGGCTGCGCGCGTACTGCGCGGGCATCGCGCGCGACAAGAAGCGCGCGTTCGCGGATCAGACCTACTGGGGGAAGCCGGTGCCGGGCTTCGGCGATCCGCGCGCGCGGCTGCTCGTGATCGGGCTCGCGCCCGCGGCCCACGGCGGCAATCGCACCGGCCGCATCTTCACCGGCGACTCGAGCGGGAGCTGGCTCTACGAGGCGCTCCACCGCTACGGCTTCTCGAACCAGCCCGACTCGACCGGCCGCGGCGACCGGCTGGCGCTCACCGGGTGTTACGTCACCGCCGCGGGGCGGTGCGCGCCACCCGCGAACCGGCCCACGCCGGCCGAGCTCGCGAACTGCAGGCCGTACCTCGAGGCCGAGATCGCCCTGTTGCGCGACGTGCGCGTGGTTCTCACGCTCGGGCACATCGCGCACCGCGCGTGGCTCGCAGCTTCGGGGCTGTGGGAGCGCATGGCGGCCGCCGAGCGCCCGCGCTTCGCGCACGGCGCAGAGGCGCCGCTTCCGGGCGGGCAGCGGCTGATGTGCTCGTACCACCCGAGCCGCCAGAACACCAATACCGGCCGGCTCACGCGCCCGATGTGGCACGCCGTGTTCCAGCGCGCCCGCGAGCTGGTGGACTGAAGACGTCGCTCCGCGCCCCAAAACGCGGCGACCGCCTCGCGGGAGGCGGTCGCCGGTGGTTTACGCGATGCGCTATCGGAGGAACGTCAACTGTCCGGTCACGCGCTGCGTCCCGATCGTGCCGCGCACGAAGTAGACGCCGCTCTTGGCCGGCGCGCCGTCGGCGCCGCGTCCGTCCCATGACAGCTGGTGCACGCCCGGAGTCTGGAAACCGACCGCCAGATCGCGCAGCTTGCGGCCGGCGATGTCGTACACCGCGATCGCGACGCCCTGCGAGCTCGAGCCGCCCACGAAGTAGCTGATCGTGGTCGACGCCGAGAACGGATTCGGCGTTCCCAGCGCGCGCAGCGGCGCACTGTCGGTCTCGTCCGCCAGCTCGGCCGCCAGCGGCTCCTCGGGATCGTTCGCGATGGCGTCGACCACCGCGCGGTCCGAGTCCACCGACTTGTGGCCGCAGGTCTTGCCGATGCCGCAGCCGTGGTTGATGAGCCAGCCCACCGTGATGATCCGGCGATACTCGTCGCGGGCGTCACGATTGAGACGGGTGAGGCTCTCGAGCTGGGCGAGCCGCGCGTCGGTCGCCGTCAGCCACGCGCCCACAGTGGTGGAGACGCCGCGCATCGAGAACGGCGTCGAAGGATCGAGCTTGATCATCCGGCCGCCGGGGCCCGTGATGCCGAGCATCCCCGCGCACACATTGGCGTGAACCGCCGCGAACTGGCGCTTCGCGTTGGAGCGCAGGCCCGCCGGGCGGCCGTGAAGCACGGCGCAGAAGCCGTCGCTGGGGTTCGACCAATTGAAGATCGCCGCCGCGCCGTCGACCGCCGTCGCGATCTGCGCGAACGTCTGCGAATCGAGTCTCATATCGGCGTCCTCGGACACCCTGCACTGCCGCAGCCAGAACCAGGCCGGGCGCGGGCAGTTCGGGGGCGCGTCCGGCGGAGGCGGCGGAGTCGTGTCGCACGACGTGAGCGACACCGTCTGGTTACACGTGGAGGGCGGGCAGTTGGTGCCCGCGTTCCAAACCGACAGCCCGTAGGTGCCAGAGGCCGTCGCACGGATGCAGGCCGCGGAGCTCGCGAACCCGTTCGGTCCGGTCCACGAGTACGTGAACTGGCCCTGGGGCCCGCACAGCTCGATCCCGGCCTCCACGCATCCCGAGGTCGGTCCGCTGATCGCGCACGGCGGCGCAGGCGTGGCCTCGACCGTCTTCGTGCACGGACCAAACGTCTGCCCGAACTGATCGGTGAGCTGGAGCATGTAGGTGCCGGGCTCCGTCGCCATCAGGCAACGGTCGAAAAAGAAATTCCCGGCAGGGTCGACCCACATGTACTCGTACTGCCCCTCCGGACCGCACAGCTGGACCGGTCCGTTGCAGAGGTTGGAGTCGCCGATGATCTCGCACTGCGATTGGGCGACGGCGGGGACGACGAAGAGCGCAAGCGCGAAAGCGAGCGCAAAGGGGCGGAGAATCCGATGGGGGCGAAACATGTCACTCTCCTAACGGTCGGCCGCATGCCAGGGCCGGTATGGATCAATGGAAGAACGGGGCCAACGTCGCAACGGCCGTGCGAAATCCACGCGCGTGGCCCTTGAACGGGTGAGCTCCCCCGGGCGGAGCGCGCGCGCGCTCCGAACCACGCGGAACGCCCGACCAAGAGCCGGGGCGATTCCGCCCACCCCATCGCGCGACCCGCGACGTGCTTCGCACTCTGCAAGGCGGTCGGGCGGAAAGGGGCGCCGCGCCGCGTAACGGACTCCGCTGCGAATGTCCTTGACTCGAGTCGCCGCGGGCCGCATCTTCGCGGGCGACATCTTCCGGGTGTCCCGCACGAGGTGGGCTAATAGGGAAGAGGGGTGAAAGTCCCCCACGGTCCCGCCACTGTAATGGGCACCCTGGGTCTCGAACGCCACTGATCGATGAGATCGGGAAGGCGAGACCCGTTGCGGCCCTGAGTCAGGAAACCTGCCCGGAAGCGATTCGCCCGTGACGCTCCGCGTGAGAGCGTTCGCCGGTGGATGGCGTCGCTTTTTGGCCCTTCCTCCCGCGGCTCGCGCGTGGAGCTAGGGCCTTTCGATTGAGGCGCGAGCGACGCCGTGATCGTCCTGAGCCTGCTTGCCGTGCTGTCCGTGCCGCCGGACTCTGCGCGCGCCCCCGCCGCGCACGACACGGTGGTGATGCTTCCCGAGGTCCGCGTCCAGGGCACGCGCCCGGCCAAGGACGCCCACGAGAAGCTGCCCACCGCATTCACGTCGGACCTGCCGATGGGCATGACGGGCCACGCGCTCGAGACGATTGCCGAGGTGCTGCGACAGGCGCCGGGGGTGCGCATCCTCCAGTACGGCGGGCTCGGCGCCTTCAGCACCGTGTCGCTGCGCGGCGCGCCCGCCGGCCAGGTCTCAGTGTTCCTCGACGGCGTCCCGCTCACGTCCGCCGCGCACGGCGTCATCAACCTCTCCGATCTGCCCGCGGCCGCGGTCGAGCGCATCGAGGTCTACCGCGACCTCAGCCCGCTCGCGCTCGGGGCCGCCACGCCGGGCGGCGCGATCCAGCTCGTCACGCTCGCCGCGCGCCCGCGGCTCGAGGCGCGCGTGGCGCGCGGCTCGTTCGACACCTGGGACGGGCGCGCGACCGCCGGCTTCGCGCGCGGCCCGGCGCGCGGCGTGCTGCACCTGGGATACCAGGGCTCGGACGGCGACTTCCGCTACTACGACGACAACGGTACGCCGCTCACCACCGGCGACGACGAGATCAGCACGCGCGTGAACAATCGCTTCGACGCGGCGAGCGCGCTCGGGTCGCTCGCGCTGACCCCGGCGCGCGGGCTCACCGTCACCGCGCGCCAGGCGCTGTACCGCAAAGCCCAGGGCGTGCCGGGCCTGGGCGCGGTGCCGGCCTACGACGCGTCGCTCGACTACCTGCGCTCGCTGAGCCAGCTCGAGGTCGCGCGCACCGCGCGCGGCTGGACGCCGGACGCGCGTCTCTCGGCCGCGCTCCAGCGCGAGAACACGCAGGCGCGCGACCTGACCGGCCGGCTGGGTCTCGGGCGCCACGATACCGACGACCACTTCGCGAGCGACCAGCTCATCGCGTCGCTCGAGTGGCCGGCGCGCGCGCGCATGCTGTCGCTCGCCGGCTCGGGATCGCTGCGCACGGAGCGCGCAGAGCTCCACGACGCGGCCGACGGACACCCGGATCCGCCGGTGAGCGAGCGCACCTCGCGCGGGGCTTCGCTCGCGCTCGAGCTCCGCCCGCTGCGCGACCGCGTCGTGCTCCGCGTCGCCCGGCGCTGGGACCGGATCGAGGATCGCCTGCGCTCGGTCTCTTCGCTCGGCCGGCTCCAGGCCACCGACGTGGTGCGCGAGACGGAAGCACCGCAGCTCGGCGCACGGGTCGCGATCGCGCGCGGTCTCGAGCTCAAGTCGAACTGGTCGCGGGCCGAACGCCCGCCCGACTTCATGGAGCTGTTCGGCAACCAGGGCAGCGTGCTCGGCAATCCGGCGCTAAGGCCCGAGCACGGTGAAACCTGGGATGCCGGCGCACGCTGGTCGGCGGCGACAGCGGCCGGGCTCTCGGGCACGGCGGAGTGGTCGCACTTCGAGAGCGACACGCGCGACATCATCCTCTACGCCAAGAACTCGCAGAGCAGCGTGCGGGCGCAGAACGTGAGCCGCGGCGTCATCCGCGGCGAGGAGCTGTCGCTCGCCGCCGGGACGCCGTGGGGCCTCGCGGCATCTGCCGCCGTCACGCTCCTCAAGGCTCGCGATCGCGGACCGATCCGCGCTTACTACGGCAAGCGCCTGCCGCAGCGCCCCGAGCAGCAGGCGACCGCCCGCCTCGAGTACCGGCGCCGGCGGATCGGGCTCGGCGGCGATCTCGACTACCTCGGCGACGACTACCTCGACCCCTACAACACCAAGCGCGTGGCGAGCCGCACGCTCGTCGGCGCTTGGGCTTCGCTCGCGACCCGCGCCGAGCGCATGCGCTTCACCGTCGAGGCCAAGAACCTCGGCAACCGCAGCATCACCGACGTCGGGGGCTACCCGCTGCCCGGTCGGAGCTTCTTCCTGTCATGCGAGACCCAGCTCACACAACACTAGAGGAGAACACCCGTGCGCCCATGGATGGCAATGCTTTACCTCGTCATGGCGGCGACGCCGGCGTGGGGAGCCGAGACCCGCGCATACGTGCTGACAACGGACTTCACCACCGGCAGCCTGAGCGTCGTGAACCTCGACACGCGGACGGTCGCCAAGGACGTCGCGCCGGTCTACTCGGACGCGGTGGAGCGCTGGTACGGCGGGCTGCTCTACGTGGTGAATCGCTTCGGCCAGGACAACATTCAGGTGATCGATCCCGCGCACGGCTATGACACGGTGAGCCAGTTCTCGACCGGGAACGGTTCGAACCCGCAGGACATCTGCTTCGTCTCCGCGACCAAGGCCTACGTCACGCGCTACGAGTTGGGCGATCTCCTGATCGTGAATCCCTCGACCGGGGCCAACCTCGGCGTGATCGCGCTCGGCGGCTTCGCCGACGCGGACGGCATCCCCGAGATGGCGCACATGGTGCGCGTGGACAACCGCGTGTTCGTGGCGATCCAGCGCCTCGACCGCAACGCCGGCTTCCAGCCCACCGACAAGAGCCTGGTCGCGGTGATCGACGCCGTGGCGGACACCGTTCTGGACGCGGATCCGCTCGTGGCCGGCCGGCAGGCGATCCTGCTCACCGGGAAGAACCCGTACACATCGTTCGCGTTCGACAGCACGACGAGCCGGCTCTTGATCGGCTGCGCCGGTGCCTCCGGCGCGCTCGACGGCGGGATCGAGTATGTGGACCCGGTGAACCTCAAGAGTCTGGGCTACGCGATCACCGAGTCCGCGCTCGGGGGCGACGTGGGCGTAATCGCCTGGCGCTCGGCCGCGCACTCCTACGCGATCGTGAGCGACGCCGGCTTCAACACGCTGCTGGTCTCGTGGAGCGCGATCACCGGCCAGAAGATCGCGACCCTCTATGCTCCCGGCGGGTTCAGCCTCAGCGACTGCGCGCTGAACGATCGCGGCGAGCTCTACGTGTGCGACAGCGACCAGCTCTCGCCCGACGTCGGGCTCCACGTGTTCCGCGTCTCCGACGACACGCACATCGCAGGGCCCCTGGACTGCGGCCTGCCGCCCTACCAGGTCACGTTCAATGCCACGACCGATCAGGTGCTGGCGGTGGAGGAGGCCCCCGGCACCGCATCGCTGTCGAGCCCGTGGCCCAACCCGGCACGCGGCGCCCTGCAGGTGACGCTGGCGCTGCCGCACGCGGCTGCGGTGGAGGTCGAGGCGCTCGATCTCCTCGGGCGCCGCGTGCGCACGATCGCGGCGGGCGTGATGCGCGCCGGGAGCACGATCATGTCGTGGGACCTGAGCGACGCGAGCGGGCGCCCGGTGCCCGCCGGACTCTACTGGGTGCGCGCACACACGCCCGCGGGCGTGTTCACGCGGCGCGCGGCCGTGGTGCGCTGAGACTCCGCGCTGCGCCCTTGGGACGAGCGGCGGTCGCGGCGTGACGAGCGCGCCGTCTCGAGGCGCGCCGCACGTTGCGTCGAGGCGCGCCTCGTTGCTAGCGTGACGATCCGCGTGCGAGGGCCTTAAGGGCGGGGGCCGACTCTCCTCCGCGATCGCACGCCGCACCGGGAGGAACACCGCCGTGAAGACCCATGCCGTGCGAGCCCTGGCGCTCGCGTTCACGGTGTGCTTGGCACTTGCCGCCGTTGTCGTCCAGCCGGGCCGCGCCAGCACATCGGATCCGATCGCCATGTACGGCGAGAACGCAGGCGGCGCGCTGCCGGCGGATGCCGCCGTCGCATCCACGACGAAGCCCGCGACGCCGCGTGACTACGTGGCCGAGGTACGCGCCAACTTCACGCCCGAGAACCGGAGCTACTCGATGAAGCGGGTCTCACTCGCCTTGATCGAGCCGCTCTACGGCGCGATCGCGGCGCTGCTGCTGCTGTTCACGGGAATCTCCGCGCGCATGCGCGACGTCGCGCATCGCGTCGGCGGGAACCGCTACGTTCGGGTGCTGGTCTACTTCGCCCAATACTCGATCGCGGCGTGGGTGCTCTCGTTCCCGCTCGCCTGGCTCCAGGGGTTCGCGCTCGAGCACCAGTACCACCTCTCGAACCAGAACTTCGGCGCATGGTTCGTGGACGAGCTGAAGGGGCTGGGGCTGGGCGTGGTGTTCCTCGGCGTGGTGCCGATCGCGGCGTTCTCGTACTGGGCGATCGCGAAGCGCCCGCGCGACTGGTGGCTCTATCTCGCGATCGGCTCGTTCCCGGTGATCGTGATGAGCGTGTTGATCCAGCCGCTCCTGATCGATCCGGCATTCAACAAGTTCACGCCGCTCCACGACAAGCAGCTCGAGCGGAAGATCCTGGACCTCGCGGAGAAGGCCGGCATCCCCGGCCGCCGCGTGTTCGAGGTGAACAAGAGCGCGCAGACCAAGAAGCTCAATGCCTACGTGAGCGGCTTCGGCGCTTCGCAGCGCATCGTCCTGTGGGACACCACGCTCAAGGACATGAAGGAGGACGAGATCCTGTTCGTGATGGGGCACGAGATGGGGCACTACGTGCTCCACCACATCTGGAAGGGGATCCTGCTGAGCGTGGCGCTGAGCGCCCTGTTCTTCTACGTGAGCTACCTCTTCACCGGTTGGGCGGTGAGGCGTTTCGGCCCGCGCTGGGGGTTCCACGAGCTCTCGGACGTGGCATCGATGCCGCTCATCGTCGGGACCATCGGCCTGATCTCGTTCGTCGCCCAGCCGGTGACCAACTCCTTCACGCGCGCCATCGAGCACGAGGCCGACCAGTTCGGGCTCGAGGTCACGCAGCTCAACGACGCCGGGGCGCGCGCTTTCATCAAGCTCGGGGCGGGGAACAAGTCGAACCCCGAGCCCAACCCGCTCATCAAGGCGTTCGTGTACACGCACCCGCCGCTGGTCGAGCGCATCCGTTACGCGCTCGAATACCATCCGTGGACCGAGGGCAAGCCCAACGCCAAGTTCCACGGCACGCCGTAGGGGAGCAGGGGCGCGGTCGAGCCGCGGGCCGCACGAGGAGCACGTGAACCGCCGATTCCCTAGCCTGCTGCTCGCCGCGCTCGCGCTGGCTGCCGCTCCGGTGGTGACGCGTGCTCAGACGACGACGCCGCTGGTCGGAGCCCACATCACCGCCGACTCCGTCCGGCACGCGATGGCGATCCCATCGCACGACGGCGTGCGCGGCCGCATCGACTCGACCGGCTACGCGCTCCACGCCGCGCAGATGGCGAAGGTGTGGGAGCTGGCCGCTGCGCCGCCGCCGCCCGATTCGCTCGGTCCCGCACCCGCGCCCGGTGTGGCCGCGATCCTCTGCCCGCACGACGACTTCAGCTTCGCCGGCCGCGTCTACCGCCGCGTGATCCCGCTCGTCACCGCACGCACCGTGGTGCTGTTCGGCGTGTTCCACGGCTACTGGCGGATCAACGAGCGCAACCGCATGGTGTTCGATACCTACCGCGCATGGACCGCGCCCGACGGCTCGGTTCCGGTCTCGCCGCTGCGCGAAGCGCTGCTCGCCCGGCTGCCGCGCGCCGACTGGACGCAGGACTCGGTGGCGCACGACATGGAGCACTCGCTCGAGCCGCTGGTGTGCTGGCTGCGCCACGCGCGGCCCGACGTCGAGATCGTGCCGATCATCGTCCCCGCCGCGAGCTTCGAGCGTTTCCAGGAGCTGGCGGATCACCTCGGCGGGGCGCTCGAGGCGGAGATGAAGGCGCGCAGCTGGAAGCTCGGCCGTGACGTCGCGATCGCGATCTCCGCCGACGGGATTCACTACGGGCCCGATTTCAAGCAGCTCACGTTCGGCGCGGGTGTGCCTGCCTACCAGCAGGCGACCGCGAAGGACCGTGGGCTGCTGCAGGGGCCGCTCCAGGGCCCGCTCGACGCCGCGAAGATCCGCACGCTCTACCAGACCTTCGTGGATCCCGAGCACCCCGACACCTATCGCTGGACCTGGTGCGGCCGCTTCTCGATCCCGCTCGGCCTGCTCACGCTCCAGCGCGTCGCGCGCGACGCCGGCGGCGTCACCGGTTGGCCGGTGGCCTACGCGACCTCGATCAGCGGCCCGGAGCTGGGACTGCGCGACATCGGGATGCAGCCCAGCTCACCGTCGAACCTCTACCACTTCGTGGGCTACCCGGGCGCCGCTTTCACCGTGGGGAAGGAGCCGCGCTGAGCGCCTACTCGAGGCGGATCTCCGTGCGGCACGCGGCGCCTTCGATCACCGCCATGAGCCGCGTCGAAGGCTCGCGGCGCGCGAAGCGCGCGGCATGCTCGGCGGGGAGGAGCTGCCACGGGCCGGCTCCCTCCACCTCGAACGTCGCGCGCGAGCCGCCGATCGCGACCGTGGCGCGCGTGCCCGCGATCTCCGCCTTCGCCCCGGGCGCGAGCGGAAAGATCAGGGCTGGGTACTCGCCGCGCACGCGGTCGTGGATCAGGATGCGCCCGTCCGCGACCTCGACGCGGCGCGCGTGCAGCTCGCCGCTCGCCCACGTGCACTCGAATTCGCCGCCGCGCGCCGCCACGCGCGCGCGCCGTCCCCACAGAAAGGGCCCCAGCATCTCGCTCTGAGTCCGGGCACCGAAGCTCACGGTGGCGTGCGCGGGCGTGCTCCGGCAGCGATCGCGCGCCACCAGGTCCTCGTGGTAGGCGAGCGTGCCGGGATCGGCCACGATCGGATCCACGCCGTGGAACACGGTGATCGCGAGCGCGTCGGCGTGGCCGTGGGCGGCGAGCGGCCCGAGGCCGAGCGGGCCGTGATCGAAGGTGACGAGCAGGCCGCGCTCGCGCCACACGCTGTAGCCGCCGTGCGGGAACTCGTGCCGGCCGTCCGCCGCGGCGCGCGGCGCGCCCGGCGCGCGCCCGAAGAGCAGCCGCGCGAGTGCCAGCTCGTCCGGACACAATGCATCGGCGCCGAGCCATGCTGCGAGCGCGTTGCCCACTCGATCGAGCCGGCTCTTGTCGTCGTGCGCCATCAGCACGCGGCCGTCGTCCTCGTCGCCGATCTGCGGCCACCGCCCGTCGGGCAGCCGGATCGTGCGTGCGAACTCGAGCGAAGCGCGCAGGCGGTCTTGGGTCGCCGCCGACACACTGCGCCCCGCAGCCTCGGCGGCGGCGAACGGGATCAGGAACAGCTCCCACACGAACGGGAGATAGCCGAACGCCTGCTCGGCGGCGACGCCATCCTCGTGGATCTGGCGCGTGCACTCGCGCTCGAGCCCGGCGAGCCCGCGATCGCGGAGCGAGGCGGCGTCGCGCACCGAGGGAAACGCGGCGCCCAGTGTCGCCATCGCGGCGTACTCTGCGATCAGGTGATTGTTGGCGCTCGAGCCCAGGCTCAGGTGGTCGCGGCAGTGAAGCGCCTGCTGGGCGACGAGCCCGAGCGCCGGCGCGACACGCGCGCGATCGGCGCGGTCGCCGAGCAGCGCGAGCGTCCAGCTCGACGTGAGCACGCGCAGCGCCATCTCGATCCCGCTGGTGTGATGGATGCCGTGGCCGAGAGGGTTGCGCTCGGTGAAATCCGCGAGCCACGCGAGCGCCCGGTCGGCGAATGCGCGCTCGCCGGTGAGCCGTGCCGCAAGCGCCAGGGTGGGCAGCCACGTGAGACGCCCGAGCTCCCAGGTGAGCTTGGCGCTCCCCGCCACGTCGTTCCGTCGATAGTCGAGACCCGCGCTCGGCCCGTCGGGCCACGCGGCGCCGGTGACCGGATTGCGATTCCAGCGCGGCGGGTCGTCGATGCGCACCTCGCGGCCGAACAGCGACCAGCGCCCGCCGAGCAGCTCGCGCGCCGCCGCGACCGCCGGCGCGAATTCCGCAGCGGGCTCGAGCGCGCGCGCCCAGCGGGGGAGGAGGCTCGTGGCGAGCGCGTTCGTAGCGCCGCCCTCGAAGAGAC
>Ga0075423_10004054_pt1 | contig 13521 bp, 11 predicted proteins | sample SoiMethybrSBSTD2_FD_80114 | JGI IMG/M metagenome (GOLD analysis project Ga0075423, IMG submission 80114) | Bulk soil microbial communities from a Populus tree surrounding site in Tennessee, USA - Soil MetaG P. TD hybrid SBSTD2 | ecosystem: Environmental > Terrestrial > Soil > Tree plantation...
GACGACCACCTACACGGCCTCCTCGCTCAGCTGCGGCACCTCGTACACCTTCACGGTGCAGGCGAAGGACGGCGCCGGGAACGTCTCCGCCCAGAGCGGCAGCGTCTCCGGATCGACCGCCGCATGCCCGAGCGGCGACACCACGCCACCGTCGACGCCGGGGAGCCTCGCCGTGACCAGCTCGTCGCAAACCGCGATTTCGCTGTCGTGGAACGCGTCGACCGACAACGTCGGCGTCACGGGCTACAACGTCTTCCGCGGCAGCACGGTCGACGGCACGAGCGCGACGACCACCTACACGGCCTCCTCGCTCAGCTGCGGCACCTCGTACACCTTCACGGTGCAGGCGAAGGACGGCGCCGGGAACGTCTCCGCCCAGAGCGGCAGCGTCAACGGCACGACGGCCGCATGCGGCGGAGGCGGCAGCGACCCGGTGATCACGGCGGCCGGGGACATCTGCGGATCGTCCACCGACTGCACGCCGACGTCGGACCTCGTTCTCTCGATCAACCCCACCCGGGCCCTCACGCTCGGGGACAACGCATACTCGGTCGGGTCGCCGTCGGAGTTCAGTAGCGAGTACGACCCGAACTGGGGGCGCTTCAAGGCGAACACGAGCCCGTCACCCGGGAACCACGACTACGACACCGCAGGCGCCACCGGCTACTTCTCGTACTTCGGCTCCGTCGCCCCCGCGCCGTACTACTCGTTCGACCTCGGCGCGTGGCATCTGATCTCACTTGCATCGAGCTCCGGCATCAATCCTGGCGCCGGCAGCGCCGAGGAGACGTGGCTGAAGCAGGATCTCGCCGCGCACCCGAACAAGTGCATCCTGGCCTACTGGCACGAGCCGCGCTGGTCGTCGGGCACGGTGCACGGGAGCAACTCGGATTGGGACGCGGTCTGGAACGATCTCTACGCCGCTCACGCGGACGTCGTCCTCAACGGTCATGAGCACAACTACGAGCGCTTCGGCAAGCAGAGCCCGAGCGGCGCGGCCGACCCGAACGGCATCCGGGAGATCATCGCCGGCACGGGCGGCGCGAGTCACGGCTACCCGTTCGGAACGCCGATCGCCAACAGCGAGGTGCGTAACGACAGCACGTGGGGTGTGCTCAAGCTGACGTTGCATCCGGCGAGCTACGACTGGCAGTTCATCCCCGTCCCGGGCAGCACTTTCACCGACAGCGGCAGCGATACGTGTAGCTAGGCTGCAACGCATCGCGATCTGTCTTCGCAACAACCCGGCGTTCATGCTCTGCGCGCTGCTGCTCGCAAGCGCGAGTCTCGCGACAGCCTGTTCGAGTGGCGGCTCGAAGCAGCCGGCCGAAGCCGAGAAACCGCCGCATGCCGACCCGATCAAGGCCCTCCTGACACTCCCGAAGGGGCGCGGAATCTTCGCGCAGCGCGGATGGGCGATCGGGCCGATCACCACGTCGGAAAGGCAGCTGTTCTGGACGGCGGCGTCGAGCGACGAGACGAGCGACGTGCTGCTGCTGAAACGCGACCTTGCCACCGGCCGAACCAAGGTCGCGGCCCACCGCCTCTTCCAGGCATTCGGTCTCGCCAGCGCGGCGGGCTCCGTCGTGTACGCGACCCGCTCCGGCACGCACGCCCAACTCGCGTCGCGGCCGATCGCAGGCGGACGGCCGAGCATCCTTAGCAACGAGCTGGCCGCACCGTTCGATGCCCGGGGAGACATGCTCGCGTGGGCGGAGGCCAACGGATCGAGGAACCGCGTCCTGGTGCGCGACATGCGGAAAGGACGAACATCGGTTGCCTACTCGGGCCCGCGCTGCCGTCGGACGCGGTGCTACCGCATCGACCGAGTCACGGTCGCCGACGACGGCGTCGTCTTCGATCTCGGTGCCGCCGACCAGGGCTACCCGTCGCTGATGGTGCGACGCGGATGGCATGCGAAGCACCCGGAGATCGTCAGCGTGCCACGCGACCCGCAGCCCGATCTCGCACGCTCGTCGTCCGGCGCGCTCTACTACCAGCTCGGCCGCGGCTGGATGGAATGGGACTTCGGCCGCGCACGTCCAACGCCGACGTGGCCGCACGGGCTGCGCCCCTGGCTCCTGTCACGCGATGCACATCGTGACCTGGTCCTGGGCGGGCCGACGTGCTCGACCACGGCCGCGGTGCACATCGGGACCCGCCTCGTGGCAGTACGCGCTCCGCGTTCGACGCCGGTCTCGGCCAAGGGATTCGGAAAGCTCTGCCGTCAGCTGGCGGGATTCGCGTGGTCCGGCAACCGCCTCGTGCTCGCCTGGACCTTGACGCCGCGGATCAGCATCGAGGCGCACGAGGAGATCGGCGTCTCGAGCGTGATCACTTCCAACGAGATCGGCTAGGAGGCGCCTGAAAGCCCAGGCCGCTCGAAGGACGCGACTCGGTCGGCACGACGGATCCTCCAGTAGAACCACACGAGCGACACCGTGGTGGCCCCATACGCGCAGGCGGAAGCGATGGCCGCGCCTGTCGCCTCGAACGACGGAATGAGCGTGACGTCGAGGACGACGGTCACGACGAGGCCCAGTCCCATGGCAATCGAGTTGAGCCCCGGCCGGCCGAGGCCGTACAGCAAGGCGGTGATCACGCCGGCGATCCCGTCGAAGACGAGACCGAAGAGGATGATGTGCGCGGGGGTGACGGCAGGCTCGAAGTCGGACCCGTAGATCGCCGGAATGACGAACGGCGCGGCCACCCACAACGGCACGACGACGGCGGCGGTTGCGGCGCCCGCCTTCGGCAGCATCGTCCGCGCGCGCTGCAACGCCTTCACCGCCGTCTCGGCGGCAAACGTCGGATAGAGCACGTATGTCAGGGCAAGGCTCACCAGCTTCACGAGCTCGGCGTACTTCGACGCGATCGCATAAACGCCGAGGACGGCCGGCCCGGCGATGACGCTGATCAGGACGAAGTCGAGGCGTAGATTGAGCAGGAGGACGAAACCGCCGACCTGCGCGCGCATGCCGTAAGCGGCGATGCGCCGGGCGAGCTCGAGCGACGGTCGCGCCGCCTCCCGGAAGAACCCGCGAAACACGAGCCGGCCCCACGCCAGCGACACCGTCAGGACGTCGGCAAGCAGGAGGGTCGCCACGAGCATGCCGAGTCCGCGGCCGCCCGCGAGCCAGAGCCCGCCGTAGACCGGCAGGATCATGAATTCCTCGAGCACGATGACCCGATTCGAGCCCGGAAGGTCGCCTGTCCCCTGCGAGCAGGACTTCGCCGTCGCGACGAGCACGCGCGTGAGCACCGCGAAGCTGGCCAGGAGCACGAGCTGGCCCGTCAGGTCCTGGAAGAGGTAGTGCTGGAGGAAGACCGACGCTCCCGCCCAGAGCAAAGCGCCCGCTGACCCGCCGGCGAGCGCGATCCCGACGATCGTCCACGGCAGCCGCCTGTTGGTCCGCTCGGAACCGGCTAGGAAGTAGGCAGTCGCCCCCGGCAGGCCGGCCGAGATCGTCACGCCCACGAGACTCGGCAGCATGCGGAGCAGGGCGTAGACCCCGACGGCTGCGGCACCGCCCTGGCGCGCGATCACGAACGTCGCCAGCGACACCGATACGAGGGCCCCGAGGCGCGCGAGCACGTTCCCGGCCACGGTGCCGTAGGTCCCTTTTCGGAAACGCCCCAGCACCCTCATTCGCGACCCCAGATGCTCAACGCTGCGATCAGCGCGAACAACGCCCAGACGTGTCTGACGTGCAGGACCTCGTAGACAGCCGCCGCGCAGAACGTGCCCGCTGCCGCGCCGAGGAGCGCACCCGGATTGACTACGACGGCGCCGAACCGGTCGGACAGACGTCCGGTTGAAACCGGCACCGCGCGCACCACGACAATTGCGATCAGAGCGAGCAAGCCGATGAAGCCGAGCACGCCGCGCTCGACGATCGCCGCCAGGTAGTCGTCATGGGCCTCCTTCACGACAGGCTCCTGGGCGTTCGCGAGCCGCACTTTCGTCGAGACCGGCCCCGCCCCGAGCGCGCCGCTCTGGGCGTAGAGACTGCGGCTCTCGTGGATCAGCGCGCCGCGAAACTCCTCGCTCTGCTGCCCACGTCCGATCCCGTCGCGGATGAAGGCGTACTTGCTGCCCGCGGCGCGGGACTGGAGACCGGTCAGGCTGACGTTCGACCACAGTCCGACCAAGACGATCGATCCGAGCGCCGCCGCGGTGACCGCGGGAACGATGCCCGAGCGCCGGTAGACCCCGAGCAGTGCGGCGATGCTGACGCCGACGATGAGCGAGACGATCGCGCCGATCGAGCCGGTCGTCACGATCGCGGCGACGAGCAACGCGTAGGCCAGAACACGCAGACGGCGGCTCTTCGGATAGCCCGTCGCCCAGATCACCATCAGCGAGACGAACCAGTAGTTGCCCGCGATGTTCGGATCGACGAACGTGAGCGAGTCCCGGGAGCCCTCTCTCGCCGTCTGACCTGTGATTGCCGCGGTGCTCGTCGCGATGCCAACGAAGAGAAGCGCGGCCCAGAAGAACGCGCTGTACGCCCATGCCTTGACGAGCACACGCATCCGTTCGGGAGTCGACGCGACGTTCGCCAGCGCCCAGCACCAGAGGAGGAGCACCACGTCCTGAACGAGAGCGAGGGCGCCCGTCCCCGGCACGGGCCCTCGAAAGGCGCCGATGGCACCGCCAGCGATGAAGAGCGCAAGGGCTGCGGTGTACGGAAAACGCCACCGGTGCGGCGACATCCCGCTCCAGAACAGCGCCGCCCCGATCGCAAGCAGAATCAGAAGGTCGACCGGCCCGATGTTCGACGGCCCGTTCGGGATCAGCAGCGGCATTCCGACGATCGCCGCGGCAGCCGCTCCGACGGCGAGGCGCTCGCCGTTCATCGGGCGGCTGACGGGCAGCGAAGCGAGCTCGGGAGCCTCGACCGACGGGGTTCGGAATGCGGCGGCTTCGCTCACGGCACGCACACGGTCAGTACGATTGGCGGGCACGCGGAGGGGGTCATTCCGGTGCCCGCCAAACCGGTCGGCGCGCGAGGCGCCGGAACAACTCGAGATGCCGGGCCGCGAACGCCGGATCATCGGCGGTCGCAGCAACCTCGGCGATCCCGACGAGGACGTGCTCGCGCCATGCCGCCGGTTCCGCGCCGGCGTGCGCAAGGCCGTCTCTCACGAATCCTCGGAACAGCTCCGGGAACCAGCCGGAACCGTCGAAAGCGAGCTCCACGCCGGTGCCCCAGCGCCCGGCGACCAGCCCGTCATGACCGCGGACGCGCTTGCCGCGGCGCGTTCGGCGGTCGAGATAGAGGGCGTAGCTGAGCGCGAAGCGGACGACGTCGCGCGTCGGGTCGCCGCAGACAGCCGCTGCTTCCCAGTCGACGACGCCGGTCACGCAATCGTTGCAGACGAGCACGTTGCCGAACCAGAAGTCGCCGTGCACCGCAGTGCCGATCCGGGCCTGAGCCGACACCTTCGCCTCGAGCTCGGCGACCTGCACCGCGTCCGCCGCCGCGCCCGTATCGTCGGCGAAGCGCTCGCGGATCGTGTCCGCGATCCGTGTCCGGGTCTCGGGGCCGGACACGGTCGCGGTCGCATCCTGGAAGCGGCGAAGCCACTCCCCCACGACCGCGAAGTCGCGCGCGACGAGCCGCGCGGAACCGGTGTGCCGCCGCTCCACGTACAGCCTCGAGAGCGGTACTCCCGACAGTGCGTTCGTGACGAGCGCCGTCCTGCCCCGATGCTCGACGAGCTCCACGATGCGCGGAATCGTGTCTCCGACGACAGCGAGCCCGTTCCCGTGCAGGCGGCGCAGGACCGAGACCTCGGCTTCCACCGCGCGCTCGGCGACAGCCGTGGTCGGGATCTTGACGGCGAAGACCGGTGCGTCGCCCGCCGGCGGCAGCAGGAGCATCGTCACCTTCGCATTCGGGTCCTTCGACGACCCGAGCAGCAGCGTGCGATGTCCGGCCCCGTCGACGAGCTCGGACAGCGTTCGCTTCCGCGACGTCTCGGCGGCGCGGCGCTCCAGCGTCGCGGCTGCGACGGTCACGTCCGTCTCCCGACCACGACGCTGCCGGCGCCCAGCATGCCGACGAGCCGACGAGGGCGCAGCCGACGGATCACGCCGACGGCGACATCCTGCAGGCGCCCGAGCGCGCCGTGGGACGGTGAGCCGAGAACGTTGTCGACGAACACCCGAAACGGGCCTGCCGCGTTCTCGATCAGGTAAGCGGGCGCTTGCGCGGACGGCAAGGCGAGGTACTCGCGGGAAATGTCCACGCCGGCGGCCGCCGCAACGGTGCGAGCGCGACGCGTCGAGCCGGGCGCCGGGACGACCAGCACGATCTCGGTTCCCGGAGGCAGCATCCGAGCGTCGGCGACGGCTGCCCTCCTGCCACTTCGTCCGCGCGCCACGTCGATCCGCGCAGAGCCCTCCACGCTCACGGCGCGCCAGTTGCCGCTCCACCTCCGGCTCTCGAGCGCAGCCGCCATCAGTTCAGCACTGCGAAGGGTCGAAGACGGGCGACCGGCCGGACGATCCCGTTGATCGCAAGCACGCCGAGCGCTTCGTCGATGCCGGCGTCGTCGAGTTGCGGGACAGAGGTCGGATCGGGCCCCTTGTAGTCGTACCGCAGCGTGACGCGCCTGCGGGGGTCGGGCCCGGACCTGCCGTCGGCCGCGAAGCGCTTGATCGTGGAGCCGGCACCGTGGCAGGCGGAGTAGAGAGTCTGCTCCGGGCTCGCGCCGGCGACGCAGAGATACGAGGACGTCCGGTTCGTCCCGGGGAGCAGGATCGGCTGCCCGATCTGCGACCAGAGCGGATGCGCCCGCATGCGCTCTGCGGAGTAGACGCGTGCAGTGTTGTGCCGATGGACGAGCGCAGTGGCGCCGTCCACGTCCTCCTCGTAGACGGAGTTGTGCGGCGAGTCGACGACGAGACGGAGATCGCGCGCGCCGAACGACTCGGCGAGGAGCCTGCGCAGGCTCGCGTACGCGGAGAGCCTGAATGCAAAGCCGTAGTTCATGGCCATCGTGTTCATCAACATCAGCCGCTCGCCGGCGTCGCTGTCGCGGTCGACCGGCGGATACTCGTCCGCGAAATAGAGCCGCTTCCGCGTGCGCAGCTGCTCGAGCGAGCGCGCCCGGCCGAAGTGGTACAGCGGCTTCTGCACCGCCATCTGAATGCGCACCGCGCGCGGGTAGCGCTTGCGCCGCCCGAACAGCAGGCCGACCTCGCCGGGGAGTGACCCGCCGCCGCCGTGGAACTGCATCGTCACCTGTCCCTGACGGACGCCCAACAGCTCGGCTGCGGACGGGTCGAAGATCTCGTCGACTTCCTGCAGCTCGATGAAGTGGTTGCTCGGCCCGATCGTGCCGAAGCGGATCCGTGACAGCTCGAGCACCGACAGCGGTAGCTCGCGACGTGCTCGCTCGGCACCGCCGAAGCGCTCGACGTCGAGACGGCCGCCCTCCTCGACGCGGTCGAGGTCGGCGGGGTCGACGCCGAAACGCTCGACCGCGAAGTGCGACCCCTCCGTCGCCGCCCGGATGACCTCCCCACGGGTGAGGTCGCGTCGATACGTCGGCGGATAGGGATAGCGGTTCCTGACGCTTTCATAGAAGCGGCTGATCGCCTCCGGAGCCGGACGGTCTGCATCGAGCGCGACGAGCGCCATCCCGCAGTTCACGGAGGGTGCGGTGAAGATCGGGCGCACGGTCCCGCGGGTGGCGACCGTGATGCTCGAGGGCATCTCCTTGTCGCTCTTGTGGTGGAAGTCCGGCAGAACGATCGCGGGAGCGGCGAGGTCGGCGCCGTCGATCCCCGCGCGGAGCACGGCGAGCGCCGCCGGATCGGCGCGGTCGACGTCGCTGTCGAAGACGCGGATGTTGCCGTCCGGCGCCGCGTGCTCACGGGAGACGTATGCGGTCGCTACGCCCATGCGCCCTCGACCTGAACGTCTCTCATGAGCTCCGTGAGATTCCGCGAGCGCAGATCTCCGAGTGCGAGCGAGTAGCACGGGAGCGCCGACGCCAGGTGCTCGGCGACGTCCGCCACGGGCGGATGCGCCGGCCCCACGCCGGTTCCGGCGGAGAGCGTCGCTGCGTATGCCCAGTAGCGGCGCAGCTCGCCGGCCATGTAGGTGCTGGTGACCACCGAGCGCCCCGCGTCATCGGCGGAGCATTCGGTGAGTTGTGCGACGTGCGTGTCCCCGCGGGACATGAGGACCAGCGCGTCGGGCGCGAGCGATTCGGCGCGCGCCGCCAACGGAGCCTCCCCGCGGCCGTGCGGCATCTTCCTGCCGGAGAGCCCCGACATCCGCACCGGCTCGACGAGACCCCAGACCGTCGTGCCGTCGGTGACGGCGAGGTTGTCGCCCGTGCTGACGCCGCCGGCGTCGATCTCCGCTGCCAGGAGCGTCGATCGCCCGACTCCGCTCGGAGACGCGATCAGCGGAGTGCGCGTCCCTGCGGTGCATGCCGAGGCGTGCACGGGAACGCGCCCGTGAACGCCCGCCCACCACAGGACGGGGTACTGCAGCAACGCCGCGCGCGCAAGAAGATGGAACCGGGAGCGCATCACCCGCGCCACCAGGCGCTCGCGAGGCGGAGGCCGCCAGCGGAGGGTGAACTCCGCGCGGTCGTCGACGCACCTGGCCCTCATGTCGAAGCCGGATGTCAAGACGTTCTCGACGACGACCTCGCTGCGGCTGGCGCATGCACCGCGCGTGAGCAGCTTCCAGCCCGCGGTCTCGAATGGGCGGCGCTCGGACTCGACGCGGACGGTGACCGAGGCTCCGGCGGCACGGGCCGGCTCGATCGCGCCGGCCGCGCCTTCCTCGAGCAGCCTCGCGACCCACGGCAGCTCACACTCGACCTGCAGGCGCTCGCCCGCCGTGTCGATGAAGCCGATCACCGCGACACCGCCTCGCTGCCCCGGCTCGCGCGCACACCGGCCGCGCCGAGCGCCAGCTCATAGGAGTGGGCGAACGCCTCTCCCAGGAGATCGCTCCGGCACCGGGCGTTGACGAGCTCGAGCGCCGCTCCCGCCATCCGGTCCATCTCCACCGGATGGTCGAGCGCGTATTCCAGCGCGCCTGCAAGGGAGCGCGGGTCGCCGGGACGTGCGAGCAGCCCGGTCGTGCCGGAGATGACCGCCTCGGCCACGGAGTTGACGGCCGTCGCGACGACGGGGATTCGGCACGTCATCGCCTCGACGAGCGCGCAGGGCAGGCCCTCGTACAGGCTCGAGAGCGCAAAGACGTCAAAGGCCGGCAGCAGCGCCGGAACATCGGAGCGATTGCCGAGGAGCAGGAAACGGCCGGCGAGGCCACGGCGCTCGATCAGCTGGCGCGTGCGGTCGAACAGGGTGCCGCCGCCCACCCAGACGACGTACACGTCTTCGCGATCGAGTGCGGCGAGCGCCGCGACCATGTCGGCGGGGCTCTTCTGCGCATCGAGGCGACCGACCGTGCCGACGACCTTCGCCGCCTCGGGGAGACCGAGCGTCGCGCGTGCAAGCCGCCGCTCATCCGGAGTGACGGGATGAAGCCCTTCCGCCAGCGGAACGGTCGCAAAAGCGCGAATCCGGCTCGGCGGTGCCAGCCTGAGCCGGACCGCGTCGGCAGCGGTCTCGGTCCCTGCCGCGAGGAAGTAGTCGGTGATCCGTCCGAGCCTTCGCTCGATCGAGATCAGGCTCTTCCGCACCGGATACGACTGGAAGTCGTGAAACGGGAAGCCGTGGAATGTGTGGAGGACTGCCGGAACGCCACAGTGACGCGCGGCCAGGCGGCCGAGCGCCCCCGCCTTCGCGCTGTGCGTGTGCACGACGTCGAACGCCCCGCGCTCGAGATGGGCCCGCAGCTCCCGGTACGCGCGTGCGTCGACGCCGGGATAGATTCCCCGGCCGCCTGCCATGTGCTCCAGCTCGACGACCTGCAGCCCCGCTTGGCGAGCCTCGTCCGTGAGCGACCCGCCCTCTGCCGCAAAGACCGTCACCTCGTATAGGTCGGGATCGAGCGCGAGCGATCCGCGCAGGGTGATGACGCCTGCGCCCGCACTGAACTTCGTGACGACCTGCGCTAGTCGCACCCGGTCGCCACGTCGGCCGGCAGGCCGGGGCGTCGTGGGAAGGAGCGTCGCCGTCATACCGAGGCGAGCACCCCCTCGATCACCGCAGCCACCTGCGCGTCGGACATGTGCGGGAAGAGCGGCAGCGTCAGCACGCGCTCGGCGATCGACTCCGTCACCGGCAACGAGCGCTGAGGCTGCTCCTTGTACGCCGAGAACATGTGAATCGGCGGATAGTGGACGCTGGTTTGGATGCCTCGTTCAGCGAGTGCGGTCTGCACGTCGTGGCGCGCCTTGCCCTCAGGCAGGAGGATCACAGCGAGGTGGTGCGTCGAGACAACGCCCTCGCGCGGGACGAACGGCATCGAGATCCCGGCCTCGCCGTCGAGCGCGCGGCGGTACCTCTCGACGATCTCCCCGCGAGCCCGGTTGCCCTCCCGCAGCCGCCCGAGCTCCACGAGCCCGAGCGCGGCGCGTAGCTCGTCCAGGCGGTAGTTGAAACCGCGCAGCACGACGTCGTAGCTCGACGCATGCCCGCGATGGCGATCCCACGTGAGCGTTGTCATGCCGTGCGACCGGAATAGGCGGATCTTCTCGGCAAGCGCGTCGTCGTCCGTGACGACCATGCCGCCCTCGCCCATCGGAAGGTTCTTGTTGGAGAAGAAGCTGAAGCAACCCACCGCGCCGAGGGTCCCGCACGCTCTTCCTCGGAACTCTCCCGCGGGAGCGTGCGCAGCGTCCTCGATCACGGCGAGCCCGCGACGCTCGGCGAGCTCGAGGATCTCGTCCATCCGGCAGGCATGTCCGCCGTAGTGCATGACCAGGATGGCTCGCGTCCGAGGCCCGACAGCGGCTTCAATATCGCGCGGATCGGCAGTCAGGTCATCCGGCCCGATGACGTCGCAGAACACCGGCGTCGCGCCGGTGTGCGTGATCGTGTTCGCAGCGGCGACGAAGTTCAGCGAAGGAACGACGACCTCGTCGCCCGGACCGCATTCGATCGCGAGCAGCGCCAGATGGAGCGCGGCGGTCCCGTTCGCCACGGCGAATGCATGTCGCGCCGAGAGTAGGCCGGCGAACGCTTGCTCGAACTCCGCGACGCGAGGCCCCATGCTCCACCAGCCGGAGCGAACGACTTCCGCAGCCGCGCGTTCGACCTCGGCGTCGACGAGGACGTCGGAGAGTGGGACGCTCCAGCGTCCCGTCGATTTGTCGTCGTCGCGCGATGTTTGCGGCGCAGCGCGACGTGCGCTCATGGCAGTGCTCACGTAACCCCCTTGGAAAAACGTTTAGACCGTTCTGGCCGCGACCTCCGAGGCTTCTGCCTCCTCGTCCGTCTCATCGATCCACGCGGAGACGGCTCGCTCGTAGTCGTCGCGTCGCCCGATGTCGAACCACATGCCGTCGTACTGGTACGCGCCCACGCGTTCGTCCGCCTTGAGCAGCGCCTGCACGAGATCCGGAAAGTCGAAGTAACCGTCGCGGGGGATGTAGTCGAGCGCTTGCGGCTCGAGCACGTAGATCCCCATGCTCACCGTCGACGTCATCTTCGGCTTCTCCACGTAACCCCGCACACGGTTGCTGCTCCCGTTCGTGCCGAGCTGCAGAACGCCGTAGTCGATCTGAATCGGACGAGCCCGGGTCGCGATCGTCAAAATGTTTTCGTCCTGGCGGTGATGCCGGATCAGATCCGTGTAGTCGAGCCTGGTCAGCACGTCGCCGTTCATGGCGATGAACGTCGAATCCAGACCGTCGACGAGCCGCATCGGCGCAGCGGTCCCGAGTGCCTCTTCCTCCTGCACATACGAGATCTCCGCCCCGCCATGCCGGCTGTTGTCGAGCACGGCGCGGATCAAATGAGACAGGTACCCGACGCAGAGCGTCACGTCGTTGATCCCGGAGTCACGCAACTGGCCGAGCACCAGCTCGAGGATGGAGCGATCGCCGATCGGCATCAGCGGCTTCGGCAACACGGACGTGTACGGGGCGAGCCGAGTCCCCTTGCCCCCGGCGAGAACGACCGCACGAACCTTGTTGTTGCGGCGGGTCCGCTCGGCGAGCTGCTGCTGAAGCGAGAAGACGCCTTCGCTCATGTCTGGAGCTCCGCTGCGGCTGCCGGCGCGAGGGCAGGCGCCGTGCGCGGCCGCCGCACGGTCAGCGCGCACGTCGAGCGATGGACGGCGACGTCTCGGCGGAGAAGAACCGCGACCGTCGTCCAGACGAGAATTTTCACGTCGAGCACCAGCGAGCGGCGCTCCGCGTAGAGCCGGTCGAGCGCTGCCTTCTGCGGCAGTAGGCGGTCGACGTATGCGCCGACGCGATCGTCGGGATCGAGGATCTCGCCCTCCTTCGCGAAGGCCAGCTGGCAAAGCCCGGTGATCCCAGGCTTCACGGTGAGAATCACGTCGTAATCGCTTCGTCGGAGCGCGACGAATTCAGCGTCCTCCGGGCGCGGCCCGACGAGGCTCATCTCGCCCTTCAAGACATTCCAGAGCTGAGGCAGCTCGTCGAGCTTCGTCTTCGCGAGCCAGCGCCCGATCCGCGTGAAGCGCGCGTCGTCGGCGAGTGTGAGCGCGACTCCGCTCGCCGACTCATGCATCTTGCGGAACTTCAGCATCGCGAGCTCCGAGCCCCGATAGCCGACTCGCCGGCAGCGGAAGAAGACCGGGCCGCGGCTGTCGACCTTGATCGCGACCGCGACCGCGACGAGCAGCGGCAGGAACAGCAGCAGGATGAATGCCGACGCTCCCACGTCGAGCAGGCGCTTCGCAACGACACCGACGCGTCGGCGAAACGAATAGTGCACCGCAATCCCCGATGGGGTGAACATCCTCTCCCTTACCTCCGGTGGCCGCCCCGGACTCCCCAGTCCCTCAATTGGAAAACGGTTGTTTGCCGCACGCCCGTCTTCCGGGTATTTCGCTCCAACCGTTATCGCCAACCAGCGGAAAAGTGTCAATAGGTCAAAAGGCCTATGTTGTCGGGTCGGACGACCCCGGCCGATCGGCTAGGTAGGTCCTCGTCACCTGTCCACGCGGGTGGGTTCTGTGCCTCTTCTTGCTCCTTCCTGTTACTCGCGCGTATTGACGTACGCCTCGAGGAATGCAACTTTGTATCGACAAAGCGGCGAAGAACACAGGCGAACCACACAGGGGAAAGGGACGAAGGCTTGCGATCGCCCAACGCGATCCTTTCGCGTTTCAGAAACAACCGAGCCGGCGGGCGCGCTCGACGCGTCTTCTGCGCGGCGCTGGTGGCCGGTGTGTCGCTCGCCGCCGCGAGCTCCGCCGCGCGCGCGGCGCCGACGACGCTCTTCGTCGACCAGGCTAACCCCAACTGCTCGAACAGCGGCACGGGCTCCGTCAGCCAGCCGTTCTGCACGATCAGTGCCTCGGGCGCGAAGGTCGTGCCGGGCGTGACCGTCCAAGTCGCCGCCGGTAACTACCCGGAGAAGGTCTCCGTCAAGTCAGGGACGGC
>Ga0075423_10004055_pt1 | contig 13521 bp, 12 predicted proteins | sample SoiMethybrSBSTD2_FD_80114 | JGI IMG/M metagenome (GOLD analysis project Ga0075423, IMG submission 80114) | Bulk soil microbial communities from a Populus tree surrounding site in Tennessee, USA - Soil MetaG P. TD hybrid SBSTD2 | ecosystem: Environmental > Terrestrial > Soil > Tree plantation...
ACCGCGAGCGAATGAGGTTGCGTATCTCGTAGGGATCGCGGCGGAGATCGTAGAGCTCGTCCAGCTCGCCGGCCTCGCCGCGGTTCACCCAGTGGATGTACTTGTGGCGCTCGGTGCGAATGGCCTTGTAGCTCATCCCGACCAGCCACGGCATCGCGTTCTCGGCCCAGTATTCCACCAGGAACGCGTGGCGCCATCCGTCCCGCTTGTCCGCGAAGAGCGGAAGCAGCGACCGGCCCTGGATCTGCGCGCCCGGTCGACCGCCCGCGAGCTCGAGCAGTGTCGGCGCGATGTCCTGGCAGATGACCAGGCTCTTGATGCGCGCGCCCGCCTTCACGCGGCGTGGATAGCGCACGAGGAAGGGCGAGCGGATGCCGTCCTCGTAGGCGAAGCGCCGCTCGGGGCCCAAGCCGTGCTCGCCGAAGAAGTATCCGTTGTCGCCCAGGAACACGATGAAGGTGTCGTCGAGCTGCCCGGTGCGCTCGAGCGCCTCGAGGAGGCCACCCACGCCCTCGTCCACCGCGGCCATCATGCACGCGCGCAGGCGGATCTCCTCCTGCTCGCCGGCGTGCAGGCGATCGAGCACCGCGCGCGCCCGGTCGGTCTTGCGCAGGACGAAGGCCTCCCTCCACGCGGGCTTGTCCTTCACGATCTTCTCCGGAGGGAGCATGTTGGGCGTCCGCGGGAACACCGCGTCCTTGTAAAGGCCCTCGTGTCGCGGGGCCACGCGATACCCACCGGCCTGGTCGATCTGGAGCGTCCCGTCGTTGGCCTGCGCGGCGTCCGGATGCACCGCCTTGTGGGCGAGGAACAGCGACCAGGGCTTCTCACGCGGCTTGGCCACGAACTCCACCGCCATCGCGCAGAGGATGTCGGTGATGTAGCCCGTGTGCTGGACGTAGGTGCCGTTTTCGCAGAGCCGTGGGTCGAAGAGACGCCCGTGTCCGTCGAAGGCCACCCAGTGGTCATAGCCGGGACGGGGCATGCCGTCGTTGCCCATATGCCACTTGCCGAGATGGGCGGTCTCATAGCCCAGACGCTGGAGCTCCAGGTGATAGTTCGGCAGGCGGTGGCTGGCGGCGTCGCGCGCCACGTTGTCGATGATGCCGTGGCGGCTCGCGTACTGGCCGGTGAGAATGGAGGCGCGGTTGGGCGAGCAGATCGGCGTGGTATGGAAGGCCCGCTCGAACAGCGCGCCCTCGCGGGCAAGGCGGTCGACGTGGGGCGTCTTCATGTAAGGATGCCCGCCCGCGCCGAACTCGTCGTGGCGGAGATCGTCGATGAGGATGACGAGGAAGTTGGGCTTCCGCTTCCTCATTCCCTCCTACGTCTCCTTTCCCCGGCCATGCCCCTGCCCTTTCCCCGGGCCCTCGCCCTTGCCCTTCTTGCCCTGGTCGTCGTCCCGCCTGCGGCCCTTGCCCTGATCGTTGTCGTCGTCCCGGTCCTTCCATTCGCGCTTCGCCGCCCACTCATGTCCCCACTCGTTTCCCCATCTGGGGGGGGCTTTCTTCTGCCACTGCTTCCAGTGTCCCGGCGGCACCCGGTAATAGGCCACGGGCACGAGGAGAACGGGCCGCGGCACGTAGACGGGCGCGACGACGATCCACGGGCCGTCCACCCGGACGCTCACGTGCCAGCCGCCGTCCGCGAAGGCCCAGTACTGGCCCTGGTAGAAGAAGAGGTTGGCGGAGACGGAGGGCGCGTACTGCACCGTCCGCACCTCTGGGATCACGACGAGGGGCGGCGGGGCGGGCAGGTGAATGCCGATGTTGACCTGGACCTGCGCGTGGGCCGGCATCGCAAGGACGGCGCCCGCGAGCACGGCGACGATGAGCGCGATCATGGGGGCTCCTCCTCTCGGCTTCGGGACTCTCATTGCGCGGTCCAGCCTCCGTCGATGACCAGCTCGCTGCCCGTCACGAAGCGCGACTCGTCGGACGCGAGGTAGAGCACGCCGTAGGCGATCTCCTCCGCCTCGCCGTAGCGGCCGAGGGGGATGCGCGACACCATGCGGGCGCGGATTGTGGGATCGGCGCGGCGCTTCTCCGTCATCGGGGTCACGATCGGGCCGGGGTGCACCGAGTTGGCGCGGATACCCTCCTTGGCGTACTGGAGCGCGGTGTGCTTGGTGAGAAGGCGCACCGCGCCCTTCGAGGCCTGGTACTGCGGGCTGCTGTCGTCCATCCCGACCAGGCCGAGCTGCGAGGAGATGTTGACGATGGCGCCCCCGCCGGCCCGGCGCAGGGCGGGGATCGCCGCCTTGGTGCCGAGGAACACGCCGGTGGCGTTGACCTCCATCACGCGATGCCACTCCTCCAACGTGGTGTCTTCCACACGTCCCGCGCCGCCGATGCCCGCGTTGTTCACGAGGACGTCGAGCTTGCCGAAGCGGCTCATCGCTGCCGCGACGGCGCGTTCCCAGTCCGGCTCACGCGTCACGTCGAGGGGGACGAAGGCAGCCTGGCCGCCCCGCCCCGTCAGCTCCGCTTCGAGTGCGCGGCCTTCGGGGTCGAGGACGTCGCCCACGACGACGCGGGCGCCCTCCTGGGCGAAGAGTCGAGCGGTGGCGGCGCCGATGCCGCGCGCGCCACCGCTGATGAGCGCGACCTTCCCGGCGAGTCTCGGTGGCATGGGCGGGAGCATATCAGGAAGCCGCGGTGGTGCGCGGCCGCGCTTTTCCTGCGATCATCCGGAGGGCTCGGGCTATGCTCCGGCGGAAGGCGCTGGCCGGCCTGGGCGGGAGGTGAATGGCATGGGGCGCGTGAGACCGCCGCGGAAGCCGAAGAAGAAGAAGTGAGGTCGTGCGTGTAATGCGGGTCTGGATCGGACTGTCGGTGCTCGCGAGCCTCGCTGTCCTCGCGGCGCCGGCGGACCTTGCCGCGCAATCTCCGCCATCGGTGGCCGGCCCGCTCGACGTGCAGGTGATCCTCGAGATCAAGAAGACCACGCCCGGGACCCGCGTCCCCGTCACCGTGCGGGTCTGGAATCGTGGGCCCGCGCCCCTCGGCCCCCTCGAGGTGAAGATCCGGCCGCTTCCGCTCGACCCGTCGGCGCCCATTCCGGGCCCGCGGCTGCTCATGCCCGGGCAGTCGCTCGCGCACGCCTTCACGGTGCTCGCCGAGCGCGAAGGCACCTACGCGATCAGCGTCTGGATCGTGGACGGCAACGGCGCGCTCCTGCTGGCGCAGGAGGCGGGAGCCCTGGAGGTCGCTTCCACGAGCTGGATCGGGCCCAGCGCCCCGGCGATCATCGCGGCGATCGTCACCATCGTCGGCACCCTCTTCATCCAGGTGATGATCTGGCGGTTGAACCGCCGGCAGCGCACCACGGAGGCGGTGGCCCAGATGGTCGTGGGGATGGCCCGCGACTACTTCGGGACGCTCTCGGGGACGCTCGTCGAGCTGTCCCGGGCGGTGAAGGCGATCCGCGACCCGGCCATCTCCGACCGCGAGCGCGAGCACCTGCGCGTGCGGGCATTCTTCTTCTTCGGGATCTTCCTTCACAAGGAGAATCAGTTCGCGTTCGACCAGGGTGTGATGTTCTTGCCGCACCTCTGGGCGGAGGGCGCGGTGGGGGCGATCGTCGCCGCGGTTCTGCGCCTGGTGCCCCTCACCAAGGAGGAGGAAGCGGTCGTCCACAAGTGCTTCTCGGATATCGCCATCGTGCAGCGGGGCGCCGGGGACGCCAAGGGCGTGGACTTCCAGTTCCGGACGCTTTTCGACTTCGAGCAGATGCTCCGGGAAGAGCGGCGCGACTACGCGCCCGTCGAGCAGCGCCGTGTCCGCGACGTCTACGACGCGGTGAAGGCGAGGTTCGAAGATCCGGCGACGATCGAGCGCATCCAGACGCTCGAGGAAGCGCTTCGCGCCATCATCGAATACGAGTTCACCGTGATGTTCGAGGACGTCTACGTGAGCAAGACGCAGGAGCGCGAGCTGCCCCTCACCGCGCCCAGGGGCTTCGACGCCATCATCGACGGCGTCACGTGGCAGCAGGTGCTGGAGCGCGTGCTGGGGGCCCGCCCGGACGCGTCCTGATCGCTGTCGCGGACCTGCGCCCTAGGCGGCGGTGGCGCTCGGCTCCGGCACGGCGGCGAGCCCCGCGAGCGGCGAGCCGAGGATGATCAGGGCCTGGACGAGGAAGCCCAGCGCGCTCACCACGATGGCGCACTCGAGCCCGCATGCCACGCCGATGGCGCCTCCGAGCGCCGCGCCGATCGGCCGCGCGCCCGTCGAGCCCGTCATGATGAGCGCCGACACGCGTCCGAGGAGCCCTTCCGGCGTGACGGATTGGCGCAGCGTGATCTGACTGATCGTCCAGAGGAGTGGACCCGCGCCGAAGAGAAAGAAGGCCGCTCCGGCGAGGAGCGTCGACGGGAGAACGATCGTGCCGACCATGCACGCGGCGGCGGCCACCGAGATCACCGGGCCCGCGCTGAGCGTCGCGCCGAACGTGAGCCGTCGCATGAGGCGCGGCGCCGCCAGCGCGCCCACCAGCATCCCGCCGCCGTAGCAGGCGAGGGTGGTGCCGATGCCCGACGCATCGAGGCCGAGAGTGTGGGCGGCGTAGGGCACGTAGGCCGCCTGGAGCACGAACCACGAGCAGTTCCACACCACCGCGGTGAGAAGGACGGGCCGGAGCAGGCGATGGCGCCACGCGAACGCCGCGCCGTCCTGAAGATCACGCAGGACGTGGCGCGTGGGAACGGGCGCCCGCGGCGGCTCGGGCACGCCCATCAGCAGGACCACCGCCGCCGCGGACAGCGCCGCGGCGAGGACGAAGGCCACGGAGCCGCCCGCCCACGACACCAGCGCGCCCGCCACCGCGGGTCCCGCCGCGAAGGCCACGCTGCGCGCGAGCTCGAGGCGACCGTTCGCGGCCGCGAAGGCCTCGCGCGGCACGAGCGCGGGGACGAGCGCCGGCGCCGCCACGCTGAACGCGACCGTGCCGGTGGCGGCCGCGAAGCCGATGGCGGCAAGCGCGGACACCGACATCCAGCCCTGGAGCGCCAGTAGCGGCAGCGCCGCCAGCGCCAGCGCGCGAAACGCCTCCGCCATCGTCATGAGGCGTCGCCTCGACGTGCGATCGGCGAGGACGCCGAGCGGAAACGAAAGGAGAAGGAAGGGGGCGCTCTGCGCCGCGGCGAGCAGGCCGGTGTCGCCGACGCCCGCGCCGAGCGCGAGCACCGCGACCATGGGCGCTGCGGCAAGCGCGACCTGCTCGGCGGATTGTGCCGCCAGGTTGGACCAGGCGAGCCGGCGAAATGCGCCTCCCAGGCCGTGTGCCGCGCCGTCATGGGTGTTCGCCATCCCGATCGGGCTCTTGTTCATGTCGACTCGGTATACGCGCGAGCGGGGCAAAGAGAATGGAGCGTGTGCGCCTATTGCGCGCCCGCCGGCCGACCCGAAGCTCGGGCGTGCTGCCCGCGGCGCGGTCGCGGGGCCGTCGCGCCGGCGTCCGTAAGTCTTCGCCGTCTCGTCATTCGGATGAAGCGAGACGCTGGCATGACATCCGCAGGAGGTGCGGGGGCATGGGAGGGGCGATCATGACGATGGAAGACCTGATCGCGTACGTGGTGCTGCTGTCGCTTCCGCTGTGGCTCCTGATCGAGCAGCTCCTGCACATCCGCAGCGCGCGCCGACCCAACGTGCCGCAGCCCGAGCGGCAGACCGAGCGCCGGGTCCCCGCGCCCCCTTTCCCCGAGGCTCTGCGCTCCGGTCAAAGGTGATATGGTGTGGCCCTCCCCGGGGCGACGCGGCGATGGGGCCGCCGCCCGGGGCAGGAGGAGGGCCACGCCATGCCGACGATCACTCGCGACGGGATCAAACTGGCCTATGAGGAGCGCGGGAGTGGAGCCCCCGCCTTCGTCTTCATCCACGGATGGACCTGCGACCGCTCGTTCTTCGCGCCGCAGGCCGACTACTTTGCCCGGAAGCACCAGGTGGTCTCCTTGGACCTGCGTGGCCATGGTGAGAGCGACAAGCCTCAGGGCGCGTATCCGATCTCGGCCTACGCCGACGACATCGCCCACCTGATCGACACCCTCAACCTCGGCCGCGTGGTCGCGGTGGGGCACAGCATGGGCGGCATCACGGCGTTGCAGCTCGGGGCCGCGCATCCGGAGAAGGTGGCGGGCATCGTGATGGTGGATCCCGCCCCCCTGGCGTTCCCGGCCGAGCTCAAGACCGGCATCGAAGGGCTCGTCGGCGCGATCGAAGCGGGGGATCAGGAGCCGCGCCGGCAGTTCATCGCCGAGCGCCTGTTCCTGCCCACCTCCGACAAGGCGCTCGTCGATCGCGTGCTGAAGGTGATGATGGCGGCGCCCGCCCACGTGGCCTCCGCGGCCATGCGAGGCATCCTCGCCTTCGAAGGGGTCAAGGCGGCCGCGCGCTGCAAGGTGCCCGCGCTCCACATCGCCGCCACGCCGCCGCTCAATCCGCCCCACATGATGACGGAATGGCTGCCCACCGTCGTGAACGGCTGGACGGTCGGCGCCGGCCACTTCAACATGCTCGAAGCCCCCGAGCAGGTGAACGGGATGATCGAGGGCTTCCTGCGCCACCACGTCTAGGGCTCGCCCAGGAGAGACGCGATGGACCTCAACTACTCCACCGAGGAGCTGGCCTTCCGCGACGACGTGCGGTCGTGGCTGCGGGGCAATCTTCCCGCCGACCTCAAGCAGAAGGTCGAGAGCTATCAGGAGCTGTCGAAGGAGGACCTGCTGGGCTGGCACCGCATTCTCGCCAAGAAGGGTTGGGTGGCGCCGGACTGGCCGGTGGAGTGGGGCGGCACGGGGTGGAGCGTGACCGAGCGCTACATCTTCGAGGAGGAGTGCGGCTACGCGGCCACGCCGTCGCTGGTCGCGTTCGGCCTCCGGATGTGCGCGCCGGTGCTGCTGCGTTTCGGCACCGAGGCCCAGAAGAAGCGCTTCCTGCCGCGCATCTACAACGGCGAGGATTTCTGGTGCCAGGGCTACTCCGAGCCCGGGTCCGGCTCTGATCTCGCCTCCCTCAAGACCAAGGCCGTCCGCCAGGGCGACCACTACGTGGTGACAGGGCAGAAGATCTGGACCACGCTCGCGCATCACGCGGACTGGATCTTCTGCCTCGTCCGCACCGATCCCACGCAGGCCAAGCGGCAGGACGGCATCTCGTTCCTCCTGATCGACATGAAGACCCCCGGCATTACCGTCAGACCGATCATCTTGATGGACGGCGGGCACGAGACCAACGAAGTGTTCTTCGACGACGTAAAGGTGCCGGCCGAGAACCTCGTGCACGAGGAGGGTAGGGGCTGGACGGTGGCCAAGTACCTCCTCGGCTACGAGCGGATGGGCACGGGACGCATCGGCGCCTCCAAGCGCGAGCTGGCCCGGCTGAAGGAGCTGGCCGCCCACCACACCAAGAACGGGCACCCCCTCATCGAGGACGCGCGCTTCCGCGACCGGCTCACCCGCGTCGAGGTCGAGCTGATGGCGCTCGAGATCACCAATCTGCGCTTCCTCGACCAGATGCGGCGCAGCGGCAAGCCCCCCGGCGCCGACGTCTCGATGCTCAAGATCAAGGGCACCGAGATCCAGCAGGCCATCACCGAGCTGATGATGCAGGCGGCGGGACCGCTGGCGCAGGCCTACCGTCCGGTGGACGCGATGGACTTCGACCACTTCACCGCCCGGCTCGCGCCCCGCTACTGCAACATGCGCAAGGCGACGATCTACGCGGGGTCCAACGAGATCCAGCGCAACATTATCGCGAAGGCGACGCTCGGCCTATGAACTTCGAGCTCAGCGACGAGCAGCAGCTCCTGGGCGATAGCCTCCGGAAGTACCTTGCCAACGACTATTCCTTCGACGCGCGGGCCAAGATCGTCGCCTCCCCGACGGGCTGGAGCGAGAAGGTGTGGGCGTCCTTCGCCGAGATGGGCCTCCTCGGTCTGCCGTTCGCCGAGGAGCACGGCGGCTTCGGCGGCACCGCGGTGGACGTGATGCTGGTCATGGAGGCCCTCGGCGAGTCCCTCGTGGTCGAACCCTATCTCGCCAATGTGGGTATCGCGGGTCGTCTCGTGGACCGCGCCGGCTCCGACGCGCAGCAGAAGCAGATCCTGCCCGCGCTAGTCCAGGGGCAGAAGCGCCTGGCCCTGGCCCACACCGAGGCCGCCGCTCGCTACGAGCTGCGGCACGTGGGCGCGCGGGCCAGGCGCGCGGGTGACGGCTGGGTGCTGGAGGGGGAGAAGCGCGCGGTGCTCCAGGCCGGCGCGGCGGAAACCCTGATCGTGTCGGCGCGCACGTCGGGGAGCGACACCGATCCGAGCGGCATCAGCCTCTTCCTCGTGGATCGCGTCGCGCGCGGAGTCACCGTGAAGGAATACCGCACCATCGACGAATTACGCGCCGCGGATGTGTGGCTGTCCGACGTAGCGGTGGGGCGGGACGCGCTGCTGGGCGGAGAAGGGCAGGCGCTGCCCGTGATCGAGGAGATCGCGGACTACGCGACCGCGCTCCTCTGCGCGGAGGCCGTCGGCGCCATCCGCTACGCCAACGACACCACCCTCGAGTACCTGAAGACCCGGCGCCAGTTCGGAGTGCCCATCGGGAGCTTCCAGGCGCTGCAGCACCGAATGGTGGAAATGGTGATCAGCTACGAGCAGGCCCGCTCCATGGCGTGCCTGGCCTGCGTGAAGGCCGATACCGCGGGCCCCGCGGAGCGACAGCGCGTGATCTCAGCCGCCAAGATCAAGGTCGCCGACGCCTGCCGGCATGTGAGCCAGGAGGCGGTGCAGATGCACGGCGGCATGGGCATGACCGACGAGCTGAAGGTCAGCCACACCTTCCGGCGCCTGACCATGATCGGCCAGACGTTCGGCGATGCCGAGCATCACCTGGAGCGCTTCGCCGCTTGCGAGGCCGCGGGAGGCTAGACCGGCTTACTTCGCCTTGCTCTTCTTCGGCTTCTTCTTCTCCTTCCGCATGCTCATACCCTTGGCCATGGGCCCACCTCCTTTCGCGGCGCCGTCTCGGCGCAATATCTCCGCGATTATAGTCGCGCCCCCCGACATTTGGGAGCATTCCGCGCCCTGCGAGGCGCTCGCGCGATAGCCGCGCGGCTCGCGGCTACGCTCGCCGCCGCGGCCGTCGGCCTGCCTGCGGTCGCGGTCGCCCACGGCGTCGGCGACCGGTACGACCTGCCCGCGTCGCTCGCGCATTTCATCGCGGGGGCGACCGCGACGGTGGCCCTGTCGTTCCTCGTGACGGTGCTCGTGGCCCGGGGCGGGGGGCCGGCGGGGCGGGCCCGTGACATGACGCTGCCGCTGAGCGTGGTCGGCCCGCTGGGCCGGGGGCTCGGCCGGGCCCTCGGGGTTGTCGTCTTCACCCTCGTGCTCCTGGCGGGCTTTGCCGGGGATCCCTCGCCGGTGCGAAACATCGTGCCCACGCTGGTCTGGGTGGGTTGGTGGGTGGGCCTGTCGCTGGTGGTGGCCTTCGTGGGGAACGTCTGGCCCGCGCTCGACCCGTGGCGCGCGCTCTTCGACGGCGCGGACGCGCTCCTCCGCCGCGCCTGGGGTGGAAGGGGCCTCGCGCGCGGCGTCCCGTATCCCCAGGCGCTCGGCCTCTGGCCCGCCGCGCTTCTGCTCCTCGCGTTCGGATGGTGCGAGCTGGCGGACCTCCGCGCGCCGGTACCGCGCCACATCGCGGGGCTGGCGCTCGGGTGGTCCGCGCTCAACTGGGCGGGCATGGTCTGCTTCGGCCCCGCGATCTGGCAGGCGCGGGGCGACGTCTTCGCCGTGTACTTCGCCGCGCTCGGCCGCTTCGCGCCCCTCGTCCCCTCCGCGGACGGCCGGGGCCTGTGCCTGCGTCCGGTGGGTCGCGGGCTCATCGAGGCGGGCGACGCGCCGCCGGGCGGCGTCGCGTTCGCCCTCGCGATGCTCTCCACGGTGCTCTTCGACGGGCTCCTCGGCACGCGGCTGTGGCGTCTCATGGACGGCGCCCTCGATGCCTGGGCGCCCGGCCTCGATCGCGACGGGTACGTGCTGGCGACCGCCGGCCTCGTCGCGGTCTGGCTGCTGCTGCTCGGGGCCTTTCTTGCCGCCTGCCGTGTCACGTCCCGCGTCTTGCGCCCGGCCGAGCGTCGGCCCGTCGCCCCGGCCTTCGCGTGGACGCTGGTGCCGATTGCGGTGGCGTACACCGTGGCCCACAACCTCGGCTATCTGCTCGTGCGAGGTCAGGAGCTGATTCCGCTCGTCTCGGATCCGCTGGGACGCGGCTGGGACCTCTTCGGCACTGCGGACTGGACGCCCGACATGCGCCTCGTGGGTCCCGGCTTCGAGTGGTATGTGGCGGTGGGCGCGGTGGTGGCGGGCCATGTGATCTCGATCTGGCTCGCGCACCGGGTGATGCTGCGCCTGGTGACGCTGCCGCGCCGGGCGGCGCTCGCGTCCCTGCCCCTGACCGCCCTGATGGTGGGCTACACCGCGCTGAGCCTCTGGATCATCGCGGACCCGCTGGTCCGGCTCCCCGATGCGCACGCCCCGGAGCCTCGAGCCGCGAGCCTTCGATCAGGGCCGGACGATGAGGTCGATCTCGACCGCGCCGCCGAGCGCCAGGGCGGTCACGCCCACCGTGGTCCGGGCGGGCAGGCGGCCGGGCGCGAAGTGGCTCGCGTACTCGGCGTTGACCGCTGGATAGTCGGCGAAGTCGGTGAGGTAGATGCGCACCATCACCGCGCGGTCGAGGCTCGTGCCCGCGCCGCGCAGGACGGTCTTGAGATTCTGCATGACCTGACGCGTCTGGGCCACGGTGCCGCCGGAGACGAGCGCACCGGTCTTCGGGTCCACGCCGAGCTGGCCCGTAATGAACAATAGATCGCCAGAACGCACGGCGTGACTGTAGGCCGCGGTGGGCGGCGGCGGCGGCGCGTCGGGGAAGTTCAGAAACTCGGGATTCATTCGGCGGCCAGTCTATCAGACGGCCGCGTGGTATGGTCGAGAGGGCCTGGTGCGCGGATCCAGAAAGGAGGCAGGCCATGGGGGGCGTCCCCCGTCGTCAGATCCTCCTCGGTCTGGCCGCGACCGCCGTCATGCTGCGCGCGGGGCCCGCGTCGGAGGCCCAGGCGCCGGCGAGCGCCGGCCCCCCCGATCCCGCCCTCGTCGAAGATCTGGTGGCGGCCAATCACATCCTGGTGGATCAGGGTGTGCTCGACGGCTACGGGCATGTCAGCGTGCGGCACCACGCCTCGCCGGAGCGCTATCTCCTGGCGCGCTCGATCGCGCCCGAGCTGGTCACCGCCGCCGACATCATGGAGCTCGACCTCGATAGCGTTCCGGTGGACGCGCGGGGCCGCGCGACCTATCTCGAGCGCTTCATCCACGGCGAGATCTACCGAGCGCGTCCCGATGTGCGGGCGATCGTGCACAATCACTCGCCCTCGGTGATCCCGTTCGGCGTCACCGGTGTGCCGCTGCGGCCTCTGTATCACATGAGCGCGTTCCTGGCCGGTGGCGTGCCCGTGTTCGACATCCGGCAGGCGTCGGGCGGCATGACCGACATGCTCGTCCGCGACGCCGCCCTCGGCCGCGCGCTCGCCCGCACGCTGGGCGCCGCGCCGGTGGCCCTGATGCGCGGTCACGGCGCGGTCGTGGTGGGGCCCTCGCTGCCCGTGGCGGTGTTCCGAAGCGTGTACACCGAGGTCAACGCGCGGCTGCAGACCCAGGCCATGACGCTGGGCGGCCCGGTGACCTACCTCGACCCCGAGGAGGCGCGGCGCGCCGAGGCGTCCATCACCGGCACCATCGGGCGCCCGTGGGAGCTCTGGAAGCGCAAGGCGCAGGCCCGGTAGCGAAAGGCGGAAGACACGTGGACGATCGACACGACAGCGAGTTGGAGCTCGTGCAGGGTCTCCGCAAGATGAGCGAGCGCCTCGCCGCGCTCGAGCGTCTGACCGCCGGGCATCAGCAGGAGTACGAGCGGCTGCGCGAGCGCGCGGAGCTCTACCGGCAGCTCGTCGAGAACAGCCAGGGCCTCGTCTGCAGCCACGACCTCGAGGGCAATCTCCTCTACGTGAGCCCTGCCTCCGCATGGGAGCTCGGCTACGCCCCCGAGGACGGCATGGGCCGGAACCTCCGCGAGTTCCTGGCGCCCTCGGTGCGCGTCTTCTTCGGCGCCTACCTCGACCGCATCCGCGAGAAGGAGGCCGATCGCGGCGTGCTGCGCCTCGTGAGCCGCGACGGGCAGGAGCGGCTGTGGGCGTACCGCAACGCGCTCGTACGGCCGCCCGACCGCGAGCCCTACGTGATCGGCCATGCGGTCGACATCACCGACCGCATCCAGTTCGAGCGGCGGCTCCGCGAAGGTGAGGAGCGGCATCGCGCGGTGATCGACACGCTCGAGGAGGGCGTGATCCTGAAGGACGCCGACGGCAGCCTGTCCGGCTGGAATCCGAGCGCGGAGCGCATCCTGGGCGCCGCGCTCACCGTGTTCGGCGTGGGCGCGCTGCGCGCCGACGGGAGCCCGTTCCCGCCCGAGGAGCAGCCGGACGCGGTGGCCCTCCGCACCGGCCAGCCCTGCCCGCGCGTCGTCATGGGCGTGCTCCGCCCCGGGGCCGATCCCCTGTGGATCTCGGTGAGCGCGCGCCCGCTGACCCCCTCTGGCGAGACGGCGCCGCACGGCGTGGTGCTGTCGCTCGCGGAGACCGAGCGGCCGACGCGCCCCGCGGCCGCGCCGGCCAAGGTGCTCCACGGCATGCTGCCGATCTGCGCCGCCTGCAAGAAGATCCAGGACGAGGCGGGCGAGTGGTGGCCCGTCGAAGTCTACTTGCGCGAGCACAGCGAGGTCGTGTTCAGCCACGACCTGTGCGCGGACTGCGCGCGCCACGTGCGCTCGCGCCTCACTCTCCTCGAGTGACGCGCGGCCGCTAGCCGCGGCCGGCCGCCAGCGGCGGCGGGCCCAGCCGATCGCGCGGCTGCGCGGAGAGAGCGAGCACCGTCGTCACCAGCGCGTCGAGCGCGGCCGTCGCGCCCGCGTCCGCCAGCTTGCCTTCCTTGAAGTGCGCCGACTCGAGATACACGCTGGTCGGCGCGGTCAGGGCGCCGAACCACGCCAGAACCGCGCGAAGGTGCCAGTCCACGCCGAGATAGTGATGAGTCGAGGCCCCCATCGCGACGAGGCCCACCGGCTTGCCCCGCAGCGCCTCCACGGGCGTGAGGTCGAGGAGATTCTTGAGTGCGCCGGTGAAGGTGCCGCGATACACCGGCGTCGCCAGCAGCACCGCGTCGGCCTCGGCGAGCGCGCGGACGAGGCGGGGCGCGTCGTCGGTCAGGCTCTCGAGGGGGCGGCCGTCGGCGAAGCCGAGGCGGTGGTCGGCCAGGCTGAGCAGGGTGGCGGCGACCCCGGGCCGCGCGGCGGCTGCGTCCACCGCGGTCTGCATCGCCGCGTTGAGCCGGCCCGGGGGCGTGACCGCGCCCACCAGGGCGACGAGCCGCGGCATCAGACCGCCGCGGGCTCGCGGTCGCGGCGGGCCACCTCGGCGCGCA
>Ga0075423_10004056_pt1 | contig 13521 bp, 9 predicted proteins | sample SoiMethybrSBSTD2_FD_80114 | JGI IMG/M metagenome (GOLD analysis project Ga0075423, IMG submission 80114) | Bulk soil microbial communities from a Populus tree surrounding site in Tennessee, USA - Soil MetaG P. TD hybrid SBSTD2 | ecosystem: Environmental > Terrestrial > Soil > Tree plantation...
CAGCTGGGCTGGGGGCGCTGAGAGATACATGCCCAAATCGACAGTTGCCATCCTTCGGACCTCACCCGCCACGGTGCTGCGGGACTATCACTCGGTGATGAACCTGGCGGGCTACCAGGACGTGCTGGCAAAAGACGCGGACACCGCGCTCAAGGTCAACATCTCCTGGCACTTCTTCTTTCCGGGCAGCTCGACGACCCCCTGGCAGCTCGATGGCGTCATCAAGGCGATGAAGCAGGACGGCTACGATCCGTCGCTGATGCACGCCTGCCACAACCGGACGGTCGTCATCGACGCCCGTCTCGGCGAACGCGAGAACAAACAGGTCAACGTGGTCGAGGCGCACGGCCTTCGGAACATCCACATCTATGAAAGCGAAGAGTGGATCAACATCCGGGAGGCCGTCGGCGATCTCACCCGCCAGTTTCTGTGCCTGAACGAGGTCTATCCGTCGGGATTCATGATCCCGCGGCGGTTCATCGGCGAGAACATCCTCCACCTGCCGACGGTGAAGACCCACGTCTTCACCACGACGACGGGGGCGATGAAGAACGCGTTCGGCGGACTGCTGAACGAGCGGCGGCACTGGACGCATCCGGTGATCCACGAGACCCTCGTGGATCTGCTGATGATCCAGAAGAAGATCCATCGCGGCGTCTTCGCGGTGATGGACGGGACGTTCGCCGGAGACGGGCCGGGGCCGCGGTGCATGGTTCCGTACGTGAAGAACGTCATCCTCGCGAGCGCCGACCAGGTCGCGATCGACGCGGTGGCGGCGAAGCTGATGGGGATGAATCCCCTCTCCATCAAGTTCATCAAGCTGGCCCACGATCTCGGCCTGGGATGCGGCGATCCGCGGGACATCGAGATCGTCGGCGACACCGCGGCGGCCGCCGAGAACTGGCACTTCCAGGGGCCGTTCAAGAAGATGACGTTCGCCTCGCGGATGCAGCACCACATCTACTGGGGACCGATGAAGAAGCCGATCGAGTGGTCCCTGAAGACGGTGCTGGCGCCGTGGGCGTACGTGGCCAGCGTGCTGTATCACGACACGTTCTGGTACCCCTACAACGCGAAGCGCGTCATGCACGACGTGCTCGACAGCCCGTGGGGACGGCTGTTCCGCAACTGGGAGACCCTGACGCCGACGGCGGACGGCTACCCGCAGGTGGGCAGCGACGCGGCGCAGATCGAAAAGACCGGCGTCCGCGCGCTTCGCGAATCGCTCGGCATCCTCACGACCTGCGTGAAGGAAGCGCCCGAGTTCGCGTCCCGCCGCCGGCACGCCAAAACACCCTGAAATTCGGAATGCCAACATTGTCAAAACTGCCAACAGTGCCAACAATTGGAGCCAGCAGGGCCCAGTCGTCCGGCGACGTGCGGTTCACCAATGTTGGCAATCCTGGCAATGTTGCCAATGTTGGCAATGGACAAGTATTCGAATGACTGACTTCACCGTTCGATCCGACAACGTCGACGTCGAGCAGATCATGCGGCAGATTCGCTCGCGCATCCGGGAGAAGCGCGGAGTGGACTACACCGAGGAGGAGATTCGCGAGCTGGCCAACGTCAAGCTCGAGAAGTTCCTGGATCCCCGCGGCCTGCGCTCCGATCTGCTCGATCAATTCCGGCGCTCGAAGGCCGCGATGCCGGCGCCGCCGAACTATGCGTTCGAGGAAGAGACGCTCTACGAGACGCATCGCGGGTTCATCCGTTTCATCCGGAAGCTGCTGAATCCGCTGCTCAAGCTGCTCTTCAACCCGAACCCGCTGATCCAGGCGCTCCATATCCAGTCGGAGCTCAACACCCGGAATGCCAGGCGCGAGGACCTCGACACGCTCCACTACGAGGTCATGCACAATCTCGTGATCGAGCTGACGCGCCTCGGCATCGAGGTCAAGAACCTGAAGATGCGGGTCGAGTCGATGTCGAGCCGTCTGGACTTCGACGAGCGCCGCGCCCGCGCTCTCGAAGGCGTCGTGATGTACCGGCCGGGCGCCGCGGCCCCGCTGCAGCCGCCGGCCGGAACGGAGCCGCGCGCGGCCGAGGGCGGCGATCCGGCCGAGCGCCGGACCCGGCGGCGCCGCCGCCGCCCCAGGCGGCGTCCGGGCGAACGCGGAGAGATGCGGCCGGAGACCGGGGGGGCCAATGACGCGCCGGCCGGCGGCGGAGACGGCGCGCAGTCGACGGCGGGCGATCGCGGGAATTCGCCGGCGCCGGACCCGTCATCCGATTCGTGAAGCTCGCGATCGCGGTTCAGCGCTACGGCGCTGACATCAACGGCGGCGCGGAGCTGCACGCCCGCTACATCGCCGAACGGCTGGCCCGGCACGCCGAGGTCGAGGTCGTGACGACGTGCGCGCGCGACTACGTGACCTGGCGCAACGAGCTGCCCGCGGGCGTCGAGCAGGTGCACGGCGTGGCCGTGCGCCGGTTCCCCGTGAAGCACGAACGGGAGCCGCGCGAGTTCGGGCGCCACTCGGAGCACGTGTTCTCGCGCCAGCACTCGATCGCCGACGAACTGGCCTGGCTCGAAAGCGAGGGGCCGGCCAGCCCCGCGATGATCGAGTACCTGGCCCGGACGCCGTTCGACTACGTCATCCTGTTCAGTTATCGCTACTACCACGCGTGGCACGCCGCGCGCCGGCTCCCGTCGCGCGCGCTGCTCGTGCCGACGGCCGAGCGGGATCCGGCGGTGGCACTCGGGATTTTCGGGCCCGTCTTCCGCGGCGTTCGCGCGGTCATGTACAACTCGCCGGAAGAGCGCGCGATGATCCAGACGGTCAGCGGCAACGCCGGGGTGCCCGGCGTGGTGGTGGGAGTGGGCTCCGACGTCCCCGGCCGCACCGACCCGGCGCGCTTCCGCAGGAAGTTCCGCATCGGCCGGCCGTTCGCGATCTACATCGGCCGCATCGATCAGAACAAGGGCTGCAAGGAGCTGTTCGACCATTACCAGCGCTACGCCGCCGTGTTCCCGCGCGGCCTCGACCTGGTCCTGGTCGGCAGCGAGGTGATGCCGGTGCCGAAGCACCCGCGCATCCATCACCTCGGGTATCTGAGCGACGAGGACAAGTTCGACGCGCTGGCGGCGTCGGACCTCCTGATCATGCCGTCGTATTACGAGAGCCTGTCGATGGTGGCGCTCGAGGCCTGGGCGCTCGGCCGTCCGGTGCTCGCCAACGGCCGCTGCGACGTGCTCAAGGGACAGTGCATCCGCAGCAATGCCGGCCTCTACTACGAGCGCTACGAAGAGTTCGTGGAGACGCTGTACTCGCTGGAATCGAACGGCCCGCTGCACGCGCGGCTGGGTCAGAACGGCCGTGACTACTTCCGCCAGCACTACGCCTGGCCGGTCATCGAGCGGAAGTACCTGGACATGCTCCAGCAGCTGAATCGATCGACCGCCGCGCCGGCCGCGATCGAGCCGATCCCCGGCTGGCTGGCGAGGCGCCGCAGGACCCTTCGTCCGGCGGCGGACGTCCTGGCCGACGTCCCGGCAGGACCGGTCGTCGCGGCCGCGCAGGCCGCCGCGCGATGACGGCCGGGTCCGAACGCCCCGGCGTCCATCAGGTCCTCGCCACCCTTGGCTACGGGGACGCGATCGGGCACGAGGTCCTGGGCATCCAGCGCACGCTCGAAGCCGCCGGCTACGACTCGAACATCTACGTCGAGACCGCGGATCCCCGGCTGGAAGACCTCACCCTCGATTACCGCGACATGGTCGGACGGATCACCGACCGGGATGTCCTGATTCACCACTTCTCGATCGGTTCGCGGGCGTCGCGAACCGCCTATGCGCTCCCGGGCCGGATGGCGCTCGTCTATCACAACATCACGCCGCCCGAGTACTTCATCGGCGTGCACAAGGACCTCGTGAAGCTGTGCTTCCGAGGGCGCCGTGAGCTCACCGCTTACATCGACCGGTGCGAGCTCGCGCTCGGCGATTCCGAATACAACCGCGTCGAGCTCGCCGAACTGGGATTCCCCGCGACCGGCGTGCTGCCGGTCGTTCCCGATTTCGTCCACCTCGACGTCGTTCCCGACCGCGCGATCGCCGGCGGCTTCGACGACGAGTGGACCAACGTGATGTTCGTGGGGCGCGTGATTCCGAACAAGAAGTTCGAAGACGTGATCCGCGCGTTTCACGTCTACCGGACCCGCCACAACCCGCGGTCGCGGCTGCTGCTGGTCGGCTCCTACAGCGGGTTCGAGAAGTATCTCGAGCTGCTGACCACACTGGTGGGGAGGCTCGGCACGCCCGACGTCCACTTTCTCGGCCACGTCTCGAACGAGGAGCTGTCGGCGCTCTACGACGTCGCCGACCTGTTCCTGTGCGCGAGCGAGCACGAGGGGTTCTGCGTGCCGCTGGTCGAGGCGTTCTACAAGCGCGTCCCGGTCATGGCCTACGCCGCCACGGCCGTGCCCGCCACGATGGACGGCGGCGGCGTGCTCTACGACACCAAGGATCCCGCGGAGATGGCGAAACTGATGGAGGCCATCCTCGGCGACACCCCCCTCGAACAGGCGATCGTCGCGTCGCAGGACGCGGCCCTCGAGCGCCTGCGCGGCAGGGACTTCTCCGGCACGCTGCTGCGCTATGTCACCGACCTGCTCGAGCGGCCGCCGCGGCCGGCGCCGGAGGTGGCCTTCGATTTCTGGGCGCAGTTCGATCAGTTCGAGCGGCTCGAGGAGCTGCGGCAGTACCGCCCGGCGCTCTACCGCGCCCTGCCCGAGGCCGGGTCGCCGGGGACGCCGCGGCGATGATCATCAACCAGTGGGTCCCCGCGGCGCACCGCGGAGATGCCATCGGCGACAGCGCGCGCCGCGTCCGCGGCCTGCTGCGCGCGGCGGGCCACGACTCCGAGCTCTACGCGCTCACGATCGACGAGGATCTCCGCGACGACGTGCGCCCGTTCTCCGATCCGGCGGCGCGCCAGGGCCACGTCACCATCTTTCATTTCGCGCTGCCGTCGCCGATGACCGAGGCGTTCGCCGCGCTGGGCGGCCTGCGCGTGCTGCAGTACCACAACATCACGCCAGCGGCGTTCTTCGCGCCCTACGACGCGCAGCTGTTCCGGCTCGCGGCGCTCGGCCGGCAGGAGCTGCGCTCGCTCGCCGGGCGCGTCGATCTGGCGCTCGGCGACTCGGAGTTCAATCGCCAGGAGCTCGAAGCGCTCGGCTTCGACCGCACCGGGGTGATGCCGATCGCGGTCAACCTCGAGCGGCTGACCGCGGCGCCGCGCCGCCCGGCGCTCGAGAAGATCCTCGGCGACGGCCTGATCAATTTCCTCTTCGTCGGACGGATCGTTCCGAACAAGCGGATCGAGGACCACATCCGCCTCGCGGAGATGTACAAGCGCTACATCGACAGCTACTACCGCTTCATCTTCGTCGGACGCTACGACGGCCTGCCGCGCTATCACGCGATGGTGCGGGCGCTGATCGTGCAGTACCGGATGCTGCCGGAACGCTTCATCTTCACCGGCGGCGTGCCCGACGAGGACCTCGCCGCATACTATCGGTGGGCGGACGCGTATGTCTCGCTCAGCGAGCACGAGGGTTTCTGCGTGCCGCTGGTCGAGGCGATGGCCACCGACGTGCCGGTGCTGGCGTATGCGGCCGGGGCGGTGCCCGAGACCCTCGGCGGCGCCGGCGTGCTGTTCTCGCCGAAGGACTTCGAGTTCGCGGCCGAGATGCTGGGGACGCTCGTATACGATCGGCCGGTGCGCGATCGCATCATCGACGGGCAGCGGCGGCGGGTGCGGGACTTCGCTCCGGACCGCATCGAAGGGCACTTGAAGGGCGTGCTCGCCACGCTCGGGGTCTGACCGCCATCATGTCCATCACGACCGCTTCGACCTCCGCATGAGAATCGCCTTCGTCGTCCAGCGCTACGGCGCCGAGATCCTCGGCGGATCCGAATACCACTGCCGGCTCATCGCGGAGCGGCTGGCGTCGCGCCATCAGGTCGAGGTGCTGACGACCTGCGCCGCCGACTACATCACCTGGAAGAATGAATACCCGGAAGGGGCCGACCGCGTCCGCGGCGTGACCGTCCGCCGGTTCGCGAACGCGCGCACCCGCGACATCCAGGCCTTCAACCGCTACTCCGAGTGGATCTTCAACAACCCGCACAGCCGCGACGACGAGACCGAATGGCTGCGGCAGCAGGGGCCGTGGTGTCCGGCGCTGACCGAGTATCTCGAGAAGAATCATCACCAGTACGACGTCCTGATCCTGTTCACGTATCTGTACGCGCCGACCGTGCTCGGCGCCCGCGTCGCGCCGCACAAGACCATCCTCGTGCCGACCGCGCACGACGAGCCTGCCATCCATCTCGACCTCTACAAGGAGCTGTTCAGTCTGCCGGCCGGCATGGCCTATAACACCGACGTCGAGCGGCGCTTCCTGACCACGCACTTCTCGATCCGCGCAGTGGAAGAAGAGACCGTGGGATGCGGCGTCGATCTGCCGCACTCGCAGCCGCCGGCCCGCGACGCGGCGCCGGGCGAGCGCACCGCCACCGCCGACGGTCCCGGCGAAGACGAGGCGGCGGCCGACGACGCATCGCCGACGTTCAGGCCGCACCTGGCGCACCGCGGCGCAATCTTCCGGCGCCGGCACCGCCTGCACGGCCCGTTCGTGCTCTACGGCGGGCGCATCGATCCGGGCAAGGGGTGCGAGGAGCTGATCGAGTACTTCAGCACCTACGTGCAGGAGAACGGCGACGCGTCGCTGGTGTTGATGGGTGTCAAGCTGATGCCGCTCCCGGAGGAGCCGTTCATCCGCTTCGCCGGCCGGCTCTCGGATCAGGAGCGCCTGCAGGCTCTCGAGGCCGCCACGGTCGTCGTGGTGCCGTCACCGTACGAGAGTCTGTCGCTCCTGGCGCTCGAGTCGTTCGCCGTGGGCACGCCGATCCTGGCCAACGCCCGGAGCGAGGTCCTGGTCGATCACTGCCATCGCAGCAACGCCGGGCTGTTCTACGCCGACCGCGACGAATTCACCGAGTGCCTGAAGCTGCTGGTCGCCGACCACCGCCTGCGCGCGGCCATGGGCCGCAACGGCCGCCACTACGTGCGCCAGAACTACCGGTGGGACGTGATCATCGGAAAGTACGAGCGCATCTTCGCGCGCCTGCGGCAGCAGCCGATGAGGAAGTAGAACGTCAGCCTAGGATCGCTCTCCCGAACTCTCCTCGACCTGATCGTCGTCGTCCAGCGGCTCCTCCTCCGTGCCTTCGGAGGAACCGGGCGGCTGCTGCGTCTGCGACCCCGGGCCGCTCGCGCGGCGGCGGCGGGGGCGGATGTCGTGCCGCTTGATCATCTCGTTGAGAGTCGTGGGCTTGATGCGGAGCAGCTCCGCGGCGCGCTTCTGGACGCCGCCGGCGGCTTCGAGGGTCGACTCGATCAGCCGCTTCTCGAAGTCGGTGATGACATCGCGGAAGGAGATGCCCTCCGGCGGAATCGCGACCTGGGGCATCTGGAAGCGGCGGCTGCTGCGCACGTGATCGGGCACCAGATCGACGTCGATGCGCGAGCTGACGCAGAGCACCGCGGCCCGCTCGATCACGTTCTGCAGCTCCCGCACGTTGCCCGGCCAGTCGTACTCCATCAGCAGGTCGAGCGCGTCCGGCGTCAGCTCGAGGTTGGGCTTGCGGTTCTCCTCGCCGTACTTGTCGATGAAGTGCTGCACCAGCAGCGGGATGTCGTCCTTGCGATCGCGGAGGGCCGGCAGCTGCACCGTGATGACGTGCAGCCGATAGTAGAGATCCTCGCGGAACCGCCCCTCGTCGGTCAGCCGCCGCAGATCGACGTTGGTGGCGGCGACGATGCGGACGTCGACCTTGATCGTCTCGACCCCGCCCAGCCGCATGAACTCGCGCTCCTGAATCACGCGCAGCAGCTTGGCCTGGGTCTCGAGCGGCACGTTGCCGATCTCGTCGAAGAAGATCGTCCCCTTGTCGGCGAGCTCGAACAGCCCCTTCTTGGGATAGACCGCGCCGGTGAACGCGCCCTTGACGTGACCGAAGAGGTTCGACTCGAGCAGATCGGGCGGCAGGTTGCCGGAGTTGACCGTGATGAACGCCCGGTCGGCCCGCGGCGAGTGCTGATGGAGCGCCCGCGCCACCAGCTCCTTGCCGGTGCCGCTCTCGCCGTTGATCAGGATCGTGGTCCGCGACGGCGCCGCCTGGATGATCAGGTCGAACACCTGCCGCATGCGCGGGCTGCGGCCGATGATCTCGCCGAACCGGTTCTGATGCGCCTGGAGGTTCTGACGGAGCGCCCGGTTCTCCGCGAGCAGGCGCCGCTGCGCCAGCGCGTTCCGCAGCACCACCACCACTTCATCGTTCTTGAACGGCTTGGTGATGTAGTCGAAGGCGCCGCGCTTCATCGCCGAGATCGCGTTCTCGACCGACGCGAACGCCGTGATCATCAGCACCGGCAGGTCGTCGTCGATTTTCTTGAGCTCTTCGAGCGCCGCGATGCCGTCCATCCCCGGCATCATCATGTCGACGATCGCGGCATCGAACGACATGGTCCGCGCCAGCTCGAGCCCCTCGGCCGCGTCGGCGGCGAGCCGGACCTGGTGGCCCTCCCGCGTCAACAGCGCCTCGAGGATCTCGCGCATGATCTCCTCGTCGTCGATGACCAGGATGGTGCCGTTGCGATTCATTTGATCCGCGATGTCTCTGGTCCCGCCTCAGCGTCCGGCGTCGCGCCGGAGTCCTTTCGTCGACGCGATCGGCAGGGTGAGCTGGAAGCGCGTGCCCTTGCCGACCGCACTCTCGCAGGTCATCGTCCCGCCGTGCTCCTGGACGATACCGTACGTGATCGAGAGACCGAGACCGGTGCCTTTGCCGATGTCCTTGGTGGTGAAGAACGGATCGTAGATGCGCGACAGATGGTCCGGTGGAATCCCCGAGCCGGTGTCCGAGACCTCGACGAGCGCGGCTCCGTCCTCGCGCATCGAGCTGGCGATGGTCAGCCAGCCGCCGCGCGGCATCGCGTCGCGCGCGTTGAGGAACAGGTTCAGGAACACCTGCTGCAGCTTGTATTCGATGCCCTGGACGAGCAGCCCGGGCGCGGCGAGCTCCTTGCGGACCTGGATGCTGCCGGTCCTGAGCTGGTGCTCGAGCAGCGCGAGCACGTCGTTGATCACCGCGTGCAGATCGATGGGGCCCGAGTCGACCTGCGCGGGACGGGCCAGGTTCAGGAGGCCGTTGACGATCTTGGCGGCGCGGAACGTCTGCCGCTCGATCTTCTCGAGCACCTTGGTGCGGGGATCGTCGGGCTCGGCGTTCTGCAGCAGCATCTGCGTGAAGCTCGAGATCCCGGTCAGCGGCGTGTTGACCTCGTGCGCGACGCCGGCGGCGAGAAGGCCGATCGACGCCATCTTCTCGGAAATCTGGAGCTGCTCCTCGAGCTGCACGCGGCTGGAGATGTCCTCGAGGATCAGAATCGTGCCCGCGATCGCGCCGTCCGAATCACGCAGCGGCGTCGTCGCCACGTTCACCAGCAGGTGCCGGGCGGGCTCGTGGTGCGTGGTCAGCGGCACGCGGTAGAAGGCGGTGCCCTCCGCCGATTCCGAGCTGGCGCCAAGCACGTCGAGGAACGAGCGATCGAAGAGCTCGTTCAGCCGGTGCCCAACCGCATCCTCGTGGCGGATCCCGAACAGCTCCTCGAGCCGGCGGTTCCAGCGGACCACGCGGCGATCGCGGTTGACGACGGCGAGGCCATCGTTCAGGGATTCGAGGATGTTCTCGCTGAACTCGCGCATCCGCTCGAGCTCGTCGGCCTTCATCCGCAGCTGCCGGTAGAGACGGCCGTTCTCGAGGGCCGTGGCCGCTTGTGCCGCGACCGCGGCCAGCAGCGCCATGTCCTCGCTGCTCAGGGGATCGGCGGTCACGCGCCGGCCGAGCGCCATCACCGCGATGGTCCCTTCCTTGGACACGCACGGCACGAAGTAGTGAATCCCCGCCGCGCGCCAGTACTCCAGCTCGCGCGCATCGACGCGCCGCTGCGCGAGCATGTCGTCGAGCGCGAGCGTGTGGCCGGCGATCAGGCGCGTCGCCACGTCCGACGATCGCGGCAGCGTCGGCGGCTCGCCGCCGAAGCCGACGTGCGCGATGGTGCTGAAGCTGCCGTCGACGCCCGAGGTCACCGGCGCCAGCAGCAGCGCCATGCGATCGACGAGCAGCGTCTCCATGACGCGATGCACGAGGCGCTCGCTCAGGCGGAACAGGTCGAGATCGCTGTTGAGGTCGCGCGCGAAGCCGACGAGCGCGCGCCGGTAGTCGTAGCGATCGCGGTAATAGACCCGATCGAGCCCCGCCTGGATGGCGTTCTTGAGCGGACGCGCGAGCAGGACGACCACCAGCGTGGCGAGCAGGGCGATGACCGGATTGCGGATCGGGTCGCCGCTGAAGAAGACCTCGCTCACGAGCCACTGAATGACCGCGTAAATGGCGGCAATCGCGGCGAGCGCGGCGGAGTAGACCAGCCCGCGCTTGATGATGACCTCGACGTCCATCAGCCGGTAGCGGACGATTGCCGACGCGAACGCGAGCGGCACGAGACCGAGCAGCACGGCGCTCCACTCGGCGCCCGGCACACCCGGCAGCCCGAACGCGAACGGCATGACGTAGCCGATCAGGAACGGCAGCGCTCCGAGCGCGGTGCCCCAGACGATCCATCGCAGCTGGCGGCGCGAGGTCACCGAACGGACCTGGCGCAGCGCGCGCGTCATGGCCCACAGACCGGCGGCGATGCTCGCGGCGAGATAGAGGTATTCGCCGCGTTCGATCAACGCCAGGACCGTGGAGAACACCGCGCCGTCCCTGCCGATCCCGATCGTCGTCGCCACGCGCGCTCCGCCGAGGAGCAGCGCCGGCAGATACAGGAGCGGCATCAGGGTGCGGCCGGCCTCGCTGCGGGCCCAGGAGTCGGGACGCTCCGGGAACACCAGCGTGAAGTGGAGGAACAGCGGCGGCAGCATCAGCGTCGCCACCACGTCGGCCCAGTAGAAGAATCGATCGAGCGTATCGAGCCGGCCGCTGAACGAGAAGGCCAGCACCCCGAAAAAGGCGATGCACAGCCAGAAGAAATGCAGCGTGGCCTGATGCTCGGGACGCCGGATCCGGACCGAGGCGCCCACCAGCAGCGTGAAGATGCCGACCGCCGCGAGAGCGAAGTACAGGCCCCGCGGGCCGCTCGGAATCGGCGCGACGCCGACGGTCACCATCTGCTGCGCCTGCAGCCGGACCACCGTGTAGTCCAGACGATCACCGGGCTTGGCGGCGTGGAAGATGTCGACCAGATCCCTGTCGGTGCGGATCGCCCGGCCCGACACCGCGATGAGCACATCCCCGGACCGCACCCCCGCCCGGGCCGCCGGCGAATCGTCGGCCACGAGCTCCGCGGTCACGCCTTCCCCGCGAACCTTCCACAGAACGCCGTCTTCCAGCTCCGACCACGTGGCACGGACCGCGATGTTGGCGATCGCGAGGCAGAGCAGCGCCACGACGATCGCCACCTGCGCCATCAGGCGCAGCCAGGTCGCCCGGCGGGTGCTCGCGTGGGAAAGGGCCAGCGTCGACACGGGTATCCGCGGCGAGGGTAGCAATTGGCGTTCCCTGACGAGGCCCTGTCCGTTCACCCTAAGTCCTTGTTCTTCAGTCGTTTTCGTTCAACGACAAAGCCGGCACTTCAAGCCACCGGAGGCCGGATTCAAAAACCCGGACGTCCCGGAGGACGCTGGCGACAACTTGCGTCTGAAGCGATCAGAACCGGACGAGGAAGCCGCCGACCAGCCGTTTCGGTGGACGGACGACGAGCAGTTCGTCGTACACCGAGGCGGGGTCGGTGGGGTCGCGGAAGAGGTTGCGCAGCCCCACGAGGACTTCCCACTTGGTTCCGGCGAAGGTGACCGGCAGCGCCTGATTCACCTGGATGCCGAACCGGACGTCGAGCCGGGCGTCGGCCGGCGTGCTCGCCGATCCGACGAAGCCGTTGTTCATCTTGTAGAGCACGAAGACCCGGGTCGCCGTTTCACGGATGTCCGCGGTGAGCGAAGTGGTGAGGTCGTGGAGATCCTCGGTGTCCGGCCGGATCACCGCCGGCACCAGCCCGCGGAGGAGCTCCGTGTCGTTGCGATTCACCCAGCGGGTGGCGGTGCGGCTGTATTGCACCGAGCCCTGGACGCGGCGGTTCGTGGCGGTGTGCCACCGGACGAGCCAGCCATCGGCTTCGAGGCCGCCGGCGCTCGCCACGTAGTAGTGGCCGACCGAACGCGGGCCTCCAGCCATGCGCAGACCGAAGACCGTGACGAGCTGATCGTCGACCGACTGATGGAAACGGCCCACCGAGAGCGCAAACGCATCCGCGAACTGCCGTTCGATCGCGGTCTCGAACGAACGCGCGCGCTCGGCCCGGAAGGCGTCGATGGCCGCCGGATCGCGGAGCGGCGCGAAGGTGCGCTCCGGCGGCAGCCACGGGCCCGGCGTGTTCGTCGCGAGGAACTCTTCGGCGCCAGGCGCCACCATCCGCTGCGCCACGGTCGCGCGGATCGTCGTCTTCGGGAAGGCCTCGATCGCGACGCCGAAGCGCGGGCTCAGCAGAGCGCGCGCCTGCAGGTAATCGTAGTGGGCGTAGCGCGCGCCGTAGTCCACGGTGACCGTGCGATTGAGCGACCAGCTGTCGAACGCATAGAGCTCGCCGGCGTTGCGGCTGCCGTCGGTGACCGCCGCGAGCGCCGCGGGATTGCCCCCCTGATAGTCCTGCGTGCTGTACGACAGGCCGAGGTCGTACTTGTGCACGCCGCCCGGCTTCGACGCGAACGCGCCGGCCACGATCCACGACGAGATGTCCCCTTCGCTCATCGCCGCGCGGATCAGCCACTCGCCGCCGGCCCCGGGAGCCGTGAGCGCCAGATAGGCGACGCCGCGCGGCAGCGCGGTCGCCGACAACATCGCGCCGGGCGCGACCGCGCCGGTGGTGAGGAAATTGACCTCGCCCGAGAACGGGAAATCCGTGAAGAACGACGACGCGAGATTCGCGGCCGATCCCATCGCGCGTCCGAACAATGACGGCGCCGGCACGAACGGCTCGTCCTCGGTCAGCACGACGATCGGGGCGGCGTCCTTGAGGATGCTGCGTTTGAGATGGCGCAGGCGGAACGCGGCCTCGTCGTGCGGATGATCGCCGGCCGCGGCGGTCTCGCCCGTGCTGTCGGTGCCGCGCGGGCGCGCGCGTCGTGTATTCGCCGGCAACGATCCACGACGAGAGATCGCCCTGCGTGAGCGCCGCGCGCGCCGTCCAGTCGGCGTGCTCGCCCACCGGCGCGCCCAGCGCGAGATACGCCGTGTTGTGCGAGAAGTTGTCGCCGCTGAACAGCTGCTGCGGGGAATCGAAGGTGCCGGTCGTGAGCAGATTCACCTGGCCGAAGAACGGCGTGCCCCCGAAGAATGCCGACGCGAGCCGCGCCGACGACTCCGACGCGCGGCCGAAGATGCTCGCCGCGCCG
>Ga0075423_10004058_pt1 | contig 13519 bp, 10 predicted proteins | sample SoiMethybrSBSTD2_FD_80114 | JGI IMG/M metagenome (GOLD analysis project Ga0075423, IMG submission 80114) | Bulk soil microbial communities from a Populus tree surrounding site in Tennessee, USA - Soil MetaG P. TD hybrid SBSTD2 | ecosystem: Environmental > Terrestrial > Soil > Tree plantation...
CCCCTGATCGCGGTAGTCGCCAAGGAACGTGGCTCCGTGACGCTTGCTGAGCTTCTTGCCGTCCGTGCCGTGGATCATCGGCAGGTGCGCGAACACCGGCAGTGGCGCGCCTAACGCGGCGTACAGCAGGATCTGCTTCGGCGTGTTCGAGATGTGGTCGTCTCCACGCATCACGACGGTGACGCGTGCGTCGATGTCGTCGGACACGACGGCCATGTTGTAGATCGGCGTCCCGTCGGAGCGGAGGATGACGAAATCCTCGATGTCCTTGTTCGGGAACGTGATCCGCTCATGCACGAGGTCGTCCCACTGCGTGTTGCCGTCGGGAACGCGGAACCGCAACACGAATGCATCGCCCATCGCCATGCGGTGCAGAACCTCGTCAGGCGCAAGGCGATCGCAGCGGCGATCGTACTTGAACGCGTCGCCGCGGGCTTCAGCCTCCGCTCGGCGCTGCTCGAGCTCAGCTGGCGTGCAGAAACAGCGGTAGACGGCGCCCGCGTCCAACAGCCGCTGCGCGTCGGCCTGGTGCCTCGCGAGATTCGCGCCCTGGTATGTCACCTCCTCGTCCCACGTGAGACCGAGCCACTCGAGTCCCTCGAAGATCGCGCGTGTGCTTTCGTCGGTGCTGCGGGCGCGATCGGTGTCCTCGATGCGAAGCAGAAACGTGCCGCCGTATTTCCGCGCGAGCAGCCAGTTGTGGAGCGCCGTGCGCGCGCCGCCGACGTGGAGATACCCGGTGGGTGAAGGCGCGAAGCGAACGCGAAGCGGAGTGGGAAGCGTCTTGGACATGAGCCTAGCAAAAAGGTGCCGAGGATGCGGCCGACTGAGTCGGCATTGCGATCCTTGACACCTCGGATGGAGCGGAAATGTCGACGGAGAGAGAGGGATTCGAACCCTCGATAGGGGTTTACCCCCTATGCCGGTTTAGCAAACCGGTGCCTTCAGCCTCTCGGCCATCTCTCCCGGGGAGTCGCAAGTCGGAACGACGAGACGCCGGCGACGCGCGGACTCACGACGAGTTTCGCTTGCCGCGAACAGGCGAGCGGACCCGCAAACCTAGCCGTCCCGCGGAGGCCAGTCAACCGGTTGTGGCGGAGAGGGTTCGGTCGTTGCGTGGTCGGCCGCGTCGCTCACGAGGAGCCCTTCCCACACGAGCGCCTCCCGCTTCCACAGCAATCGCTGTCCGTGCTCATCCATCTTCGCCCACAGGCGCACCAGGTAAAGCGCGCCGTCGAGCCGCACCTCGTGCTTCGTGCGCTGGATGAGCACGACATCGCCGTCGCGTGGGCCGCCGACGAACTCGTAGCGGATGGTTTTGCGAGGGATCTTCACTGCCTGGGTACGGAGGAAGAGTGGATCCGGGGGGGACCACACACTACCATCGACGCGGCGCCCCGGGAAGACCGCAGGCGTCACCCGTCGGCACCGGGCGGGGTCGTTGTCGCGAAGCGGCGGAAGGCCGACATCTGGCGAGTCGCTTCCTGGTTACAATTGCGGTGGTAGGGTGTCGCCGAATGTCGCGCCGCGTTAGGCGCCCGCGGCGAAGTCTGACCGGCCGAGGCGCTTGCCGAGCTCCTCGTAAAGATCCCGGATCTTCTCTCTCGTGTCGCCGGTCAGCTCGATTGCGGCGTCACCAGACTGCGCGAGTCGAGAAGTCACCACCTCGTACGCCTCGAGGGCGAGCGCGCGGCGGCGCTCGTTGGCTTCCGGCATTTCGCTCGTAGCGGCGACGTCGAGGAGCGCGAGTCCGGCCTGGAGCTCGGTCAGCACGAATTGCACGCCAAGCTGCTGGACGCGGGCTTTGAGGTGCGCCGCCCTCTCGAATCGATCGGGACGCTCGGACATAACCTGGGTAACTCCAACGGAGGGCGAGGGATTCGAACCCCCAAGTCCTTTCGGACGGCGGTTTTCAAGACCGCTGCATTAGCCATTCTGCCAGCCCTCCCGGGTAGCGAAGCCTATTCAACGAACCGGCGAGGTCAACCCTGCCCGGGCCGACCAGCGCGTGGCCGGCCCGATTCTCTCACTCCGGCTCTCCGTCGAGCACCTTTCACTGACCATCTTCCGTTTCGACCGCGCAAGGCACCCTCAATACCGATCCATGCAGATCATCCGCCAAGCCCTTCCAGCCGTCGTGCTGTTCGCCACCTCGGTGGCCTCCGCCCAACAAGCCACGCAGCCGCTTCCGCTCAAGCTCGAGCCGACGAAGACGACGCCAGCCATCTCGACGGCAGACCTCATGACGCGCATCTACCGCTTCGCCGACGACACCATGCGCGGCCGGATGGCAGGGAGCGCCGAAGCCATGAAGGGAACCGAGTACATCGCCGGTGAGCTCAAGCGCCTCGGGCTTCAGCCCGCCGGAGACAGCGGCACCTACTTCCAGAACGTTCCGTTCGGTGTGCAGACACTGGATTCGTCGTCGACCATCCAGGTCGGCGAGACGGCACTCAAGGCCGGCACCGACTTCATCGCCGCCGCGCAACTCGGGACGCTGACGGAGCCGCGCAGCCTCGAGGTGATCTTCGGCGGTAGGGCGATCGACACGACCGACCTGCTCTCGCCCGAGAAGGTGCAGGGGAAGCTCCTGCTGCTCCGGCTTGCGGCCGGTCCGCCGTCCGACCTCCAGGCGTTCCTGTCCTCGGAAGGCTTCAAGCGCTATCAGGCGACCGTGACCGCGGCGGCGATGGTCGGTCTCATCGGGCCAGCGCAGTTCCCGCCGGGGTTGGCCCGCAACGCATTCACCCCGAGCGCGTTCGTGCAGCTCCTCCCCGAGAAGCCACCCACGGCGCCGGTAACCATCCAGTTCACCCAGCCTGCGGCCGAAGCCCTGCTCGGCGGGCCTAACGCGTCGCTGACGAAGGGCGCGGCCGGCAAGACGGCACAGGTCAACATGAAATTCGCGCTGACGCGACGTCCCGGGCGGAACGTCGTGGCCATCCTGCCGGGCGGCGACCCCAAGCTCAAGGGAGAATACGTTGCCGTCGGCGCTCACAGTGACCACGTGGGCATTCGGACGCAGGGATCGGTGGAGCACGACTCGATCCGCGTCTATAACACCGTCGTTAGGCCGCAGGGTGCCGACAGTCCCAACCGCACCGCGACGGCCGACGAGGTGACGCAGATGAAAACGATGCTCGACAGCATGCGGGCCGCCGTGCCGCCGCGTCAGGATTCGATCAACAACGGCGCTGACGACGACGGCTCGGGCTCGATGGGCGTGCTCGAGATCGCGGAGGCGTTCGCGAGCGCCAAGCCGCGCCCGAAGCGTTCGATCCTGTTCGTCTGGCACATGGGCGAAGAGGAGGGAATGCTCGGGTCGCGGTTCTATACCGACCATCCGACGGTCCCACGGGACTCGATCGTCGCACAGCTCAACGTGGACATGATCGGGCGGGGCGCGACCAGCGACATCACCGGCGAAGCGAAGGACGGATCGCTCATTCACGGACGTGACTCCGGTTATGTCCAGGTCATCGGGTCGCGTCGTCTCTCGACGGAGCTCGGCAATCTGGTCGACGATCTGAACACGAAGACGAAGGCGAATCTGCAGCTCGACTACGCGCTCGATGCGGACGGGCACCCGCAGAACATCTACTGTCGAAGCGATCACTACATGTACGCCCGCTACGGCATCCCGATCGTGTTCTTCACGACCGGCGGGCATCGCGACTACCACCAGGTGACCGACGAGCCGCAGTACCTCGACTTCGATCAGTATCGTCGGGTGACGCAGTTCATCCACGACGTTGCATGGCGTGTCGCAGACCTGGATCACCGGCCTCTGGTCGACAAGCCGAAGCCCGATCCTAACGGGGCGTGCAAGCAGTAATGAGCTGACTGCTCCGGTGTGGCCTCGGGTCGCTGGCGCGTGACCGCGTGCAGCGACCCGAGGTTAGGCGTCGTGAGCGCGCGAATCGCGTGGCCGACGCTCGCCAACATCACACTGACAGCGACCGAGCGGTCGCTTCCCACACATGATTCTCGATACAAGACGCCGCGGCTTCGGGCGGTGGCTTGCGTCTGCGCTCACGTTGCTGGTGTCGACCGCGGCGCTCGCTGGCTGCGGCGATTCCTTCGGCGCGAGCGACGACAGCTTCGACCTCGAATTCGATTTCTCGAGGGATTATCAGGGATGGTCACCGTCGTTCGCCGACTATCCCGTAGGGAAGGAGACCGAGTGGGCGATCGGCTCGGCGATCGCCCTGCTGCCCGCGCCGCTCGATCCGGCGCGCAAGGGCATTCTCCTCACCGGCGCCAACCACGGCGACGACCTGTTCATGTACCTCACGCGCGAGGGACCACGCCTCGCACCTAACGCGTCGTACGTGGTTCGCTTCCGGGTCACCGTCGCCACGAACGCGCCGAAGAACTGCGCCGGCATCGGTGGCGCGCCGGGCGAGTCAGTCGTGCTGAAAGTCGGCGCGACTCCAGTAGAGCCGGGGCGTATCGTGGATGCCGCACAATACTACCGCGCGACCTTCGACCACGGCTCACAGCTCGCTGGTGGTCGGGACGCGTTGCCGGTAGGCGACCTCGCGACGTCGAACACGAACTGCGCCGTTCCACGCTATGAGCTCAAGGAGCTCGCGAGCGGCTCGCTCACGGTCGCGACGTCGCCCAGCGGCCGATTGTGGCTCGTCGTCGGAGTCGACTCCGCGTTCGAAGGGACGACGGCGGTTTATGTCACGGGGGTGAGAGTCGCCATCGCGCCACGCTAGCCGCAAACACTGATGACCAATACGAATGACCCAGAACCGAGAACTCGCTACTCGGGAAGTCTTCTCGCGATACCTCGCGAGTCGTGAGTTTCGGGTTCTGGGTCATTCGTATTTAGTTATTAGAATTAGTTCTCCTGCTTTTTTCCGCTTTCTGGTTTAACCGGCAGCGGAATCGCCGTGGCTCGGCTGTCGCCCTCGGCGCCTAACGGCGGCAGCTGCTGCACCGCGTTGAACAGGTCCGATAGCCGCGTTGCCTTCGCGACGTTCTCGGCGGTCGCGGGGACGCGCTTCGCTTCGGCCGGATGGGCGAGCGACCGCTGCGCCTCCGACAACATGAAGCCGGTGGACACGTAGAGCGCGGGGATGCCGACCGACGCGCGGTCCGGCCAATCGCCCTTCTTCACGATCGACTTCGGCGCTGCGAATACGCTGTCCCATAGCGCCGTCGAGCGCGGCACGTCCACGAAGCCCTCGCCGGGAACGAGCATCGTGTCACGGCTCGCGGGGTGCGGGATGTCGGGCACGAGCTTGCGTGCCAGGCCCTGCGTGATGAGGTACGGTCCGAGGCCGAGCTCCTGACTCCCGTACCCGCCCGACGTGCGGCTGAAGTAGACGGGACGGCCCGTGTTGTCCTTGATCATCCGCAGTACAAATATGTCGGCGCGCGTGAGCGTCCGTGGTTGAATTGTCGCTTCTATCTTTCCGGCCGTGAACTGCTGCGCCTCGCGCATGTCGTAGGCGATCGGAATCTGGTCGGCCTCGTCCATCGACATGTTCACCGGTGGTCCAGCCGGCTTCTTCCAGTTGCCGTTCCGATAGATCGCCGGGCCCTTGGCGGCATCGTACTCTCGCACTGGCGCGCGGATCAGCTGGCGGGTGTACCAGTCCGTGTTGAGCAGCGACGTGTTCGCGACGATGACGTCCTGGCGGATGCCCTCGACCTCCTGCGCGTACCAAAGCGGGAAGGTGTCGTTATCGCCAACCGTGACGAGAATGCCGTATGGCTCGACGGAGTTGAGAAGGTCGGCCGCGAAATCGCGTGTGGTCGTGTCGGCGCGCCGTGACGCCGAGCTCCAGTTGCCGAACAGGGGAATGAAGGAGAGGGCGAGCACGGGCGATGCGAGCAGCCAGCTCTGCCTGCGCGGCAGCTGCAGCGTCTCGCGGCCGAGCCTAACGTTTTCCGAGCCGACGAGGGCCGCGACCGTCTCCCAGACATAGACGAGTCCGAGTGCCGCCCACACGCTCCAGCCCGAGAAGCTCCAGAGGTAGAAATAGTCCCGGTCGCGAACCTCGCGCGGAACGCTGTCGCCGAGCTCCGGCGCCTGCGAATACCCGTACTTGAAATTGAGGTAGTAGATGAGCAGCAGCGTCATGGTGAACATGAGCGGACCGAAGAACCAGAACGAGCGTCGGTCCCGCTGCCAGTGCACCCACCCGCCGAGCAGTCCGAGGATGAGGAAAACTGTGGCGAGTGTGACCTGAATCGCTTCGCGGTCCCCATGCGCGTCGCGCAGCCACTGCCACTTGAAGTAGAGCCACCACATCCCGATCTGCGCGCCGATCGGCGCCTGGCGCTCGACCACCGGTGGCTTGCCGTACTGCTCGCGATTGAAGTTGTACTTGAACGCCTGCCACGTCCCCGCCGAGAACGTGCAATCCGCCTTCAGCTCCGTACGACACGCGGTCGGCTCACCTTCATTGATGGCCGGGAAGTACGCGGCGCGGATCGGCTGCGTGGCGAACGGCGTGATGCCGAGCGCACCACCGCCGAGACACGCGGCGAGCAGCCAGGGTCGAACGAGCGTGCGCGGGCGACGAATCAGCACGGCGATCGCGACGGCTGGCGCCGCGAGCATGCCGGCCATGTGGTTTGCGTACCCCAGGCCAAGCAGGTATGCGACGAGCACGAGTAGCCGGTCGGCCTTGGGGCCGTCGGGGTCGTCGCACCACCGGACCGTGAGCCAGGCGACCAGCGCCAGTCCAGCGAGGCTGACGGTGTACACCTTCTCGTTCACGACCGACTGGCTCCATACGGTGAACGAGGTGGCGCCGATGAGCGCGGCCAGCGAGCCGCCGACGATTCGCTGCCACCGTTGCGGGAACCAGCTGACGAGAACCCGCTCAGTGATCAGAAACCACATCCCGGCCGACACCGCGCTCGAGACTGCGGCCAGGAAATTCACCCGTGCCGCAATCGAGCTCGCGATCGGCAGCAGCGTGAAGAATTTCCCGATCAGGACGAAGAACGGGTTGCCCGGCGGGTGGGGCAGGCCGAGGATGTATGCGGCCGCGATGTACTCGCTGGTGTCCCACATGGCCGTGGACGGCGCCAGCGTGAGGACGTAGAGCACAAGCACAAGCGCCGCCGCGATGCCGGCCGCGAGGTACGACGGACGATAGTCGAGGTCGGCTGAAACGGTAGATGACATTTATAGGACCGAGTTTTCGGAAACGCGGGGTCGACAATACAACTTGGGTTGCGCGGGAAGAGTCACGAAAGCTAGTGCCGAAACTGCCGCTGGCCGGTGAACACCATGGCCATCCCGTGCTCGTCGGCGGCGGCGATCACGTCGGCGTCGCGGATGGACCCGCCGGGCTGGACGATGGCTTTGACCTCAGCCTCGACCGCGTGGTCCAGGCTGTCGCGGAACGGGAAAAAGGCGTCCGACCCCATTACCGCGCCCGCCGTCTCGTGCCCGGCCGCGCGGGCCTTGTGGACGGCCACGAACGCCGCGTCCACGCGCGACATCTGGCCGGCGCCGATCCCGATCGTCGCGCCATCTCTTGCCAGCACGATGGCGTTGGACTTGACCGACGCGACCGCGCGCCAGGCGAACAGCATGTTTTGGCGCTCCTCGGCGGTGGGGTGACGACGCGTCACGACCTGCCACATCGCGTCGTCTATCACGTTAGGCGACCGCTCCTGGGCGAGCACGCCACCGCGCACGCGCTTGAAGTCGAGCGCGTGCGACGTCCAGCGCGCCGTGCCGACGAGCACGCGCAGGTTCTTCTTCCGCCCCAGCACGTCGAGCGCCTCGGGTGAGAACTCCGGGGCGACAATGCACTCGACGAAGAGGCTCGAGACCGCCTCCGCGGCCTCCGCGTCGACCACCGTGGTAAACGAGATGACGGAGCCGAACGCCGACGCAGGGTCGCACGCCAGCGCCTTGCGATAGGCATCCACCGCCGAGCTTCCGACCGCCAGACCACACGGCGTCGTATGCTTCACGATCGCGCAGCAGGTCTCGCCGGCGAAGGGATCGCTGGCGATGAGCGCGCCTTCGAGGTCGAGGAGGTTGTTGAACGAGAGCTCCTTGCCACCGCGCTGCTCGAGCGACGCCAGGCCGCCCGCGCCGCGCTCCACATAAAACGCGGCCTGCTGCCCGGGATTCTCGCCATAGCGGAGACTCTGGGCCCGCTCGAGCGAGACGGTGATCTGCTGCGGAAAAAGCTCGCCGCGCTGCTCGGCGAACCACGATGCGATCGCGCCGTCGTACGCCGCGGTGTGGGCGAAGACCTTGGCGGCGAGCACGCGACGCAGGTCGACGTCGTCATCGCCTGAGCGGAGCGCCGACAGCACGCGGCCGTAGTCGGCGGGATCCACGACCGCGAACACGGACGGAAAGTTCTTCGCCGCCGACCGCAGCATCGACGGGCCGCCGATGTCGATCTGCTCGATGACGGCGTCGGGTCGCACGTTAGGCGTGGACGCCGTCTCGCGGAATGGGTAGAGGTTGACCGCCACGAGGTCGATCGTATCGATGCCCTGCTCGGCCAGCGCGGTCATGTGCTCCTCGACGTCGCGGCGCGCGAGCAGGCCGCCGTGAACGACGGGGTGCAGCGTCTTCACGCGGCCGTCGAGCATCTCGGGAAAGTGCGTCACTTCCGCGACGTCGCGCACCGGAATGCTCGCGTCACGGAGCGCCCTGGCGGTGCCGCCGGTGGAGATGATCTCCCAATCCAGCTCGCGCAGGCCGCGCGCGAACTCGATGAGACCGGACTTATCCGAGACGGAGAGAAGAGCGCGAGGCATGGACCGACACTGGTAACAGGTTACAGGTTACGGGCTTCTGGTTGTTGGCGACTGGCGACTGGCGGCTGGTGGCTGGGGGCGCGGAGCTGTGCCACCGGAAACGCGCCCAACTCCGGCACCGACGCCAACCCGACGACGCGGCCGTCATCGCCTAACGTCACGCGGCCTCGCGCGACGGCGTCCAGGGCGACCGGGTACAGCGCGTGCTCGACAGTCAGAACCCGCTCAGCCAGCAGCTCGGCCGTATCGCCGAGGAGCACGGGCACGGGCCACTGCGCGATGATCGGGCCGCGGTCGTACTCCTCATCCACGAAGTGCACCGTCACGCCCGTGACGCGAACTCCGGCCTCGATCGCGGCCTGGTGGACGCGAATGCCGTACATCCCTGCGCCGCCGAACGAGGGGAGGAGCGACGGATGCACGTTGACGATGCGGCCGCGCCACCGACGGGTGACGTTCATCGGAACGAAGCGAAGGTACCCGGCGAGCGCGATGTAGTCGATCGCGTGCGAGTCGAGGAGCGTCGCCAGGCCCTCGCCCCGCTGCGTCCGGTCGAGCGCAACGGACTCGACCCCGTGCCTCCGGGCACGATCGAGCGCGCCGGCGGCCGGACGGTCGGACGCGACCAGTGCAACCATCATGGCCTGACCGTCGCGCTGCGCGTCGAGGTAGTCGAGGATCGCCTGAAGGTTCGTTCCACCTCCAGACGCGAGGACGGCGACACGAGCAGTCATGGTGCGGATTCTAAAGAAACCGCTGCACCGCGTCGAGCAGCGAGCCGGCGACGGTGGCGCCGCCACGGATGGATTCCTCGACCTCACCCGCAGGCGTCGATGGTGCGGGGATGATGAACGCCAGTCCGCCAAACGTGCGAGCCGGCAGCACATCGCGAGTACGGTCGCCGGCGAACATCGACGTCGCCGGGGCCAGATCGAGCTCGGCAATCGCCTGGTCGAACAGCTTGCGTCCGGGCTTTCGGCAGTCACAGGCGCCGCTCACGGAGGGATGGTGCGGACAGTAATACGACGCGTCGATGTGCGCGCCCGCCGCGGCGAGCACCTGGTCGACGCGATCGCGCACCGCCTCGTAATCGGCGGTCGTGAACTTTCCGCGGGCGATCCCGCTCTGATTCGTGATCACGACGACCGCGACGTCATGCTCGTTCAGCAGTGCGATCGCCTCGGCGGCGGTGGGCAGCAGTCGCACCTGGTCCGCACGCGAGATGTAGCTCACGTCCTCGATGATGGTGCCGTCCCGATCGAGGAACGCCGCTCGTCGCGACATTCGTGATTCAGGTGAGCGACGCGATGACGGCGCGCACGAACTGTTCATCGTGCGCGGCCGGAATGCTTCGCATGTCGAGCAACACGCGACCATTCGCGATGCGGCCGATCACGGGATACGCACCGCAGCGGAGCCGTTGCTCGATGGTCGCGGCGTTCCCCTGGAGGGCCACCGCGTACGACAGAATGCGAGCCGTCGGAAACGCTCCGCCGCCGACGCCAGACTCGGTCTCCACGACGTCGCATCCTACGCCATTGCTGCGAAGACGAGCAGCCGCCTGCTCCGCGCGCAGCTGCACGTTGGCCGCAGGCGACGTGAGCATGGCGAGCGCCGGGACCTCGCGGACCGCACGTGCGGGCTCTCTGTACAACGTGAGTGTTGCCTCGAGCGCGGCGAGCGTCAGCTTGTCCACGCGCACCGCGCGCGCCAGCGGATTCTTCCGGCACGCCGCGATCGCGCTCGCGTCCCCCAGGATGATCCCCGCCTGTGGGCCGCCGAGCAGCTTGTCGCCGCTCATGAGCACGAGGGTCGCGCCGTCGCGGACGGCGTCGCGAGCCGTGGGCTCGCCTCGCAGACCGTACTCGTCCAGCGATATGAGAAGGCCGCTCCCGAAGTCGAAGAGCAGTGGAATCGCGTGCGTGCGCGCGAGCGGCGCGAGCGTGGAGAGGTCCACTTCGGAAACGAAGCCGCGCAGCTCGAAGTTGCTGCGGTGCACCTTGACGATCGCGCCCGTGGATTCGCCGGTGGCGTCCGCGTAGTCCGAGAGATGCGTGCGATTCGTCGTGCCGACTTCGACGAGCGTGGCGCCACTCTTCGCCATGATGTCCGGCACGCGGAAGCTGCCGCCGATCTCGATGAGCTCACCACGCGAGACGATCGCCTCGCGACCCGCGGCGAGGGAGTTGAGTGCAAGCACGAGCGCCGAGGCGCAGTTGTTGACGACGATCGCGTCTTCGGCGCCGGTGAGCTCGCGGAGCAGCGCGACGGCGTGCAGATACCGCGACCCGCGCTCGCCGCGCTCGAGATCGTACTCGAGGTTGCACGCGACAGCCGCGGTTTCCGTGATCGCGTGCAGTGCGGTGGCCGGCAACGGTGCACGCCCGAGGTTCGTGTGCAGCACGACTCCGGTCGCGTTGATGACCGGCCGAAGCGACGGTCGCTCGAGCAGCGCGAGGTGTGCCGCGATGGCTTTCTCCCACCCGGCTGCGTCGTTAGGCGCCGCCGCGGGATCCGTGCGCGCCGCGTCCACGGCGGCGCGGACGGCTTCGGTGACGAGCGCGCGCGGGGCGCGCGCCAGCAGGGGAGCAACTCCGGGGCTCTCGAGCAGGACACCTACCGACGGAAGCGCGCGCCTGGGGTCCGGGCGAGCGGTGTCAATCGACGCTGACATGGAGCGCCCTGTCGGCTTCGTCTCGCTCACTTGTCTACTCTCCCGGTGAACAGCTCGCGAACCACGCGCAACGCAAAGTCGTCGCGGTCCGGCGGGCGGCGCACCGGCGCAGGGCGGCGCGCGGAATCCGGGCGCGGCCGCGCCGAGTCGCCACGAGCCTTGGTGGAATCGGCTTTCGGGCGCGGCGTGATGAAGATCCGGGTAGACGAACGCGCGATCCCCATGAGGCTCCTCAAGGAATCGGCATGCAGGCGATACGACGTTGCCGGCGCGAGTGCTCGACCGAGCTTGAGGACCACATACGTCTCGGGGAGGGCGGCGTGCGGCTTCGGCGGTGGCGTGGTGTCGCGCGCAGGACCAGCGGGCCGGCGTTCAGGCTCGGGCGTTGGGGCGGGTTGTGCCGGACGTGCCCGCTGCGGGTTGGCGCGCGCGGCCGAGTCGGCGGCGCGGGCGAACCTGATCGAGTCTGCGACGGCCTTGGCGCGCGCGCTGTCGGCCTGCGCCTTCTCGTACGCGCTTCCGAGCATCACGGAGGTGATCGGGACATCCGACGAGTCGTTGGCCTTCAACGAGAACTGCGATACGGTGATGGTAACACCCGGTGGCATGGGCCGATCGAGTCGGGTTTGCACCGTCAACGAGTCTTTGACTTCGACCTGGGCGAGTCCGGCACCGATGCTGTCGTGCGCGAACGCAAGCATCTCGTGCGACGCCGAGTCCGTCAGCGCCACGGTCGCTGTGTCGAACATCTCGCGGCGTTCGAGCACGCGGTTGCTATTCGCGTCGATGAATGCGCGCACGAGGTACCGTCCGGGCGTCAGGTATCGCACGATGAACCGGCCGACTGAATCGGCGGACTCGCTGTAGGTCAGGCTGTCAGGGAGGTGGATGACATCGACACGTGCGCGCGGAGCGGCGTTGCCGGCCGTCCAATCGAACACCACCCCGCGGATAAACGACGACGCTCGGGTTGGACCAGTGGAGAAGATGTACTGGTGCTCGACGCTGTCCGCGTTCCCGCGCAGATCCGACACGCCCGCGAGCTGTGTGATTGTGTACGTCGTGTTGGCCTGCCAACCCCGGCGCGGTCGAATCTCGATACGGCTGCGATGCCAGCGCACATCGACCCGGCCTCGGCGTGGCGAGATGAGAAAAAGCGCGGAGAGGTTCTCTCCGCCGCGTGACGGTCGCTCGTTGATGATCTCGTCGAACTGCAGCTCAACGCTCTTCGGCCGCGCGTTGAGCGCGTTCGTGTCGGGCGAGATCTCGAGCAGGTGCGGCGGCGCATGATCCTCCGGGCCGCCCGGGGGCGCACCGAGTTGGGCACACCCCAAAACGGCAACGAGCAGGATCAGTTTCCGCACAGCGTCTTTACCTTGGCCGCGAGCTGCTCGCGTCGCGCGGACCATTCACGTTCCTTCTGGCGCTCCGCCTCGACGATCTCGGGCTTGGCGCGCAACACGAAATTCGAGTTCGCGAGGCGTTGCCTGAGCCCGCCGAGCTGTTTCTCCAGACCGGCAAGCTCCTGCTGGAGACGAGCGCATTCCTTGGCGACGTCGATCGTGCCCGCGAGCGGCAGGATGACTTCCGAGCCGTCAGCGAGAACCTGGTGCGCCGCGGCTTCGCCCGTGGGCGCGCTGTCGGCGAGCGACACCGCGCACTTCGTGAGGCGTCCGATGAGGGCCGCCTCGGCCCCGAGCACCGCGCGCGCGTTAGGCGCCGGCACGATGACCGCCGAGAGCTGCTTGCCGGGCGTGATGTTGTACTCGCCGCGCAGCTGCCGCAATGCGCTCACGGCGTCGCGCACGAGCTCGAACGCCGCAGCGCCCTCACCGAACGCGTCGGAAGCAACGGGCCATCGGGCCGAGATGAGCAGCTCATCGTCGCCGCGGCCCGGAAGCCGCTGCCAGAGCGCCTCGGTCACGAACGGCACGACGGGGTGCAGCAGGCGCAGCGCGCCGTCGAACGCGTGCACGAGCACGGCGCGCGCCGCTTCGCGATCTTCGCCGCCGTCGGCGAGCCGCCCTTTGATCGCCTCGAGGTACCAGTCCGCTAGCTCGTTCCACACGAATCGGCGGGCGGTCTCCG